>Ga0075428_100002050_pt1 | contig 21735 bp, 18 predicted proteins | sample RhiMetdeltSRZDD2_FD_75291 | JGI IMG/M metagenome (GOLD analysis project Ga0075428, IMG submission 75291) | Populus rhizosphere microbial communities from Tennessee, USA - Rhizosphere MetaG P. deltoides SRZDD2 | ecosystem: Host-associated > Plants > Roots > Rhizosphere > Soil | place: USA... | reverse complement strand
GCGGCCCAACTCGAAGCCAAATGCGCGCAGGGGAAGGACGGGGAAGCCAAAGAGTTTGCGGCCCGGGTGGACTCTCTCGTGAAGGACGTGCCTGATCTGCCGAACTTCAGCGCATTTCACGACGCGTTCCGACCCGAGGCCCGCGGCAGCACGAGCGAAGGAAACATGCGCGAGGCATTTTTCATGGCGTACGAACCGGGGGATTGCGAGCACGTGAAGCTCTTCAGCAAAGAAATGGACGCGCGTCTCAAGCACGGGCCGTCGCTCGTTTCGGCGAATTTTGTGATCCCGTATCCGCCCGGTTTTCCAGTCATGGTTCCGGGCCAGATCATCAGCCCGGCAATCATCACGTTCATGCGCAAGCTCGATGTGAAGGAAATCCATGGCTACCACGCCGCGCACGGGATCAAAGTTTTGAAACCGGAGGCATTGGCACGTCTCAAACAAAAAACCGCACGCCGCGCTGCCAGCGGCAGGAATACACGAATCAAAACTCACACCAGACAAGGAGCATGATATGAAAACTCGTTTCACGAACTCGCCCTGGCAGACGCTGGCGATTGCCAGTCTTTCACTCACGTTAAACAGTGTTGCCCAGGTAGCGCCGGTTGCGGTGGGGCGGCAAACAGGAGAACGCCTTGAGCAACCAGGACAACAGGCGCCTTCCACGACAACGATACCATCATCCGACGCCATCGAGCGTGCGGTGAAGAAAGCGTACGAATCGACGAAGGGCGACGACAGCGGCAAGAACGCGGATTACATTCCTGTACTCGCGAAGGTTCCGAGCAATCTTTTCGGCATCGCAGTCGTTACGGTTGACGGCAAGCTCTACAAGATCGGCGACGTCGATCACCCGTTCTCCATTCAGTCCTGCTCCAAGGTTTTCACGCTGTGCCACGTGATGCAGGAGTCGGGCGACAAAGTGATTCTGCAAAAGATCGGCGTTGAGCCCACCGGGGAGAAGTTCAACTCGATTCAAGCCATTGAAGAAGGTGACGGACGGGCCGACAACCCGCTGGTCAACGCGGGTGCGATTGCGACGGTGAGTTTGATCAAGGCGAGCACGGCGAAAGAGCGCTGGGAAAAGCTCTTGAACACGTACAACAAATTCGCGGGCGAAGAACTCAAACTGCTCGACGAGGTTTACAAGTCGGAGGCGGAAACGAACTTTCGCAACCGCGGGATCGCAAACGTGCTCCTGAACTCAGAGCACCTCTATGCTGAGCCGCTGGAATGCGTGGATGTGTACACGAAGCAATGCTCCGTGGGCGTCACGGCAAAGCAACTCGCGGTCATGGGCGCTACGCTCGCCAATGATGGAGTAAATCCGGTCACTAAAGAGTCGTGCATCGATCCGCAATACATTCCGAAGGTCCTCGCGGTGATGATGAGTTGCGGGTTTTACGACGAATCGGGCACGTGGGCCTGGGGAGCGGGGCTCCCCGCTAAAACCGGCGTTGGCGGCGGCATTGTCGCGGTCGTGCCCGGGAAAATGGCGATCGTCGGCTTTTCGCCGCGTTTGAATGAAGCGGGCAACAGCGTGCGCGGCGCCAAAGCCATCCTCTCCATCGACAAGGACCTCGGCCTGAATCTTTTCGGCGCCCCTGAACGGCAAAAGCAATTGGGGATGAGATGAAAACATCCCAGTGAAGCAGTGAACCATAATCGAAGGACAAATCCATGAAGAAGCTCAAGTGTCGTACTCTGCTTGCATCGGGCCTAATCGTCGCGGGCTCGGCCTCCGCACAAACTTCGGACATCGACCAACTCAAAGCCACCGTTGAACAACTCCAAAAAACCATCCAGGAGCAAAACGCGAGAATCCTGCAATTGGAAAAAGCCAAAACCGGCACTCCGCCTCCAACGCGCACGACTCCCGCAGTCCCGGCGACTCCCGCCGAAACGGGCACGCCCCCTGGCTCACTCACGACGGTTACACCTGCCGGACAACAGGCGCCCGTTCCGTATCGTCAAACCCTCAAGGATGAGCAGGAGGCAGCGCCGCGCGCGGGCGACCTCATCATGGACCCGAAGTATCAGGGCTACATGCTCGTGCCAAACACGCCGGTGATAATCCGATTTAACGCCAAGCCGCGTGTGGACTTCACTTACGATCTGCAAAACGCGGGCAACGACGATCGTTTCGTCACGGCGCACATCCCGGTGGACGGGGACCCGTTCAAAGGAGGCGACGGCGTCTTCAACATCAACGCCAAAGGCTCGCAACTGAGGCTGGACGTGCGTGCTCCGGAGTTCCGTGGCAGCCCGCGGTTCTATTATGAGAATGACTTCTTTGGTTCGGGCGGCGGAGAGTTTCCGTATCGCATCCGCCATCTCTACGGACAGATCTTCAATATCATTGTGGGGCAGACTTACAGCGTGTTCGAAGATCCGGATGTCTGGCCTGACACCGTGGACTACGAAGGACCGAACTCTGCGGTCTTCGTGCGGCGACCGCTCGCGCGATATCAGTTGCCGCTTTCCAAAGAGTGGCACTTGAATTTCGGTTTGGAGCAACCGTCCGCCGAGGTTGACACCTCCATCGATCCGGATGCCAGGTCCGTGAACCACGCTCCCGACGGCGGAATCAACGTCCGTTGGGAAAGGGACAAAGTTGGCCACGTGCAGCTTGCAGGCATGGCGCGCGACATTGGCGTTCGCGGTCCAATCGTCGGTGACCAGAGTGTTTTGGGCTGGGGACTGAACCTGTCGTCGAGCATGAATGTTTTCGGAAAGGACTCGGTGCAAGGGCAAGTGACTTACGGCGAGGGCATCTTCCGATTCAGCAACGACGATTTTTTCAACAACGACGCCGCGTTTGACTCGTCCGGCGATATGGAGGCGCTGCCTTATTTGGGTGTGATGTTCGGCTACACGCACCAATGGACCGATAATTGGCGTTCCACGGTGAGTTACGGTTACGTGAACCTGGATAACGCAGCATCCCAGGCTCCCGACGCCTACCACGAAACTCATTATGCCAGTGCCAACGTGATCTACAAGCTGACGCGACGTTTGAGCATCGGGCTCGAGGGCCTCTACGGCACAAAAGAAGTCAAGAGCGGCGCGGACGGCGACGTTTGGCGTATCCAGGCCGGCCTCGTGTATTGGCTGTGGGAATAAGGCCCCGCCATCGACGATTTCGGGTGCTCGGCGCACGCCTGCGTGTGGACCAACGAGGTGAATGATTGAGTGGCCTGGACCAACAGTTTCAGTTGCCGGTGGTTCTCGACCTCGCGGCGACTTTTCTGTTCGGTATCACTGGAGCTCTCGCGGCTGTGCAACGAGGGTACGATTACGTCGGCGTCTTCAGTCTGACACTTGTCACCGCTCTTGGCGGCGGACTTATTCGTGATGGAGTGTTTCTGCAGAATGGTCCCGCTTTCGCGGTCGTCTCGCAGCGAGGCTACGTGCCGATGGTGATCATCGCCAGCATCGTTGGAGCGCGCCTGGGAACTCACGTCGAACGCTTTCGGAAGACATTTTTGATTTTCGATGCGCTTGGCATGTCCGCTTACGGAGTCGTCGGAGTGCAAGCGTCCCTGGTGGCGGGGCTGGAACCGATTCCAGCGGCGATCGTGGGAGTGATCAATGCGACCGGCGGCGGGCTGCTGCGCGACGTTCTCACCAGGCAGGAACCATTGCTGTTCAAGCCCGGGCAGTATTATGTGTTGCCCTCGCTGATCGGTTGCTCGCTCCTGATTGTCCTGCTGGTGCCTTTGCACGTTCCAACGATGACCGCGGGCATCATCGCGCTGAGCCTGACGTTCGTTCTGCGGATGGTGGCTGTGATATTTGATCTGCGCTCGACTCCCGTTGCCCCTTCCCCGGCTCCCGGCTGCGAACCGGATCAATAAGAAAAGAAGGCAAACACTATGGATGGATTCGTACACGTGCTTCAAAAGTATCCCGAGGTGGCCATTTTCCTGTCGCTGGTGTTCGGGTTCTGGATCGGCAAGTACAAGGTTGGCAAATTCGGTTTGGGGGCCACGGTCGGCACTCTCGCCGTGGCCCTGATCATCGGGCAGGCGCACATCCAAATTCCGCCCCTGCTTCGAACCTTCGCGTTCGCGCTGTTCATGTTCGCCACGGGTTACCGCGTGGGGCCCCAGTTCTTTAGCGGTCTGCGCCGTGGCGGCATGCAGATGGTCATCCTCGCAGTCGTGTTTTGCGTCGTAGCGCTGGGCGTTGTGCTGCTGATGGCCAAATTGCTTGGCCTGGACAAAGGCCTCGCTGCGGGCGTGCTTGCCGGGTCGCTCACTCAGTCTTCCATTATCGGGACGGCTACCGACACCATTCATCAACTCCCCTTCTCGCTGGCTGAGAAAGAAAAACTTGCCAGCCACGTCCCGCTCGGCGACGCCGTGACCTACCTCTTCGGCGCGGGGGGTGTCGCACTGCTCCTTTCGCAAATCGCTCCCAAATTTCTCCGCGGCAATCTCCGTCAGGAGTGCGCGCAGAAAGAAAAGGAGATGGGGGGCACGGCCGGCGAAAAACCACCGCCCGCTGTTTTCGACTCTTACGCCGCAGTGGACGTCGAAGCGATTCGCATCACCAGCGAACGTTTCTGCGAGCAAACCGTCCATTTTATCGAGTCAATCATTGGCGAGCGCATCTACGTCCAGCGCATCCGCCGCGGAAACCAGCTCATCACACCCGGGCCGGATGAAACACTCCATCAAGGAGACATCGTAGTCCTTTCCGGCAGGCGCGAAGCGCTCATGAAAGTTCGCGGGGACATCGGCGAGGAAGTTGTAGATCGGGACGCTATGGATGTTCCCTTCGAGACCGTCCCCGTGGTCATCACGAAAAAGGAGGCCATCGGCAAAGAGTTGGGCCAACTGGCCGAAGAAGCCCCCGAACGCGCCAAGGGCGTGCACTTGCGCAAAATCGTCCGCCAGGGACAGGAACTGCCCCGTCTGCCGAGCACCCGCCTGGAACGCGGCGATGTTTTGGAATTGGCCGGACGCCGCGAGGACATCAACCGCGTCGCCAGCCGCATCGGTTTTGCGGACCGTCCCTCGGAAAAATCTGACATTATTTTTATCGGGGCCGCCATCGTCGTTGGGACGCTGGTCGGCATGCTCGCCATTCGCGTTGGCAACATTCCCGTTGGACTCGGCACGAGCGGCGGGGTGCTCGTGGCCGGGCTCGTGTTTGGTTGGTTGCATTCATTGTATCCCTCGCTCGGTCGCATTCCGGGTCCGGCGGTGTGGCTCATGGAGACAATCGGCTTGAACGTGTTCATTGCAGTGGTGGGCATTGGCGCGGGCCCGCATGCCCTCGAAGCCATGAAGCATTTCGGCCTGCAACTCTTTCTGGCAGGTGTCGCCGTTTCCGTCGTTCCGCACGTGGCATTGCTGCTTGTCGGCCGTTATATTCTGAAGATGAACCTGGGTGTGCTTCTCGGCGCTTCGGCCGGCGCGGGCACCGCGACACCTTCCCTGCAAGCGGTGCTCGAAGAAGCCCAAAGTCCCGTGCCCGTCCTCGGATTCACTGTTCCTTACGCAATCAGCAACGTGCTTCTGACCGCCTGTGGCCCGCTGGTGGTGGCGGTGGTGTGAGAAACTGCAAGTGACCTCGCGTGTCGGGTGTTGAGTTGAATCTCACCGCGAAATAATTCGGTAGAATTGCCGGCGTGGAAGAGATCCTGAAGGATCGCGCGGCTGAATGAATTCGAACACTCCATTGCTCGTTCCGAGGATCTCGCGGGATGTCCACACAATCGGCGGCGCGAGGTTCGTCGTGCTTTCGAGCCAGTAGCGCGCTCCGTCGATCCCCTGGCCGCGAAGGGTGACCTGCTCCTCGGAAAACTGAACCGCAGGACTCAACGACGCGGGCGGGAGCGGTACTCGCACGAGTTCGACGTCGTTCCCATCACCACCGACATAGCTCAGGCGAAAGGGCGCACCTTCGATCATCACTGTTGCTCCTTCAGGCAAGCCATTGAAGGTGCCGGTGATCGGACCCGCACCCTGGTTGTCGATGATCACCACACGCAGATCTGCCACTGGATCGCCGGTAAGGGTCACCAGCAAGTCGCCAGCAAGGGCCACCGGGCCGAGGGCAGTCAAGCCGTTGGATGAAGCCGCTAACCCGCCGTCCACCCTGAATGTTGACCCGGCAAGCAGCCGAACCGTGCCGAGAGCTGTCGGCCGCCCATAGTCCGTGTTCGCCGCGAAGGTGCCTTGAAAGCGCAACTCAAGATCACGAAAAGTACCCTGCGCCACCAACGTAGCCCCGGTATTCACCGTAATGGGTCCCGAAGCGAGGCCGCGCGGGCGAATCACCAAAAATCCCTCGTCGACAGAAGTGGCGACACCGTTGGTCCCCCAAAGGTGAAATGCGCCGGAACCGACTTTAACGAGTGTTCCCGGACTCAGGATGGAGCCAAACACGTGCAGGCTCGACAGGTTCGACACCGCATCCACTCTCAACTGGTTTCCACCCAGGTCCAGGCCGTTGTGCACTGATACACTCGCGTTGTTTTCCACGACAAACGTCTGGTTGCTGCTCAGCCTGATGGCGCCAAACAATTGGAGATACCCGGACGGCGCACTGTTGCGCACACCTCCTCGCAACGTGAGGGGTGCCAGGATATTGACGGTGTTTGATTCGGTGATTTCGATTCGGCCTCGGACGTCGATCGTATTGCCTTCCAGTCGATGGTCGCCGCGCCCAAACAATAATGAGCTAAAGAAGCGCGCCGCCGGAAGGTCGTTGCGTGTGACGAGCACCGCCGAGTTGGTATTAATGAATTGAAGCGTGTCACTATTTGTCGGTACAAAGTCCCCCACCCAGTTGCGCGGCAGCGACCAGCGATTGTCAGCCAGGCCGCCGCCGTCCCAGTTCACCACGGCGGGCAGCGCTTCGAGCGTGACGTCGTTGCCAGTACCGCCCCGATAACTGATTCGAAAAGGCCGGCCCTCCGCCATCAACACCGCGCCTTCGGGCAGGCTCGCGAACGTATTGGTCACCGAGTCCGCCCCGCCATTTGCGATAATTGTGAAGATAGTCCCTACTGCGGGCGTAAAGCCAATGTTCACATTGAGCGAACCGCCCAGCGTGACACCTCCGGCCACGCTCAATCGGTCGTAATTGACGCCCACGTTCGTGCCGTTGAGCCGAACTGAAAAGGCGGAGCCCGCCGGCAGTGCAACATTGCCCGACACGAAAAGGATGCCAGGGGTGTCGAAGCCCGGTTGCACAATTCCGCCCGTCGCTCGGAAAGCGCTGAGCTGCCCCGTGCCGGAAAGCGTCCCGCCCGGATTGATCGTGATGAAGGTATTCGTGAGACGGCCATCGGCGCGGAGCACTCCGCCATCAACCAACGTCGGACCGAGGTAGCCCGCACCGGCGCGCATCCAGAGTACGCCCGTACTCTGCTTGCGCAGTTGGGCTGTCGTTGCACCGCTGATGTTGGCGTTGACGATCGCGGAGCCTACGACAGTGAAGCCTAGATTAAACTCACCCATCTGGATGTTGCGGCCCAGATGCAAGGTTGCGGACTGCAAGACCGTAAAGGTCTGGTTCGCCAAGAGTGTCACTGGCAAAGAAAGGGTCGAGCTACCGGCGAAAGTGGCCGAGAGACCGTTGCTCAACCCGATTGCATTCCCGGTGATGGAATAACCGGCGCCACTAATGATGATTCGGTGGAAGGCGATTGGGGGGGCATAATCGTTATTATTGGCGAGGCGCCCGGCACCCGCAGGAAAAGCCAAACCATCACCCGGGAGGGGAAAGAGCGCGCCTTGCCAATTGGCCGAAACACTCCAGCCAGAGGACGCGCCGGCTCCCTGCCAAACGCGATCCTGCGCGTGCATAGACGGCGGATTCGTCGCGCCGAAAACGAGTCCTGCAGCCATACAGAAAAGAAAACGGTGCTTCCGCATATCGAATCCCTGTAACAAGCGAGCGGGGAGCAAGGCAAGAGTGATCGGCGACCAAGTCGCTTGCAAATGATCACCTTTCCATGTGCTTTGGCCGTAAGACCAAGGTCCAATGGCGCAGCGAAGAGAATGTCGTGAGTATCTTTTCGGTTCTGATCGCCGGCAAATCGAACTATGAAGAACGGCACCAACTTACGCCCATGTGCCTGTGCACATAGATAAGGGCGCCACTCTTCCAATGCTCCCCCGCCCGCTCGTTCGCAACGTGATCCTCATCTGCTGCGTAGTGCTCGGCCTCATCAGCGAGGCGAGCGGGGGCGCGATGAGCCTGGCCCTTCGTCCGGCCGCGCGCGACCTGCAATCGAGCCCAACCGCCATCCAACTCGCAGCCGTCATCAGCAAAATGTTCTTCGGCGCATTCATGCTCGCCGGCGGAGTGATCGGAGACATCTATGGCCGGCGACGCATTCTGCTCTGGGGCGCTGGGGCCGTCCTGCTCGCCTCCCTGGGTGCTGCGTTCTCCCATTCCACCGGCATGCTCGTCGCCGCCCGCGCGCTCGATGGCATCGCCAACGCCGCGGTGGGACCGTTGTCGCTTGCCCTCGTGCTGGCAGCCTTTCGGCCGGACGAACAATCCAAGGTCGTGAGCCTTTACCTCGGCCTGAGCGTTTTGGGCGTCGCGTTCGGACCTGTCGCTGCCGGGTGGCTCATCCAAACTTTCGGTTGGCGCTCTGGTTTCCTTCTACCGGCGGCGTTCGCCATTGCGGGAGGCCTTGGCGTCTTTGTGCTGGCACCGCGGCCGTCACCCGGTGGTCCCCGCCCCCGGCTCGATGGCCTTGGCACATTCATGTCCGTGGTGGGTTTCCTCGGCATCATCTACGCCCTCGTCCTGGCCAACACTTTCAGTTGGATTTATCCGCGAACAATCCAGGCGCTGATCATCGGCTCGGTCAGCCTCGGCGGATTTCTCTGGTGGGAACGCCGCGCGCGCGACCCGTTGCTGGATCTTCACATCTTCGAAAATCGCACCGTCACTCTGGCGATGATCACCGGCGGGACCTTCGGCCTCGTCCTCAGCGGCATGATGCTCCCACTCTTGTATTTCCTTCAAAGCGTCTACGGCCTCAGCCCTACGGCGGCGACCCTGCGCTTAACTCCTCTTGTTTTCAGCGCCGCCATTTTCGCTCCTGTGAGCGGGCTGATGATGAAACGCTTTGGACCACGCAAAGTGATCGCGCTTGGCGGCCTGTTAATGGCCGCAGGCAGCATGATCATCGCCATGGCATCGGTGGACCTCCGCTACCCCGCCCTCCTTGTGGCTCTTAGCCTGATCGGCGCCGGCTATATGGCCGTGATCACCACGGTGACGGATGTGATCCTGGGCGCGCTGCCGAAGGAGCGGGCCGGCAGCGCCGCGGGAGTCAACGCGGCCGCGATCCAGATCGGAGGCGCATTCGGCATCGTAATTTTTGTTTCCATTTTTTTGAGCGCGGCGCGCCCGGAATACTTCGGCAAACTTCAATCCCTTGGCATGCCCGTGGAAGAGATCCGGGCGATCACCCAACAATGGCGCGATGCGATGCAGAATTCCTACGCCGCGGGGGACCGTGCCTTGCCGGAAGCCCTTCGCGAGCAATTCAAAACGGCCTGGCGCCACGGCTTCATTGCGGGCATCAACCGCATCTTCGCCGTCTCCGCGGCCCTGAGCTTCGTTTGCAGCGCGCTCATTTGGTTTGGGGTCAAGCGGACGCCCGCTGTCGCGGTGCGAGACGCAAGTTCCCAACACCAAACGCCAGGCCCGCACAGGACGGGTTGAGGGTGGGATTTTTATCGGCTTGCTCCGCGCAAATGCATTCATACACGAGAACGGAAATGAACTCCGCTGGATGCCGGAAGGTGACATTGTTACGCATGGTGTATCACGCAGGTTGACCGAAGACTTTACTGTTTCACGAACTTGAAGTAATCGATGTCGCCGATGGAGCCGGACACGCCTCCGGTGGCCATCACCACCTTCATCACTTGCCGGCCAGCGACCAACTTCACGCCATCATGCGAAAACGGCTTGAGGTGCTCCCAGCCGCCCGTGTCGGGAACGGTGATCGGCCCGGTCCGGTCAACGCCATTGAACTCAAGGCGGAACGTGCCACCCGCGCCCTTGCAGGCAAGCAGCATGTCGATGCGGTAGGTGCCCGCCGCCTTGACGTCGACGGTGTAGATGAGCCACTCGCTGGGCCGGGTCCATCCAAGGTTGAACTTGCCGCTGGCCGCCTCGCGCCACTCGAGGTCAACGCCCGTCTTCCGATAGGGCGGTTCCTTCTTCTCCTGGTTCTCAGGATCCAGATCGTGATAGGCAACGCCCTCGCCGCCCTCGTCGAAATCCTCGAGCTCGATCATGCCGGGAATTACGTGCAGCTTCCCCATGTACGGGCGCGTGGCGCTGAGGCTGGAATGCGTGGCGCTGAGGCTGGAATCCGTGCCGCCGGATGTGGTGCAACCGACCAGTGCCAGTGCCACAGCTAGGGTCAGGAGCGTCGAGAGGTGCATTTTCATATATGACTGTCCGATGGTTACCAGGCTGACTTACTTCTTCAACGCGTCATCCACAAACTCGAACAACGCCTTCGTCGGTGGATCGTCGGGCAGGCCGAGGTTTTCATTGAGTTTGCTGTGGTTGGTTTCCCTGGCCGCAAAGCGTTTGGCAGGAATACCCGCTTCCTTGAGCACGGACTCGAGGCGCTGCGCCTGGGCGCTCACGTCCGGATGGTCGGCAACGTGGAGAATGAGAAACGGTGGGATGCCTTTGCCCTTCGCCACGTGCGTGACCGCGGAGTAATCGCGGTGCTTCGCCGGGTCATTGCCGAACTTGATGCGGTGACCAAACGTGGGCATCGGCATGCCGTGCACGCGGTTCCGCGTCTCGGCGGTCTCGATCATGGCCGGCACGTCGTAGGTGTCGCCGTCGACCGGAACACAGCCTTTGATAATGGCAAGGGAGAGTCCCTCAGCCTTCAGGTAGCGGTCGTCGATACAAATCAGGGCGGCCAGTTGAGCGCCGGCGGAGTGACCCATGACGAGAAGCCGCTTCGAGTCGCCGCCGTAATCGCTGATGTGGTCGTGCACCCAGCGAACGGATTTGGCGACGTCGCGAAAGATCGTGGCCATTTCCACATTGGTCAGGATTCGATAGCCGGTCGAGACGAAGACGAAGCCCTTGTCCACGAATGCCTGCGGCTTAACCTGAACGTTGGTCCTGTCGCCCGTCTGCCAGCCCCCGCCGTGAATCCAGAACACGACGGGCAAATTCCTGGCGCCTTCCGGCGCGTAGATGTCGACCTTTTGCCGTGGATCGGCTGGCTCGGCGTAGGGGATGTCACGCTTCACATTGAACTTGGCCGAAGCGGAGGCACTGATTGGTGCTTGAGCCAGCGCCGACGTGAGTTGGGCGAGAACGGCGAGAAGAGTGGCAAATCGTTTCATAAATAGGAGGCAGTTGTATCGCTGGCTTTGACCCACATTAACGCGGGCTATGGTGGCAAGAGCGGGAACGCAAGCAAGTCCGCCATTCGCTCGACGTCGCCTGACCATTCCCTTTTCGAATACGGCTCGGTCCTCAGTCATGAGACCAAGGTCCAATGGCGCAGCGCCGAAAATGTCGGGAGTGTTACTGAAGTGCAGAGTTCCGAATGCAGGGTGCAGAATGTCGCGCCGGGGCACGGGACCCTTGAGTGCAGAGCTTCGAGTGCAATGTGCAGAATGTAAAACGGGGAGGCACCGACTCGGGCCAACCACAAATCACTGATGGTATATGAACGTTCATCTTCGCAGCATCACGAACAGTTTCCTGGATGTCCGGCTCGCCAGCCTGGCGGGCTGGAGGCAAGCGAATGAAATCGTCCCGCGGGATCGCGGCGGGCCGTACGTCGTCCTGCAAGAGGGTTACGATCCAGAAGACCTGACAATGGCCGCCGATGAGTTCGTTCTGGGCCGGTCCGGCAAATGGCTCTCGATCGCTTATTTCTACCAAATGCCTGTGGCTGAGCGCCGCGCAGAGTTTGTCTTTGGCACCGTTGGGGAAGTGATGCAGATGATGAGCGACCTCCCTTCCAAAGCGCAAATCATCCGGCCGGGCACCGCGCCCACCCGACAACCGCCGCCCAGCGATGAAATGGCGACCGCCCTGCAGGCCAGCCGGAGTCAGTCGCCGGGGAAACCAAGCTGAACTTGTGCTCACAAAATCCATGAATGCTACCAATCGTTTAGAACCTCCACCGCTGACCACTGCCGTTCGGTCGTTCCGCCTTCGCAACGCCGTGCCCAAAGACGCACAGGAGAAACAAGCAAAGGAACTCAAGACGAAGAAGTACATGAAGGAACTGCGCCGCCTTCAGGCTGAGTTGTGCAAACTCCAGGATTGGGTGAAGCACAAGGGCTTGCGCGTGATCATCGTATTTGAAGGACGCGATGGCGCGGGCAAGGGCGGGACGATTCGCGCCCTCACCGAACGGGTCAGCCCTCGGGTCTTCCGCGTCGTGGCGTTGCCAGCTCCGTCCGATCGCGACAAGACCCAAATGTATATGCAGCGTTACATGGCGCACTTCCCGGCGGCGGGCGAAATCGTCATTTTTGACCGCAGTTGGTACAACCGGGCGGGTGTTGAATACGTGATGGGCTTTTGTACGCGGGAGCAGCACCGCCGTTTCCTCAAACTATGTCCCGTGGTGGAAAGATACATTGTCGATGGCGGCATTATCCTGATCAAATTGTGGCTGGAAGTAAGCGACAAGGAACAGAAACGCCGTTTCAAGGCCCGCCTTACCGACCCGCTTCGCCAGTGGAAGCTCAGTCCGATGGATCTGCCTTCGCGCAGCAAGTGGTTCGAGTATTCCCGGGCGCGGGACATGATGCTCAAGGCGACCGACACCAAGTGGGCGCCGTGGCGCATCGTTCGTTCGGACGATAAAAAGCGCGCAAGGCTCAACTGCATGGCGCACGTGCTTGAAACAATTCCCTACAAGAAAGTGCCGCGCGAGAAGATCAAACTGCCGGACCGTTCCATGAAGGAGGCCTACGACGACGAGGCTTCAATCAAAGGCCGGAAATTCGTAGCAGAGAAATATTGAAGCCAAAGCATATGAAAAACGTTGCCACCTCATTCAAACTCATCGCGACATCGGTGCTGCTGCTCCTGCTGTTTGGCGTTGCCGGCTGCGGAAGCACCGGCAGCAGCGGAAACTCCAGTTCGGGGACCAATTACGGGACGGGCATGAACGACCCATGGCCTTCCAGCGCACCCACGACCACGGTCAGTCCAACTACTGGCGCGGGAGGACGATGAACCATCGCCGATGAGGCCACCAGGTTCGGACAAATCGACTGACTCCACCCCGCGGCACGCTGCGTTCGAGCCAATTGCTTTGGTGCTTCTCTCCCTGGCCACCGTTGGGACAGCATGGTGCTCCTACCAGGCGGCCTCCTGGAGCGGCCGATCACAGCGGTTGATGAACATGTCTGCGGCCTCCAGCCGCCGTTCCGTCACGGCTCAATTACAATCCCATCAAATGGCATTGCTGGACGTGCTGTTGTTCAGCCAGCACATTAACGCCCGCGCTGTCAGCAACGAAACGCTCGCGCGCTTTTACTCCGACCGGTTTCGCGGCGAAGCCAAAGAGGCTTTCAACACGTGGATGGCCATGCGGCCCTTCGACGATCCCGGCGCCCCGCCCCACCCGTTTGTCACCAACCTTTATCGACCGCGCCTCCTGGCGGATGCCGCGGCGGCCGAAGGCGAGAGCCAGGACCTGTGGAAACAGGCCGGTGAGGCCGGACGCACCGGACGCAGTTACGTGCTGATCACGGTGCTGTTGACCTCTGCTTTGTTTTGTGGCGGGACCGCGTCGAAGTTTGATGCGCTGTGGATACGTCGGGCAGTACTTGGCCTTGGCCTGGCGGCCTTCGTCTTCGCCGTGACTCGCCTGTTGTCACTTCCCGTTCAATTGTAATCCGAGCCGATAAGATTCGATGATCAATTCGCTTCCTGCCCTGACGTGGTTGCGCGGCTATAACAAAGGATGGTTGCGCGGCGACATCATCGCCGCTGTTACCCTTGGGGCGTATCTGCTCCCCGCGGCGCTCGGCGATGCCTCGCTCGCCAATTTGCCACCGGAGGCTGGCCTTTACGCGTGCCTGTTTGGGGGATTGGTTTTCTGGCTGTTTTGCAGTTCGCGCCACACAGTCATCACTGTCACCTCCGCCATTTCGCTCCTGATCGGGGCATCGCTCGGCGAGATTTCCGGCGGCAATGCCACGCGTTTCGGCGCGCTCGCCGCGGCCACGGCGTTGCTCGTCGCTCTCATCGCTTTCATAGCCTGGCTCGCCAAAGCGGGCGTCATGGTGAACTTCATTTCGGAAAGCGTCATGAGCGGTTTCAAGTGCGGCGTCGCGCTTTTCCTGGCCAGCACGCAACTGCCCAAATTGTTCGGCTTTCACGGAGCGCATGGCGACTTCTGGGAAAACGCCGCGCATTTCATCCGGCACCTCAACGAAACGAATCCCGCGTCTTTGCTCATCGGTGGCATCGCGCTCGGCGTGCTCGTGCTGGGCAAAGTTTTTTTGAAAAACAAGCCAGTCGCGATCTTTGTCGTGATCGGTGGCATCGTTGCTTCGTCCATTCTGTCGCTTGACACCCGCGGCGTGAAGCTGCTTGGCGAAGTGCCCCAGGGCTTGCCGGCCATTGGACTGCCCGCGATCCAATGGGCCGACCTGAATCAATTGCTGCCGCTGGCCCTTGCGTGTTTTCTTCTGGGCGCGGTGGAAACGGCCGCGATCGGACGGATGTTCACTGCGAGGCATGGCGGACGCCTCGACGCCAACCAGGAATTTCTCGCGCTGGCCGCGGCGAACCTGGTGTCCGGACTGGGCCGAGGCTTCCCGATCAGTGGCGGAATGTCGCAATCGCTCGTCAACGAAGGCGGCGGCGCGCGCACGCCGCTCTCGGGCGCGCTGGCTGCCGGAATTATTTTGGTGGTCGTGCTTTTCTTCTCGCACCTTTTGAGCGCATTGCCGCAACCGGTGCTTGCCGCCATCGTGTTGCTGGCCGTAGCGGGGTTGCTCAAGCTCTCGGTCCTCAAACAACTCTGGCGCGACGATCGTCCTGAATTTGTCGTGGCCATGGCGGCACTCGCCGGCGTGCTGAGCTCCGGCCTGCTTCGCGGAGTGATGATCGGCGCCGTCATCTCGCTTGTCCAACTACTCCGCCGCTCGTCAAAGCCGCATGTCGCCTGCCTGGGACGTATTCCTGGCACACGACGATTTTCAGACAGCGAACGGCATCCCGACAACCAGTCGATTCCCGGTGTCCTGATTTTCCGCCCGGAGTCCAGCCTGCTCTATTTCAACGCGGAACACGTGCGCGATACGATTGCAAATCGGGTGCATGCCGAATCCAGGCAACCGGCGCTCGTCGTCATTGACCTTTCCGCTTCGCCGCACGTCGATCTGCAGAGCGCCCATACGCTGGGGGGCCTGGCCGATGAACTCACCGCCGCCGGCATCTGCGTGCACGTGGTCGAAGCCCGCTCTGCCGTGCGCGAGCGGCTTTGTGGACAGGGCCTCAACGCACGGCTCGGAGGGATTGATCATTTTACTTCCGTGGCCGACGTCGTCGATAGCTTCCAGCGATCCAGCGAAACCTCCTTGACCAATGCACATCCCGCGAACGTGTGAATGGAAAATGCAATCAGTCGCCGCTAACAACTATTCTTCGGTTATGTCGGATGAGCCCATCCAATCCTCCAAACGCGTGCTGGAACCGAGTGAACGCATCGCTGAAGTGCTGTTTGGTTTGATCATGGTTCTCACCTTCACCGGCTCGCTGAGCGTGGCTGATGCAGGTCGCGACGATGTCCGCACGATGCTCATCGGCGCACTCGGGTGCAACTTCGCCTGGGGGATTATTGATGGCATCCTGTATCTGATGGGCTGTCTCGCCGAGAAGGGCCACAGTCTGATGACTTATCGCGCCGTGCGTGCAGCCAGCGATCCGAGGAAGGCACAGCGGCTGATTGCGGGAGCCCTGCCTTCAGTCGTTGCCTCGGTGATGAAGCCGGTCGAACTCGAGGCAATTCAACTTCGGTTGCAGCAACTACCCGAACCACCTCCGCGCGCGCAGTGGAGCGGTTCGGACTGGCGCGGTGCGCTCGGGGTCTTTCTCCTCGTTTTTTTGTCCACCTTCCCCGTGACGGTGCCATTCATCTTCATGCAAAACGCCATGACCGCCATGCGCGTCTCCAACGCGATCGCCATTGGAATGCTGTTCTTCGCCGGCGTCGCTTATGGCCGCTGCGTCGGCCGGTCTCCGTGGGCGGTCGGTCTTTCAATGGTCGTATTGGGTGGAGTGCTCGTGGCTATCACGATCGCCCTGGGAGGATAAGATGCGGACCATCGGCATCATCCTCCCAGCGCTGACTTTTGTCGTTTCACAAGCGCTGGGTCAGACAACGACGAATGCTCCTCCTTCGATTGCCAACTCGACGGAGAAAGCCTGGTCTGTTTCCGCCTCTGTTTATACGTATCTCGTGCCTGACGACCGCGACTATGCGCAGCCTACCGTTGCTTTCGATCGCGAGTGGCTCCACCTCGAAGCCCGCTATAATTATGAAGGCCTGGACACTGGGTCGGCGTGGGTGGGCTACAACTTCAGCGGCGGCGAGAAGCTGGCCTGGGCGTTCACCCCGATGATCGGCGGGGTTTTTGGCAACACGACAGGCATCGCTCCGGGCTACAAAGGCTCACTGAGTTGGGGGAAGCTCGAGCTTTACACCGAAGGCGAGTATGTGTTCGACCCTGGCGATTCATCCGAGAACTTCTTCTACACATGGTCCGAGTTTTCGCTCGCGCCTGTGGACTGGTTTCGCGTCGGCCTGGTTATTCAACGCACGAAGCTTTACGAAACCGACTTTGATATCCAGCGCGGGTTCCTGGCCGGCGTCTCGTTCAAACGAGTCGATTTCACCACTTATCTGTTCAACCCGGACGACAAACCGACAGTGGTGCTGGGAGCGGGCGTCAGTTTTTGATCGAGCGGAGCAGCCATGAGACCAAGGTCCAATGGCGTCCTACCGAAAAACCGGGAGCTTTGCGTAGGTTTCTAAACCGGGCCGATAGCTTATGAAACGCATGTTCTCAATTCTCGTCTGTTTCGGCGTCGTTTTCGTTCTCGCCGCCGCTGCACAACAGACAAACCAGCCGACAAAAGATGCTGCGACGACACCGGCTGGGCCGAAAGATTCAGGCGCAGCCACGACCGCGGCGCCTGCTTCGGCAACGGCACCCGCCTCGCAGGGTCCGGCAGAGACGCCCGCGCCGCCGCCGTCCGCGCCAGCGCAACGCTCCGCCGCAGAGTTGGAAAAGGTGGCCATGCCTATTGCACTGCACCCTGACCCGCTCATTGCGATCATCCTTCCCGCGTCGGTGTACCCGCTGGAAGTCGTGCAGGCGGCGCGGTTCGTCAAAGACACGAACAACGTTTCGAAAGTGGATCAGCAACCGTGGGACGAGAATGTCAAAGCGGTCGCCAAATTCCCCGAGTTGATCGCAAAGCTGGATGCGGATTTGCCGTGGACCGTCGAATTGGGCAAAGCATTCCTGGACCAGCCCAAGGAATTGATGGACACGATTCAGCGGCTCCGCAGCAAAGCAAAGGAGGCGGGCACTCTGCAGTCCAGTGAGCAACAAGTCGTGAACGTCACCAATGAGGTAGTGAGCGTAACCAATGTGACGGAGGTCGTGACCGTGACGAATACAGTCGTGCAGATTCAGCCTTCGAACCCCGAGGTGGTTTATGTGCCGACTTATCCGCCGACAGTCTATTATCCGCCACCATCCTATGTATATGACCCGGTCGCGCCGCTCGTCACGTTTGGCGTCGGCATGGCGATGGGAGCGATCATTGCCAACAATTGTGACTGGCACGGCGGCGGTGTGTACGTGGGCCACCACGGCGTGGCTGTTTGGGGCGGTGGCCACGGCGACGTGGACGTCGATATCGACCAGAACGTAAACGTCAATCGGAACGCGAACGTAAACCAAAACGTCAATCGGTCGGAAAACGTCAACCGTTCCACGACACAGTCAGGCAACCGGACCGCGAACACGGCCAACACCAGCGGCACCAAGCAAAAGTGGCAGCCGGACCAAACTCGAATGCAGAATTCCGGCGCGGCGGCGTCCGCGCAAACGCGTGAAGCGCGAGGTTGGGGCGACGGATCATCGTCGCCGTCAACAACTCAGTCCGGGCAACGAGCGGACGCGGGCGCGAATCGTCCGTCGCAACCTTCCGCGGGCAGTGGGGCAAACCGTCCGTCGCAAACGCCCTCGGCGGGCAGCGGAGCCAATCGCCCCGCTCAAACACCTTCTGCCGGCGCCGGCACTCGCCCGTCGCAACCCTCTGCGAGCGGCGGAGCCAATCGCCCTGCACAAACGCCTTCGGCGAGCGGCGGCACTCGCCCGTCGCAAACGCCCGCAGTCGGATCCGGATCATCAGCGGCCAGTCGGCCCAGCGCTTCTACACCGACCACGCGGCCTTCAACTCCATCAGCATCGGCCAGTCGACCGGCCCCGTCCCAATCCGCCAGCCGGCCCAGCTCCAGCGGCGGTAGCGGTGGATCCTCGTCCGCGTTCAGCGGTGTGAGCAGCGGTGGCGGGGCGTCGCATGCTTCCGCCAGTCGCGGCTCAGCCAGCCGAGGCGGTGGTGGCGGCGGACGCGGTGGTGGTGGCGGGCGCCGGTAAACCTTGGAGGTATATCATATATGCACACTAGAACGTTCTTCTTGTTACTTCTGTTCCTGTTCTTCGTTTCGCCCCTCGGCGCGGCGCAATCGGGTAAAGCTTTCAATACCCCGCAGGAAGCTGTCAGTGCCCTGGGCCAGGCGGTCGAAGCGACGAATCGCGCCGCGCTCGTGACCCTTTTCGGCGACGAAACCGAACGCCTCGCGAACCCCGACACCGTGCAAGGCGGGCAGGAACTTGCCGAGTTTGCGGCTGCGTTCAACGCCACCAATCGTCTCGTCCCCGAGTCGGATAAGCGCATGACTCTCGAAGTCGGCAACAACGCGTGGCCCTTTCCGATCCCGCTGGTCAAGATGCCCGAGGGGTGGCGCTTCGACACCGCGGCGGGAGCCGACGAGATTCTCAATCGCCGCATTGGACGCAACGAGCTCGACGCCCTGCGCGTCATCCGTACGTATGTCCAGGCCCAGCGCGAATACGCCAGCCACGACCGCGATGGCGACCAGGTTTTGGAGTACGCGCAAAGGATTGCCAGTTCCCCGGGCCGCACGGACGGGCTTTTCTGGCCACCCGAGGTGAACGGAGAGATCAGCCCGCTCGGACCTGCGTTTGCCTACGCTCAGCGCGAAGGTTATTTCCGGGAAGGATCCGCATCCGACGGCCAGCCGCGGCCCTTCCATGGCTATCTATTCAAGATCCTCACCAGCCAGGGCCCGAACGCGCCCGGCGGCAAATACGACTACATCATCAACGGAAACATGATTGGGGGCTTTGCACTGCTCGCATGGCCCGCCGAACATGGAGACTCCGGCATTATGACCTTCATCGTCAATCAACAGGGCCGTGTTTATCAAAAGGACCTCGGAGCGAATACCGCGAAGCTCGCGCAGGAGATAACAGCCTACAACCCCGATTCATCGTGGCGGGTTTCTGCGGACTGAAGCAGTGACACCCAGCATCCGAATCCCGATTACGTATCGCGAGTCGATGCAGTGCGTGGTTAGGCACATTTGTCATGGTTTAGTGGCTCGTGTCATCGAGTCGCGAGCTCTTTGTGATTCGTTCATGGCTTTCAAAACTGCTGAATGGTGTGCAGCACCGCAGCGCAACAGGGCCGACGCAGATTCCAGAGAGAGATCCCAATTTTCATCTTGCAGAACGGCGGCCAACTCAATCACCGATGCTTCTTCCAGTTTTCCAAGAGAACCAAGCGCCATCGCTGCGACAGGGTCGCCGCTCTTCAGTTCGTCTCGGAGATAGCGCTCGAGTGGTTTCGCAACCGGACCGAGGCGACGAGCCACCTCAAGGGCGCAGCGCAAGGGAAGTCCAAGGGTGCGATAAGCAACACCAAACCGATTCCTGGCATCGCCGGCCAGCAACGATTCCAAGATGGGCAGTGCTTGATCTCCCAAAGCCAGCAATTGCTGTTCAGCTTCAATCATGGTTGAAGGACTCAGAAACTTTTCGAAAATCGCGGTGGTCATAGGCGCCCGGGGACGCGTGGATTGCAGGCGGAGCGCGATGGCCGGATTCGCTGCAGCACACGGTTAGGCATCATGAGCTATCCTCTTCCGCTTCCAGAGGGTGTATATCAGAGTCGCCGCAGCAAAGGCGAGTGTCGCAATAAAGAACCACCTCGAATCAATGCGCCACTGCGTCTGGCCATTGACCGTCCGCGACGCAGCAACGTGGAAATGCGTCAATCCCACGTACCCGATAACCAACGCAGCCGAGGACAGAATCACTGCTGCCGTAAAGCGTCGTGGGACGGACAAAAAACTCCATCTAAACGCCACCAGACACGCAATGAGGCTAGCCAGCCAAAGGGCCGCCACAATTCCGAGCAAAACTTGAAAGGTCATACAATTGGGTCTAACGACCGAAACATAGCGACGGCGGCCAAGGGGCGCGGCGATTGAAATTCCGATTCCGTATCGCGAGTCGCTGCAGCGTGTGGTTAGGATGCGGTGATCGTCTCATTTTGTGTCTCCGATAAATCGCGTGCCAGGCGCGAAATCTCTCCCCAGTGTGCGCCGAGAAAATGGATGCGACCTCCATCACGGAAGTGAAGGACTGCTGCGCAGCCCCGCTCGAAGCGCTGAATGCAAAGAAAATCCTGAAGAGGGTAATCACTCAACACATACCGTCCGAGGAAAAGGTGCTGAACGCGACCATCCGCAATGCGTATGCGGAAACACACGGTCGGCGCGACGGCCAGAACAAGAATGGCAGGCGAAACAAAGATTATGAGAACGATGTAATGGGCGCGATGCCAGGCCAGATTACCCGCAATCAAGCCGCCAACGACTGCAACGACAGCCGCGGCCATTCCGAGAAAGAGGCCAATGAGAGCGACTCGGGAAATTACGCGAGGAGTGTTGCCGTATTCCATAATGCGACAATGGTTTCATATCTTAATGGTTGCTAGCGAAACTGGCGAGCCTTTCGCAATCTCCACAGGCGTGACGCCGAAGCCAAAAGACTGAGAAAGCGATGTCTCGTGTTCTCATGCCGCTTTAGTCCTAATATATTTTGGCGAGGACAGATGATACCTTGTTGCTAACGTCGAAGTGCACTTCGCGTCTCTTGTAAGTGCCACTCCCACGCTTGCACCTAATGCCGAAACGACGTCCTGCATTGCCATACCTTGTTTGATTTTGGTGAGATCGGTGTTCATAGGTTCGTTGAAGAATTGGCAAATGACGAATGATAAAGAAGCCGACGGAGCGGCGGCCCTACCCTAAAATGCATACGTTTTTGGGAGGGACTTTTGTAAGTGGCTGAAAAGCTCGGAGTTGTGGAATGCGACCCCGAAAACGTATGCATTTTGTACGCATTTCGTACGCATTTTCGGAAACAACGGAGTCCGGCGCGGGTGCGGTCATGGCTTTACCTCCGAGTTGTGTGCATCGTCCGGTTCGGGGAGGAAGCGCGGGACCACGAGGCGCTTTTGGAGTTGGTCGCGTAGCCGGCAAGTGATGTAAAAGAGAGTGTGCTGCGGAATGCGGTCGGGATTCCTGGTTTTGAGGGCGCTGTGATAGCGATGGTATTCAGC
>Ga0075428_100002043_pt1 | contig 21763 bp, 16 predicted proteins | sample RhiMetdeltSRZDD2_FD_75291 | JGI IMG/M metagenome (GOLD analysis project Ga0075428, IMG submission 75291) | Populus rhizosphere microbial communities from Tennessee, USA - Rhizosphere MetaG P. deltoides SRZDD2 | ecosystem: Host-associated > Plants > Roots > Rhizosphere > Soil | place: USA... | reverse complement strand
CCGACCGTCAACGCCAGCAGCTTCACGCTGGTCGAGGCGAAGAAGGAATTCACGAGCGACGAAGCCGCCCCGGGCGCGCGCTGACCTGTCGCCCCGGGGGCGGGAGTTCCGTACATGAAGTTACCGTGCCACGGTTTCGCTCGCTTGTCGCCAGCCCGGGGCGCGGTGTAGCATCATTCCGCCGACGCAATTGTTCTTATCCGAGAGGGTACCTGCATGCGCATGAAATTCCTGGGGGTGGCGGCTGTGGTGGTTACGCTGGCCGTCCCGGCGTTCGCGCACCACAGCTTCGCGATGTTCGACTACAACAAGGAGATCACCATTACCGGCTCCGTCAAGGAGCTGCAGTGGACCAATCCCCATATTCATCTCCTGGTGAACGCCCCTGATGCGAAGGGTGTGATGGCGGAATTCGACATCGAAGGCGGCACGCCGGGCAACCTGCGGCGCCAGGGATGGTCCCGCGACGTCGTCAAGCCCGGCGACAAGATCTCCGTGGTGATCCGTCCATTGAAGAACGGGGACAATGGCGGCCAGCTGATCAGCGCCAAGAAGGGCGATGGCACAGCGATCGGCGGCCAGGGTGGCGGAGGCGAATAACCATGACAACACGCACAACGTCACGCTTGCAGCTTGTCTCGCTCACCGCGCTGCTAGGCCTGGTGATTACCGCGATTCCTGCTGAAGCCCGGCAGTCAGGCGAGGGCAACGGCGCGCGTCCCGACTTCAGCGGCGTGTGGCGCACCATCAATCCGCCCGCGGCGCCACGAGTCAACACCACGCTGCGGTGGCTGCCCGGTCCGGGCGAGCTGCCCGATTTCACGCCGGCGTACAAGCAGCGCTACGACAAGATCCAGGCGTCGCGCGAGACCGGCTCCGAGGAAACCGAAAGCGTCGCACGCTGCCTGCCGCCCGGCATGCCCTGGTTCATGGGTGCGCAGTACGGTCTCGAGATCCTGCAGACGAGGGACAAGATCGGCATGTTCAGTGAGTGGATGGACGCGTACCGCCGGATCTATCTCGACGGCCGCAAGATGCCCGCTGACTTCGATCCGTCGTACAACGGCTACTCCACCGGCCGGTGGGAAGGCGATACGCTCGTCGTCGAGACGGTCAACCTGCGCGGCGAAACCGAGCTGGACCGCTACGGCTCGCCGCACAGCGACCAGCTGCGAATCGTCGAGCGCATCCGCCTGGTCGAGCCGAACATCCTCGAGGATGTGCTGACGATGACCGACCCCGTCGCGTTCACGAAGCCGTGGACGCAGACGCGCCGGTACCGCCGCACCACAAAGGAGAACGACGAGCTGCACGAGAACACGTGCGCCGAGGGGCTCAGGTTGGCCAAGTAAGAAGTGAGAAGTAGAAAGTTAGAAGTAAGTTGGAAGTTGGAAGTTGGAAGTTGACATGCGTCATCCGATCGCGGCGATTCTGATGGTCATGGCGGTGGCCGCCGCGGCCCCCGCGCGCGCGTCCGCGCAGATCGATGAAGTCAGGATCGTCGTGAACGGGCTCACCTGCAACCTGTGCGCAGCGGGGCTCGAACGATCGCTCCGGAAGCTCGACGTCGTTTCGAAGGTGCGGGTGACCCTGGACGACGAGACGGCGCTCGTGACACTGAAGCCGGGCGCGCGCTTCGACGCGGATCGGTTCCGCGCCGCCGTCACCGACGCCGGCCAGGACACCCGCCAGGTCGAGCTCCGGCTCCGCGGCTCTGTGCGCCAGCAGGACGGCGCCTACAGCGTGGAAGCGCGTCCGGGCATGGTGCTGGCGTTCAGCAGCAGCTCCGCCAGCAAACTCCAGCAGTACAGCGGCAAGACCATCCGCGCCCGCGCGCGCGTCTCATCCCCCGTCCAGTCACCGCTCGAACTCGACCTCATCGCCATCGAATAACGTAATGGGGTCGGGAGTCATTTTAAGAGGACACTCCTTCGACCCGATTACCGTCGCCACGGGGCTGACGCTCCTCGCCGTCTCCATTTTCGCGATCGTGACGTTCTCGGTACAGCAGTACGAGAGCGCCACGCTGCTCTTCGCCTATGCCGGCGGGATGGCGATGCTCCTGACCCCGTGCCGCTTTCCCGTCGTCCTGGCAATCGTGCCGCTGTGCCGGCGAGGCCATCCCGCTCGCGGCGTCGCGCTCGCGCTGGTGTTTGCGGCCGGGCTGACGGTGACGCAGACACTGTGGGGCGTGGCGATCGCGGTGATCGGGCAGATGTTGGGGCTGCGCGAGATCGCCCGGTACCTGTCGCTCGCGGGCGGCGGCGTCGCCTACGTTTTCGGGCTCTCAGTGATCGGACTCGTGAGCCTGCCGCTGCCCTCCGGCACCGGGTGGATGCCGACCGGAGTACGGGCGCGATCGGAGTTCATCGGCGCGTTCGTCATGGGCCTGCTGCTCGGCAACGCCGGGATGTGCTGCCCCGATCCCGTCTTCCTGACGATGACCCCGTTCATCGCCGCCAAAGGCAGCCTTGGCGAGGGGGCCGCGCTCGCGGCCGCGTACGGCCTCGGCCGGGCCACACCGCTCGTCGCCATCGTGATGCTGGCGCGCGGGGGAGTGGACGCATTGCAGCTGGCGGTCCGCCACAAGCAGCGGTTCAACAACGCGCTCGGCTGGGGCCTGCTCGCAATCGGCACGTTCACCGTGTACGGCTACAGCGGCTTCCCCTACGACAGGCTGCTTGCGACGGCGATGATGACACTGCCGGTGCTCGCGTATCACATCAAGCTGGGGACGGCCCTGCCGCGAACGGCCGCGTGGGTGGCCGTCACCGCTGTCAGCACGCTGCTGGGCGTCCGCGCGATGTACTGGATGCTGGTGAATCTGCCGTGAAGTCCGCCTGAAGGCGGACCGGAAGCCTGAAGGCTTCCGGCTACCACGCAGACGGTAGCCGGATTCTTATGCTGATCGAGATTTTCATCGCGCCGGATGGCTGCCCGAGCTGCGGGAAGGCGCAGCGCCTGGTCAGGCAGATCGCGCCCGACTACCCGGGCGTCGAAGTGCGCGAGATCCACATCCTCGATGCACCCGATCGCGTCGTGGAATACGGCGTGTTCTCGACGCCGTTCATTGTCATCGACGGGAAAGTCGAGTTCGTGGGTGTGCCGCGGGAGACCGATCTGCGGAATCGGTTGAAGGCTCGGTAACAACAACAAACATGAAGGCCTCGAAGGTCGCGAAGATCACGAAACCAAAATAGGCCTCGTGTCCTTCGCGATCTTCGCGCTCTTCGTGTTTGTTGTTACCTCAAATCCGCCCGGGCGGTCTGCACCCGCGGCGCGTCGAAGATTTCCGGGAACGAATACGTCAGCACGCCGTTCAAATACTTGTCGCTGACGATCACCGTCTTGTTCTTGGGGTCGAGGGTGACACCGCGCGGCTGGCGCAGCATGTTCTTCGGCCCGGCGATGGTCCACCGCGGCGGCACGTCGCCGCGATCGTCGATGCTCCACACACCGATGAACGACTTGTCCGACGCCAGCGCTTCCGGCGAGAACGGCTCGGTCTCGTCGCGCCCTTCGTCCTGCGCGCCGGGCACGTTGATGAGGATCATGCCGGTCGGCGGGTAGTAGGTCATCCCGTTGCCGACGCGCATGCCGCTGGCCGGTCCGCCGATGACCGCTTTCGGCTGCGCGTCCTTGCCCTGCGCGGTGCGGTCGAAGATCCAGATCTTGTCGCCGCCGGCGACGATCAGCAGGTTGCGGATCGGATCGACGCGCGCCTGCTGCGCCCGCAGGTAGGACGGGTTCAGGATCCGCTTCGGCGCCACGTCGCCGTTGGCCTTGCGGTCGAAGAACACCACCGAGCTGCCGAAGAAAGCGAACACTTCGTCGTTGACCGGATCCACCGACAGCTTGTCGAACTGGCGCAGGCCGGTTTTCGGTCCCTGGATGATGCGGATTGGCGCTTCGTCGCCGTTCGCCGCGCCGCGGAACGTCATGATCGCCTGGCCGGCGCGCGACGGCACCACGATCTCGTCGTTCACCTCGTCATAGGAGATGGCGTGCATCGTGCGGTTGGTCTTGGTGTTCGCGCCCTGAATGGTCCGCACCGGCAGCGCGTTCTTGTCGGCCGTCCGCTGGAACGCGCCGATGCGCGGATTGGCGACGCAGCTGGTGACGAGGATTTCCTCGCGCTTGGTGTCGTAGGCGACGGCGAACGGGTTGCTGATCATCGCGCCCGGGGTGTTGAGCGGCGAGCCGCGGATGATCCGGACCGGCGCCGTATCGCCAGACGCGCCGAGCTTGTAGGCGAGCGCCAGGTGATTGCCGAAGCTGGCGACCCACATCTCGTTGTTCGTCAGATCCAGGAACACGTCGCTCGGGATCTTCATCAGCGTCTTCGGGCCCTTGAGGACGCGAAGCGGCGCGACGTCGCCCTGCGCGCTGGCGCTGAAGACGGAGACGGTGTGGGCGGTCTCATCCGCCACATAGAGCTCCTGCCGCCCGGCGTCGAACGCAACGCCCGTCGGCCGGTCGAGGCCGGTCTTCTTTCCCGTGATGATCCGGATCGGGCCGACGTTGCCCTCGATGTCGGCCGAGTAAACGGTGATCGACGGCGGCTCGAACTTGCCGGAGCCGGGGACGATCTCGCTGCCGCCCGGGGAGCCGGGCCAGTTGAGAATCCTGGTCGGCACATTCGGATTCTTGCGGACGACGTGCGAAGTGCCGTAGTTGGCGACGAACAGGAGGCGGTTCTTCGGATCGAAGGCGATGCCGTGCGGATCGGCCAGCCTGGTCTGGTCGCCCTGGATCAGACGCAGCGCAGTGTCCTTGCCGTTGGCCGATTTCTTCCACACCGTGATCGCGCTTTCGCGCTGCTCGGTGATGTACATCTCCTGCCGCGACTCATCCACCGTGGTGCCGAAGTTGCCCTGCATCACGATGAACTCGCGCAGCGGACGGGCGTCGCCGTTGGCGTTGCGGTCGTAGACCGTGGTGTTGTGCACCGTGTCGTTGTTGATGACGAAGATTTCGCCGGTCGGCTGGTCGATGTAGACGTCGCTCGCGTACTGGGTGTGCGTATTCAGGCCGTTGATGACCCGTTTCGGCGTGGACGCTTCCGCCGACGCCGGCGTCACCGCCGTGCGGTCATACACGATGATTCGGAAGCGGTTTTCGTCGGTGACGACCACTTCGTTCCGCACCGGGTCGACGGCGATGGAGCTGAAGGCCGGATACGGGTCCTGGACGAACCGCAGCGGCTTGCGTGCCGCGGCCGCCATTCGCGCGTTGCCGTCCGGCAGCTGGCCGGCCGCGAGGCCCGCCGGGGCATAGGACATCGCCTGCGGCGTGGGCAAGGCGACTTCCCACTCACACGTTTCTCCCGAATAGTCCGGGAGCGCCTCGAACGCCACCAGCCGCGCTTCTCCCGCCGGACCCGACGACCCTGTGGTGAGAGAGAACGCCGCCGCCGCCGTGACGACCAGCAGGGCGCCGAGAACTCGTGTGAAACGCTGTCGGTTTGCCATTCTGTGACTCCTATCCGTCGCCAACCTTTATACACCTGGCCGTCTGCGGCGGCCAGATGTTTCGCCTTACTGCCGCTTAGAAATCGAGCTGCAGCACGACCTTGGCAAACCGTGCGTTCAGAATGGCTTGCGGCCGCAGCCAGCTCGCGTAGGCGTCGCTCTGCGTAATGACCGGGCTGGCGTTCAGCGCGTTGTACAAATCGACGCTCGCGGTCCAGCGGGCGCCCACGAAGTTCAGGATCTTGGCGATCCGGAGATCGAGCTGGTTCATCCGCTCGCCGTACATCGTCCCGGGCTCGACGAGATTGACCAGGATATTCGCGGTACCGCCCGAAAGCGGACGGCCCAGCGACGGCATGGTCACCATATTGGTCGCCGTGAAGTTTGCCGCGACCTCGGGGCCGGGCTGGCTCTGCAGCGCCGCGGTCACCTGCACATCGACGCGCGGCACGGTATAGGAGCCGGTCAGCTTCACCTGGGTGATGAAATTTCCCTGCGTGTTGCAGTAGGGGATGCTCGGCGCATTCGCTGTCACGTTCAGGATCGATTCCGGCACCTGCGCCACCACCTCACACTTATCCGTCGTCCGCCGCTGGGTGTTGGTGCCACCGGTCAGCAGCAACCCGGGGCGCGGCCGCGCGTTGATGGTGAAATCCACGCCGTCATAGCGGTCGCTCTGATGGCCGAAGTTGTCGGCAAACGTCAGATAGAGATCGGCACGCCGCCCGAATGCGGCCGCAGTCCGATCGTACAGACCCGAGATGGTGTAGTTCCCGCCATCCGGCAGCCGGGGATCCGCTGGTGCTGTGATGCTGAAGGTATTGAAATCAGTCGCCGTCAGCGCGCGATCGTCCTGGACGGTGAAGTTGCCGAACCAGGTACGGAAGTAGCTGACCTCGACCGACGTCCTCGGCAGGATTTCGCGCTGCAGCGACGTCGTGAACTGCCAGTTGTTGTCGCGCTTGCCCCACCCCTCGAGAGTGTCGGGGTCGTAGGTCACACCGGGACGCGTCGTACCGAAGTCCGGATTCGACATCGCGCCGCACTCACCGTTCGCGACCGGGTTGACGAGATCGCAGTCGGGCACGTAGTTGCGGTTGGCGTCGTTCCAGGACCGGTTCGTGGTGTTCACGAGCCGATTCGATGGGGCCATGTCGAACGCGAAGATGCCGATTGCCGCCTGCCCGGCCATGTACTTGTTCAGGCTGGCCTTGATCGCCGTCCTCCCGTCGCCGAAGACGTCGTAGGCAATCCCCGCGCGCGGCTGAAGGTCGTGCCACCGTACCCCGTCGGTTTTCGGGAACAGCAGGTTCCGGTTGGGCGCGTACTGCGAAGGCCCGATCGGCGTCTCAGGAAAGAAGTCGTGGAAGTAGTCGTAGCGCAGGCCGAGGGTCGTGGTCAGGCGGCTGACGGTCCACCGGTCCTGCAGAAAGAGGCCGTGGTCGCGGATGTGCGTGATGTTGCGGAACGGCCGCGCGTGCAGCGTCAACTGATTCGGAATGCCGTTGTTGAAGCGGTATTGAATCGGCGCGTCGGGCGAGAAGTCGGTGCGGTCCTGCAGCCCCCAGCCGTAGTTGAAGCCCATCTTGAAGCTGTGCGCGCCGGTGATATACGACACCGAGCCGCGCCAGAAGAGCGTGTCGTTCTTCGTCCGATGCGCCATGAACGACGCGCGGTAGAGCAGGTTGCTGGACTGCTCGGTCACGGCGATCATGTTCTGCGCGCCACCCAGGAGCAGGTTCTCCTCCGGCCGCCTGGTCATGCTCCAGTGCCGCACGAACGCCGAATCGACCAGCAGCCGGTTGGTCAGCGGCGCCGTCCAGTCGCCGAACAGGAAGACCTTCGGGTAGTTGGTGACGTAGTTCATCATGAACGATTCCGGCGCCGTGGTCGCCACCAGGCCGCGCGGGCAGTCGCAGATGCGAGACGGATCGACGCTGACTGCCAGCTTGTGCTTCTCCGTCGCCTGCCACGTGACGCGCACATTGGCGTTCCGGATCGTGTGGTCGTTGAAGGCGGCGTCGCGGCTTGTGTCGGGCTCGTAGGTCCACAGGTTCGGGTTGCCGGCGTTCTTGTTGAAGAAGAGCGAGGCGTAGGTCGCGGCGCCCGTCAGCCGCATGGTCGAATGGAACCAGACCTTGTCGCGCATGATCGGGCCGCCGAAGGCGGGATTGATGTCCCACAGGCGCTTGATCTTGTCGGGGGCGCTCAACCCGCGGGCAATCAGATCGTCGTTGACGTTGTCGCTTTGCAGAGAGTCGGACGCGTAGCTCGCCAGGAAGTAGCCGCGGAAGACGTTGCCGCCGTCGCGCGGGATCATGTTCATGCGCAGGCCGCCCTGGCTGTACTCGGCGCCGCTGCCGCCCGTGTCCACCGCCATCTCCTGGTAGGCGGCCATGTTGTAGGCGCCGTCCGCGGCCGTCACGCTCTGGCTGGTGGCCTGGTTCGACACACCGTTGATGTTCATGCGCGCGTCGGAAACGCCGCGCACGGTGACCAGCCCGCGGCCGGTGCCGTCACCCTGGATGCCGCCGACATCCTGCCGCTGCGTCGTGACGCCAGGCAGCAGCGCGGCGACGCGCTGCGGCGCGCGGCTCGACGGGAGCGCCTCGAGCAGCTCCTCGTCGAACACCGTCTGGCGCAGGGTGCTCTGCACGTCCACGCTCGGCGTCTCGCCGGTGACAGTGATCGTTTCCTCCAGCGCACCGACGCGCAGCTCGGCATTCACCGAGGCGACGAACGAACCCGCGAGCTGAATCCCTTCGCGTTTGACGGTGGCGAAGCCGGGGAGCGTGAAGGTGACGACGTAGTCGCCGGGCCGGAGGTTCTCGATCCGGTACTGTCCGCTGCCGTCGGAGACCACGGACCGTACCTTCTCAATCAGCGCGGGGCTCGATGCTTCAACCGTGACCCCCGGCAGCACCGCTCCTGAGGTGTCTCGCACGACGCCGGTGATCGACGCCTGTGCAAAGGCAGACGAGGAAAAGAGCAGGAGCGCGGCGATGGACGCCAGCGTCAGCCGTACACGTCCGAACATGGTCACCTCCGGGTCGCGAGGGTTTACGCCTTCAGCGGCGACCATCTTTAGGGACCGCTGCAGGAAGGTCAAGGGATTCTTTCCAAAAACGAGTTCGTCATCTATGCTGCCTGAACCATGCGCGCCCTGCGTTCGGTGGCGGGAAACCAGGTGCGGCGCCAGCTGCTGTCGCCCGCAGCATGGCTCGCCGTCGCCGCGTTCGCGCTCGTGGCGGGTGCCGCGTTCGTCTTCAATCTGGACGCCTTTCTGGACGCCAGTCTCGACGCGCTGTCCGCGCCGCCGTTACGACCGGTCAACGTCAACCAGCTGTTGATTCGCCCGTTCCTTGTTCACGTCGGTCTTGCGGCGCTGCTGGTGCTGCCGATCGTCACCGCGCCCGCGTTCCGAAACCCGTTGCCGTCGAAGCCGCCTCCGTCCATGCCGGGCGTGGCAAGCGTCGCGGGCCCCTTCATCGGGGTGATGGCCGTGTACGCGGTGATGCTCGTGGTATCGCTCCTCCTCGTGCTCGCCCTGTTTCTCTTCGGCGCACCCGAATGGGGGCCGATTGCCAGCGGGTATCTGGGACTGCTGCTGATTGGCGCTGCGTTCATCGCCGCGGCCCTGTTCATTTCCAGCCTCGCGACACGCGTGGTCCCCGCGGCCGCCGCAACGTTTGCCGTGTCACTTGCGCTGGTCGCGTGTGCGTGGCTGGCGCGATCGGCCGCACCCGGCGCGCGGCCGGCGTTTCAGCGCTTCTCGATCGGCGAGACGCTCGACGATTTCGCCAAAGGCGTCATTGACGCCGGCCACATCGTCACGTGCCTGACGATTGTTGCCGTAGCGCTGTTCTTCACGCGCCATATGGCTCGAGACGCCTGACATGGCGAATCATTTCCTGACGGTCATCGCCTGGATGGGCACCGTCCTCGTAGCGCTCGTCGTCGGCCGCTTCGCCGCGTCGGATCCACGATGGGATTCGTTCCTTCTGTGGGCCGGGATTGGCGGCGTGGTGTGCGTCTGCGTGTATGCGGTCGTGTGGTGGCGGGATCACCCGGCTCGAGAGGCGGCGCCGGCAGATCGGTCGCGGCTGCCCGCGGCAACGCTGATGGCAGGGGTGGGGCTCACGGCAGCCATCGCGATGCTGGCCGGAAGCTATGGGCCTCGCTGGGACCTCACCGGCAACCGTGTCTACCAGCTGTCGAGCGACACGCGCGAGGTTCTGCGCCGGCTCGACGCGCCCGTGCGCATCCTGCTGTTCGTGGAGGACGCCGATCTTGCGGCGTATCGCGATCTGCTGGACGAATACGCGGCCGCGTCACGGCTGGTGTCAATCGAACCTGTCGATGCCGGGGCCGAGCCGGCGCTGGCCCGGCAGTACGACGTCCAGGAGTACGGGACGTCGGTCGTGGAGTACAAGGGCCGCTTCGAGTTGATCCGCGGCGCCCGTGAGCAGGACTTCACGAATGCCCTTGCCCGGCTGCGCGAAGGCAGGACGCGGAAGATCTATTTCACGACCGGCCATGCCGAGCGTGACATCGCCAGCACCGAGCGCGTCGGCTATAGCGACATCATCGCGGCGCTGCGGCACGACAACTTCGTGGTCGAGACTGTCAACTTCACGCAGGTGCCCGACATCCCGGCCGATGCGACGCTGACGATCGTCGCGGGGCCGAGGGCTGATTTCTTCAGCGGCGAGATCGACGCGCTCCGCCGCTACCGCGCCAGGGGGGGCGCGATGCTGTTCCTGGTCGATCCATTCGAGGATCTCAAGCGCTACATCACCGAAAGCGGACTGGCGCTGTTCATGATGGATCCGTCCAGCGTGTCGGGCTCGGGCGAGCTCAGGAACCTGATCGGCTTCCTCCGCGGCGAGGGCGCTGAGCTCGGGAACGACATCGTGGTGGACCAGAGCGAGATGGGGCAGTTCATCGGCACCGACGCGTCCGTTCCCGTCGCCGCGCGTTATCCGTCCCATGCAATTACGCAGGGCCTGTCGGCGCTCAGCGCGTATCCGATGGCGCGGTCGGTGACGCCTGGCGCGGCCGCCGGCAAGACGATCGCGCCATTCATCGAGACGAGCGAACGGACGTGGGCTGAAACCGACATCCGGCAGCTCGGCGCGGGCCAGCTGTCGATGGACCAGGAGGACGGCGATCGCCCCGGTCCCATCTCGCTCGGCGTCGCGATCGAGGCGCCGGCGCCGCCAGCGCAGGCTGCCCAGACGCCGGCGCGCCAATCGCGGCTGGCCGTCGTCGGGGATTCTGATTTCGCTGCGAACTACTCCGCGAATATTCCCGGGAATGCGGACATGTTCCTGTCGATCGTGCGGTGGCTGGCGCAGGACACCGGCGTGACGATTCCGTCGCGCTCGCCGCAGGAGCGGGTGCTGGCCATGACTGCGACGCAGCAGACCCTCATGTCGTGGCTCGCGCTGCTGGTGTTGCCAGGGATGGCGCTGGGCGTTGCGGCGTACCTGCGGAGGCGGGCATAAAAAGCGCCCAACGCCCAACCCCGCAACTCCCAATTTGGGAGTTGGTGTCCTGGGAGTTGGGAGTTGGGAGTTATCTCAGGGCAGTCGCAGGTCAGCTAGAATCACCGCCGGGAGTTGCCAATGATCATGCGAATGCTGTGCGTCCTGTGCCTGGCCCTGGCGATGGGGATCGCCCCGGTTGCCCAGGCACCGGGCTCAATCGTTCGGCTGGACCCTGCGTTTGACGCGATCGTTCCGGCCGGTGCGACCGTCGAAACGCTGAAAGAGGGCTTCGGATTCATCAACGGCATCCTCTGGGTGTCCGAAGGGCGCGCGGGCCATCTGCTCGTCAGTGACATTCCAGCCAACGTCATCCACAAGTGGACGCCTCCGAACACCATGACCGTGTTCCTCGATCGTCCCGACTGGACCCGCGTCGCCGAGGCTCGCCCCGACGGCGTCAGGTTTGGGGCGAACGGGATCGTCAGGGACCGGCAGGGACGAATCGTGTATGCCGCTGAGGCCGATCGCGCCGTGATCCGGCTCGAGCCTGACGGCAAGCGCACGATCATCGCCGAGCGGTACGAAGGCAAGCGTCTGAACAGTCCGAACGACCTCGTGTTCCGATCTGATGGGGCGCTCTATTTCACCGACCCGAGCGGCGGCGGCCGGTTCGGCACATGGGACTTGAAGAAGGAGCTTCCCTACCAGGGCGTCTTTCTGTTGAAGGACGGGAAGCTGCAGCTTCTCATCCAGGATCTCGATCGCCCGAACGGCATCGTCCTGTCGTCGGACGAGAAGTCGCTCTACGTGAACGATTCGAACAAGCGGGTGATCATGCGCTACGACGTCCGGCCGGACGGCACCGTCGCCAACGGCCGGCTCTTTGTCGACATGACCATGGGCAAGGGAAACGGCAACCCCGACGGGATGAAGTTCGACGAGCGCGGCAATCTCTATTCGGTCGGGCCTGGCGGGATCTGGGTGATGAACCCGGCGGGCAAGCAAATCGGTCTCATCGTGCCGCCCGAGAACGCACCCGGCTTTGCGTTCGGCGACCCCGATCGGAAGGCCATTTACATGGCCGCCAGCTCGAAATTGGCGAAGGTACGGTTAAATGTGGCGGGCGCAAACTAGCCGCCTATAATTCCACATATGCTCAGATACCTTCACGCCCGGCGCTCGTTTCTTTCACGGCTCGGCATCGGCCTGACCGGGGGCGCCGCCCTCGGCGCGGCCGGCGTTTCACCCGCCCACGCCCAGACTGGCGAGGGAGGACGATGGCAGCCGGCCAGGCATCCGTCGGATGACTGGTTCGATCAGATTCCCGGCCAGCATCGATTCGTGTTCGACACCATCTCGGCCGACGGCGTGACCCTGGCGCTGACCTTCATCAACAACTACCTGAACGCCAGCGACTCCGGCTATGGTCTGAAGGACAAGGATCACGCGGTGGTGCTGATTCTCCGGCATCGTTCCACTCCCTTCGCCTTCAACAACGCCATCTGGGGCAAGCATGGCGTCGCCATCACGCAGCGAACGCAGTACAACGATCCGGCAACCAACCAGCCGCCGAAGGTCAACGTCTTTGCTGCTCCGCCCGACCCGGCGCAGCGCGGACGGCGGGGCCTGCCCGACGTCATTGCCCGCGGGGTGCATCTCGCCGTCTGCGGCGTCTCGGCGAGAAATTACGCCGGGACCATCGCGGAGGGCGGCGGCGGTACGGCCGATCAGGTGTACAACGAGATCGCCGGCAACCTGCTGCAGAACGCACGCATTGTCCCGGCGGGGATCATCGCCGTGAATCGCGCGCAGGAGCACGGATACTCGTTGGCTTATTGCGGATAGATCATACGGAGGCATCGAACATGACAAAGATGTTGGCGGGTCTGGTTGTGCTTGCGGCGGTTGCGCTGAGCGTGGCCCCGCTGCGCGCGCACCATTCGTTCACCGCGGAGTTCGATCAAAACAAGAACATCACTCTCAAAGGCACCCTGACGAAGGTGGAGTTCACCAATCCCCACGGCTGGCTCTACCTGAACGTCAAGGACGCCGACGGCAAGGTGCAGAATTGGCGCATCGAAACCGGCACGCCGATGCAGCTGATCCGCCGCGGCGGCGACAAGAAGACGCTCGCGGTCGGCGTCGAGATCATGGTCGAGGGCTGGCTCGCCCGCGACGGGTCGAGGACGGTCAACGGCCGGACCATCAAGTTCGGCGACGGCCGCGAAATCATGGCCGGCACCTCCAACCCGAACGCTGGTGGCGGGAATTAGCGCGTCCCGCGGAGGAGCCATGACAATGCGATATCACCGGATCGGGAGAGCCCTGACTGTCGTGTCAGTGGCGGCAGCGTTATCTCTCGCGGCGGGGGGCTCCGTCCTCGCCCAGCGCGGCGGCGGCGGCGGACGCGGCGGCGGAGCGCCCGCCAAGCCGGCGCCGCCGGTGCCACGGATGCCTGACGGAACGCCCAACTTCAGTTGGGTCGATGAGGCCAATAAAGGAGTGTGGACCACCGGCCAGAACCGCGACTTCGCGGCCCGTCTCGTCGACAAGGCGGCGGGCATTCCGTTCCAGCCGTGGGCGAAGGCGCTCTTGGACTACCGCATGAAGACGGAGCAGAAGGACGACCCGGAGGGCTTCTGCCTGTCGGGCGGCGGCACCACGGCCACGTCGAACCGGATGTCGCAGCCCTGGGAGTTCATTCACCTCCCGCAGCAGAAGCGGATCGTGCGCATCTTCGAGCAGAATTCGATGTGGCAGGTGATCTACATGGACGGCCGCCAGCATCCGCAGATCGCGTACGACCTGCCGACCTGGCTTGGCCACTCGGTCGGCCGGTGGGAGGGCGACACGCTGGTCGTCGATACGGTGGGCTTCAACGAAGGCCATTGGCTGTCGGTGAACGGCCTCCCACGCACCAGCCAGCATCACGTGGTCGAGCGTTTCACGCGTCCCGACTACAACACGCTGCGCTACGAAGCCGAGATCGACGATCCGGGCGCGTACACGCAGCCGTGGAAAGTGGCCTGGAACCTGAACTGGGGTGCGGGGGACGAGCTTAATGAGTTCTTCTGCGTCGAGAACAACAAGTACCCGAGCCTGTATCCGCCCGAGGATGCTCAGTTCTTTAGCGGCACGAGCGCGGCAGGGACCCGGACCCAGGGGGCTGCGACGACGGCGATCCAACCCTCGCTCAACGAGGGACAGGGACATCCACTAAAAGGCGTCTGGCTCGGTGACCGGGGAACGGGAGCGAACCGCATGCCGGTGCTGATCGAGATGAACTGGGACGGCAAAGCAATTAGCGGCAGCATCAGCCCGGATACCGACAAAATTGCGTTCACCAGGGCGGAGCTCAATCACAACAACTGGACCGTGCACCTCGAGGCGCAGTCCGGCGGAACGAAGTACGTGATCGACGGAAAGATCGAGAACCTCGGGGCCCTGAACCGATCAATCAGCGGCACCTGGACCCAGGGTAATCAGAAGGGCGATTTCAAGATTACGAGGCAGTAAGTCCACCTGAAGGTGGCCACTACGTACGGACGCGTACGTAGTGTCCGGCTTTAGCCGGACCTATGAGCTGGAGGGCAGAACATGCGTCACATCCCTCTCGTTCCGGCAGCCTTGGCCCTGTGTCTTTCGATGCCTGCCTCTGCGCAGGAATGGACCGAGTATACGAGTCGCTCGGACTTTTTCACCGTCAATTTCCCCGCCGAGCCGACCGTGCGGGAGATCAGCTACAGCACTGAATATGGCGTGACGCTCCCCGGGCACGTCTACAGTTACCAGGACGGGCCGAATCGGTACGCCGTCAGCGTCATCGACTATTCGAACATCGAGAAGCTCCATGCGCAGCGGCTCGCGAATTGTGACAAGTATCCGAACCTGTGCGCCAATCCCTGGGTCGGTGAACTGCGCGGCGCCATGGATTACGCGGCAGGGGCGTTCCTCCGGCGCGACGTGAAGGTGACCGATTACGGATACAGCAATACCGAGCGTGTGGAAGGACGACGGATGCAGCTCGCGAATCGCGACGGCAGCCGGACGTTCGTCATGATCCACATGCACGAGAACCGGCTCTACATCCTGGAGGGAACCGTTGCGGCCGGTTCACCGCCGCCGGGACTCTTTCAGCAGTCGCTCGGGTTCGTGGACAAGGACGGAATCCGCGTCCGGTATGACAGCCCGTACTCGAACGCGTATCCCCCGCCGCCCCGGGTGCAGTACGCGAGGTAGTCCGCCTGAAGGCGGACACTACGTACCGACGGACGGACACTGCGGACGGACGGACACTACGGACGGACGCGTACGTAGTGTCCGGCTGTAGCCGGACCTACCGCGCGGCGCGAGCCGTCTCGCGCGCCGCGGGGCGGTCGAACATCTCGGGCAGCGAGAACGTCAGCACCGCGTTCGTGAATTTGTCGCTGATGATCACCGTCTTCTTCTTCGGATCCAGGGTCAGCCCGCGCGGAATATAAAGATGGCCCTTCGCGATCGTGTATCGCGGAGCGACGTCTCCCTCATCGTCCACGCTCCAGACGCCTACCCATGAATCCGGCACCAGATCTTTCGTCACCGGGTCGCGCGACCCTCCGCCCTGCCCGCTGGTGACGACGATGCTGCGGCTGGGGGAGTGAACGACGATCCTGCCGGGGCGACGCAGGCCGCTGATCGGACCGCCGCCGATGACGCGCAGCGGCTTTGCCGTTCCCTGTGCCATCCGGTCGTAGACGAGGATGCCGCTGGACTGATATCCGGAAAGGAAGATCAGATTGCTCGCCGGGTCGGCAGCGCCGACGCCGCCTGGGGCGGCGGGACTCTTGAGGAGCCGTTTCGGCGCCACGTCGCCCTGCGCCAGCCGGTCGAAGACCAGCATGGTGTCGTCGGTCCCCATGTTGAACACGAAGATCTCGTTGTGCACCGGGTCGACGAACAGCGTCTGCGGATCGCGCAGCAGTGTTTTCGGCCCCTGGATGATCCGGAGCGGCGCTTCGTCACCGTTGGCGCCGCCGCGGTAGGTCACCACCGCCTGCCCGATATTCGACTGGACCACGATCTCGTCGTGGATCTCGTCGTAGGCGATGGCGTGCACGGTGCGGTTCAGGCGCGTGTTCTGTCCCTCGATGATGCGTCGAGGAACCGCATTCCTGTCGTCTGAGGTCGAGTAGGCGGCGATTCGCGGCTGCGCGACGCAGTTCGGCACGAGCACCTCATCCCGTCGTCCGTCGAACGCAATCATGTACGGGTTGCTGATCAGCGTCGTCGGCTCGTTGAGCGGCGCGCTGCGGATGACCCGGACCGGCTCGGCGTTGCCGTTCGCATCCCACTTGTAGGCGGTGGCGGTGTGGTTGCCGAAGTTCGCGACCCAGACCTCGCCGTTCACCGTGTCGACCGAGACGCCGTTGGGGTTGCGCAGCATGGTGCGCGGCCCCTTGATCTGACGGATTGGCGCAACATCGCCGTTCGCAGTGGCGCCGTAGACGTTGATCGAGTCGCCGGCGGCGTTCGCGACGTAGACCTCGCCGCGGTCGGGGTCAACCGAAATCCCGGTCGGCCAGTTCAGCTGCGCCTTCGGTCCCTGGATCACGCGGACCGGGGCAACGTTGCCCCCGGCGTCTGCGGCATGGACGGTGATCGACGGCGGTCCGAACTTGCCCGTGCCGAAGATCACTTCACGCCGGCCGTCGTTCCCCGGACCGCCGTTGCCGGCGGGCCAGTTGGGCCGCCTGGGCTTGCCGGGCGAGACCGTGTTGAGCGGGTGCGGCATCTGCTGCACCGTGTCGGGCGCTTCGTCCCGCTCGGTGCCGTAGTTCGCGACGTAGAGCAGCCGTGTTTTGGGATCGAACGCAATGCCGTGCGGGTCCGCCAGCCTTGTCCTGTTCCCCTGGATCAACCGGACGGCATTCTCCTCGTCCTTCGCGCCCTTCTTGTAGATCTGAATCGCGCCATCGTGCTGGATGGTGAGGAACACTTCGCCGCGTTCCTCGTCAACCGTCATGCCGAACGCCCCGTACGGCGTCAGCAGTTCGAGCGCGGGCTCGACGTTGCCTTCCGCGGTCCGCGGGAACTTGAACATCCCCGGCTCGGAATCGTTGTTGACGATGTAGATGTCGCCGGTCCTGGTGTCGACGTAGCCGTCGCTGTTGTAGCGGCTCAGCGTCTTGCCGCCGCCAATGAACCGCTTGGGGGTCGTCTGCGGCGCCGAGGCGGGGGTGACCGCGAGGCGGTCGTAGACGTAGATGTTGAACTTGAACTCGTCCATCAGGACGACTTCGTTGTGGACCGGATCCACGCGGATGGCCGCGAACCCGGCATAGGGATCGCGGATCGTGTGGATCGGCATCCGCGCTGCCACGTTCGGATCGCCAATCGACTGCGGCTGGCCGGCGCCGCTGCGCGTCTGCCCTTCGGCTTGGCTCAGGGCACCCCGAGCGACAGTCGAGGGGTGGAGCGCCGGGCGGTCCGCCGCGGCGACGTCCCAGGAGCACGCCTCGAGCATCTCCGGCAGCCGCTCGGTCGAAATCAGACGCGACGCGTCGAGATCGATGCCCCGGACCGGCTCGTGCCGGACCGAATAGGCAGTGGCCGCGGCGATCAGCGCGATGGCCCCCAGGACCCGGAAAGCGGCGTGATGCATGGCAGTCCCTTTCGTGTTTGTGGCCTCCTATGGTCGCCCGTTGCCGCCTGTTGCGTCCAGAAAATCTTGCACCTCCGGCCTGAAACAGGTGTAGGCTCTGCGCTCATCAGGCTCGGCGCCGGGCACTCGTGACGCTTCCAAGGAGTGGACGTATGTATCGATCCGTTCGATGCACCCTCGTCGTCGTCGTTGCTCTCCTGACCCTTCCAATCGCGGCTGAAGCACAGAACCTCGCGTCGATTGCCGGCGTCGTCCGCGACGCCTCGGGCGCCGTGCTCCCAGGCGTCACGGTGGAAGCGTCGAGCCCGGCGCTCATCGAGAAACAGCGCGTGGTGATTACGGACGACACCGGGCAGTACCGGATCGAGGCGCTGCGCCCGGGCGCCTACTCCGTGAGCTTCACGCTGCCGGGGTTCTCCACGGTCCGCCGGAACGGCGTCGAGCTGACCGGCTCGTTCACCGCCACCGTGAGCGCGGAATTGTCGGTGGGGTCGCTTGAGGAAACGATTACGGTGACCGGCGCATCGCCGGTGGTGGACGTCCAGAACACCGTTCAGCAGCGCGTCGTCGATCGCGAAGTCATGAGCAACGTGCCCGCCGGGCGCGAAGTCATGACCGTGGCCGCCAACACGGTTCCAGGGCTGGTCGCCAGCGATCCGGATATCGGCGGGTCGAACCCGAATCGCGGTGCCGCGACCCTGGCACTCTCGATCCACGGCAGCTCCACCGACGATCAGAAGCTGATGCAGAACGGCGTCGAGCTGATGTCGGCGCGCCAGTCGAAAGGCTTCGGGGCGGAGCACAATGCCGTCGGCCTTCAGGAAATGACGGTCGATACGTCGGCCGCGTCGGCCGAGTCGGCGTCAGGCGGTGTGCGCGTCAACCTGATCCCACGCGAAGGCAGCAATATCTTCGGCGGCACCGTGTACACCAGCATGACCAACAGCAGCCTGCAGAGCGACAACCTCACCGACGAGCTGCTTGCCAGAGGACTGCGGCGGCCGAACTCGATCAAGAAAACCTGGGAGGTCAACCCGGGATTTGGCGGCCCGATCGTCCAGGACACGTTGTGGTTCTTCTTCTCGGCCCGCTACATGGAGGACGAGAGCTACGTCGCCGGGATGTTCTACAACAAGAACGCCGGCAACCCGAACGCGTGGACCTACGAACCCGATCTGAACCGGCCGGCGTTTCTCCACACCGAGGCGCCCGAGGCGCAGGTTCGACTCAACTGGCAGGCCGCGCCTCAGCACAAGATCGGCATCACGTGGAACCAGCAGGAGGTGAACTACCTCCCGAGCGGGATCACGCCGCTGGTGACGCCCGAAGCCGCCATCAACAACCCGCAGTTCCCGATCTGGATCGGGCAGATCGACTGGACCGCTCCGGTGACGAGCCGGATCCTGCTGGAGGCTGGATTCCTGCGCAACCATCTGGTGACCAACCAGTGGGCAACCGACGAGGGCAACGACCCGCGGATGATTTCGGTGACCGAACAGTCAACCGGCCTGCGATTCCGCGGACCGCTTCTGCTGCGTCTGCTTCCGCACTCGACCGCCAACTTCCGGTTCAGCGCGTCGTATATCACCGGCGCGCACGCCCTCAAAGTCGGCACGACCCACCGGAGCGGCCATGCAGGATTCGTGTCCTTCGATGTCCAGCCGCTGGCCTACCGCTTCAACAACGGCGTGCCGAACCAGATCACGCAGCGCGCGCTGCCGGTGGAGTTCGAGGGCAACATCGACCACGATGTCGGCGTCTTTGTCCAGGACCGGTGGACCCGCGACCAGCTGACGGTCTTCCTCGGCATGCGGTTCGACTACTTCGCCAACAGCTTCTCCGAGGCGCATATCGGACCCGCGATTCTGGCGCCGACGCGTGACTTTACGTTCCCGCGTCAGAAGAACCTCCTTTACAAGGACATCACCCCACGTATGGCCGTCTCCTACGACCTGTTCGGTACCGGCAAGACCGCCGTCAAGTTCAGTGCGAACAAGGGGCTCGTCAACGGCGGCGGCGGGTTCATCGGCGACGTCGGCGTGAACAGCGGGAACGCGATCGCCAATACCCTCATCACGCAGACGACACGGTCGTGGAACGATGCCAACCGCAACTTCGTCCCCGAGTGCGATCTGCTCAGCCCGGCCGCCAACGGCGAGTGCGGCGCGATGGCCAACGCGAACTTCGGCAAGCTGCAGCCCGGTACGACCTACGACTCCTCGGTCCTCCGAGGCTGGGGCGTCCGCAAGTACAACTGGGAATTGTCGGCGGGCGTACAGCATGAAGTGCTTCCCGGCGTGGCGGTCGACTTCGGCTACTTCCGCCGCATCGAAGGCAATCTGCCTGTTACCTACGATCGCAACCTGACCCCGGCCGACTACGACCGGTTCAGCATCACGGCGCCGGCCGATCCCGGGCTCCCGGGGGGCGGGGGCTACGTGATTTCAGACCTGTACAACCTCAAGCCGGCGAAGTTCGGACTGCCAACCGACATCCTGTTCACCATGTCCGATCCGATCGGCAAGCAGATCCGGCACTGGAACGGCGTGGACCTGTCGATCAATGCGCGGTCGTTCCAGGGACTGATGCTGCGTGGGGGCATGAGCACCGGACGCTTCAGCACTGACAACTGCGATCTGGTGACCAAGCTGAACAATCCGAGCACGCTCTACTGCCATTCGAACAACACGTTCCTGACCGACGTGAAAATGCTGGCGTCGTATACCATCCCGCGCCTGGACGTCCTGCTCGGCGCCGTGTTCCAGAACCTGCCGGGCCCGCAGGTGGTGGCGAACTACAACGCGCCCAACGCCCTGGTCCAGCCATCGCTCGGCCGGCCGCTGTCGGGAGGAGCCGCCAACGTTACCGTGAACCTGGTGGAGCCGGGCACGATCTACGGCGACCGGGCGACGCGCCTCGACCTCCGTCTTTCGAAGCTGTTGCGGTTTGGCGGAATGCGGACGAGCCTGAACTTCGATATGTTCAACGCGCTGAACAGCAGCGTGGTGACCGTCGAGAACGCCAACTTCGCTGTCTTCCGGCAGCCAAACGAGGTCATGATGGCCCGCTTCATCAGGCTCGGCCTGCAGTTGGATTTTTAGAACACGAAGGGCACGAAGGATACGAAGGGCACGAAGGCAGGAAACGAACCACGACGATCACGACGAACACGACTTTTGGTGTCGTGACCGTTTTGGACGTCGTGGTTAAGACGTAGAGGATCCGATGCGAACCCTTACCCTCGCCGGCGCGACGTTGATCGCGCTGGCGACCTTTGCCATCGCGCAAGAGCCGGCAGGGGCCGACCAGGCGGCGATCGCCGATCTCGTGCTCGCCAACCGCATCCTCGCCTCCGACGAGGTCGGGATCCTGAGCATGCACGGGCATGTCAGCTACCGCAGCCGCAGCAATCCGAGCCGCTTCTTCATCGCCCGGCATGCCGCGGCCGGACTGGTCGCCGCCAGGGACATCTACGAGAGCGATCTCGACGGCAAGCCGGTGGCCGGCAGCCGGACCGATCTCTACCCGGAGCGGTTCATCGACGCCGAAATCTACAAGGCGCGGCCCGACGTCATGGCGATCGTCACCGCCGAGACGCCGGAATTCGTCGCCTTCAGCGTCAGCTCCGTGCCGGTGCATGGCGCGGCTGCGCCTGCCGTTGTGGACGTCCGGACGTTTTCCGGCGGGCAGGGCGGGCTCGTCTCCACTCCCGCGCTGGGCGCGTCGCTGGCGCAGGCGCTGGGACGCAGGAACACCATCCTGCTGCGCGGCCGCGGCGCCGTGATCACCGCGGCCACCATCAATGGGGTCGTCGGCTCGGCCAACGGTCTCCGCGAGAGCATGCGGACGCAGCTGACGGCCGCGGCGCTGGGCGGCAAGGTCACCTATCTCGACTTCACGCCCCGGCCGGCCGGAACGGCGCCGCAGCAGGCGGGCCGAGGGGCCCGGGCGAATACCCCCGCGGATCCGACGGCCGGGGATCGTCCGTGGAACTACTGGAAGTATCTGGCCAACGCCGAGCTCGCGCGCGAGCGGAGTGAAGCGGGCGGTGTGCGTGGCGCATCACCCGCAGCGGCGAATACCGATCAAGCGGTGATTGACGAGGTGGTGCTCGCCAGCCGCATTCTTTCCACGACGGAGGCGGGTATCCTCGGCGCCTACGG
>Ga0075428_100002042_pt1 | contig 21768 bp, 19 predicted proteins | sample RhiMetdeltSRZDD2_FD_75291 | JGI IMG/M metagenome (GOLD analysis project Ga0075428, IMG submission 75291) | Populus rhizosphere microbial communities from Tennessee, USA - Rhizosphere MetaG P. deltoides SRZDD2 | ecosystem: Host-associated > Plants > Roots > Rhizosphere > Soil | place: USA... | reverse complement strand
CGCAGGCGCCGGGGCGCTTGCCCTCGTCGGCTTTCAGGTCTGGCGCCGCCTTCGTCAGCGCTCCGCCGCGTATAGCTAGCCAGTTGGGCGTTCGTTCGTGAGGCAGCTAGCGCTGTACGAACGGCCCCACACCTCGCGCCGGTGTCCTGGCGTTCCGCGCGGTCCAGGCGGCGGTGAGCCAGAGGCTGATATCGCGATCGAGACGTCGAAGGTAAAGACGAGCACGGTGACGAATCGCTGGCTGAGCGGATCGAGCGCGGCCAGCACGATGACGGCCGCGATGCAGACCATGAACACGACGTACAGCGCGAAGCGCGCGCTCAGGCCTCGCGCCGCCGGCTGGGGCGGCCGGCACCGGCCCTGCGAGCGGCGGCCTTGATGCCCGACAGGGTGAGCCATTCGTAGATCATCACGCGCGGCCACCGCAGGCGCTCGACGGGCAGGCCCAGCGTGCGCTCGTAGTGCTCCACCAGCTCGACGTCGAATGGCATCGGCAGGTCGCCGGCGGCCACGAGGTAGACCCTCGTCATCGGTGTGGGATGGGCCCGCAGCGCCTCGCGCGGCAGCGGCATCCGGCTGCCGACGTACTGCCAGTAGGCGTCCGCGGACGCGACCGCGAAGCTGACCAGGAGACTCGCAATGAAGAGCCGGCCCTTCCAGAGTCGGCATCACCGTCGCACCGCGAGGCAGAAGGGTGCCAGCCGAAGGCGTGACGGGCGCCGGCCTCGCGCGGCATTGACCAAGTGTTCGATCTGGGCCGAGGGTCCGGTGCCCGACCCCAGCCCTGTCACGCCCCCATCGTTCGACTATAGAGCCCCGGCCTCCTGCGACGAATGTCCGCGGCGCGCTGGCTCTCGCCGCGCTCAGCTCTGGTCCCCCGCCAGTGGGGAACGGATTGCCCCCCCTGGGTGCAGCGCGCTACAGCGATTTGCCCTAGCCCCGGCCCCGGCCCTCCGCTAGCCCCGCGAAATCTTTGGGGTATGGCGTGGCACCCGGCTTGCCAGGTACCGGACAAACCGCTACACGGGGGCGCTCGAATGGATCGGGAGCACCATGCAGACCGGGCGCAGCGCGGCTGGCCCGTCGAGTCACCACTGTCGTATGCCCAGTGGGCGCTGGCGCGGACGGGGCCCGCGCCGGCCTCATTCGTCCAGCGGCGGATGTGGTTCTTCGATCAGGTCTCGCCGGGCGGTGCCGCCTACAACATCCCGCTGCTGCTGGAGCTCTCCGGTCCGCTGGCTCACGAGCGGCTCGAGCGGGCGCTGGCCATGCTGGTCGAACGCCACGCCGTGCTGCGCACGACGCTGCAGGTGCTCGACGGCGATGTCGTCCAGGTCGTCGGGGCCGCGCCGCCGCCGGTGCCCATTCTGGACCTGTCGAGGCTGACGCCGGGCGAGCGCGAGGCGGCGGTGCGCCGTCAGACCACGGAGCAGGCCCGTTGCCCTTTCGACCTGGCTCAGGGGCCGCTCGTTCGCACCTCGCTGCTGAGGCTCGCGCCCGACGCCCACCTGCTCACGGTGACGGCGCATCACGCCGTCCTCGACGGCTGGTCGATCGCCATCTTCGTGCGTGAGCTCGCCGAGGCGTACGCGGCGCTGACCGAGGCGCGGCCGCTTCACCTGCCCGCGCTGCCGATCCAGTACGCGGACTTCGCCGAGTGGCAGCGGGCGTGGCTCACTGACGGCGCGCTCGCCCCGCAGCTCGCCTACTGGCGACGTCAGCTGGCCGGCGCTCCCGAGCTGCTCGATCTGCCGGCCGACCGACCGCATCCGCCCGCACCGACCTTCGAGGTCTCGGTGTGCACGCACGTGCTATCGGCCGACGTGGCCCGCGCCCTCCGGGGCCTGAGCCAGCGCGAGGGTGTCACGATGTTCATGACCACCCTGGCCGCGTTCAAGAGCCTGCTGTTCCGGTACAGCGGGCAGGCGGACCTGGTCGTGGGATCGCCGATCGCCGGCCGCAACCAGCCGGGGACCGACGAGCTGCTCGGCGTCTTCATCAATACGCTGGTACTGCGGACGGATCTCTCCGGCGATCCGACGTTCCGCGAGCTCCTGGCGCGCGTGCGCGAGGTGACGCTCGGCGCCTACGCTCATCAGGACGTGCCGTTCGAGCGGCTGGTCGAGGAACTGCGTCCCGGGCGGCATCCCGATCGCAACCCGCTCTTCCAGGTGCTCTTCAACCTGCTGAACTCCGCCTCGAGCTTCGAGGCGGACGGCGGCGGCGTGCGGTTTGCCCTGCGGCCGTCCCTCGATCTCGCCGCGGCCGCCGAGAGCCTGACCCTCTACGCGTTCGACGGGGCGGAGGGGCTGCATCTCTGGCTGGTCTACGGGCGCGAGCGGTTCGACCCCGCCACGGCGGAGCGGATTCTCGGGCACTTCGAGACCCTGGTGCGGGGCATCGTGGAGAACCCGGACCGCCGGCTGTCCGCGTTGCCCCTGCTGACCACGGACGAGCGCCAGCGCGTGCTCGCGGAGTGGAATGCCACGGATGCCGACCTGCCGCTCGACGAGACCTATGCGCGTCAGTTCGAGGCCCAGGTGGCGCGGACCCCGGAAGCCGTCGCCGTCATCGCCGATGCGGGCGCGCTGACCTACGCCGAGCTCGACGGCCGGGCGAGCCGCCTGGCTCGCCGCCTCGTCGCCGCCGGCGTCGGGCCCGACCGGGTGGTGGCGCTGCTCGGCGAGCGCTCGCTCGATTTCCTGACCTGGATCCTCGCCGTGTTCAAGGCCGGCGGCGCCTACCTGCCGCTCGATCCCCGTCATCCCGCCGCCCGGCACGCCGCCATCCTGACGGGGAGCGCCGCCGTGCTCGTCCTCGTCGACGACGCGCACGCTGCCGTGCTGGAGGCCGCGCTGGCCGAGATGGATGACGTCGCGCGACCGGCGCGGCTGCGCGCCGTCGAAGGGGCGCCGCTCGAGGTCGGCGCCGGCGATGGCGTGACGCTCCGCGGATACCCCGGCGATCTGGCCTACGTCATCTACACGTCCGGGTCGACCGGCGTGCCGAAGGGGGCGATGGTCGAGCAGGTGGGAATGCTGAACCACCTGCACGCCAAGATCCGGGACCTCGGGCTCACGGACGCTGACACGGTGGCCCAGAACGCCTCGCAGTGCTTCGACATCTCGGTGTGGCAGTTCCTGGCGCCGCTGCTCGTCGGTGGCCGCGTGCGGATCGTGTCCGACGACGTCGCCGCCGACGCCCCGCAGCTGCTCGCGCTCGTCGACCGGGACGCGATCAGCGTGGTCGAGATCGTGCCCTCCGTGTTAGCGAGCGCGTTCCCGGACGCGGCCGAGGCCCGGGCGTCGACGCCGGCGCTCGCCCGCCTGCGCTGGCTCATCGTCACGGGCGAGGCCGCGCCCCCGGCGTTGTGCCGCCGATGGCTCCACGCCTATCCGCACACCGCGCTCATGAACGGCTACGGGCCCACCGAGTGCTCCGACGACGTCACGCACCACGTCATCACCGAGCCGCCGGCCGCCGACGCCACGCAGGTACCGATCGGACGCCCGATCGCCAACATGCGGATCTACGTCCTCGACCAGGCGCTGACTCCGATGCCCATCGGCGTGCCGGGGGAGCTGTGCGTGGGGGGGATCGGCGTGGGCCGCGGCTACCTGGGAGATCCGGTGCGGACCGCGGAGGCGTTCGTGGCCGATCCGTTCGCCGAGCGCCCGGGGGCCCGGCTCTACCGTACGGGCGACCTCGCGCGGTGGCGCGCGGACGGCACGCTGGAGTTCCTCGGCCGGCTCGACTCGCAGGTGAAGATCCGCGGCCTGCGGATCGAGCTGGGCGAGATCGAGGCGGTGCTGGGCCGCGAGCCGTCGGTGCACGAGGCCGCCGTGGTCGTGCAGGCCGAGGGCGCCGCCCAGCGCCTCGTCGCCTACGTCGTGGCTCGCGCCGGCGCCGTGCTGAGCGCCGAAGCGCTCCGCGAGCACGCGCGCCGGATGCTGCCCGCGTATATGGTCCCCGCGGCGTTCGTACTGCTCCCGGCGCTGCCGCTGACGCCGAATGGCAAGGTCGACCGCCGGGCGCTGGCCGCTGCGAGCGAGGCGCCGATGCGCCCGGCGCTGGCGACGGTCGCGCCTGCCGGCTCGCTGGAGGCTCAGCTCATCGAGCTGTGGCAGGAGGTGCTCGGGGTGCGTCCCATTGGCGCGAGCGACGACTTCTTCGAGCTGGGCGGCGACTCGCTCACCGCCGTCCGCATGATCCAGCAGGTCGCCGACCTGACCGGCAGCGCCCTGCCGCTCGGCGCGCTGTACGAGAGCCCGACCGTCGCCGCGCTCGCTCGCCTGCTGCGCGAAGGCACGCTTGCGCCCGGCAGCCCGGCGCCCGCCGTCACGCTGAACCGCGGCGGCGACCACACGCCGCTCGTGCTGTTCCACGGCATGCTCACGGGTGGCGCGTTCTACGCCCTTCGCTTGGCGCGCCAGCTGGGCACACGGCAGCCGGTGCACGTCGTGCCGCCCTTCACAGGCGCCGGCGGACCGGTGCCGCACACCGTCGAGGCCATGGCTGCGGCGCAGCTCGACCTCGTGCGCACGCTGCAGCCGCGCGGGCCCTACCGCCTGGCCGGCTACTGCAACGGCGGCCTCGTCGCGTACGAGATCGCGCGCCGCCTGCGCGAGGCCGGCGAGACCGTGGATCTGGTGGCGCTGGTCGCCGCCGCCCCGGTCACTTCGCTGGCCCGTACCGGCCGTGTCCTGCGCTCTGCGGCGCGTCTGAGCGGGTTGTCCCCCGAGTCCGTTGCCGAGCCGCTGGCGCGCGTCCGCTCGCTGGTCGAGGCGCTGTCGGAGGTGCCGCGCCGCCGCCGGCTCGCCTTCGTCGCCGCCAAGTGCCTGGGGCTGGCACGCCGCGCGTGGCCCCGCGCGGCGGCTCGCAGGACGCCCGACCTCATGGACGTCTACCACCGCGTCGTCATGCGCTACTTCCCCCGGCGCGCCCCGGGCCGCGTCGTGGTGTTCTGGCCCGAGCACGAACCGTGGGGGCCCGCGGACGCGGCAGCAGCGGCGTGGCGCCGGCTCGTGCCCGAGGTGGACGTGCACGTCGTGCCAGGCGATCACCTGGCCGTCGTCCACGACCACCTCGACGTCCTCGCCGAGCGCCTGGCTCCCTACCTCGACGGCCACGCGCCGCCGAGGCCTCCGGTGCCGGAGACGTTCGCTGAGCGCCTGCGGTTGGGTCTGCCGCCGTTCGTCGTGGACTTAGCCGACGCGATGGAGCGCGCGCGCGAGATGTCGCTCTGACTGACGTGACGACGCCGGGCGCCACGGCTGTCGCGGAAGCGACAGACCCGCGCCGCGTTAAGTGTTATGTGGCGTCGTTAATAACAAAGACCCTAAAATTATTGACGCCGGCGCCGCCGCCCTTGACCCTCTTCATCTCCTTGGCGGCCAGGTCTCCTGGACGGGCTTTGGTCTTCCGCCGCTTGTCAGTGGGCTTACTCTTACCCATTTTCTTCATGGCGTCGCTCCTCGGGTTGGGTTATTCCAAGGTCCGTCCCACGCATTCCCGGTGCCACGCCGGGCTGTAGCGAAGTTCGCGAGTTGCGGCGTGCGGCTCGGGCGATGCGCCCTGGTCACGGTCGGGCTGGGAGCCCGGGCTCCCTCACCTTCCCGGCGGAGGATTCCCGCCGATGTCGCGTCGAGAGAGGGACGAGCCTCGAACTCAGAAGACTAGCGGGGTGTCTCCAGCCCCGACGGAAAGCGCGGCGCCCGCTTCTCGCGGATGGCCTTCACGCCCTCGAGGACGTCCTCGCCCATGAACGTGAGCATCTCGAGCGCGATCGACTGATCGAAGATCGGCCCCGCCATGCGCAGCCAGTTGTTGAGGCTGCGCTTGGTCCAGCGGATCGCCTGCTGGCTGCCCTGGCCGAGCCTGTCCGCCACTTCCAGCGCCTTGGGCAGGACCTGCTCGGCCGGCACACACAGGCTGACGAGGCCGATGCGCTCGGCCTCCTTGCCGTCGATGAAGTCCGAGGTCAGCAGGTAGTACTTGGCCTTGGCCATCCCGCACAGCAGCGGCCACAGGATAGCGGCGTGGTCACCGGCCACCACGCCCAGCTTGGTGTGACCGTCAGTGAACCTTGCAGTTTCGGAAATAATGCTGACATCTGCCAGCAGGGCGACCACCAGGCCCGCTCCCACGGCCACGCCGTTGATCGCCGAGATCACCGGCTTGTCGGTGTTGACGATGTTGTAGACGAGGTCGGAGGCCTCTTTCAGTATTCGGCCCAAGCGCTTGGGATCACGCGCGTTGGCCTCCACCATGTTCATGTCGCCGCCCGCCGAGAAGGCCCGGCCGGCTCCGGTGATGACGGCCACCCGGGCGTCCTCGTCGGCGTCGACGGTCAGCCACACCTGGGTGAGCTCCCAGTGCAGGCGATCGTTGGTGGCGTTGAGCACCTCGGGACGGTTGATCGTGATCAGTACCACACCGTTTGCCTTGCGCTCGAAGGTGAGGTGCTGGTATTGGGTGTAGTCCATTGGCGGCCTCCGGGCCCCATCCTACTACTGAGCCACCTCGGAGCAGGTGACCATGCGACCGACCGACAGGCTGGCAGTCGAGAACGATCGTCTTCGGCTGCGCATCGAAGCCCTCGAGCGTCTGGCCGCCGAGAGCCGGCAAGCGGAGGAAGCGCGCCGTCAGAGCGAGGAAGAGACGCGGCGCGGCGCCGAGGAGCGGCGACGACGGGAGAACGCGGTCCTCGGACGCCTGGCGGCCGACGTCAACGCCTCGCTCAATCTCGACTCGATCCTCAAGCGGGTCGCCGAGGGCGCGCGCGAGCTGTCGGACGGCGACGTGGCGGGAGTCGCGCTCCGCGAGATCGATTCCGACGCGATGGTCTTCCGCTACTGGTCGGGTGTGCACGGCGTGAACACCGGGACGCTGCGCGTGGACGGCGGCACCGGGCTGGCGGCCCGCGTGATGTCGCTTGGCCGCGCGGTGCGAACCGATCGCTACGCGAGCGACCCGCAGATCAGCAAGGAGTACGTCGAGGTCGCCGAGCGGGAGACGATTGCCTCGCTCCTGGCCGTACCGATCGTGGTCGGTAGCCGCGTGGAAGGCATCATCTACGTCGGCAACCAGCTGCCGCGCGCGTTCACCGAGCTCGACGAGACCAGCGTCCAGCGGCTGGCTGACCGGGCCGGCCTCGCCATCCAGAACGCGCGGCTGTTCCGCGGTCACACCCGTCGGCAGGAGGAGCTGGCGGTGCTGTACGACATCCTGCGCGCGGTCACCGGCCCCCTCGCTCCCGACAAGTTCGTCGAGGCCGTGCACTCTCTGCTGGGCCGGGTGCTCGACGCCCGCCGCCTGCTGATGCTGCGACGGAACGCGGACGCTCGCGCGTTCGAGCTGGTCTGGGCGTCGGCGCCGGGGTGGTCGGCCGAAGACACCGGTCTGGAGACCCTGGTCTTCGAGCGAAACCGCGTGATCCGGACTGCCGACTATCTCGCCACGTGTCAGGCCGAAGGCGTGGCGCCGTCCGCCTTCGCGCACGGGCTGCGCCACGCGACGATCGCGCCGATGAGCCTCGCCGATCGCGCGGTGGGGGTGCTCGCGCTCTGGAGCGCGGACCGTGGATACTCGCGAGCCGACGAGGAGCTGGTGACGACCGTCGCCGCCCTCAGCGCCCTGCGGCTCACCCGCTAGATGCTCAGCCAGCAGACGTCGAAGGCCGCGCCCTGATCACACGCGCTGCCTTCACGGTCGTCCTCGCGCTTGGCCTGTTCGTCCCGTCATTCATCGCCGACGCGCAGCAGGCGAGCAAGCCCTCCCGCATCGGGATTCTCAGCGGCGGTGTCCCCGGGAAAAATTCGCCTCACATCGAGGCATTCCAACACGGCCTACGCGACCTTGGGTGGGTCGAAGGCCGCAGTATGGTCATCGAGTGGCGCTCTGCCGAGGGGCGGCCGGATCGGCTCCCCCCTCTGGCCGCCGAGCTGGTTCAGCTCAAGGTCGACGTCATCGTGACGGCCGGGTCGACACCGGCGACCCTGGCGGTCAAGCGAGCGACGGCAACCATCCCCGTCGTGATGGTCGCAGTCGGCGCGCCTCTCGATACGGGATTGGTCTCCAACCTGGCACGACCCGGCGGCAACCTCACGGGATTCACGACACTGGGAGGCGAGGTCGCCTCCAAGCGGCTGGAGTTCGTGAAGGATCTTCTTCCCGGGGCCTCCCAGCTCGCCCTTCTCTGGAATCCTGACAACCCGGCGAACGCGCGGGTCTACAGCGAACTGAGACACAAAGCGCAGCAGGCGCACCTGAAGCTGCTCTCGGTCGAAGTGCGGGACGCCAATGACTTCGACAGCGGCTTCGCGTTGCTCACCAAGCAGCGTCCCGACGCCTTGCTGCTCACCGCCGATCCGACGCTTCTGGTTCACATGGGGCGGGTGATCGAGTTCACGACGAAGCACCGAGTGCCGACGATCTACAACACAAAAGACAGTGTGATGGCGGGCGGACTGATGTCGTATGACGCCGACCAGCCCGAGCTCTACCGGCGGGCCGCGACGTACGTCGACAAGATCCTCAAAGGCGCCAGGCCGGGCGACCTGCCCGTCGAGCAGCCAACGAAATTCGAGCTGGTGATCAATCTCAAGACCGCGAAGGCGCTCGGTCTCACGATCAAGCCGTCGCTGCTGTTGCAGGCGGATCAGATCATCGAGTGAAACGCGCCGCTAACGTACGCGGCGCGCAGCCCAGGGCACGGGCGGCGCTTGGCCCTCTCGGATCGTGCCTTCCGCGATGGCGTCGGTCGTCACGCGGCCGGCGAACGTCCGCCCGCCGGCCGCGAACGTGATGCGATCCCCGGTCATCAGCGCATCGGTGATGGCTCCCTCTCGCCCGTTGACCGACAGCGTGCCGCTCAGCATCTGAAAGCGCTGGGTCAGCGTCAGCCGCGCCTCGCTCGCACCCAGCCGCGCCTGCCACACGCCCTCGGCGTGGCCGGGGATCACCCAGAAATAGAGCACGTGCAGGCGCGTGGGCCCCTGGACGCGCTGCACGCGATCGGCGGTCCAGTCACCCATGCCGAAGTCGTGTGACACGAGGCGGCTGCCGGGCGCCAGCTCGCTGAGGAGCTTGGGCCGGAGCTTGAGATTGACGTCGTCGCGGAGGTAGATCGCGACCACGGTGGCCGAGTGCAGGTCGGTGACGAAGAGGTCCTGCCAGAGGAACGTCGCCCGGTTGGCGACGCCGGCGGTCTGGGCGGCCTCGCGGCTGGTCTGCACGAGCGGCGCGTCGATCTCCACGCCGACGCCGCGGGCGCCGAACTCGCGCGCGGCGGCGATCACCAGGCGCCCATCGCCGCTGCCCAGATCGAAAACGACGTCCTGCGAGGTTACCGACGCCAGCCGGAGCATCTCCACGCCGACCTGCTCCGGCGTGGCGACGAAGAGAATGTCGGGACCCGGATAGTGCGCACGGAACTCCGCGCATCCGGCCACGGCCACCACCGCAGCCAGGACCAGGGCCACGAGGCAACGTCGAGCGAGCGGCGCGGGCGGGTCCGCGGTCTCAGCCGTTGACCTCCGGCTCGCCTTCGCCCGCCTCCGCGTTGGGATGGGGAGGCGGCTTGAACCCCAGGTCATAGGGTCGACCGATGGCAGCCTTCTCCTTCATGGGCCGGACCGACGCCATCTTTCTCGAGACCCGTGCCGGGCGCTGCTTGCTGATGGGCGCCTTCCTGGGCTTGGCCATGACGACCTCCACCTCGGGCCGGTGCGAAGATCGTGCCCGCCATCGTGGCTAGAAGAGCGCGATCGGGTTGGTCGGTGAGCCCGTGACGCGCTCGAGCACCAGCGGCGCCAGCGTGAGCATGAACTCCCAGCGCCGGTATCGGGCGCATGCTTGAGCCAGCTCCTCCAGGTTGCCGTTGTCGATCAGCCACATGCCCATCGCGACCAGGCTCACCACGTGCAGCGCGTTGCCGATGCGCGGGTAGGGCAGCGGGCTCACGTCGTTGTGGGTGTCGGTGCCGAGCATCGCGACCGAGCGTTCACGGATCCACGGCAGTGAGGCCACGTGCACCGCCGGCGAGCCGTCCTTGCCCGGGTTGCGCGCGCCCTCGGCGCGGCGGCGGCCGTAGTAGCCGGTGCGCACCAGCAAGATGTCGCCCGGCTCGACGCGCACCCCCTGCGCCTTCTCGGCGGCCTCGAGATCCTCCGGCATCACGCCCTCGCCGGCGTCCAGCCAGCGGCCCTTCACGGCCGCGACGTCGAGCAACACGCCGCGGCTCACCACGCCGTCGCGCAGCAGATCGACGGCCTCGACCTGGGCGCCCTCGCGGGAGGTGATCAGGTTGCACGAGCGGCCGTTGTACATGCGCCCGTCCCAGAAGTAATGGGCCGGCGTGTCGATGTGCGTGATCGTGTAGCCGTGGAACACCATGCCGATGAACTCGGCGGCGCCGCGCCGCTCGAGGATCCGCTCGCGGCTGGCGGTGTCGCGGCCCTCGCCGCTGTCCACCATGAAGCGCATCGGTTGAAAGCCGGTATCCGCGGTGATCTCGGTGGAGATCGGCCGCGAGCAGCTCACCGACACGCCTTCCTTCACGAGCGCGGCGGCGCGCTTGCGCTTGTCGGGCGTGACGAAGTTCAGCGTGCCCAGCTGGTCGTCGGCACCCCACCGACCCCAGTTGCTGAGCGAGTCGAGCATCTTGAGGACATCGGCTTCGGACGGGATCTGGCTCATGGGCGGGTATCCTACCGCGATCCCGCTGCCGACGGGGAGTGAGCTAGGCCGAGGCAATCTCCACGAAGGTGCTGTTGAACGCGGCGGCGGCGGCCGGCGAGGCGCGGTCGCCGGTGAGGACGTTGGCGCAGCCGTGCGTGTCCTGGCCGTGGGCGTCGGGCGTGAACCAGGCGCCTTCCTTGATGGAGACGCAGCCGGGCGCGATGCGATCGGTCACGCGCGCCGGCAGCACGGTGGCGCCGCGCTCGTTGAACACGCGTACCGACTGGCCGTTGACGATCCCGCGGGCCGCAGCGTCCGCCGTATTCATCCAGACGTCGTCCCGGTCGGCGCGCGAGAGGATCGGCTGGTTGTCGTGGATCGAGTGCGTGCGCGCGCGCGACTTCGGGGTGACCAGCCGCAGCGGGTGCCGTCCCTCCTCGGGATCGGGAATCCACGTCGGAATCGGTGAGATCACCCCGAGTCCGTACGGGTCGGGGTTGGCCGCGATGGCCATCGAGTAGATCTCGATCTTCCCCGACGGCGTCGTGAACGGATGGTTCTCGGGATCGCGGATCTGCCGGGCGAAGGCGACGGCGTCATCCGGAGCGGGCAGACGGGCGAGCCCCTTCGACCGGAAGGTGTCGAAGTCGTCGATCGTGTCTTTCGTGAGCTCGCGCAACCACTGCTCTTCGGTCTTGTCGTTGTAGCCCGTGAGCCCGAGCCGGCCGGCCAGGTCGGCGCAGATGTCGATGTCGTTGCGGCACTCGTACATCGGTGTGATGGCCTGCTGCATGAAGAGCGCGTAGTGGCCGGCGCCCGCCCACGGCGTGTGCACGTCGTTGCGCTCCCAGAACGTGGTGGCCGGCAGCAGGATGTCGGCGTACCGCGCAGTCGGCGTGACGAAGTGATCGTGCACCACGATGAACTCGAGCTTCTCGGCGGCGGCCACGCTCTTGGCCACGTTCGGTGCCTGGTTGAAGAGATCGCCGCCCACCGAGTAGACCATCTTGATGTCGGCCGGGTAGCCGCCCACCTTGCCGCGCGCCAGCACGTCGGCCAGCAGCGGCGTCGCCACGCGGGCGTTGGTCGGGTTCGGCCCGAACGGCAGGCTCTTGATTCCGCCGCGGCCGGTGGCGCCGTTGCTGACGCCCGAGTTGCCGCCCGGCGTCCCCACGCTGCCGGTGATCGCGCAGAGCGCGTAGGCCGCGCGGTGGAACTGCTCCCCATTGATCGTGCGCCCTGGCGCGTAGCCGCAGTGCAGCGCCGCCGGCTTGGTGGTCGCGTACTCGATGGCCAGGCGACGGATCGTCTCGGCCGGCATGCCGGTGATGGCCGCGGCCCACTCCGGCGTCTTGCGCACACCGTCGGCGAGACCGAGCAGGTACGAGCGGTACGAGGCGTGGGCGGGCGCGCCCGGCGGCAGGTGCGCCTCGTCGAAGCCCAGCACGTGCCGGTCGAGGAAGGCCTGGTCGTGTAGCCCCTCGGTGACGATCACGTAGGCCATGGCGATGAGCGCGGCGGCATCGGTCGACGGCCGGATGAACACGTGCTCGTCGGCCAGCTCGTAGCTGGTGCGCGTGCGCCGCGGATCCACGCAGATGACCCGCATGCCGTGCTTCTTGGCGAGCTTCAGGTACTGCAGCGTGCCGGTGCCGAAGGTCCCATCGCCCGGGCTCCAGCCCCACATGATCATGAGCCGCGAGTTGACGTAGTCGGTGGGCTCGCGGCCGCCGCTCTTGTAGTCCGCCTTGGCGCCGTAGGTCATCCGCACCGAGAACACTTCGGCCTCGGCGGAGATGTTCGACCAGAGCTCCGTGCAGCCGCCGAACATGTGGAGCAGCCGCTGCGCGGTGATGCGCGCATTGTGCAAGATCGAGAGGCTGCCGGTCCGCGAGCAGTCGAGGATGGCCGCCGGGCCGTAGGTATCGCGGATGCGGAGCATCTGACGCGCAACCTCGTCCAGCGCTTCGTCCCAGGAGATTCGCTCGAACTGTCCGCTGCCGCGGGGACCGATCCGACGCAGCGGGTAGCGCAGGCGGTCGGGGTGGTTCACGCGCTCGCCCTGGCCGAAGCCGCGCACACACGCGTGCAGGGGCGGCATCTCGGGGGTCCACTTGCGTGGGTCGGTGCTGATCTTCACGATCTGCCCGTCGCGGACGTGGGCGTTGACCACGCAGCGACCGCCGCAGTTGTGACCGCACGTGCTGGTGACCACCGTCTCGCCCGGGGCCGCGGCCGGCCGGGGTGCTTCGTAGATGATCGCTCGGCTCATGGTTCGACCAGGATATCACTGCCCCTGGTATAACTCTGGGGTCATGTCCGACCCGACCTTTGGAGCGCTGTGCGCGCTCGCGTCAGCGCTCGCCTGGTCGGTCACCAGCCTGCTCGCCCGTTCGCTCATTCCGCACTACGGCTCGGTCACGATCAACGCGGTGCGGTCGGGCGCCGCCGGTGTGCTCCTGCTGATCGTCGTGATCACGATCGAGGGCCCACACGTGTTGACCGCGATGTCGCGCGCCACCTTTCTGCAGCTCACGGTCTCGATCGTCGCGGCCATCGGCATCGGCGACACGGTGTTCTTCGAGAGCACACGCGCCATCGGCCTCAGCCGGGCGATGACGATCGCCACGACCTACCCGGTCGGGGCGGCGCTGCTGGCCGCCGCCTTTCTCGACGAGCCACTCACGATCCCGGTCATCGTCGGGTCGTTCCTGACGCTGGGCGGCGTGGCGCTGATCGTCAGCGTCCGGCCCGATGACTCGCACCCGCAGCGTCTGGCCTTCGGCGTGTGCACGGCGCTGGTGGCGTCGGTGGCCTGGGCGGTGTCCACGGCCATGATGAAGGTTCCGCTGACCGAGATCGATCCGCTCACCGCGCAGGCGGTCCGCCTGCCGCTGGCGTCCGCCCTGCTGTGGCTCACGCCGTGGACGTGGAGCGCGGGCAGCGCGATGCGCAAGGCCGGTCGGGGCCCGCTCGTGACGATCGCGGTCCTGAGCGTGGTCACGGCCGCCAGCTCGGTCCTGTTCGTGGCCAGCCTCAAGTACGCAGGCGTGGCGGTGGGCTCCGTCCTCTCCTCGACCGCGCCGGTCTTCGCACTGCCGCTCGGCGTGATGTTCCTGGGCGAGCGCATCGCCACGGCCACGGTGGCCGGCGTGCTGCTCGCGGTGGCCGGAGTCGTCGTCCTCCAGCTCTAGCGGCGTGGGCGGGGGCCGTGGAGCGGTGACCCGCCTGCACGCAGAACCGAGGAGCGCCCCGGGTTCCCGGGGCGTGACGAGCGCTGGGGGTTTGGGGGCCATGTCGAGGCCCCCATGTAAATTGGGGGGCCATGTCGGGGCCCCCCAACTAGCCGGTGTAGACGATGTCGCCGCCGACCAGCGTCAGCACGGGACGGATCTCGGCGATGTGCTCCTCCGGGCAGGTGAACACGTCATCCGAGAGCACGATGAGATCGGCGCGCTTGCCGGGCTCGAGCGTGCCCAGGTCGGCCTCCTGACGGGACGCGAAGGCATTCCAGACGGTGAACGAGCGGACGGCCTCGTCGCGCGTCATGCGCTGCTCCGGCTGCCAGTGCGGGTCGTCGCCGGTCCGGGGCCGGCGCGTGACGGAGGCGTGAAGTCCGTAGAACGGGTTGGGGCTCTCGACCGGGAAGTCCGAGCCGCCCGCGATGACGACGCCGGTTGCCAGCAACGAGCGCCACGCGTAGGCGCCGCGGAGGCGCTCGGGACCAAGCCGCTCGCCGGCCCACGCCATGTCGGACGTGCAGTGCGTGGCCTGCATGCTCGGCAGCACGCCCAGGCGGCGGAAGCGTGGGATGTCGTCGTCGGCCAGGATCTGCGCGTGCTCCACGCGCAGGCGATGATCCCGCTTCGGCGCGCGCGCGAGCGCTCGCTCGAAGGCATCCAGCACGAGGCGATTGGCCCGGTCGCCGATGGCGTGCACGCACACCTGGAAGCCCCGCGCCCCCGCCTCGAGCGTGACGCCCTCGATCTCGTCGCCCGGCACCAGCACCAGGCCGGTGTTGCCCGGGTCGTCGCAGTAAGCATCGTGCAGCGCGGCGCCGCGCGAGCCGAGCGCGCCGTCGGCCAGGAGCTTCACGGCGCCGACCGTCAGCCGTCCATCGGGGCCGAACCGCTCCGGGCCGTGCTCGCGGTAATACGACCACGTCGAGTCCGAGCGTCGGGCCACGGCGACGTAGTTGCGGAACGGGAACTCGCCGCGCTCGATCAGCCGCCGATAGGAGGCCAGGGCGTACAGCTCGGCGCCCATCTCGTGGATGCCGGTGAGGCCGACCGCGAGGCAATCGGCGATGCACTCGCGCACCGCGCGGTCGAATTGCTCGTCCGACGGCCGTGGCACGGCCGCCTGCAGCAGCGACTGGGCGGTGTCGATCAGAAGTCCCGTCAGCTCACCCCGGCTGTCTCGGACGATGAGGCCGCCGGCCGGGTCCGGCGTGTGTCGATCGATGCCGACGGCGGCGAGCGCGGCCGAGTTCGCCCACGTGGCGTGACCGTCGATGCGCACCAGGGCCACCGGATGCTCGGGCGTCGTCCGGTCGAGCGAGCCCTTCGAGGGGAACGCGCGGCTGGGCCAGAGGTTCTGGTCCCAGTTGCGCCCGGTGATCCACTCGCCGAGCGGCCGGACGGCCGCACGATCACCGACGCGCCGGGCGATCTCCTCCTCGGAAGTCAAGCCGCGCACGTCGAAGCTGAGGCGGCCACGCGCCAGGTGCATCAGGTGGCCGTGGGCATCGACGAGGCCCGGGAGAACGGCACGACCGCCGAGATCGTGCACCGCTTCGCCGACACCCGGATTCACGTCGGCCTGTCGCCCGACGAAGGCGATCCGCCCGTCGCGCACGACGAGGGTGTCGGCGATCGTGCCGGCGCCGTCGAGCGTGTAGATCCGTGCGTTGGTCAGGAGCATCGCGGCCGCCCCGGCGCGCTCAGACGTCCAGACGTTCCCGGTCCGGACGCCGCGCTTGCACGTTGAAGCGCCCGTCGTAGATCGGACGGCCGCCCGTGCTCGGCCCCGGATACTGCACGAAGAGCATGACGCCCCCGGTCTCGGTGACCAGCGGCTCCTCGAAATGGGGATCGGGATAGAAGAGCATCGTGCCCGGCCGGTACATCTTGCCCCCGATGCTGAACTCGCCCTCGACGATGTACCAGACCTGGGCGAAGTCGTGCTGATGGCGCGGATGGTGGGCGCCGGGCTCGTAGCGCACCAGACCCGCGTTCGGCTCGGTGGGGCGCTCGGGCCGCGGATGAAACAGCATCTTGCTCCACTGGCCCTCCCAGCGCAGCGTCTCCCACTCCCGGTCGTCCACGTGCACGGCTTCCATCGGCAGATGGCCGCTCTTGGCGATCGGCGGCGCGGTGATCGGATCGGTCATGGCGCGTCCTCCTGCCGGGAGTGTACTCCGACGGCCGCCGTGTCGCGGGCGGTCAGGCGGGCGCTTCGTACAGCCGCAGGCCGGGGATGTCCCGGAAGTCGGGAGTGTTCACGGTCCACAGCGCCGCCTCGTGCGCCAGCGCGGTGGCCGCAATCGCGATGTCGATCTCCCGCTGGCGCGGGCGAGCGAGTGTTCGATAGAGCCGGGCCGCGATGACCGCCTCCGCGGGCCCGAAGGGCAGGGCGGTGTGCGCGGGGAACACCCGCTTCTGATACGTGATCTCCGCTTCGCTCCGCGGCCCCCGGAGATATTCGTAGAGGACGAGCGCCGGGACACCGAGGCGCTCGCCGAGCCGGACCGTGCCGGTCAGGGATGCCAGCAGATCCCGGGGGCCGGTGAATGCGTCCACGAGGATCGAGGTGTCGACCAGAATCACTGCGGCGTGCGACGGCCCCCACGGCGCCTGGCCGCGCGGATCTCGCGCAGCTCGGCGTCCACCTCCGCCCGGGATCGCGTCCGAGGCGACTTCATGATCTCGTCCAGCACGGAGAGCATCCGCTGGCGCTCCTCCTCGCTGAGCTTGTCGGAGCGCGCCTCGTAGTCCTTGACGGACTCGCGGACGATCTGGCTGAGGGGACGATGGAGCCTGGCCGCGAGACGGCGCAGCCGCCCGACAGTCTCGTCGTCGAGCGTGAAGGTGACTTTCACCATACCGTGCCATACTACCATACCGATATGGCCAGACTGGTCGGAGGGGTGGAAGCTGGTGGGACGAAGTTCGTGTGCGCGGTCGGCACCGGGCCCGACGATGTGCGGGCGGAGGCGCGATTTCCCACCACCACGCCGGCGGAGACGCTCGGCCACGTCGTCGCGTTCTTCTCCGAGCAGGCCGCGCGCGCCCCGCTCGCGGCGCTCGGCGTTGCGAGCTTCGGTCCGATCGATCTCGACCCGCGGTCGACGACGTTCGGCTCGGTCACGACCACACCCAAGCCCGGATGGCGCCACGTCGAGCTCGTCGCGCCGCTGCGGCGCGCGCTCGGACTCCGCGTCGCCTTCGACACCGACGTGAACGCCGCGGCGCTGGCCGAGCACCGCTGGGGTGCGGCACAGGGCGTGAGCTCCGCGGTCTACGTGACCGTCGGCAGCGGCATCGGCGGCGGCATCGTGATGAACGGCCGGCCGGTGCACGGGCTCGTCCACCCGGAGATGGGGCATCAGCGATTGCCTCGCGATCCGGCTGGCGATCCGTTCACGGGCGTGTGTCCGCATCACGGTGACTGCTGGGAGGGGCTGGCCTCGGGGCCCGCGCTCACGGCGCGCTGGGGTCAGGCACCGGACGCGCTGCCCGACGCGCACCCGGCCTGGGAGCTCGAAGCGGACTACCTCGCGCTGGGCCTCGCCAACGTGATTCTCGTGCTCTCGCCCGAACGCCTCGTGCTCGGCGGCGGCGTCATGACCCGCGCGAGCCTCTGGCCGATGGTGCGGACAAAGCTCCCGGCGGTGCTCGCCGGCTACGTCTCGTCGCCTGCGCTCGGGGAAGGGATCGAGAGCTACCTGGTCCCGCCAGCTCTCGGCGATCGGGCGGGGGTCCTGGGGGCCATGGCGCTGGCCCTGACGTCAGCCAGCTAAAAGAGTATTGGCACTGCCGAGCTCAAAACCGGCGGCGGCCGCCCATGGTGCGCTTGCGCAGGCGCAGCGACTTCGGTGTGACCTCCAGCAGCTCGTCCTCGCGGATCCACTCCAGGCACTGCTCGAGGTTCATGACGCGCGGGGGCGTGAGCTTGATGCCTTCATCCGACGTCGAGGCGCGCATGTTGGTGAGCTTCTTTTCCTTCGTGATGTTGACGTCGAGATCGTTGTCGCGCGAGTTCTCGCCCACGATCTGACTTTCGTACACCTGCTCGCCGGGACCGATGAACATCGTGCCGCGCGCCTGGAGGTTGTCGATGGCGTAGCCGGTGGTCCGGCCGGTCCGGTCCGCGACCAGCGCGCCGTTCTGGCGGTGCGCGATGTCGCCCTGCCAGGAATCCCAGCCGTCGAACAGATGGTTCAGCAGGCCGGTCCCTCGCGTGTCGGTGAGGAACTCGGTGCGGTAGCCGATCAGCCCGCGCGAGGGGATCCGGTACTCGAGGCGCACGCGGCCGGTGCCGTGGTTGACCATCTTGGTCATGGTGCCCTTGCGGGGGGCGACCTTCTGCGTGACGGCGCCGATGAATTCTTCGGGTATATCGATGACCAGGTGCTCCATCGGCTCGAGCGTCTTGCCCGCCTCGTCCTTCTTGGTGATGATCTCGGGCTTGCCGACCTCCACCTCGAAGCTCTCGCGGCGCATGATCTCGATGAGAATCGCCAGCTGCAGCTCGCCGCGGCCGGAGACGCGGAACGTGTCGGGCGAGTCCGTCTCCTCGACCCGGACGCCGGGATTGAGCTTGCGCTCCTTCATGAGGCGCTCGCGCAGCTGCGGGGAGGTGACGAATCGGCCTTCCTTGCCGGCGAACGGCGAGACGTTGGACGAGAACAGCATCGAGACGGTGGGCTCGTCGATGCGAATGAGCGGCAGCGCGACGGGATTCTCGAGGTCGCCGACGGTCTCGCCGATGTCGATCGTCTCGATGCCGGCGATGGCGACGATCTCGCCGGCGTTGCCCTCGGGGATCTCGATGCGCTTCAGCCCCTCGTAGCCATACAGCACGGTGACCTTGGCCTGTTCCACGGAACCGTCGCGATGGACCACCGAGATCCGGTCGGCCTGGCGGACGCGCCCGTTGACCAGGCGTCCGATGATCAGCCGGCCGACGTAGTCGTCCCAGTCGAGCATGGTGACCCGGAACTGCAGTCCCTGCGCCGGGTCGAAGCGGGGCGGGGGCACCGTGGTCAGGATCGTATCGAAGAGGGGCTCCAGCGTCTGGCCGTCGACCTTGAGGTCGGTGGTGGCCGTCCCGGTCCGGGCGTTGGTGTAGAGGACCGGGAACTCCAGCTGATCCTCGGTGGCCTCCAGGTCGATGAAGAGGTCGTAGACCTCGTCCAGGACCTCGGCCGGGCGCGCGTCCGAGCGGTCGATCTTGTTGATGACCACGATCGGCGGCAGCCCCGCCTCCAGCGCCTTCTTGAGCACGAAGCGGGTCTGGGGCAGCGGGCCCTCGGCGGCGTCCACCAGCAGGAGCACCCCGTCGACCAGCGTCAGCGTGCGCTCGACCTCGGAGCCGAAATCGGCGTGGCCGGGGGTGTCCACGATGTTGATGTGGACGTTCTTGTAGTTGATGGCCGTGTTCTTGGCCATGATCGTGATGCCCTTCTCGCGCTCCAGGTCCATCGAGTCCATGATCCGCTCGGCGACGGCCTGGTTCTCGCGGAAGAGCCCCGACTGCCAGAGCATGGCGTCGACCAGGGTGGTCTTGCCGTGGTCGACGTGGGCGATGATCGCAATGTTACGGATGCTGTCGCGTTGCTGCATCTGCCCATCGTACCATGCTCGCGCGCGTGGGCTTCGGTGTGACGCCGCGCTGCTATAATGACCGCCACGTTCACCCCCTCCGGAGGACTTGCGATGATCCGGTTCTTGACTGCGCTGGTCGGTGTGGTTGTGCTGACTCTCGGCGTGGCTTCGGCCCAGGCGCCGGCGCCCACGCCGCCCGCCGCGCCGGCGCCGCCGCCCGCGGCGAAGAAGGCGCCGACCGCCGTCATCACGCTCGAGAAGGGCGGCGAGATCGTGCTGGAGTTCTGGCCCCAGGACGCGCCCAAGCACGTCGAGAACTTCGTCAAGCTCGCCAACGAGAAGTTCTACGACGGCCAGCGCATCCACCGGGTCGAGCCGAACTTCGTGGTGCAGTTCGGCGACCCGCAGTCCAAGACACTGCCGATGGACCACCCCAAGATGGGCAGCGGCGGCCCCGGGTACACGATCAAGGCCGAATTCAACAAGCGGCCGTTCGACCGCGGCGTGGTGGGCATGGCGCGGACGAACGACCCCGACTCCGCCGGCAGCCAGATCTACATCATGCTCGGCCCCTCCCACTTCCTGAACGGCAAGTACACCGCCTTCGGCAAGGTGGCCAGCGGCATGGGCGTAGTCGAGCAGATCAAAGTCGGCGACCGCATCAAGACCGTCCGCATCGTTCAATAACGACTCGACGTTTTCAGGAGGGCTCTCGTGACGCAGACGGCAGTCATCACGCTGGACAACGGCAAAGAGATCCATCTCGAGTTCTTCCCCGCGGACGCTCCCAAGACGGTGGAGAACTTCGTGACGCTGGCCAAGAAGGGGTTCTACAACGGTCTCAGCTTTCACCGCGTCGTCCCGGACTTCGTGGTGCAGGGCGGCTGCCCCAAGGGCGACGGCACCGGCGGCCCCGGCCACACTGTCAAGGCGGAGTTCAATAAGCAGAAGCATCTGCGCGGCAGCCTGGCCATGGCCCGCAGCCAGCATCCCGACTCGGCGGGTAGCCAGTTCTACATCACCTACGGCCCCACGCCCCACCTCGACAACAACTACACCGTGTTCGGCCGTGTGACGTCCGGCATGGAGCACGTGGACCGTATCAAGCAAGGCGACCGGATGAAGACAGTCGTCGTCAACGAGGCCTGAGCGGGTGGCCTGGTCGCTCCTGATCCGCGGCGGCTCGGTGGTCGACGGCGCCGGCGGCCCCGCCCGGGCGGCCGACGTCGCGGTCGAGGGCGAGCGCATCGCCGCGGTGGGACCGGCGTTGAGCGGCCAGGCCGATCGCGTGATCGATGCGGCGGGCAAGATGGTCTCTCCCGGCTTCATCGACATGCACTCGCACTCCGACCTCTTCTATTTCGCCTGCCCCTCGGCGGAGTCCAAGATCCGCCAGGGTGTGACGACCGAAGTCGTCGGGATGTGCTCGTTCTCCCAGGCCCCGCTGCGACCCGATCAGCGGGACATCGTGCGCGGCTGGGCCGGTGGCATCGGGGCCAGCCTCGATCTGCGCTGGGAGACCTTCGCCCAGTATCTCGACGCGCTGCGATCGGTGCGACCCTCGGTGAACATCGCACACTTCGTCGGCCACGGGGCCCTGCGCATCGCGGCGATGGGCTTCGAGGCGCGCCCGGCCGGCGGCGACGACATGAAAGGGATGCAGCGCCTGCTCGGCGAGGCCATGGACGCCGGAGCGTTCGGCTTCTCGACGGGCCTCGTCTACGCGCCCAGCGCCTACTCCGACACCCAGGAGCTGATCGCGCTGGCGAAATCCATATCCGCGCGCGGCGGCTACTACTTCTCCCACATCCGCGGCGAGTCCTCGATGCTGCTCGACTCGATCAACGAGGCAATCCGCATCGGAGAAGAGGGCGGGGTGGGCGTGCAGGTCTCCCACGTGAAGGCCTCCGGCAAGGAGAACTGGTCGAAGATCGACGCCGCGCTGCGCCTGTTCGAGACGGCGCGGGCCCGCGGCGTGGACGTGCTCGGCGACGTCTATCCCTACAACGCCGGCAGCACCAAGCTCGACAACATGATGCCGGCCTGGGCGCACGACGGCGGGATCGCCAAGCTGCTCGAGCGGCTGGCCGACCGGACCACGCGGCGGCGGATCGTCGAGGAGTGCCTGATCGACGGCGAGCGCTGGGGGACGGTCTCTCAGGGGGGCATCGGCTTCGATCAGGTGTTCATCGCCACCTGCAAGCGGCGCGAGCTGGAGGGCCTCCACCTCGCCCAGATCGCCCGGCAGGCGGGGCAGCCG
>Ga0075428_100002038_pt1 | contig 21783 bp, 17 predicted proteins | sample RhiMetdeltSRZDD2_FD_75291 | JGI IMG/M metagenome (GOLD analysis project Ga0075428, IMG submission 75291) | Populus rhizosphere microbial communities from Tennessee, USA - Rhizosphere MetaG P. deltoides SRZDD2 | ecosystem: Host-associated > Plants > Roots > Rhizosphere > Soil | place: USA... | reverse complement strand
AGAACGTACAAGAGTGCGACGCAACAAAAGCCCAATAGTACCACGATTGCCGGGCTAAAAAAAATATTTCCTATTTAGTAAATCTTCTAGTACAGGAATATCGTCAACACTAAGTCACCACTTTATAAAATAATTTCCACATTTGTTGGTAAGTCGGTAACCTAACCGACAGACTTCAATGTTATAAATTTATTATGTTTGTGGCCATGGTTAATGACTCGAAGAAGATAAAAGTAGCGATCCTCGACCTGTATGAAGGAAAAGCCAACCAGGGCATGCGTTGTATTCGCGAAATTCTGGCTACTTACGGTGAAACAAATAATCTTAATTTAAGCTGGGATGAGTTTGATGTACGGCTGAAGAATGAAGTGCCGGACATGAGCTATGATATTTATATTTCAAGTGGCGGGCCGGGTTCGCCCCTTGAAAGTCGTTACACAGATTGGGATGAATCTTTTTTTCGCTGGCTAAGTGAAGTAGAAAGATGGAATACTAATCCTGGCAATGAGCAAAAAAAATATGTCTTGTTCATTTGTCATTCATTTCAATTAGCTTGTCGGCACTACAATGTTGGCATAGTTTCTAAACGCCGGTCAACTGCTTTTGGTGTATTTCCAGTGCATATGCTTGAAAGTGGATATGATGAACCCGTATTTGCAGGTTTGAAAGATCCTTTTTATACTGTTGATAGCCGCGATTACCAGGTCATTCAACCCAATCATAAAGTGCTGGAAGAAATGGGTGCCAGGATCCTTTGCATAGAAAAAAATCGTCCGCATGTACCCTACGAACGTGCCATTATGGGAATCCGTTTTAATGATTATATGATCGGTACCCAGTTTCATCCCGAAGCTGATGCTGTGGGCATGAGCATGTATTTACAAACTGATGAAAAGAAAAAAACCGTTATTGAAGAACACGGCGAAGAAAAATGGAAGAACATGCTGCATCATTTAAATGATCCTGATAAAATAATGTGGACCTACTCGCATATACTACCTAACTTTTTGAATCAATCGATCGACCAGCTTCAATTAGAGTTAGCTTAATTTTTAACCCAGCTTTTGTAATCCTATTTGTCACCTGTTGCCTTCGAATGTTCCAGTGGAAGATTCGCACTCTTGTACTGCATCAATTCTATTCATCATTTTTAAACCACAGAGTCACTAAGCACACAGAGATTCACGGAGTCTTTTCTTTGTGCAACATAGTGTCCCTGTGCCTCCGTGGTTTATATTTTAATTCTTATCTTCCATTTACAAACAAAAGTCAATGATACCGGCGATAAGAAAGGAGTTTAATAAGAAGTTTACGAAAGAAAAATATGAAGCGTTTCTTAAAGATCTAAATTCTACACATGAAGGCGCCATTGAATTCAGAGTAGCAGAAACACCCGTGTTCGTTCCCAAGGACTTTACAAAAAAAATGCTGGATGCCTGTGAAAGTATCGTTGATATTATTGCTGATCCAAAATTCAAAGAGCTTACTAAGAATGCAATTCCAAAACATTTGCAAGTGCCAGGAGAAAATCATCATTCACACTTTATCGCTTTTGATTTTGGAATTTGTATTAGTGAAGAGGGACAATATGAACCGCAACTGATAGAAATGCAGGGCTTCCCAACTCTTTTTGCTTATGAAGTTCTATTAGATGATATTTTCAGAAATCATTTTCACGTGCCCGATAACTACAGCATTTATCTCGGTAAATATGAAAGAGAGTCGTATTTGAAATTGCTAAAAGAGATTGTCGTTGGAACTGAGCAACCTGAAAATGTGATCCTGCTTGAAGTATTTCCACATAAACAAAAAACAAGAATTGATTTTTACTGCACACAGGATTATCTTGGCATCAAGTCTGTTTGTTTAACCGAACTGATACTGGAAGGAAATAAGTTATACTACATCAATGATGAAAAGAAAACACAGGTAAAAAGAATTTATAACCGTGTGATCTTTGACGATCTTCAGCAACAAACAGGCGAAGTACGGGCGAAAGGAAATATTTTGTTCGAAGAGCTCGATGTTGAATGGGTGCCACATCCAAATTGGTTTTATCGCATCAGCAAATACACCATTCCATTTATTCATCACCCGTATGTTCCAAAGACATATTTCCTGAATGAAATAAAGCAAATGCCAACTGATCTTGAAAATTATGTTCTGAAGCCTTTATTCTCTTTTGCAGGGCAAGGTGTGGTGATCGATGTAACGCAGGCTGATATTGAAAAAGTAAAAGATCCTGAGAATTGGATACTGCAACGTAAAGTAAGATATGCCGATGTGATTGAAACACCTGATATACCTGCTAAGGCTGAAATAAGAATTTTTTATTTTTGGAAAGATGGAGAAGCAAGACCGGTTGCTACAAATAATCTTGCACGATTAAGTAAAGGAAAAATGATCGGTGTAAGGTATAATAAGGATAAGGAATGGGTAGGTGGAAGTTTTTGCTTGTTTGAAAAATAGACAATGGAATGTTTGTGCAACACTTGCAGCGATTACCGGCGCATTTTTTGGAAATAGGCTGTTAAAAAAAGTAACCTTGAAGTTTATACAAAAATTAGTAGCTATTATGCTGATCATACTTTCAATAGCTTTGGGGAGTGGATTGATATAAGATTAAAGAATGCAAAAATCTTAATACAATAACTTATGCAAAAAATTAAAGATATCAAACCCAAAAATCTTGCCCCAGGTATCATCGGTCATTATGCACATGGAGAAAAAACAACGTTCGGTTTTGTTGAGCTAAAAAAAGGAAGCAGTGTTCCAAAGCATCATCACATCCATGAACAGATAACTTATATGATCGAAGGGCAATTGGATATGATAATTGATGGTGAAGCTCATTCACTTACTGACGGCATGTATCATGTTATTTCTTCAAATGTCCCGCATTCTGCTATTGCAATCACCGATTGCAAAGTGATCGATGTTTTCGGGCCGGTAAGAGAAGATTACAAAACAACGACGGCGCCGGTTTGGGAATAAATTTTATTCCAGTATTTTTATCAACCACATGAGAAATTATTTTCTAATTGCTTACCTCTTGCTTGTAAGCCGTTGTATCATTGCTCAGGCGGATAATGAGATTCAAGTATACGCCTCTCCCACTATTCAGCATAAATGGACAATATTCGAACTGCATAACAACTATACTTTCAAAGGAAGTGAACTTCTTGCAAATCCAAAAGACGCAAAATGGTATAATACGACACTTGAAATAACTCATGGCATTGGAAAAAATTTTGAGATCGGTTTTTATACGTTCGCCGGGATTGAACCAAATGGTGGTTACACCTATCTCGGCAATCAAATACGACCAAGAGTAACAGTCCCGGAAAAATGGAAATGGTCATTCGGTGCAAGTCTTTCAGCGGAGTTTGGGTTTTTCAGAGCAAATGATACGTCTGATTTTTTCTGGCAGGGAGAGATACGTCCTATCATTGATAAAACTTACGGAGATTTTTATCTTGCTTTCAATCCAAATATTGATTTTGTCGTTAGCGGCGATGATAAAGGAATTGGTTTCTCCCCTCAATTCAAAGCTGTTTATACATTGCAGCAAAAAGTTGGGCTCGGCATTGAGTATTATGGAGGTCTTGGCGAATTCAGCGATATTCTTCCATTGAATATGCAGGAACATTTACTCGGACCGATCATTGATCTGTATATCCACCCAATGTGGGAAATACAAGGTGGTTTCTTATTTGGTCTTACCGAAAATTCGAATCAACGGGTTTTTAAGCTATTACTTGGAAAAAGGATAAGTAAGTAATAAATCTATTCCCATCAGTTAACGTCTTATTATTTAACGGTCAATCGCAATCCTAAAAACATTCTTATCCCCTGGTTGGGAGCATATACATAACCGGGATCAAAACTAAGAGCATAAGGGTTTTCTGACGTAGAAAGAATATTCCCTGAAGCGTCATATTGGACTTTTTTATCAAATGGGTCATGTGAACGGGCAATGATAAAAGAATTATTTTTCGCCGGCGTCCAATTCAATAGATTTTTTACTCCTGTATATATTTCAAACGAAGAAGATATTTTTTTGGTTAGTTGTATGTTTTGTATGCTCCATACGGGGGACGTTGGTCTCCGCGGATCAAGCCCCGATATTAGTGGCAGTCGCATAGGACCATACATATTTCCAGTATAATCCACGGTAATGCCTTGTGCAGGAAAAGTGTATGTTAAAGCCCAGGTTCCACTCCATTTTTCAGTAAGTAAGATGTCGTGTTTTGTTTTTTTCCCATTCCCATCATTTTCAAATTTAGCTACATCCTGTATGGTAATTCCCGTCAGTATTTTCATTCTTTTATTGATATTCCCTTCCAGGTTTAAGGTAATGCCACGGGAAACAGAAGAGCCATCAAGATTTTCATAAATGATCTTATTAGGATCAGTGAGATAATCAGGAATGATCTGGTTATGAAAATAGGTGTACCAAAACGATGCGTCGAGGTTAAATGCGGCCTTAGCTCCCGTTATCCTGGTAGAATAATTCAGGTTTACATTATAACTTTTCTCTGGCTTCAGTTTTTCTTTTACGTCGACCACCCTTGCACCCGTCAACGCTGCATGTTCTTCAGTAAACAAACTCACTACTCTGAAACCAGTACCAGCATTAACACGAATTGTTTGCTTATCGTTCAATGACCATTTCCAGGCTACTCTTGGAGTAAAAATATTTTTATGAACAGAATGATAATCGTATCTCATTCCAAGCAATAAATGATGCTTACTGTTCAGTTTCCATTCATCCTGCAAAAATATTCCGGGCAAAAAGAATTGCTCCGGCGCATTGTTTTTTGTCAGTGTATCTGCGGTAGCCGTAGAATTATCGTCATAATAATTATAGCGGGCAGCAAGACCCAGTAAAGCACTATGGTTGTCTGAAATACTTTTATCCCATGTCAATTGACCGAAATAGACTTTTTGATCGGCCAGATAAGAAGTTTTTCCATAATAAGAATCCTGGTGATGACCGGTGGCAGAAAAAGAAAACATCATTTTTTCATGAAGAGGTAACTGATAATTTCCGATTAATTCCCAACGCCCGGTGCGGATGCTTTCGCCATAAACACTGTCTGTACCACGAAAATATCTGTTCCATTGCATGTCACCACCCCACCGATCTTCATAAAAATATCTGCCCGCAAGGGAAGCAACCCTGTTATTCTTTCTTTGAAAATGAAGTTTATTAAAAACAGAAATGCGATGCTGAAGTGTCACATCAGTAAAGTTGTCATTGTTATGATCCTTGGGACGCTGATAGTTAAAATAATTTACTCCTAATAAATTGCTGAGCTTATTGCCGATGCTGAATCTTGAACCTGCATCCACTGAATGTTCAAGCCAGCTTGTTGTCATCGCATTAAAAGTAAAAGAAGGAGCCTTATCTGGTGATTTGGTAATGATATTAATTAAACCACCTATCGCTTCTGAACCATATAAACCGGAAGCCGGGCCTTTCACGATCTCAATGCGGTCAATTAACTGAGTGGGAATTCCAAATAATCCGTATACAGAAGCAAGACTGCTGACGATGGGCATTCCATCAATCGTTATCATTGTATAAGGTCCTTCAAGCCCGTTGATATGAATATCACCCGTATTGCAAACATTGCAGTTTAATTGTGGACGAACACCATTTACATTTTGCAAGGCCTCAAAAATACTTGGTACGGGATTTTTTTTCAGGAACTGAGGTGTATATACTTCAACAAGAATGGGGCTTTCTTTTTTTTGCACTGGCTTCATAGTGCCAGTGACCACCACAGCATCCAACGAGGAATTTGTTGGTATTAAATTAAATACTTTATTCTTTATATTTTCTGCCACCCTGATATTTTCATGAAAAGCCTCATAACCGACCACTGAAATATGTAATAGATAATTGCCCGGCTGGATATTATTGATGAAGAAATAACCAGCTTCATCAGAAATAACTGTTTGCTTTAATTTTTTTACTTGAATCGTAGCTCCAGCCAGTGGAATAGTATCATGCATCACTCTACCGCTGATTGTAAGGGACTGGGATTTAACCGAAGTAAATGCTGCAAGCAACAGTAAAATCAAAATATGGTTACTTTTTCTCACCGATGCAAATATAAGTTGGTTTATCAAATAAAAATTATTTGGTATACCAAATTTTTTAATTCTGGTTATCCTTTCTATTTTTGCGGAATGGCGCATTTTACTCATCATTCGGAAGAGAATTATCTTAAAACACTTTTTAAACTTGAAAATCAAAAGGACAAGAAGGTGAACAATACTGCCTTGTCAAATGCCCTTGGACTGAACCCCGCTACAGTTTTGGAAATGGTCCGCAAATTGACCGATCGGAAAATGCTACAAATCAAGCCTGATAAATCAATTCAATTAACTGAAAAAGGAAAAAAGAAAGCTTTGCTCACGATAAGAAAGCATCGTTTGTGGGAGGTTTTTTTAGTGGAAAAAATGAATTACAAATGGAACGAGGTACATGAATTGGCTGAGCAATTAGAACATATTGAGTCTACTGACCTGGTTGATCGTTTGGATGGCTTTCTGGGTAATCCGTCCTTTGACCCGCATGGAGATCCGATCCCTGATAAGAATGGGAAAATAAAAAACAATCACGCTGCTCCTCTTTCTGGTTGCACAGAAGGAAAATATTATACTATAGCGAACCTGACCGATACAAATGATGGCTTTCTTCAATACCTGGAAAAGCTCAATATTTTACCAGGCATTAAGATCAAATTGCTGGAAAAGCATGACTATGATAATTCCTTTTCAGTAGAGGTCCAAAAGAAAACGGTTCAGCTTAGTGAGAAGGTGGCGAAAAATATTTTAGTGCAAGCAGGATGATTCATGATGATAATTTTCTTTTCAGGAGTTGTGCATTTATTGCGACAATAATTGTACTTAAACTCATAAAAACGGCGCCGATTGCAGGGTCTAATACAAATCCTGTCGAATATAAAACGCCTGCAGCTAAAGGAATCGCAATTGCATTATATCCTGTTGCCCAAATAAGATTTTGAACCATCTTTTGATAAGTTGCTTTTCCAAAAAGTATCAAGTGCAAAATATCTTTTGGATTACTATTTACTAAAATAATATCTGCAGTCTCGGCGGCTATATCAGTACCCGATCCAACGGCAATACTGACGTCCGCCTGGGCTAATGCAGGAGCATCATTTACGCCATCACCGGTCATAGCTACAAATTCATTCTTATTTTGAAGCTCTTTTACGATCTCTACTTTTTGATGTGGTAACATCTCAGCATAATATCCATCCAAACCAAGTTCATCTGCGACTGCCTTTGCCACTCTTTCATTGTCACCTGTTGCCATCATTACTTTAATTCCATTCTCTTTAAATGATTGAATAGCGTATTTTGATTCAGGACGGATCTCATCTGCCAATGCAACGTAACCAGCCAGTCGATTATCCAGTAAAATAAAAACTATAGTTTCCGCTTCGCTGGAAGAACTGTTTGCCGGAATAGAAATTTGCTTTTCCTTTAAATACCCGGGGCTTACCACTTTAACATCTTTACCGTTCACATTTCCTTCAGCACCTTTTCCGGTAATTGCATTAAAGTTTTCTGCTTTAAAAATCTCTAACTTCTCTTCCTTGGCCTTTTGCTGAATACCAACAGCAATCGGATGTTCAGATGATTGCTCAATTGAAGCGGCGAGTTGAAGTAATTCCTTTTTTGAAATGTCAGCAATCGTTTCAATCCTTGTTACCCCAAAATCTCCCTTCGTTAACGTTCCAGTTTTATCAAATACGATCGTTGTAATCTTTCGTGAATTTTCAAAAGCGGTTCGGTTGCGGATCAATAAACCATTTTGTGCAGAAACTGCTGTAGAAATCGCAACGACTAATGGTATAGCTAATCCAAGTGCATGCGGACAGGAGATCACCATAACAGTAACCATCCTTTCGATGGCATAATTAGTTCCTTGTCCCAATGCCAACCAAACAATGAATGTAACAAGACCAACACCCAATGCAACATAAGTGAGCCATTTTGCAGCACGGTCTGCCAAATGTTGTGTTCTTGATTTTGTTTTTTGTGCTTCCTGCACAAGAGTGATCACCTTGTTTAAATAGCTATCCTTTCCTGTATGCAAAACTTTTACCCTAAGCGAACCATTACCGTTGATCGAACCACCAATCACTTTATCATTTTTTTCTTTTTTTACTGGTTTGCTTTCACCAGTCAGCATACTTTCATTCAAATAACTTTCTCCATCTGTCACAGTTCCATCGGCAGGCATTTTTTCTCCGGGCTTGATGATGATAATATCACCTTTTTGCAACTCTTCAAGTTTTACATCCATTATATGATCCCCATGAACCTTGTGTGCTTCTGCAGGCATCATACTTACCAATAATTGCAATGCTTTTGATGCACCGAGAACCGATTTCATTTCAAGCCAATGTCCCAAAAGCATAATGACGATCAGTGTCGCCAGTTCCCAGAAGAAATCCATTCCCTGAAACCCGAATATTACAGCCACACTGAAAACATAGGCAACGGTAATTGCCAAAGCGATCAATGTCATCATACCAGGTGATTTTGCCTTTAATTCATCAATGAATCCTTTTAAAAATGGCCATCCCCCATAAAAGAATATAAAACTTGATAAAATCAACAATACATATTCATCTCCGGGAAATTTTATTTCAAATCTCAGCCAATGCTGAATCATTTCTGACAACAGCAAAACGGGTACAGTAAGAACTAAAGAAATCCAAAACCGTTTTTTGAAATCATCAATCATCATTGCATGATGATCATGGGCTTCATGTCCCATTGGTGGATTCATGTCATGATGTGCATGACCAGATAAAGGCTTTTCTTTCTTTGCTGTCGGTGCATCACTGGTGTGTTCATGATGGTGGCTACGACCCATAAGATCAATGTTTATGAAGTGACGGTCTTAATTGAAGATATACTTCAAAACCTGCCGGAGTTTTTCCATATAAAGTTTGGAGATCTTTATCAACTCCATATAGAGTAAATTGAGTTCCTCCTATCAGGTCTATATTGCTAAAATTTACTAATTGCCTGTTATATCCTGCAGTCAGGGCATGTATATTGAAATTAGTTTCCGGATATCCATTATCAAGATCCAATTCTTCTCTTGATTTCTGTATAAACTCATAACGACCATAAAAAGCATTTTTATTGCATTGATAATTGCCCTCTAATAAAAACGAATTTTCAGTATGATCAGCTCCCTTATCGTTCAATCCCCAAATAACAGCACCCGAAACATGTTTATCCATGTTGAATTTTTTTGCATACAAAACCGAGGCAGTTGTTCTTGTTACGTCTTCATCAGGCTCCAGTGCTTCGGGACTATTTATAAATCCTTGCGAAAACTGTAAAGCCCAATTCTCAGTTGGATTAAAGGATAACCGATAAGAGTAGCTATCAAATTTTGCCCTGTCAAAATTATAGCGGTTTTCATTCGGCTCACGCCCCGTAAATACAGAGCCTTCCACTTTAAAATTTTTATACCTGAATCCTAATGTCCCCACTCCAAAAGTAATATGGGTTGCATCCTGCCAGTGGTGGCCTAGAGGTGCATCAGGATTATTCATTGCTGAAACACGATGCATGAAAGCTGTTGGCCCTAATGCAGGTTCGCCGGGATACCCGAAATATGCTGTAACATCAATATCCTTATTGATCAATTGTGTATAACCAATACTCAGTGCTGAAAACAGATCATGGGGATGCTGTCGGTCAACCAATCCTTGACCCTTCCATGTTTCACCCGATTGAAATAAAAGTGGATAACCTTCTCCCCCTTCAGTTAACCTATCGAGGCTTATCATTACTGTTGCATTCAATAAACCTTTATTCCCAATTTTTCTATTCATCATTGTCATAAACCAATTAGGTGCATCAAATTTATCTGCACCTCGACTACCGGCAGAAAAAATGTCTTGGTTTATGTAACGAAGAAAGATACTACCATGAAACATCCAATCAGTTTTATCTGATGACTTCATCGACATAAACATTGGACTTGCATCAGGATTCCAGCCAGTTCCTGAACCGTTACGACTCATTGGTAGATTTCTGGAATAAGCATGAGAAGGCATAGAAGACATGGAATGCATCGAATGATCCATTGTTTTATCCATGGAAGGCTTTGCTTGCGTTGTATCTCTCTTTACTATAGATGCTTTTCTTTTTGGCATTGGCCGTTTCTTTTGTACGACTCCTTTTTTCGGTAATGTATCGGGCACCTGGTGATGTTCATGTTGCGAATACACAGAACTCGCCAAAAGGACTAAAACAAAAACGGTGATAATGCTTTTCATTTACAACAGTTTTTCTTTACAAATAATGATTGAATAAACTTTAATATTGCTCTAACTAATTTCATTATAATAACAGAAGCTAAAAAAATGCCATTTTACTTAATCTTATATCTTATCCCAGTATAAATCAATCTTCCGCTTACAGGTCCCCAAACTAATGCAGCATCGAAATAATTACTGAAAGTCTGATCTGCAGCAATAATTGGATCTTTTTGAAAATAGTTTGACAGGTTTTCGCCACCGACATACATTTCAAAAGGGTGTTTTTTCCCGAAGGTTTTACTCGCTTGCGCATTCATTAAAACATAAGAAGGAGAAATATTGCTTCGTTGATATTGTACAGGGTTCTCCAACGTGTTGGGGATCCTTTTTGACCCATTATAATTGATTGTATAATCAAACTTCCAACCCTTTATTTCATAAGCAAGATTTGCAAATGCTCTATGGCTTGCTGTAAAAGGTTTTTGTAAAAGCACATTGCTATAAGTTGTTTTTACGTCAAAAAAACGATACGCTAATCTCAGCTCCAATTTACGGGCTGGTTCAACATTCAATTCTGCATGTAAGCTGTTTGAATAAGATCTTCCCTGCAGATTGTAAAACTTAACCAGTCTTACGTTTTCAAGATCTACTATCACCTGGTCATTAAAATCATTTCTGAAATAATCTACACTGAATAAGGCATCACGATTAAACAATTTAAATTTCTGATCAACACTGATCCCTTTATTCCAGGCAACTTCGGGATCAAGTCCATAGGCTTTGCCTTCCGAACCAGGTAAAATATTTACTTGCCTTGAACTCACAAACACACTCATGTTCTCAGCAAAAATGTTTGCCGTTCTCTGACCTCGCCCTGTGCTAAGCCGAATAATTGTGCCTTTTACTGGTTCATATCGTATATGCAAACGTGGGGTTGCAAACCAACCAAACAAACTATTATGATCTTCACGAAGTCCGGCAACTATATTGAATTTTTCTACTGGTGTAAATGTGTATTCGAAGAATGCTCCTGACACTGTTTCTGTTCTTTTAAAATTGGTTGACCTGAAATCTTCATTGTACTTATCTGAAATGAAACTTACCCCCGTCCTGAATTTATGTGCAGTAGTGCCAATGATGGATTGATAAATCAGGTTTGCATAGAAATTATTCTGCTCTGCATCATAAGCTGTCAACCCAAAATATGAATCCTGCTGATGATTAAATGCTGAAAGTTGTAACCCGATACTTTTATACTTTTTCTCGGGAAATACATAACCAATCTTTGCAAAGCCTTCATATCTCTTCATATTAATTCCAAGCCCGTAATGATTAGTTGTGAACTTGTCATTAATTGGATCAAACTCGGTTTCACCTCCTGTTCGTGAATCATTTAAAAATTTAAAGCCAAACTGTGTCAAAAAACCTTTGCCGTCTTCATACTTCCATCGATTGATTGCACTGAACTGATTACCGGTTGGTAAATCCCGAAACCCATCGTTATTAAAATCAATAGATTTATTATTTAGAAAATCATCATGTAGTAATAAGGCTGTACTCCATTTTTTTCCAGGCTTCTGAATAAGATTAAGATTCAAATCGGTTTTGCCAATATTATTTATATAAGCATTGGCATAAAGACGTTCAGCTTTTTCCGGTTTTTTTAATTCAATATTGATTTGGCCGGCAATACTTTCAAACCCATTTGCCACCGAACCAACACCTTTATTCAATTGTATCGATTCAACCCATGGGCCTGCAATTGAATTCAAACCCAATGGCGTGGCAATACCCCGGGGACCAGGAAGATTCTCAACAGTAAGTTGTGTATAGTTTCCGCTTAAACCAAGCAATTGGATTTGCTTGCTTCCTGTCACTGCGTCATTATACGAGACATCCACTGATGGATTGGTTTCAAAACTTTCGCTGAGGTTGCAGCAGGCAGCTTTGAATAGCTCTCTTTCGGTCATTATCTGTGTACGAATGGGATTTACTGCAGATAGATAAGTAGATTTTTGTTTGGCAAATACTTTTACTTCACCCAATTGTTTATCCGTTGCAAGAATAATTTTTAACTCCTGCATATCTGTAACAGTCATTGTATCGGAAGTGTAACCTGTATAGCTCACCACTAGCCTGTCAGCGCCTCCGATATGAGTAATGCTGAAAACTCCTGAAGTATCGGTAACAGTTCCATTAGGTGCACCAAGCCAAATCACCGACGCACCAACCAGCGGCTGAAAAGAACCTTTTTTGTTTTCTTCCAGCACAACACCCCTGATTACATGGGCATCACCGGGGGTCTGTTCTTCATTTTTTTTCATGGCCGCAGTGTCATTCAAAATAGTTTTTTCTGCCTGGCGATTCAACTCCATATTTCTCTTCTCAATTTCCCTGTAATGACAACAGGCGGGCAATTCAATGTAAACTGCATCTTTTGCTTTTTCAAGCTCAGTATCATGTCCTGCTTCTGCAATCAGGTTATGGATTTTTGAAAGATTTATAACGGAAGAGTTATAAACTATCTGCAGCATCTTTGTATCAATATTCCAAATGGCAGTTTTTACTCCCCGGATTTTCAAAGTTTTTTCTATCCGTTCTTTGCACATTTCACAAGCGCCGCTGACTCTGAAAGTAACAGTAGTGTCTTTAACTTTATTCACCTGCGCATTTAAACAAAATGATATGATCAACATGACGATTGTAAAATAGTATTTAAACGATTTCATAGTATTCACATTTAAAAATTGGAAAAGGAGGAACCCAAATGAGTTCCTCCACTTATTTATCTCTTATTCCTTTTTTCAGCTTCTACTTTTTTCTTTGTCAAATCCATCCCACATTTTGAACATTTACCGGGTTGGTCACTGGTAATATCAGGATGCATGCTGCAGCAGTATGCCTTCACTATTTCAGCTTTCATTTGTTCTTTTTTTGAAAGTGATAATTTTTTTCCACATTGTGGGCATTTTCCTGATTTATCGCTTACCACATCAAGATGAACAGGACAGGTATAAGTTTTTGTTACCTGTTTTTTCATTTCTTCTTTTTTAGAAAGTGATAGATCCATTCCGCATTGCGGGCATTTGCCCGGTTTATCACTTGTTACACCTGGATGCATGGGACATGAATACAAAACCGTATGTTGAGTTGTGTCTTTTTTCCCTGCTTTTTCCTGTGCAAATACAGAAATAGAACTGATAGTTAAAGCTGCTATCATCAGCATCATAAACTTTTTCATATAAATAATTTTGAATAATAATAATGTAATACAAGTGCTTACAGCCCGACCCCGACGATTATCGAGCATGGCTTCATTAAACAAGTAAACTCTAAATGCGAAAAACGCAGTTGAGGATATAGATTTCGCCAGCGCTGATCAGCGGGGGTGCATGGCAAATGGGATGTCTTTCAACTAAAGATGAAAAATGACCTTCAAAAGTATTAATAAACGGAATTAGCGCAGCAGTTGACAAAACCTGCATCGATTGACCAACAGGTTCAGCAATATTTTGATCAACATTATTTTTTATGACTTTGTGCTCATCCTTACAACAACCGCCATCTTTTTTCATTCCACATTTAACACATTCATCCCCCTCCCCTTTCAATAAGCTCCAATTGACGAACTTATCCATGCAATAATGTAAATGAAGCGTAGCGCCTACTGTAGAGGTAAGATAAAAAACCGCGAATATGGATACCAGTATTTTCTTCATTCCGTGATAAAATTAGAACTACTTACTCCCAATTAAAATGACTACAATCAGCCGGATGAATTATTTTTCCTGACTTAACTCATTTTGAAGCCTTCTTTTTTAAAGCATTCAGAAAAATATGCTCATAGCTTATCATCCAGCTATCCTTCATATTCCTATAGATATCACTCTTCAGTTGAAAGCGATAGCCAAGATTTAATTTACTGGTGCTTTTAAAAATCAATTGAATGGCTGGAGCCAGATCGAGATAGTATTTTTCGTATTTCCAATCTAGATTGCGGCCGCCTAACAACTCTGCATAAATGTTCAGATTGGTTTGGTTATAATCTTTATACTCCACTGGCAAAACAAGATAACCTGCCGACAAAGAGTAATTGAAGCTTTCAAATGCATATTGTTGCGGTAAAGTTTTATCATTTCTTTTCTTATCAAACACTTCTATTAAACTCGCCGTACCTGATACGGCCAATTTATTCCAAAGCTGCGTTGCAATAACGCCAACTTGCACACCACTATGATCTCCCATTAAGTTCAGTTCATTGTGCTGAAGACGGTTCCGGCTGTAAGCTGCTGTTGCAAATGCCGCCATTCGAAAATGTTCATGCACTTCATCATTTGAAAGAAAGCGATACTTGGCATATACTCTTGCCGATTCGTAATAGTAAAAATTCTCATACATATTGGAAAAGGTAACTCCTGCATGAACCATCCATTTTTTACTAAGGCCAAACATCACTTCAGGACTATATCGTTGTTCGATCCCGTTCCCATGAACGCCTTTGCCAAACATGCCACTTAGCTTTAGGCTCATCGATCTTGCCGGCATATTAGAAGCCGGCTCCGTGTAGGGATAAAGTTCCTGACCACGGGAGATGACAGCTGTGATAAGTAATATTATAAGTAGGAAAGATCTCATTTGGTCGTTTACAACCCAAGCAACTCTTTAATTTTCTTTTCAAGCTCATCCTTTTCAGGATTGATTGCAACCACGTCACCATTTTTATTTACCACAAATGAAGAGGGCAATGCCTCAACCTGCCATTTAATAGCCGCCAAAGCATCCCAACCGCCCAGGTCAATTCCATTCATCCATGTGATTTTATCTTTTATAACTGCTTTCTTCCAATTCTTCAGCTCATCATCAAGCGAAACACTTAATATTTCCAGTCCTTTGTCTTTATACTTGCTATAAAGCTTTACCAAATGTTTATTTGCAAACCGGCAAGGTCCGCACCAGCTTGCCCAAAAATCAAGGATCAGGACTTTTCCTTTCAGTGAAGAAAGTTTTATTGAATCGCCCTTTATATCTGTTACGGTGAAATCGAGACGGTAATCAGTAATATTAGGAATTGGCCCCTGCGCCATTGCTGCAACTGCAGAAAAAGCAAAAAGAGAAATCAAAATTAGCCTGCGAAGGTTTTTCATTTCGAGTTTTTTAAAAAGCTTCTCTCCGCTTTGGCGGAGAGAAGCAATAGATTAAATAATAACGTGATAAACCCTTTCTTCAGTATGAATCCCATCCTTTAAACAGCAATTTGCTGCTTTGCCTGTTTTTATACATTCCATTTTGGTGGCAGCGCTGTACTTTTTAAAGTCCTTTGCCGAAAGAAAATCTTTGTCAACAAGGGTAAATGTTTGTTCACCATTCAAAACTTTACTGCTGCTACTTACAAAATGAAAGTTCTTACCATCAAGCTCAATGTGCTTATCCTTATCCACACTGACATCAGAAAAATTTCCTGTTACTTTAAGCGATGCAACAGAAAAACCAGCATCTTCTACTGCTTTTTTTAATTCATCGAAACTTGGACTGCTGTTTTCTTTGAAGGCAACGGCATACTCCTGGTTTTTAATATTCACTTTTACTTCTTTTACAAATGAAACCTTTTCCAATGCCACTTTCACAGCTTTAGAACACATGGCACAGGTAAGTCCACTTGCCTGTAAAGATGCTTTTGTGAACTGGGCATTCAGCACAATTGTAATAAGGGTTAACACAAAAACACTGATCAGCTTTTTCATACTATACAGATTATATTATTACTGTTTTTGTTCACCTTCTTTTTTGCAACAATCTTTTCCATTATGACCTTCTTTTGTGCATTTCCCATCTTTACAACAATCCATTTTATCTGTACCATCTGTCTTACAGCATTCTTTGTCTTTGCAGCAATCCATTCCGGTACAACCTTCTTTTGTGCATTTTTCATTATCGCAACAAGCTTTTGCTTTGTTTGATTCAGCTCTGTCGTATTTACAACAACCATGAAGTTTATCGTATGCTTCGGGAGTCGTTTTTACACCTGCGTTGTCATAACCTGCTTCAGCAATGCTTTTCTGAATTTTTGCAAGATTGGACGAAGAAGAATTGTATTTAACGGTGATGACCTTTGTGTCTTTGTTCCACTCGGCATAAGTGGCGCCTGCTGCCTTAGCGGCTTTTTCAATTTTTGCCTCACACATGCCGCAGTTACCTAAAACCTGGAATGTTTCCTTTATTGTTTTTTGTGCGAATGATCCGGTTGCAATTGTGCAACTCAGAAGAGCGATAGAAAATATTTTAAGCGTTTTCATAAAAAAAATTTGAAGATTTGAAAATAAAATTCGTGAATGGTGAATGGTTAATCGTCAATAGCAACCGTTGTCAATGGTATTCACTTTTCACCATTGACCATTGACGATTCATTATCTCAAATCCTGAAAACGCAGTTTTGCAGGTAGGTATCCTGCTTGCTTATTGGAGGAGAATGATTATTTAAGAAATGCTCCGGAGTGGAATTCGTAAATGAAATTTCAGAAAATGATGGTAAAACGGAGACAAGGACATCGGGGGCAGAAAACTTAAAACTAATTGCAGTTGCCTGCTGATCATCCTGTATCTTGAAGATCTTTACTTCATCATTGCAACAGGCATTGGCATCTTCCTGGTGCATTCCGCAGTTACTACATATTTCTGTTTTTGCAGCGCCAATTTGCAATGAATCCAGATCGTTCATGCAATAATGAAAACTAATAACTACTCCCGTACTGAAAGCAACATATAAAACTAGTAATATGGCCGCAATGCCTTTTTTCATTCTTTTGAAGTAAGACAAAGATAATACAGGCTCCCAGTAAATCCCTATGACTTGAAAAAGAAATTTATAAGTGGTAATAATTTGTCAATCAGTTAACAAAGGTCCAATAGATACCTAACCTAATATTAAGACCGGGATAAGGATAGCCGGGAGCGGCAAAATTATGATAGCGGAATCCAAATCCATTATTACTCGTAATTGTATTTAGATTTTCGGCGCGGAGAAAAGCCCTGAAATTACGAATACGAAAATGTAAATAAGCAGCTATATCAGGCCGGTTGCTGATCTTACTACTGTCCTGGTAAAAGAATTTTCCAATGGCGGGTGAATACCCGTCGGCTTTGTATGGTGTATGATATTTTATCTCCAGGCCAAAAGCTGTATTGAGTTTCCTGAAGCCAAGTGTTCCTTCATAACCGATACGGTTGCGGGTAAATATCAATGGAACGTTCAAAGCGACTTCACCTGTTTTCTTTTGAAAATATACATCGCTGTGCCAGGCCCACCGCTTGCCAAGCTTAAATCTCTTCTCAAGTGATAATAATAACAAATTAAATAATGCATTTTCCTGTTCAGCTTTATAAAAGTCAGCGAAGTAAGTGTAGTTGCTGACGAGAAAGTAACTACCTGAAACCCTGGTAGCCAATTTTGACAAATAAATTGAAGCGCTGATCTGAGTCGTGTTCTCTTTATTGAGATCTTTTGGTGTATCGAAATAAAAACTGCTCCGTCTGTCAAAAACAAACGAAGGAGTCCGGTTCACATTTCGAAAACCAACGTCAAAGTATCCGCCAGTCTTTGAAATAAATCTCCTGAGATCAACCGTTGCTTCGTAATCACCAGAATTGAAACCGGTGAGATGAAGTTTTCCAGCCGCGATCATATCCCATTTTAGATTGCGGGTTTTATTCCTGTATTCACCCTGGACATATACATTATAAAATGACCCGGTGAAATTATTCGTAACAGCTTTTAGATTTTGTACAGCAATACCGGCTTTTATAAACTGCAATTGGTTTTTAGCATCCGGGAATTGATAAATGGAAAATTCGTTGACGATTTCTTTCCACCGGTCGTAAAGGACCAGGTGGATTCCCATTATGGTATCGCTAGGCAGTTGAAAGTTGTAATTATCCTTATAATAATTGGTATCTGGCACATAACCATTGCTGGAATTTGGAAGATCGATATACTTGAATTTGTAACTGCTGTAGCGAAATACATGTTCAAATCGAAGCCTGGGATAGAATAATGGAATTACGGTTGAATCGCTGACCAATGAATCTTTTTTACCGAAATCATATTGCTGCTTCTGCATGAAGGTTAGATCAGTATACCGGTTGCCGGTATTTATGTTTGTGCTAAAAAAATTTCTTCCAAACTCTACATCGCCTGCAAGCTTTGTGGGAATATTAAAACGGTCGTTATAGATCGGGTCATTCAAATAATCTTTTGTATCATCCAGCCCTCCATTTTCATCTGTTTGCATTGCGTTCGCAACGATTGCCAAATAATTATTATAGCGTTTTTTTGTAGATTGATACCAGGAAGTAAATGTATAGTCATTATGATTTGTTCTTTGATTCTTAAAAAAACCCGGCGAATTTATAAGCCTGTATTGGAATAATGCATTCCAGTTTGGCCTGATATTTTGCGTATGCGTGATCTCGATGATCTGCTCTGTTCTTCCGCCAAGCAAATAGGCCAGCTCCGTATATGGCCTGGTTGTATTAAAAAAACGAATTGATTCAATGCCCCATCGATAAACATCAAATGCATGCATACCATGATCCCAGCCGCTTTTCATATTTGGTTCGAATAGCAATGAGTGAGTTGGCGTGCCTGTATTCCCTAAAAAAGCATGATGTGCAGGTATCGGGAATCTTTTTGTAAAATCAATAATTGATGAGTCAAGCTTATTTCTTTGAACAGTGAAAGGAAGTTGAAAATAAATGGTGATCGAATCTTCGTACTTATCACGATGCTCAAGACTATCAGAACTCGAACCTGAAAAAGCACCGGACAATCTTCCGCCAACTGCCCCCGGTAAATTGCCCATTCCCCGGCCGGATCTTCTTTCTAAAGGATTAGTTCTTTGTGAATAGATCATTCCCGAAAGCAACAATAAAAGAATAAGATATGTAAACCTTAATGCCAGTATACTGATTTAAAAATGTGAAAATACTGCTGCAAAAATAAAACCGGGAATATCAAAAGTTAAAGTACTGCAACCAATTCCTTAAAAATAGCTGCCAGCTTTGGTTCAGCCGCTTTAGCAAAATGCAATACTTCTTCATGAGTGATCTTTGTATGATCTTCTCTAAGTCCGAGGTCGGTAATAACACTCATGGCAAAAACGGGTATGCCCATATGATTGGCAACTATACATTCCTGTACCGTACTCATACCAACAGCATCACCACCGATAATATGTATCATTCTATATTCGGCGGGTGTTTCATAAGTTGGACCCGTTACACAGAAATACACTCCTTCCTTTACTTCAATTTGCAAATTGGCCGCGGCTGCTTTTGCTTTTTCAATCAATTCTTTTTTATATGGCTCACTCATGTCAGGAAAACGCGGGCCAAGGGCATCAATATTTTTTCCTATCAACGGATTCCGCATATCAATGCCGATATGATCATTAATGATCATGATATCGCCAACTTTAAAAGATGGATTGACACCGCCTGCGGCGTTTGATAACAATAAAGTTTTTATGCCCAATAATCCAAGAACACGAATTGGAAAGACAACTTCATCAGCCGAATACCCTTCATAATAATGGAAGCGGCCACCCATGCAAACGATCTTTTTGCCTGAAAGACTTCCAAAGATCAGCTTGCCTTTATGACCCTCAACAGTTGATACCGGGAAATTTGGGATATCGCTGTAACTTATTTCTTTTTCAATCTCAATTTCCTCAGTAAAATTTCCAAGACCACTACCCAGAACGATCCCCACTTCAGGCTGCTGGTTATATTTTTTCTTTAAATACTTAACGGCCTCGTTCAATTGTTTCATTGCCTTTTTTGCCATACAAAAAGATAAGGCGGCAAATATAGATTTTTTACTGCTGTACTAACACCTGTTGATGAAGAATAATCATAGTTTGATTCATCAACAGCCATGGAAAAAGTTTAATTTTAATGACTCAAATCTGCTTTTAAAAAGTGAGCCCAACGAAAACGATACTGCTTGCTTCGTGGTTGCTTATGTTTATTGGTGCAAAAGGGCAATTATGTTCCGGTAACCTTGGTGATCCGATCGTAACGATTGATTTTGGAGCTGGGCCCAACCCCGGTGGACCAATCGGTAATGTTTCTGCAACTTATCAGTACACTAACCAGGATTGTCCGCAGGAAGGATTTTATGCGGTCCGCAATTCCACTTTTTCCTGTTTTAATAGCGACTGGCATATACTCGCATTTGATCATTCACCAAATGATCCGAATGGATATTTTTTATTGATGAATGGATTAGCCGGGCCATCATCGATCTATCAGCAAACCATTAGCGGGCTATGTCCAAATATTCCTGTTCAGGTTGATGCCTGGGTATTGAATATATTTAAACCCGCTGCGTGCAGCGGCAGCGGTATTGATCCAAACCTGTCTTTTATAATAACTGACATGTCAGGGAATATCATTGCACAAAAGAACACCGGCCCGATCGCTGAAACAGATGTACAACCTGTATGGACACCACACAATTTTCTTTTTAATGCACCTGCTAATGGAAGTGTGATCCTTAAGATCACAAGCAACTCGCAAGCAGGTTGTGGGAATGATTTCGCAATTGATGATATAACGTTTCGTCCTTGCGGACCGACCATCACCGCTGCTTTTGCAAATAATGCTCCTTCGCCGATCACGATTTGCCAAACAAATCAGCAACCAATTTCTATGCGTGCATCTTATACTGGCATTTATGCAAACCCGATCTTTCAATGGCAGGTAAGCAATACACAGGGCTTTAGCTGGACTGATATTCCTGGTGCCAATGGATTAAATTTTTCAACTCTACCCGGAACAATTGGTCAAACTGGATACAGATGTGTTGTTACAGATGCCAGTTTTAGTGGGAATGCAAATTGTAGGTTCGCATCAAACCCGATAATAGTCACCGTCGTAAGCCCGCCATTTGCGCAGGCTACTAATTATGTATTCGGATGTTATGGCTCTACAATTTATTTCCAGGCAGCGGGTGGGTCATTATATGAGTGGCGGGGGCCAAATGGTTTTTATTCAAATGCCCAGGCCCCATCAATTCCCAATGTAACTTTTAACGCAGCGGGCGACTATATTGTAAAAGTAACTTCAACGCCAGGTTGTTTTGCTTATGATACAACTACAATAACAATCTATGCTGCGCCAATTGCAACACTTACTCCAACTTCTGTTAACATATGCGAAGGCGATAGTGTTCAATTCAATGCTGGTGGGTCGCTTCGTTATAAATGGTCCCCATCTGCAGGTTTATCAAATGATACTATTCCGAATCCATTCGCAAAACCATTAAGTGATGTTACTTATACTGTGAGGGTGTATAATGAATACACTTGCTTTGACAGTGCCAATGTAAGTGTTGTCGTCTGGAAAAAACCAAAAGCCTTTGCCGGACCTGATCAGTATTTCAGAAAAGGAAAACCTG
>Ga0075428_100002037_pt1 | contig 21784 bp, 13 predicted proteins | sample RhiMetdeltSRZDD2_FD_75291 | JGI IMG/M metagenome (GOLD analysis project Ga0075428, IMG submission 75291) | Populus rhizosphere microbial communities from Tennessee, USA - Rhizosphere MetaG P. deltoides SRZDD2 | ecosystem: Host-associated > Plants > Roots > Rhizosphere > Soil | place: USA... | reverse complement strand
CGACGAGGCGGGAAACCGCTCGGCACCCGCGACGATGACGATCGACCTGCGAGCGCCTTAGAGTTGGTGGCTGGTTGCGTCGAGCCGGCGCCGGCGCGCAAGCGCGGCGCCGGCGCGGCATGTGAATCCCGTTTTGCGGCGGCCTCGGCCGCCCCGCCGTCAGCGCGAACTGGCTGCCAGCGGTGTCACATGAATCAACGCGCCCGGGTTCGCGTCTTCGACCATCCAGAGCGATCCGTCGGGGGCCTGCTCCACGTCGCGGATCCGCTTGCCGACATTCCATCGCTCCGCCATCTTGGCGCCCCCGCGTCCATCGAAGACGATGCGGTTGAGAGACATGGTGGCCATCCCACCGATGAGGCCGCTGCCGTACCACTGCGGGAACGTCTGCTTGCTCGTGTAGAACATCAGATTCCCCGGTGCGACGACCGGTACCCAATAGAGGACCGGCTTTGCGAGATCGGGTCGCGTATCGGGGTGGGGAATCGGCACGCCGTTGTAGTTCTGGCCGTACGACACGAGCGGCCATCCATAATTTTTGCCCTTCTCGATCAGGTTCAGCTCGTCGCCGCCCCGCGGGCCGTGCTCGACTTCCCAGAGTTCGCCGGTCGGTGAGAAGGCGAGACCATAGGGGGTCCGGACGCCGGAGGCCCAGGTTTCCGCGGGCGTCTGATTGCCATTGGGGAAGGTGTACGTACTGACCGGTTTCGCCGTTTTCGCCGCTTCGGTATCCTGCGGCGGATCGATCAGCGGAATCGTGGCAGCGCCGGTCTTGCCGAAGTCGGGATTGCCAGGGGCCGGTTTGCCATCCAGCGTCAACCGAAGGATCTTGCCGGCGGGCTGATCCGGATCCTGCGCGGGCGTGAAGCGCTGCCGCTCACCCACCGAGAGGAACAGAGACTCGCCATCGGGAGAGAAGGCGACCGCCGCACCCTCCTGACCTCCCTTCCCTCTCGGCATCTGGCGCCAGATGACCTCGAAATTGGCGAGCCTCGCCGTGGTCTCCGTCACGTTCAAGCGCGCGTGCGCCAGCGCGAGGCCGCCGCCATAGTCACCGGGCTCGGCATACGTCAGGTAGATGCTCTGGTCTGTCGCGTATTTCGGCGAGATGTACACGCCGTGCATGCCGTTCTGACCCTGCCAGTAGACCGCGGGCGTACCGGCGACCGGGGCGATCTTCTGTCCCTCCGCGGAGACCAGCCACACGGGCCCGATCTTTTCGGTGACGAGCATGCGGCCGTCGGGCAGGAAGGCGATGCGCCACGGCAGTCCGAACGTGGTGGTCGTCGTCATGGTGAAAGGGAGACTGGCCTCCGGCTTCTGTTCACCCATATTGACCTGGGCCAACCCCGTGGCCGACGCCACGATGAGCAGCAACGCGATCTTCGCCAAACGCATCCTCATGTCTCCTTGCCTGGTTGGGAGCCAGCCTGATCGTCTGGACCCGCGGTCCATCCGCCAGTGGATAGTTTATTGCCAACCGCGCCACTGGAGCACAGCCGTCGCGACGAAGGCGTCGTAGGCCGCCTCCGACGGGCGCGCGAAGGTGGAAAAAGTTGAGGGTCTGGAGTTGACGTCTCCAGACCCTCAGTGGTCCGACGTGGGCGGCCTCTCTGCCGGGCTCACCGCTCAGTTTATTTCAGCGTCAGCTTCTGCACTCGCCAGTTCATGAGCTCGGCGACATACAAGGTGTTCGGATCGCGGCAGTCGATCTCGTTGACCATGCCGAACTCCTTGAACTGCTTGCCGGCACGGCCGAACTTGCCGAGCACCGTGCCGTCCAGCTCCATCTTGTAAATCTCGCCATTGAGGAATGGATCCTCGGTCGGGTTGGAGTTGGAGGCGTAGAGAAACTGCTTCGCGCCCGGCGAGATGCAGATGGCACGAGGCGCGCCCACGTTCTTGATCTCTCTCTTGTATGTGCCGTCGTTGTCGAACACCTGGATGCGCTGATTGCCCATGTCGGCGACGTAGACGTTGCCGCCGGCATCGACGGCGACGGAGTGAGGAATATTGAACTGGCCCTGTTCGGTGCCCGTCGCGCCCCAGGACTTGACGAACTTTCCGTTCTTGTCGAACTTGGCGACGCGGGCGTTGGCGTAGCCGTCGGAGACGAAGATGTTGCCGGCAGTGTCCCAGGCCACGTCGGTAGGCTGGTTGAAGTTGTCGCCGGGAACACCAGAGCCGGGAGGTCCGGACGCACGACCGAACACTCCGCTACTGCCCAGCTCACCGACCGCCTCCAGCCTGCGACCCAGGGTCAGGAGAACCTTGCCGGTCTGGTCGAACTTGACGACCATCCTCGAGGCCCGATCCACGATCCAGATGTTGTCCTGGGGATCGACCCTGACGCCCTGCGCAAACAGGAAGGCGTAGGGCCGATCGTTTTCGCTCGTGCCGATCTCGCGCAGAAACTTTCCGGAGCGGTCGAATTCGAGCAGGCGCGGGCCACCACTGATATAGACGCGCGATGCGCCAATGATGGCGTTCGGGCCGCCGCCCTGGTAGTAGACCCACAGGTTGCCCTTGGCCGTGGTGGCCACGCCGGCCACTTCACCGAAATGGATGTCGGCCGGCAGCTTCAGAAAATCACCGGCGGACTCGAACGAGAGTTCCTTCTGCTGGGCGGACAGCAAGCCGGCGAACAGCGCGCCGGCGAACACCAGCGTGGGTGCGAGGCGTGAGTATTTCATGTTACTTGCCCCCTTGAGCTTTGGTGGGGTGCAGGATGAATTTCTGCATGCGCCATTCGACGATTTCGGTGGTCAGAATTTCATTTTCAACACTGCAATCGATGCCGTGCACCGTGCTGAACTGCCCCTGCTCTTTGCCGGGGACGCCGAACTTGCCGAGGACAGTGCCGTCCAGCTCCATTTTGAAGATCTGGCCGCTGACCTGGTGGAGCTGGCTGTCCTGGTTGTCCGGGTTGGAATTGGAGGTGTAGAGATACTGGTGCGGTCCGGGTGTGATGCACAAGGACCAGGGGGCGCCGACGTGCTCGAACACGGTCTTGTAGTTCAGATCGTTGTCGAACACCACGATGCGCTGGTCGCTGCGGCTGCCCCCATAGACATTGCCCTGGGCATCCACGGCGATGGCATGCAGCAGGGTGAACTGGCCGGGCCCCGATCCGCGACTCCCGACCTGTTTGATGAATTTGCCGTACTTGTCGTACTTGGCGATGCGTGAATTGACGTAGCCGTCGGCAACGAAGATGTTGCCGGCCGCGTCGAACGCGACGTCGGTGGGGCGATTGTAAAGATAGGGCGGCGCCGGATTGAGCTCTTTCGCGGGGGGCTCCATCCCGGTGTAGGGGAACCCTATCCGGCGGCCCATGACCATGGTCACGCGGCCTTCGGGGTTGTACTTGATGATCATGTTGGCGCCCTCGTCGATCACCCAGATGTTGTCCTGGGCATCGACGCGCACGCCGTGACAGAACACGTTGCCGTACGAGTCCTTCCCAATCTCCCGCACGTAGTTGCCGTTCTTGTCGAATTCGAGATTGCGGGTTTGCTGGGCGCAGGTGTTGACGAAGATACGCCCCTTGGAGTCTCGAGCAACACCGATGCCTTCGCCCATATACACGTTGGGCGGCAGCTTCATGAAGTCCTTCACGACTTCGTACTTGATATCGGGCGCGTCGATGGCCTTGGGGAGGAGTTTCAACTGGGCAGGCGTACGTTGGCCGGGGGGCGTCGGCGCCGGCGGTGCCTGGGCGGACAGCGTGGTGGCGGCGGCTGACAGCGCCAGGGCGGCGGCAACCAAGCTAGTACGACGTGTTTTCATGCGACACCTCAACAGCGGTGCAAAATGTAGCTCTGTGCGTATGTAGATCGTGGAGCTTCCCGGTCGATCTGGAGGTTGTCGAAGCCGACGCCTTATACCACGATTTTCGATCATTACGAAAACCTTCGGACATCCACCGCGCTTGACGGATCACGGCCGCCACATTTCCGCGGCGGCTTTCAGCAGGAGGTACGACGCGGTCGCGCCGGCGTCCTGGTGGCCAACGCTGCGGGCTCCCAGATAGCTCGCGCGGCCCTTGCGCGCTTCCATGGCAATGGTCCCCCGCATGCCTGCCTCACCCGCCGCCGCGCCACGCTCCAGGATATCCGCCAGCCCGCTTCCCTCTTCGTGAGCCTGGCGCATGGCATCCAGTGCAGGAAGCCAGACGTCCATCATCGTCTTGTCGCCGACCACCGCTTTGCCGCGCTGTTGAAGGCCTTCGACGCCGGCCTGGAACAGCGCCACCACGTCGGCGGCCGCGAGTTCCGACTTGCCGGCACACGCCGCGCCGGCGCGGAGGAAGAATGTGCCGTAAAGGGGCCCGCTCGCGCCGCCCATGGTACGGATGAGGACGGCCGCCACGCTCTGAAAGGCCGAGCGGAGATCCGGCGGAGGCTGAGCGGAGAGCTCCGCGTGTGCCGCCGTGAAGCCGCGCTCCATGCTCACGCCACAATCACCGTCGCCGAGGGCTGAATCCAGCGCGGTCAGCATCTCCCGGTTCTCGACGAACACCTGCTGCAACGCTTCCACCCAGCGCACCGCGTCCTGCGTGCTCACCGCCATTCTCAGATCCCCCATCGCAGGGCGGGCGTCAGCACCGGATCGTCCCACAGCGACAGCAACTCGTCGTCGGCCTGCACCAGGGTGATCGAACAGCCGGCCATTTCGAGGCTGGTGATGTAGTTGCCAACCAGGCGGCGGGCGATGGTGATCTGCCGGGCGCGCAGGTACTGTTCGAGTTCGGCGTAAACGAGATACAGCTCGAGCAGCGGCGTGCCGCCCATGCCGTTGAGCATGGCCATGACGCGGTCGCCGGCGCGGAATGGCGCATCCGCCAGGATGGCGTCGGTCATGTGCGCGACCGACTCGGCGGCGGACATCAGAGGCATGCGGCGCCGGCCCGGTTCGCCATGGATGCCAACCCCCATCTCGATTTCGTCGTCGCCGAGCACGAAGTTGGGTTTGCCGGCCGCGGGCGGGATGCAGGCGCTCAAGGCCATGCCCATGGAACGGCCGCAGGCATTCACCCGCTGGGCCAGCGCCGCGACGCGGCCGAGATCGTAGCCGCGGGCCGCCGCCGCGCCGCAGATCTTTTCGGCCAGGACGGTCGCGCCAACGCCACGGCGTCCGGCGGTGTAGAGGCTGTCCTCGACGGCGACGTCGTCGTTGATCACGACCGCCTGCACCTCGATGCCGCGAGCCTGGCACAACTCGGCGGCCATTTCGAAATTCAGGATGTCGCCGGTGTAGTTCTTGACGATGTGCAGGACGCCGGCCCCGCCGTCGACGGCGGAAGTCGCCGCCTCCATCTGGTCCGGAGTGGGGGACGTAAACACCTCGCCGGGACACGCGGCATCGAGCATGCCTTTCCCGACAAATCCGCCATGCAGGGGTTCGTGACCGCTGCCGCCGCCCGACACGACGCCCACCTTGCCGGCGACGGGGGCGTCCGCCCGAACCACGTACATTGGATCGAAGTTGACCTTGAGGATGTCGGAATGAGCCTGGGCGAACCCCGCCAGCGATTCCCGCACCGTGTTCCGTGGGTCGTTGATCAGTTTCTTCATGTGCGCTCCACCGGCGAATGAGCGTATCACCGCTCCCGTCGAACGCGAGATCGTTTCGACGGTGAAATGCTGACGCTGTCGCGCAAGAACGGCTGAAGAGCCTCATCGATCGGCGCCGTGCGGTCTCAGGAACGCGATCCGAATCCGGCTGCGTCCGACACGCATCTACTACCAGATTTTTACTTTCAGATTTCTGGCGTTTACGCCACGCTCTGCACCGTGATGCTGGAACGTTGACCTCGGCAGACCAGACCGTCGAACAGGATCTCCGTCGCGTCTGGCAAGGCACCCGGTATGGGCGGGGCTGGATGTGGGCCTCGGCTTCGCTCGATGCCGTCGACATCACAGGGAGGTGGGCAATGAGTATCTTCGACTACCCTCGCATCAATTTTCAGGGAACGATTCAACTGAGTCCCGGCACCGCGAACAACGACGATTATGCCCAGGCGCCGGCCATGCTGCTGCCGGCTTCATATGGCAAATACGCGGGCGACATTCTCGCGCTGATCGATTCCAAATTAGTACAACCAAGGACTTATGGAATGTCCGACGCCGACTTCATGGCGTGGGTGCAGACAGCGCACCCCTTCGACGTCGCAGGCCAGAAGAATCAGACGAAGACCGTGATTCCCGCCGAGTGGAACTACTACGGTGGGATGGACATGGATAACGTCGACGCGCGGGTAATCGGAGTCACGACGGGCCCAGGCGATATCTACACGCAACCGAATGGCAGCATGCCGGTCACGAATGTGCTCGGCGCGGCCCTCAGTTTTGCGAAGGGACACATCGCTGACGTGAATTCCGAAGGCTCCCCTCCGGCCACCCAGTTTTTCATCGACCGATTAACGCTCGCGAAGGACGGCACGACGTTCATTCACGGCAGCGCCAGCAAGGGTGCCTGCCAGTGGCTGAACTTTTACCGGAATGTGAATATGACCGCGGACGGTGGCGCGGGCGGGTACGTGTACCACGTCATCATGAAGAACGCGGCAACCACCATCAACATTCCCGGGTTCGACGACCCGAGGGTTGTCGGCGTGGTCCTGCGCTACTACCTCTACGCCTTGACGATGGGCGCGACTACCAATGACGAGATGGAAGCGGTGTACAAGCAGCGGAAAACCAACCCGGCGACGCTGGAAATCGTTGGGACTTTCGCGCCGTTGTATGAGCACGAAACTGTCTTTACGACGCCGACGGGCCGGCTGCTGATTTCGAACACGACGCCTATTCCCACGCCGGAAGGCACTCAGAACAACAGCAGCACGGGCAAGATCGCTCTGGCGCCTGCGGTGCTCCAGGTCAGCGGCGACGTCATATCAGCCGATTTCGTCGGCACCTTTCCCGATTATTACCAGGCCGGATCGCCGCCTGCGCCGCCGTCGGAAACCACAAATCCCAAGTACAGTTTCGGCGACGTCTCGCTGGTCGTTTCGTCCGATTCCAACGCCGTGGTCATCGGTTCGGTCGATTACACGAACACGGTTGCGGGGGATGAGCGGGGCTGGGTTTTTGACTTCGATATTTCCAGGAACCAGGAGGCGCAACGGGTATTGTCAGATCCGAATGCGTCATTCCAGCTCTCGTTGGGTGCTGCGACGATTTTGGCGGAGACCGATTACTACTTCGTCTCGAACCAGCAGGCAATTTATGCGGAGCAGAACGGGCCCGGATCTGAATTCCTCAACCAGGGAGCGCTCGAACCGGCCTCGGTGGCGGTCTTCTCACGCGGGCACGAGCTTTCCGCGAATGAGTGCCCACCCTTCACGGTCTGGCAGTATCGATCGATCCCGTTGCAAGACCCCGGCAACGTCGTGGCCATCTCGATGAACCAGCAGCCCGGCCAACCCATTGTCGTAGACACCAGCCAGCCGGGAAACTTTCTTTTCACCTTCTCGGTCAACAACGATGTGCTGGCATGCTTTCCGCCACAAAGCTATCTCACGTTCATGTCTCCCCCGTTCCTCACGAATGCGCCTTCGATCAGTTTACGCATCCTGCCGAACGATGAAGACTTCAGCCAGTACTACGTCGACCCGGACGCCCCGGCACCGGTGGGCAATGATCGGCTGACGTTCGACGTGCTGTATCAGAAGGTATTGCGAACGTACTATCTGCTCTACCCGGTGATGATCCCGTTCGTGCAGCTCAACTCTGAGCAGGAGGTCGCGAAGGCCGCGCCAGCCATCCTGCAGGTCACGGATTCATCGATCTGGATGACTGTCGAGTACATGCCGCGCACGCGGGACATGTCCCGCACCCGGACCACTTTGCTGCAGGCGTGGTGTCGAAAGGTGCTCTCGGCCGGTAAGAAATGACGCACGGCCAGTCGACGGACGAGGGTGCAGGGGTACGGCGCCTGCGAGCCGGCCGGCCTCAGCGGTCGAGCACCTGCACTTTCTTGACGACTAAACGGCGTTCGCCTGCGTTTCGATACCAGACGGTGACGCGGACGCCAGGCTTGATGGTGTGGACGTCGCCCTCGTACACGGTGTCGTGCCGCAGGGTCATCGCGAAGCCCTTTGGGTTCTGGCGCATTACAATTCCACGGCGATTCTCCCGAGGTCAGGGCTTCGAGCCAAGAAGGGCTGCATCATGCGTCTGTGGGCCTCTCTCTTGAGCGCGATCGTGCTGAGCACGCTGAGCACACGCACGTTCGGACTCGGACCGTCCCCCTCTTTCCCTCCTCCGGCAAGCGGCACCATCATCGGCCGGGTCATCGACGCCAACACGGGCAAAGGCATCGGTGGCGCACTCGTTACGCTGTCGCTTGTCAGCGACGTGCCAGCGTTGGAGCCCGCGAATTCGCCGGATCGAACGGTGGTGACGAGCGCCGATGGGAAGTATGGCTTTCGCAACCTCGGTCCCGCGCGTTACGCCATCAGCGCGACGAAGCGCGGGTATCTCTCCGGAGGACTCGGCGCACGGCGACCCGGTGGGAGGCGCCAACTGTTGGTGCTGGCGGACGGCGAGAGGTCCACGGCGTCTCCGATAACCTTGTGGAAACAGGCCGCCATCTCCGGGATCGTCACCGACGAAGCCGGCGAACCGATTGTGGGCGCACGCGTTCGCGCACTGCGCCGCACCCCGCCGCGAGGCCGCGAGTTCGGCGGCGAGTCCTCCGGGATGACCGATGGAAGCGGGCGCTACCGAATCGGCGAGCTCCCACCGGGCGACTACCTTGTTCTGGTGTCCTCGATCTCCAACAAGGGCTCGCTCGTCTACCCTCTCACGTTTTACGGTTCCCCGAACTTGCCGGAACTTGCCACGATCGTCACCGTGGCGCCGGGCGACGACCGCACGGGTGTGAATTTCCAGCTGACGCCCGCGTCGGGCCTCCGCCTCCGCGGCATTGTCCGAGGCCCAAGCGGACCCGCGGCTGGGGTCGCGGTGACATTGCGATGGCCGGATCTGGAACTGTTCCCGTTCGATCTGGAGATCGCGACGACAGTCAGCGGTCCGGATGGCGCCTTTTCCTTCAGCGCGCTTTCTGGAGGCGCCTACGTGGTGCGGGCAGCGGAGCGGCCAGGCACTGTCAATCCCATGCTCGAGCCCGCAGAGAGATCAAGCACGCTCTCGACGCTGCTTGGGAGCACCACCATCCTCGTCAACGGCCACGACATCGATGACTTCGTGCTGCAACTTCGACCGGGTGCCCGTGTCAGCGGACGGGTCACGTTCGAGGGTGCCGTCACCCCGACGCCCGGCCCGGTCGCTTCAACGTCCGTGTGGCTGGACCGCGTGGATGACCGTTCATCAGAGCCCTCGAAATTGGACCGCTTCGGGCAGTTCACGACGGCGGGGCTTCCGCCAGGCAAATATCGGGTGCGGGTCGGCGTGATCCCGGTCGGATGGATGTTCAGGTCAGCGATGTTCGAAGGGCGGGACATCGCGGACGAGCCATTCGAACTCGGGTCCGAGGACGTTCACGGCGTCGTGATCACCTTCACCACCCAGGGCACGCGCCTGAGCGGCGTTATCCGCTCCGAACGCGGCCAGCCGGATCCCGAGACGTCAGTCCTGATTTATCCAGCCATTCCATCCATGTGGACACCCACGGCGAGCCTCTTTCGGATGCGCAGTGTCAGACCGTCGACGACCGGGGCATACACCGTGACCAGCATGCCCGCTGGGGAGTACTACGTCGTGGCCGTGCCCGAAGAGCAGTCGGCAAACTGGCAGGATCCGAAGCGGCTTGCGGAGCTTGCACTGCAGGCCGCACGCGTTCGCATCGTGGACGGCGAGACGCACGTACAGGACCTGCGGACAGTTCGAGATCGATAGCCGGATTGCCACCTGGATTCCCGCGCTCACGGCGTCACGCGCCGAGCCAGGCGTGCTCCTGCGGTCCGAGTAGGCGATCGATCCATCCACAACATCGCGAAGAACGGCCGAGCCTCGTCTTTCATCCTGATTGCAACGGGTTCTGTCGGCATGGTTGTGTACATCCGGGATCAGTGCTACTCGATGGAGCAACGCCTGCGCCTCGATTGAATCCGGAGGTCATCATGCCGACGATTACCACGAAAGATGGAACGACGATCTTCTACAAGGACTGGGGCCCGAAGAACGCGCAGCCGCTCGTGTTTCATCACGGCTGGCCGCTCAGCGGCGACGATTGGGATGCCCAGCTGCTCTACTTCCTGGGAAAAGGGTTTCGGGTCATTGCTCACGACCGCCGCGGTCACGGACGATCCAGCCAGGTCGACGATGGCCACGACATGGACCATTACGCCTCCGACGTTGCGGCCGTCGTCTCACATCTGGATCTGAGCAATGCCGTACACGTGGGCCATTCGACGGGCGGCGGCGAGGCCCTGCACTATGCCGCGCGGCACGGCGGTGGACGCGTGGCCAGGCTGGTGCTGATCGGCGCCGTCCCGCCGATCATGGTGAAGACCGCCGCGAATCCGGGCGGCTTGCCGATCGAAGTGTTCGACGGCTTCCGGCAACAGCTCGCGGCGAATCGCGCGGAGTTCTATCGTGACGTCGCAAGCGGCCCGTTCTACGGGTACAACCGTCCAGGTGCGAACGTCTCGCAGCCGGTGATCGACAACTGGTGGCGTCAGGGCATGATGGGCGGCGCCAAAGCACACTACGACGGGATCAAGGCATTCTCGGAAACCGATTTCACGGACGATCTCAAAGCGGTAGGCGTTCCGACACTCGTCATGCACGGAGACGACGACCAGATCGTTCCGATCGCCGATTCCGCGCTGCTCTCGGCAAAGCTTCTGAAGAACGGCACGCTCAAGGTCTACGAGAAACTGGCGCACGGCATGTGCACGACGCACGCCGACCTGATCAATCCCGACCTGCTGGCGTTCATCACGAGCTAGCGCCCGGTACAGCGCTCACTGCCATCAAGTCGATGGGCTATACTCCGCGGCACCGATGGGGTTGTCGAGTGGCGGGCGGATTGGGCCCTACCAGGTTCTGTCCGTGATTGGTGTCGGCGGGATGGGCGAGGTCTACAGGGCCACCGACACCAGGCTCCAGCGGGATGTCGCGCTGAAAGTGCTGCCCGCGGCCGGGGCCGGCGATCATGACCGACTGTCGCGGTTCGAACGCGAAGCGCGACTGCTCGCATCACTCAATCACGCCAACATCGCCTCCGTTCACGGCATCGAAGAGTCGGACGGCGTGCTCGCGCTCGCGATGGAGTTCATCGACGGGACGACGCTCGCGGCACGACTCGCGCAGGGCCCCTTGCCGATAGACGAGGCACACCAGGTTCTTGCGCAGATCGCCGCTGCGCTCGAAGCCGCGCACGAGGCGGGAGTCATCCACCGTGATTTGAAGCCCGCCAACGTCATGATCCGCCGCGACGGCACGGTCAAGGTTCTCGATTTCGGACTGGCCAGAAGGCCGACTTCGACCCTCGCCGGTGCCGCGACCGGATCGATGACAACCGCCCCCCTCGCACACGGCGACTTCGCGTTGACCGAGCCTGGCATCGTCCTCGGCACGCCGGCCTACATGTCTCCCGAGCAGGCACGAGGGCAAGAGGTGGACAAGCGCACCGATATCTGGTCCTTCGGCTGCGTCTTTTACGAGGTCTTGACCGGTCGTCCGCTGTTCCTCGGCGCAACACCGTCGGACACCATTGCCGCAGTACTCACGCGTGAGATTGACCTGGGTCGACTGACGCCATCAGTGCCTGGACACTGGCGCGTGATCCTGCGGCGGTGTCTCGACCGCGATCCCAGGACTCGCTTGAGGGACATCGGCGAAATGCGTGTGGCTCTGTTACAGAAAGATGGCCCGATCACAACAGATCCGCCGTCCGGATCACGCCGAACGCTGTCGCGAGTGGCGGGCTGGGGACTGACGATGGTGCTTGCGGGCGCCGGCGGGGCGGCGATGGCGAACTGGTATCAGGCCAACCGTCAGGCCCCTCAGATGGCCATCCCCTACCGGTTTCAGATCGCCACGCCGACGATGCTGGATCTCACCGATTTCGCCGTGTCGCCCGACGGCCGCACGCTGGCATTCGTAGCGCTCGCGGACGAAAAGGTGCCCGCGGTCTGGATCCGCCCATTCGGTGCTGCCGATGCCACCGTGCTGCCTGGGACCGAAGGCGCTCGCGGCGTGTTCTGGTCGCCTGACAGCCAGCATGTCGGATACGCCGTCAGCCGCCAGCTCTATCAACGATCCCTCGCCGGCGGCACCGCGAGGAACGTCACCACCCTGTCCGGCCAGTTCATCGGCGCCGCATGGTGGGAGGACTCGATTGTCTTCGCCGTGTTCCCGGGTGGCTTGCTGCGCGTGCCCGCAGCAGGCGGTGAAGCCTCCGTGCTGACCCGGCCTCGCAGCGGCGATCGAGTGCACGGACGCCCGGTGTTTCTTGGCGATGGGCGCCTGCTGTTTCCGGTCCTCACCGCGACCGGGACACAAACGTGCGCCGTGTCGATCGACGGGCCGGAGATGCGCTGCGTCGAGGCCAGCGGTGCGCTCGTCGGCTCCATCGACTCGACACACCTCCTCTCCCTGCGCGGGGGATCGCTCATGATCGAGCGCTTCGACGCGCAGGCGATGACGTATACCGGAGCGGCCACGCCGGTGATCACCGAGGAGCTCCATCTGCGATCGGCGGGCAACCGCGCGCCGGTGTCGTATTCGAGTTCCGGTGCAATCGCATTCCGGCCCGGCGCGGCGGAACAGCGGCGGCTGGTCTGGTTCGACCGCTCGGGCCGGCGCGGTGACGTCGTCGCCACCGGTAGCCACGACAACTTCGATGTGAGCGCGGATGGCAACCGGATCCTGGTCGCGGGCACAGACACCAGCGGCAACGACATCGTGTCCGTCATCGACGTGACGAGAGGTGTGCAGTCGCGTGTCGTCGCCGGCGAGCGGGGATGGGCCAACGATCCGGTGTGGTCCCCCGATGGCCGCGAGTTCGCTTACATGCAGCGTGGCGATCGTTCGCGAATCACCGCCCGCCCCGTCGATGGAGGCGCGGACCGGACCATCTACGAGCCCCAGGACGATGATGTCTGGGTCGAGGATTGGTCCCGGGACGGACGCTACCTCGCCGTCGGCAGCAGCAGGGGCTGGCGCGAACCGCGCCTTCTGCTGGTTCCCGTGGCCGGCGGCACACCCGTCACGGTCCCGGCGGCTGGAGACATCATCGACGAGTGCCACTTCTCACCCGATGGGAAGTGGCTGGCCTACAACTCCGACGCTTCAGGCCGCCAGGAAATCTATGTCACGCGCCTTCCGGGCACCGGCGAGCGATGGCAGGTGTCGTCTGCCGGCGGAGTGCAGCCGCGATGGCGTGGCAACGGACGGGAGCTGTTCTACCTCGCGCCGGACGGCTCGATGATGTCCGTCGCGATCGCGCCGGGGCAGGCCTTCGTCCCCCTCGCACCGCGTCGACTGTTTTCAGTGCCTGAAGGTCTCGGCTCCCCGATCCTCGATGAATATGGCGTTACCGCCGACGGGCAGCGCTTCCTCGTTGCCGAGCCGATTCGGGCGCGGGGAACGCCTCCAATCAACGTACTCGTGAATTGGTCGCCGCGCCTGCCCTGAGCGACTCCACCGGCGACACAGGCGTTCAGTGCCGCGGAATTCCCCGCTGAAACCGAAATACACAACTCCTCTCGCTACTACCCTCTGCGCGGCCCACCGGGGTGTGGAAAACCCGGCAGCCGTCCGTCTACTTTCTCAGCCGGAGAGGCGGGCCAACAAAGCGGTCTATTCAAGTGTCTGGACCCGACGATCCCAGACTCGCACCTCGCATCCGGCCCTTGGGAGGGACGACCGTGGCTAAGCGCAAGAGCGTTCGTAAGATCTCCGCCCGTAAAACCACCGGCTCGAAGACGGCCACGTCGAGAGCCACACGTGCCCGGTCTCGGCGCACTGCTGGCGGCGAGGGCAGAACTCCACAATCAGCCGATTCACGTTATGAAGTGATGAAGCGCTTCATCCGAACCAGGTGCGACGACTATCTGCAGGACCCGAACATCTCCAGCATCGGCATCGGCTACAAGACGGTGAAGGGCAAGCGTTCAAGCGAATTGGCCCTGCAGTTTTCAGTCGACAAGAAAGTTCGGCCGGAGGCGCTCGAGGACGTCACCTCCACGCCGATCCCGCCGACCATCGAATTCGAAGGCGTGTCGATACCAACTGATGTCGTTCAGCGGACGTTCAAGCCGGCGTACCTTCTGGTTCAACCCGAGGCTATCCAGAAGGACGAGCGGAAGCGGCGGCTCGACACGATGGTGCCCGGCATCAGCATCGCCAACGTCCGGACGACCGCCGGCACGCTCGGCACGTTCGTGACCGATCGCAGAAGCGGGGACCGCGTGATCCTCAGCAACTGGCACATTCTCAACACGCCACACGGCGTCATCGGCGACCCCATCGTCCAACCTGGTCCCTTCGATGACAACCGCACGGACCTCAACGGCATTGGCCATCTCCGACGGAGTCACCTGGGCCCGGCCGGTGATTGCGCGATCTGCTCGGTGGAATCGCGCGAGGTCGACCCCACGATCCTGGGGCTGAAAACTGGAGTGGGTCGCCTCGGAACGGCGCAACTCGATGACCGCGTCGTGAAATCCGGCCGGACGACGGCGATCACCTTTGGCGTGGTGACGCGGGTTGAGGTCATCACGAAGATGGACTACGGCCAGGGTGTCACGGCCAGTATTGGCGGGTTCGAAATCGGGGTCGACTCAAAGAAACCGCCGGCGGAAGGCGAAATTTCCAAGGGTGGAGATTCCGGATCGTGCTGGATGGCAGTCGACGCTGGAAACAAGATTACCGACATCATGCTCGGCCTCCACTTCGCCGGCGAAGCCGAGGAGTCGGACGCGGAGTTTGCCCTTGCGTGCAACGCCACCGCGGTTTTCGAAAAACTGGAGATCGCACCGCTCAGCGCAACCGGGCCTGAGGTGCTTGTTCGGACAGCGGAGGCGGCAAACGAGTTTCGGCGCGGATTCAATCCCGGCTTCCTGTCCTTCGCCGTCCCGCTCGCAGGCTTCACCGACACTCTCACCAATGATCTGGCGAAGCTGTCGAACTCCCGGGAGATCAAGTACACACACTTCTCGGTGTGCCTGAGCATGTCCCGGAAGTTTCCGCGCCTCGTTGCATGGAACATCGATGGCTCGGTGATCAAGAAAGTCAGCCGAACCGGCATCCGGTTCGTCAAAGACGAGCGTGGCGGCCTCGAGGCATTCCAGATTGGCGACGAGCTCTACGCGAACAACCCGATTGACCGCGGGCACCTTGCGCGTCGTGCAGATCTCTGCTGGGGTGTGATCGCCGAAGCTCGTCAAGCGAATCGAGACAGCTTCTTCTTCTCCAACATCACTCCACAGCACGAGCGCTTCAATCAGGGGCAACGGGGAGGACTCTGGGGGCGCCTCGAGGATGCCATCTTCGAGGACGTCGACGTGGAGGACCTTCGAGTGTCCCTGATGGGCGGGCCGATCCTGCGAAAGAACGACCCGACCTTCCAGGGCATTCCGATCCCGACCGAGTTCTGGAAGCTCGTCGCCTACACAGACAGCGCCGACGATGTGGACAAGGTTCGCGCGTTCATTCTGACCCAACGCAACCTGGTCGACGATCTCGTCGAGCCGGAAGCGCTCGAGCTCGGCGAGTTCCAGGTTTTCCAGGTATCGCTCCGTCGAGTCGAGCAGGAGACCGGAGTTCGATTCACCACGGCCTTCAAGAAGCTCGATACGATGCCCGCTGGCCCGGAGGCTGTGGGCAGGCCGAACGCTCGCCTGATCACGACCCAGGCGGATCTGTTCGCCTAGGCTTAGGCCACCTGGGAGACCGGATCGTTCCGCGCGCTTTGCGGACTCTCGGCCTGCACGCGATGGACCAACGATGCGTCAGGATGTCGAGGGGATTGTGAATACGTGAAGTCGTGGCTTCCGGCTTCAGCCGGAAGCCACACGATTTCTACACAGATCGAGATATCTGCTCGCCGCGCCTGCCCTGAGCGACTCCACCGGCGCCATCGCCGTTCCGTGCCGCAGAATTCCCCGCTGAAGCCGAAATCGTCTTCGCCGCGCGTTCTCACATGGACGGCCGCTACTTGTGTTGCGGATAGCGAAACGCGGTCCAACCACGATTCACCGTTTGACTGCGCGCATGCCGCACCGGTACGGTTAGCGCGCGAACCCGCGTCGGCAGGCGGCCGGCTGACGCGCCCGCTCGCTGACACACATTTTCGAGGTCCAGCATGACGCTTCGACACGCCCTGCTCGCAGCGGTGATTTGTTCCACTGCGACGGCCTTCGCATCCGACTATGTCACCCACGGCGTGGACCCGGGACGAACCGGTTGGATAAAGGACGAGAAAGTCTTCACCAAAGCGAACGTCGGGAAGATGAAGCTGTTGTGGAAGGTCAAGCTCGAGAGCACGCCGCGCGAGATGCACAACCTTTTCAACCCGCTCATCCTCCAGAACATCACGACGGCGCAGGGCGCGCGTGAAATGGCCGTAGTCGCCGGCGTGTCCGACGATCTGTTCGGCATCGACGTCGCCAGTGGCGAGCTGGCGTGGAAGAAGCACTTCGACGGCGCGCCGGCGCCGGTTCCGGGCGGACGCGGCAGTAGCACGCTCTGCCCCGGCGGCCAGACCGCGGTGCCCGTCGTTGGTCCGGGATCATCCCCGGGCAAGCAGACGATTTACGCCGTGTCGTGGGACGGCCGGCTGCGCCAGGTAGACATGGCAACGGGTCAGGATGTGGCCCCGCCCGAGAAGTTCCTCCCCCCGAACGGCAAACCTTATGCGCTCAACCTGGTGAACGGCGTCATCTACACCGCCAGCGCCCAGGGATGCGGGGGCAATCCGAATGCGTTCTACTCGTTCGATCTGGCGACGAGGAAGGCCAGCATCTTCCTGCCGGCGGGCGGCGGACTCTGGGGACGTCGCGGCGCGGCCGTCGATCCCGAAGGGCGCGTCTTCATGGGCACGGGCGATGCGCGGTTCGATCCGACGACACGCAATCTTGGCAACGGCATCGTCGGGGTCAAGCTGGACGAGAACAAGCAGCTGCAGCTCGTCGATTTCTTCGCGCCGAAGAACGCCAACTGGATGCAGCGCCGCGACCTCGACGTGAACGTCACGCCGATGGCGTTCGACTACAAGGGCACGAAATTCCTCATCGGCACGAGCAAGGAATGCCGGCTCTGGGTGCTGGATCGCGACGGGCTCGGCGGAGAGGATCACCGGACTCCCCTCTACACATCGCCGCTGATCTGCAACGACATCCAGGCGTTCGACGCGAAGGGCGTGTGGGGGTCGTTGGCGGCGTGGCAGGACGCGACCGGCGCGCAATGGGTGATTGTGCCGTTCTGGGGACCGGTGAGCAGAACCTTTCACGCGCCGATCGAACACGGGCGGCCGACGATGGGCGGGGTGGCGGCGCTGAAGCTCGAGCTGGTGAAGGGCAAGTGGACGCTGACGCCAGGGTGGCTCTCGCGCGACATCGACATGGCTGAGGAAGCGATCGTCGCCAACGGCATCGTGTTCGTGTACGGCGCGGGAGAGGATTCGACGCAGACCGTGCAGGACACGGCGTGGAACGAACCCAATCCGAGCCGTCTCGGAGGAGGACTCGACAGCAGCTCGGGCCGCCGCATTCCCGGCTCGCGCCGTGCCGAGCTGGTGGCGCTCGACGGCTTGACGGGCAAGGAACTGTGGTCGAGCGGCACGCAGATCACGTCGTGGAACCATTTCAGCGGGCTGACAATCGCCAACGGCCGCGCCTACATCGGCACGTTCGACGGTTACCTGTACTGCTTCGGAGTGAAGTAATGCGCATCGCACGAACGCTTCTGATCTCCAGTGCCGCTGTGGTTGCAGGTGTTGCGCTGTTCGCGCAGGGTCGCAACATCGGGAACGAGTGGCCAACCGCGCTCGGTGACGCGCAACGCACCAACTGGATGCGATCCGATCCGAACATTTCGATCGAGTCGCTCGCCAAGCCCGGCTTCGACCTGCAGTGGAAGGCCGGACTCGAAGGCCAGCGTGGGCTGAAGCCCGCCGTGCAGGGCGTCACCGTGAACGGCGTGACGCTGTTCACCCCGCTTTCGATCGTCACCGGCGCGAACGGCGTCATCGCCATCGACAACGACACCGGCGAGACGTTCTGGTTCAAGTCGTTCGGATCTGCTGCCGCCGGATCCGGTGCGTGCGCCGCCGCCCCGGTCGCGGCCACGCGGCAGGCGCCGCTCGTCCCGGCGGCACCGACGATGGGCAGTGCCGGCGGCCGTGGGGGCCGCGGAGGATATTCGAGCGCCGTCGGCAATCCCGGAGAGGGCGCGCCGATTCCCGCGGGTGCCGGCCGCGGCGGCGCCGCTGGAGCAGGCGCAGGTCGTGGTGCGGCACCGCCTGCGGCTGGCGCTCCGCCTGCGGCTGGCGCTCCGGCTGCGGCTGGCGCTCCGGCTGCGGCGGCAGCGCCGGCGGGCGCCCCGGCTGCGGGCGCTCCGGCGCCGGGGGCACCACCGGCCGGCGGTCCACCCGCACCAGGAGCTCCACCCGCTGCAGGGCGTGCTGGCGGGGGCGGCGGGGGCGGTTTCGGCCGTCCATCCGGCGTCGTCTATGCGCTTGCGCGCGACGGTATGGTGCACGTCGTGGGTCTGCCGTCCGCGAAGGACACCTACAAGCCCGCGTCATTCATCCCGGCCGGATCGAGGGCGACCGATCTGCTGGCCGTCAACGACATGCTCTACACCTCGACGACCGGGAAGTGCGGCGGCAGCGCGGATGCCGTCTACGCGATGGATCTCGCGAGCGACGCGAGGCCGGTTGTGTCCTACAAGACAACGGGCAGTCCGGTCGGCGCTGTCGCCTTGACGACCGATGGTACGGTCGTGATCGTCGTCACCAACGGCGTCGTCACCCTCGACCCGAAGACGCTGGCGGTGAAACAGTCCTACACCGACAATGCGACAACCTTCGTCACCGGGCCGCTGGTCATGACGCAAGAGCGGAAGGACGTCGTCGCGGCCGGTACAAAGGACGGCCGCATCGTCCTGTTCGACACGACGCTCTCCGCGCCAATCGCTTCCGTGAAGGTCTCCTCTGATGCCGGTGCCACGTTCGGCGCGGATGCGCTCGCCTTCTTCCAGGAGTATTCCGCGCCCCCGCCGGATGCGCCCGCCGCGCCGATCGCGGCACAGCCGCCCGCTGGCGGCCGTGGGTTCGGCGGTGCGCCGGCCGTCCCGATGGTGCCGGGCCAGGCATGGCTGCTCGCGAGCACGACGAACGCGATCGTCGCGTTCAAGATCGAGTCCGGTGACAAGCCGTCGCTGACGCCTGGATGGACGTCGCGGGCGCTGACATCACCGCCGGCACCGCTCGTGGTGAACAACGTCGTCTTTGCCGTTTCATCCGGCCAGGGCGGCGCCGGCTCCACGGCGGTGCTTTATGCGCTGAATGCCACGACCGGAAAAGAGCTCTGGAACAGCGGTACGGCGATCAAGTCGTCCATGCCCGGACGTGCGCTCTGGACGTCGAACAGCCAGGTGTACGTCGGCGGCAACGACGGCGCGGTCTACGCGTTCGGATTCCCGCTCGAACGGAAATAGGCAGTGTCACCAGCCTGAGGGGACTGAAGTTCTCGGACAACGGACGGCCGGCGCCATCGCGGCTGGCAGCGCGGGGACAGTGCGGCCCCCTATTCCGCTCGCAGTGCGGTCACCGGATCGACACGGGCTGCGCGCAAGGCCGGCAAGCCCACCGCAACGAGCGCTACGCCGGCGACGAGCCCGACAACGCCTGCGATGGTGAGACCATCGAGCGGCGTGACGCCGTACAGCAGGCCGCGCAGCACGCGCGTCACCGCCATCGCGCCGGCGAGGCCGAATGCCGCTCCCAGCCCGCTGAGCAGGCATCCCTCGCGGATCACGAGCCGCAGAATGGTGGTGGCGGTTGCACCGAGCGCGAGGCGTACACCGAACTCCTGGGTGCGTTGCGCGGTGAGATACGCAAGCGTGCCGTAGAGCCCGACGCCGGCAAGCACCAGCGAGGCCACCGCAAACCCCGACAGCACCAGCATCGTGAATCGCGTGTCGTCGATCGACGCCTGGACGATCTCCTCCATCGGCCGGATGGCGAAGACCGGCCTGCCGGGGCCCAGCGCCTCGACCGCCTGCTTGATCGCTGGCGCGACCGTCGAGAGCGGTGCGGGCGTCTTGACGACGAGCGTCTGTTCGATCTCGTAGACGTGAGACGGCACGTAAATGAGCGACGTCCCGGCATCCCGGATGTCACGCGCACGAATGTAGCCGGCGATGCCCACGACCTCCAGCGGCTGCTTCGAGTACTCGAGCGATAGTGATTGGCCGATGGCATTGCCCTGCCACAGCTGCGCCGCGAGCCGCTCGTCGACAATCGCGACGCGCCGGCGGCGAAGGATGTCGTCATCTGAAATGTCGCGGCCCGAGCGCAATGGAATCCCCATCACACGGAAATAGCCGGGCATGACGCTCTGCTGCGAACCGAGCGACGATGTTCCCTCTCGGTCGTCGCTTCGCCAGAAACGCAAGGTGCTCCGAACCGGCGCCAGAGGTGGTGGGCCGCCGACGCTGGCTGCCTCGACGCCGGGCAGGTCGCGCACGCGCGCAATCGCGTCTCGATAGAACGCCGAACGGCGATCGACCGTCGAGAACTCTTCGAGGTTCAGCGAGACTCGCGCGGTGACGACGTGCGCCGGTTCGAAGCCGAGCGGCGCGTCGAGCAGGTTGCCAAACGTCCGCAGCATCAGCCCTGCGGCGACGAGCGGAACAATCGAGAGCGCGATCTCGGACAGCACGAGACCGCGGTGCAGGTGGCGGCTGCGGATCATGAGCGAACCGGCGCGGCCTGCGTGAAGTGTCAGCCCTGGCGAGCCGCGCGTCAGCGCGAGCGCGGGAGCCAGGCCGAACAGCATGCCCGACACCAGCGTCAATCCCGCCGTCCACAACACGACAGCCCCGTCGACAGCGATCTCGGCCTGACGCGGCAGATGCACGGGTCGAAGCCACTCCAGCAGACCGACGCCCAGGCGCGCCAGCAGCAGGCCGCAGGCGCCGCCGAGGATGGCGACGACCAGATTCTCGGCGAGCAGCTGCCGCATCAGCCGCAGTCGCGTCGCGCCGAGCGCACGCCGGACCGCGAGCTCGCGCGCACGCGTTTTGGCCCGCGCCAGGAGCAGGCTGGCGACATTGACGCAGGCTATGAGGAGCACGAACCCGACCGCCGTGCTGAGCGCCATCAGCGCCGGCTTTACCTCGCGCGAGACGACTTCGCCGAGAGGCCGCACCGTCAGGCGCAGTCCGCCGGGGTACGCCGACGGATGACTGGCCACGAAAGCCGACGCCAGCGTCGTGACCTCCACCTGCGCCTCGGTGACGGTTGCGCCAGGCGCGATACGTCCGATCAGCGGTAATCCCCGATACAACAGGGTCGGCGCGAAGTCTCTCGGAAGCCACAGGTCGATCGACTCGTCAGCGTGGTTCCGTGCGGGAAGAACGAGGCGAAAACCGGGCCGCATGACGCCGACGACCCGCACATCGAAGTTGTTGACGGTCAGACGACGGCCGAGGACCTGGGCATCGCCGTTGAAGCGGCGCACCCAGAGATCGTGGCTGATCACGACGCCCTTGAGGACGTAGTCGCGCGAATCCTCGGCGGCAATAACCGGGCGCCCGAGGGGCAACGACTGCGCCCCGAGGAGCGGAAGCACATCGTCTGT
>Ga0075428_100002035_pt1 | contig 21794 bp, 22 predicted proteins | sample RhiMetdeltSRZDD2_FD_75291 | JGI IMG/M metagenome (GOLD analysis project Ga0075428, IMG submission 75291) | Populus rhizosphere microbial communities from Tennessee, USA - Rhizosphere MetaG P. deltoides SRZDD2 | ecosystem: Host-associated > Plants > Roots > Rhizosphere > Soil | place: USA... | reverse complement strand
GATCGTGGCCTCGTACCTGAGCCAGGTGACCCCGAGCGAATCGAGCGCGATCAAGCGCGTGTCGTACGAGCCGATGTTTCTTTCGCACCTGCGCTCGACGCTGGGCATCCGCGGCGTCAAGGCGGTGACGCTGCACGAGCGCATGACGGCGCTCCGCCGCATCGCGATCGTCACGGTCGAGAAGGGAACGCCGCGCACGGAGGTCTGGCGGGCGCTCCACGGCACGGCATCGTTCAAGGCCGACTGCGGCAAGATCTGCGTCGCGGTGAACGACGACGTCGATCCGGAGAACTCGGATGCGCTTCTCTGGGCGATCGCCTTTCGCATGAACCCGGAGAAGGACCTGCGAGTGCTGCCGTACCGCAGCCCCGGCCACGGCCCGGAGCGCGAGCACGTGGCGGATGAGCCGGAGAGCGACGCGACGCTCCTCATGGACGCCACCATGAAAGAGGAGTTGCCGCCGCTCGCGCTGCCGAAGCAGGAATACATGGAGCGCGCGCGCCGGATCTGGGAGGAGCTGGGACTGCCCGGGCTGCGCCCGCAGTCGCCGTGGTTCGGGACGCCGCGCGGCGACTGGCTCCTGCAATGGGACGAGGGAGCGAGGCGCACGGCGGAAGGGCGCTACCTTGAGAATGGCCGCATCAGCGAGAAGCTGAGGCGTAAGGGGTTAAAGCCGGAGACCCGCTTCAGGCCCGGGGCTGAAAAAAAGCGGCCCAGATAGAGCGGCCAGATAGAGCGGCTTGGATAAAGCGGCCCAGATAAAGCGGCCCAGACAAAACGGCCCAGACAAAACGGCCCAGATAGAGCGCTACACGCCGCTGTACCTGAGCCGCCGTATCTGCACCGCTGTACCTGAGCCGTAGTATCTGCGCCGCCCTTGCGGGCGTTTGACAGGGGCATGTCCACCCCCTAACATCGATTCGAAATCCGTCTCCCACAAGATTCCCAGCAAAAGGAGGCATCCCATGCGTGTAACTTCGATCGGTGTCCTTGCGTTCACGGCGCTCGCGCTCGCGATCGCCGCTCCGGCGGGCGCGCAGCAGAAGCCAGCGGAGAAACCCGCCGAGAAGCCTGCAGCCGCTCCGGCGGCGCCGGCGCCCGCCGGGGTGAAGTCGCTCAAGTTCCAGTCGACCTGGCCGGCCAGCCTGACGCTGCAGGACAACTTCAGGATGTTCACCGAGCGCGTGGACAAGTTGACCTCGGGACAGGTCAAGATCGAGGCGCTGGCGGCGGGGCAGGTGGTGCCGGCATTCGAGATCCTCGACGCCACGCACAAGAAGGTGATCGACGGCGGCCACGGCGTCGCCTACTACTGGGTCGGCAAGAACAAGACGGCGACGCTGTTCTCGGCGACGCCCGCGGGGCCGTTCGGCATGGACCACATGGACTTCCTCGGCTGGATGTACGAGGGCGGCGGTATGGACATGTACTGGGAGTTCTACCGCGACATCCTCAAGTTGAACGTCGTCGGCTTCCCCATTGGCGGCTCGAGCCCGCAGGCTTTCGGTTGGTTCAAGCGGCCGATCAAGAGCCTCGCCGACTTCAAGGGCATGAAGTGCCGGCAGACGGGCATCGTCGCCGAGATCTACCAGAGGATGGGCATGCAGACGGTGAACATGCCCGGTGGTGAGATCGTGCCTTCGGCCCAGCGCGGCGTGATCGACTGCGCCGAGTGGGTGGGCGGCGTCGAGGACCTGCGGCTCGGACTGCCGCAGGTATGGAAGTACCACTACACGCCCGGCATGCACGAGAGCAACTCGATGCTCGAGGTGATCATCAACGGCGACGTGTGGAAGAGCTTCACCCCGGTGCAGCAGGAAGCGGTGCGCGCCGCCACGCTCGAGACCTTCGTGCGCTGGGGCGTGAAGTGGCAGAAGCAGAACGCCGATGCGATCGAGGAGATGCGCACCAAGCACGGCACGCAGATCCTGCGCACGCCGCCCGAGATCCTGATCGAGTTCATGAAGACCTGGGACAAGATGGCGGCCGAGGAGTCGGCGAAGGACCCGTTCTTCAAGAAGGTCTACGAGTCGCAGCGCGCCTATGCGTCGAAAGTAGTGCCTGCCAAGCGCTTCATGTATCCGCCGTACTCGTTCGCGGCCAATTACTACTGGCCGGAGGAGAAGGCCGGGGCGAAAGGCGGGGCGAAGGCGGAGAAAAAATAACGACCCATACCCGAAACGGAAAAAAGGCGGCGCGACCGCCTTTTTTCGATTGGAGGCCGGGAAAATCGAGGGTGTGTTCAGGGAAAACCCTTAAGCAATGGTTCCATCGCATATCCGCGTCGTCCGCGCGATAGACCGGTTCACCGACACCACCGGAACCTGGGTCGCGTGGCTCAACGTCCCGCTGGTGTTCGTGGTTGCGTACGAGGTGATCGCACGCTACGTGTTCCACGCTCCCACCATCTGGTCGTTCGACCTCACCTACATGTTCTACGGCACGGTGTTCATGCTCGGCGCCGCCTACGCGCTGCACAAGGGCGCGCACATCCGCACCGATTTCTTCTTCGAGCAGTGGTCGGTGCGGACGCGGGGACTGATCGACGCGATCGCCTACATAGGCTTCTTTTTTCCCTCGCTGATCGTGTTTCTCGTCGTGAGCTGGGGCGAAGGTTGGTACGCGTTCACCATCAACGAGGTGTCCGAGCAGACGCCGTGGCGGCCGATCCTCTGGCCGTACAAGATGGTCATTCCCGCCACCTGCCTGCTGCTGCTGATCCAGGGGATTTCCGAGACCATCAAGAGCGTGTACGCCGCGCGCACGGGCGTCGAGCTGGAGCACAAGGAAAAAGTGGAAGTATGAGAAGCGACAGGGGGGAGACGAAAGCTTTCGCTTGCGGGCGGTCATGGCATGACCGGTAACGAACTCATCGGCCTGGTCATGCTGGTGACGTTGCTCGGCGGGATCTTCATCGGCTTCCCGATCTCGTTCACGCTGCTCTTCCTGGCACTGGCGTTCGGCTACCTCGGCCTGGGCGACACGGTATTCTCGCTGGCGTATTTCCAGACCATCGGCATGATGAAGGAGGAAGTGTTCGCGGCGGTCCCGCTCTTCATTTTCATGGGCTTCATTACCGAGCAGGCCGGTCTGATGGAACGCCTGTTCCGGGCGTTTCGCCTGTTGTTCGCCCCGGTGCGGGGATCGCTCTTCATCGTGGTCATCGTGACCGCCACCGTTTTCGCGATGGCAACCGGCATCGTGGGCGCCTCGGTCACCGTCCTGGGCATCATGGCCGGGCCGATCATGATCAAATCCGGCTACGACGCGAAGCTTGCAGCCGGCGCGATCACCGCGGGCGGCACGCTCGGGATCCTGATCCCGCCTTCGGTGATGCTGATCGTGATGGGCCCGGTGCTCGGCGTCTCGGTGGCCGACCTCTACTCCGCGGCCTTCGGCCCCGGGTTCATGCTCGCCGGCATCTACATCATCTACGTCGCTATCCGCTGCCTCCTCAATCCGAAGCTGGGACCTCCCGTCCCGCTGGACGAGCGTATCGGCTCGCTCCCGCAGTTGTTGCGCGAGGTGGCAATAGGCGTCGTGCCCCTGGGCTGCCTCATCGGGGCCACGCTCGGCTCGATCATGGCGGGGGTTGCGACCCCGACCGAGGCAGCCGGGATCGGCGCGCTCGGCGCGATGATACTCGCCGTCGCCTACCGGAAGCTCACTTACGCCGGCCTGAGACAGGCGGTGCTCTCGGCCACGGCTACCTCGAGCATGGTGCTCCTCCTTGCCGTCACGTCCAACGTATTCGGCGCCGTGTTCTCGCGGCTGGGCACGGCCACCTGGATCACCGACTACATGCTCGCGCTGCCGCTGCCGCCGATGGCGATGCTCGCGGTCGTGATCATCCTCATCTTCCTGCTCGGGTGGCCGTTCGAATGGCCGGCGATCGTCCTCGTCTTCCTGCCGATCTTCTATCCGGTAGTCGCGGCGCTCAAGTTCGACATGATCTGGTTCGGCGCGCTGGTGGCAGTCACCCTGCAGACGGCGTACCTCTCACCCCCGGTCGCGATGTCGGCGTACTACCTCAAGCAGGTGGTGAAGGACTGGTCGCTCGGCACGATCTACAAGGGCATGTTCGAGTTCATGGCCCTGCAGTGCATAGCCATAGTGCTGCTGATGGTGTTCCCGCAGATAGCGACCTATCTGCCCGACCTGCTGCGCGAATCCGCGTCGGGCGTTCAGGTCGAGCAGGTGGACGACAGCAAGAACCGGCTGGAGGAGGATCCGCACCAGCAGAAGGCCGAGGAGCCGGAGCCGGAAGCGGAGGAAAAGGCGGGAGAGAAGGCGGAAGAGACCTCGAAGAAAAGCGGCTCAGATGGACCGGCTCAGATGAAGCAGCCCAGATGAAGCGTTGTTGACCCGCAGTATCTGAGCCGCCTTCGGCTATTTCGCCGCAGCGGAGCGTCGGCGAAATTCTTCGCCTGAATCGCCTTCCTGCCGGCCTCGAGATCGGTACTGGTGGACGCATTATTTGACAATCGGTCCCGGCGATGCAAGCCTTCCGCATCCCGGACCATCCCTGGAAGGGCTCCCATATGGCAACCCAGATCGCTGCCAACTATGTGCTGGAAGGCCTCGTCGAGCTTGGCATGGAGTATCTCTTTGCCAACCTCGGTACGGACCACGTATCCATCGTCGAGGAGCTGGCCCGGTGGCGCAAGGAGGGCCGGGCGGACCTGCAGGTCATCATCTGCCCCCACGAAAACGTCGCGGTGCACATGGCGGGCGGATACGCCGCGGTGACCGGGCGCGGCCAGCCGGTTCTCGTTCACGTGGACGTGGGCACCGCCAACTCCGGCAATGCGCTGCATAACCTGTTCCGGTCGCGGCTGCCGGTATTTCTCATGGCCGGCCGCTCGCCCTACACGGTGCGGGGAGAGCTGCCCGCCTCGCGCGACAACTACGTGCAGTTCGTGCAGGACCCGTACGACATCGCAAGCCTGGCGCGTCCGTACGTGAAGTGGGAATACACCTTGAACTCGGGGGTCGTGGCCAAGGAGGTCCTGCGTCGAGCGCAATCCATGATGGACAGCGACCCGCCCGGGCCGGTCTACCTGACGCTGCCGCGGGAGACGCTCGCCGAGACGCTCGATGCGGGCAAGGTGCGTTCCTTTCCCGAGTCGCGTTACGGCCCCGTTGCAGCCGGCGGGTGCGATCCGGCAACGGCGAGCGCCATCGCCGAGAGCCTGCTGTCCGCCGAGAATCCGATCGCCATTACGAGCTACCTGGGGCGCCGCCCGGAAGCGCCGGCCGTCCTCGACGCGCTCGCCCGCGAGTGCGGGATAGCGGTTTTCGAATCCCACGCGTTCCACGTCAACATACCGCGCGATTCGCCGTGCCTTGCCGGATTCGAGCCGGGGCATGCGCTGCAGGAGGCCGATCTCGGCCTGCTGCTCGACGTGGATGTGCCATGGCTGCCGCAATTCACGAAGGAGAATCCGCGCACCCGCTGGCTGCAGGTGGACGTGGACGCCGTCAAGAAAGACTTCCCGATGTGGGGCTTTGCCGCGGACTTGCGCGTGCAGGGCGATTGCGCGAAGGTGCTCGGGCAGGTGCTCGATATCGTGCGCGGCCGGGCCGATCCCGCGTTCAAGGCGCGGGTGGCCGCCCGGATGAAGCGCCTGGAAGCGGGGCGGCAGAAGCGCGCGGAGGGCATCGCCGCGGCCGCGGCACGGCCCGGCGAGCGCGGCGCGATCTCCACCGACTACCTGTGCGCCCAGCTCAACAAGGCGATCGGCGCCGAAGATATCGTCATCAACGAGGGCATCCGCAACTCGCTCCCGATCATGAACCAGATCCCGCGCACCCGTCCGCAGACGATGTTCGGGAATGGCGGCAGCGGCCTGGGCTTCAGCGGCGGGATGGCGCTCGGCGTGAAGCTCGCGCGGCCCAACCAGCGCGTCGTGCAGATCGTCGGGGACGGCAGCTTTCATTTTTCCACGCCGGATTCCGTCTATTCGGTTTCGCAGGAGTATCAGCTGCCGATCTTCACGGTAGTGCTGGACAACGGCGGCTGGGGCGCGGTGAAGGGGTCCACGCTGCGTGTCTACCCGGCCGGGGTCGCGAAGGAGACCGACAACTTCTACGCGCGGCTCGGCAAAGGGCGGCGCTTCGAGCAGGTCGCGCAGGCCTTCGGCGCGCACGGCGCCACGGTGAGCGACCCCGCGGAGCTGGAAGGGGCGATCAAGGGTTGCATCGCCGCGGTCGACGCGGGACAGTCGGCGGTGCTGGCGGTGAAGGTAACGCCGATCTGAGCACCAATGACCAGTGACCGCAAGAGGAGCGCTCGAGATGTCCGTAACCAGCGAAAAGCCCGGTAGCAAGTACGTCATCGATTTTTCCAACATGGAAAAAAAACCGACCCTCGGCAAGACGTCGACGGGCGAAGGCGCGTCCTTCAACGGCGATCGGATCTATTGCGGCCTGGTTACGAAGAAGAAGGGCACCGGCTCGAAGCCGCATTACCACCCGGACGAGACGTTCAACTACGTGTTGAAGGGGACGCTGCAGGTTCACATGGACGGGCAGGACTTCGTGGTTCCGACCGGCTGCCTGTTCCATATCCCCGCCAATATGGTCCACGTCGCCGTCGCCACGGACGATGGCGATGCCACGTATCTGGTCTGGCGCGACCGCATTGCGGAAAAGGCGGGGAAGCCGATTACGACCGAAGTCCAGTAATAGCGCGATCAGTGACCAATCACCCTCTCCCCGAATCGGGGAGAGGGTTGGGGGTGAGGGAATGTATGTTGCGGTGGGTGCTCATGTTCGCCGCCCTCCTGACGGCCTGCCCTGCGACCGCGGCCGTGCCGGAAACGCCGGTGGTACTGCTCACGGTGGACGGCGCCATCAGCCCCGCGACTGCGGACTATGCCGTACGCGGTCTGCACAAGGCGGCCGACCGGGGCGCAACGCTGATCGTGATTCAGCTCGATACGCCGGGTGGGCTCGATACTTCGATGAGGCGATTGTTGAAGGAGATTCTCGTCTCACCGGTGCCCGTTGCGACCTTTGTCGGACCGCGCGGGGCGCGCGCGGCGAGCGCCGGAACGTTCATCATCTACGCCAGCCACATCGCGGCCATGGCGCCGGCTACCAATCTCGGCGCTGCAAGCCCGGTGCGGATCGGAGGGGCAGCTGGCGAGCCAGCCAGAACGCAGGAGAAAAAGCGCGGCGGGAAGTCGGCGGCGAAAGACGGCAAATCGCAGGACAAGGAAAGCGAAGAAGCGCCCTCCGCAGACACGATGACGCGCAAGGCGACGCACGACGCGGCGGCGTACATCCGCAGCCTCGCCCAGTTGCGGGGCCGCAACGCCGAATGGGCGGAGCGGGCGGTGCGGGAGGCCGTCAGCCTTTCCGCCGAGGACGCACTCAAGCTGAAGGTGATCGATCTGATAGCCGACGACGTACCGGACCTGCTGAAAAAAATCGACGGACGCAACGTGACGGTGCAGGGAGTGGAGCGTAAGCTGGAAACGGCCGGTGCGGAAACCGTGACGATCGCTCCCGATTGGCGCGTCGAGCTGCTTGCGGTGATCGCGAATCCGAGCGTCGCGCTGATCCTGATGATGGTCGGCATCTACGGGTTGCTGTTCGAGTTCTCCAATCCCGGCTTCGTCGCACCCGGTGTCATCGGCGGCATTTGCCTGCTGCTCGCGTCTTACGCGTTTCAGTTGCTGCCCATCAACTATGCCGGGGTCGGCCTGATCCTGCTCGGCATGGCGTTTCTCGTCGCCGAGGCGTTCGTGCCCAGCTTCGGCGCGCTCGGCATCGGCGGCGCGGTCGCCCTGGTATTCGGTTCGGTCATCCTGATCGATCCCGAGGCGGCCGGCAGCTACGCAGTGCCGGTCTCGTTTTCCGTGGCGCTGGGGGTCGCGAGCGCGGCGATCGTGTTCCTGACGGCATTCCTTGCACTCAAGGCGCGGCGGCGCCCGGTGGTCAGCGGCCGCGAGGACATGCTCGGCGCCAGCGGAGAGGCGATCGAGGACTTCGAAAGCGAAGGCTGGGCGCGGGTGCGCGGCGAGCAGTGGCGAGTGACCAGTTCCGCTCCGCTCACCCGCGGACAGTCATTGCGCGTGACGGGAATCGACGGCCTCACGCTGCGGGTAGTGCCCGCCAACTCGTCGCGAGGGGAGGCACAATGATCTTGCAGCTGGGAGTTCTGGGGGGACTGGTAGTCGCTGCGGTCCTCGTCTTCTCGGCGCTGCGCATATTCCGGGAATACGAGCGCGGCGTGGTTTTCACGCTGGGGCGATTCTGGATGATCAAGGGTCCGGGGCTCGTTGTGATCATCCCGGGAATTCAGCAGGTGGTGCGGGTGGATCTGCGCACCGTGGTGCTCGACGTCCCGCCCCAGGACGTCATTACGCGCGACAACGTCTCGGTGAAGGTCAACGCGGTCGTCTACTTCCGGGTGATAGACCCGCAAAAGGCCATCATCCAGGTCGCCAATTTCCTGGAGGCGACGAGCCAGCTCGCGCAGACCACGCTGCGCGCCGTGCTTGGTAAGCACGAGCTCGACGAGCTGCTGGCCGAGCGCGACAAGCTGAACCTCGACATCCAGCGCATACTCGACGCGCAGACCGATGCCTGGGGCATCAAGGTCTCCAACGTGGAGATCAAGCACGTGGATATCGATCCTTCCATGGTGCGCGCCATCGCGCAGCAGGCGGAAGCGGAGCGAGCGCGGCGCGCGAAAGTGATCCACGCCGACGGCGAGCTGCAGGCCTCGGAGAAGCTGCTGCAGGCGGCACAGATGCTGGCTCGTCAGCCGCAGGCGATGCAGCTGCGCTACCTGCAGACGCTCGCGAGCATTGCGGGCGACAAGAGCTCCACGATCGTGTTCCCGGTGCCGATGGAGCTGCTCTCGCCGCTGCTGGAGCTGGTGCAGAAGAAACCGGTGACCGGTGATGATGTAACGCGGTAGCCTGATCCCCGACCATGTCATCAACTCCGGTCAATTCCAACCGCGAGCGCTTCTCGAGCGAGCTGGCGGCCCTCGGCATGAAGCCGCTCTGGGAGCGGACGATGCGGCTCGCGCCGGGAACGGCGGCCGCGCCGGTCATCTGGCGCTGGGCGGACGCACAGCCGCACCTGATGCGCGCGGCCGAGCTGATCACCACGCAGGAGGCCGAGCGGCGCGTGCTCATGCTGGAGAATCCCGCGTTGCAGGGCACGACCTTCGCCACCACCACGCTCTACGCGGGCCTGCAGGTCATACTGCCGGGAGAGATCGCGCGCACGCACCGCCACGCGCCGAACGCGCTGCGCATGATCGTCGAGGGCGAAGGCGCGTACACCGCGGTGGAAGGCGAGCGGGTAATGATGCGTCCGGGAGATTTCGTCACGACACCCGGCTGGACGTGGCACGATCACGGCAACCTGGGCTCGGAGCCGGTCGTGTGGCTGGACGGACTGGACACCGCTTTCGCCAACCTCTTCGGAGCGCACTTCCGCGAGGACTACCCGCAGGAGAGCCAGCCGGTCACGCGCAGGAACGGCGACGCCGGGGCGCGCTATGGCGCCAACCTGCTGCCGCTGGAGTACCGGCCGCGGGGAGGGGGCTCGCCGCTCCTGTCGTACCCCTACGACCGGACTCGTGAAGCGCTCGAGCGGCTTGCAGCCAGCGGCGATCCGCACTCCTGCCACGGCTACAAGCTGCGCTACGTCAATCCAGGCACCGGCGGGCATCCGTTTCCAACCATGGCGGTCTGCATGCAATGGCTGCCGGCCGGCTTCTCGGGCAGGCGCTACCGCAGCACGGACGGCGCGGTATTCTGCGTCGTCGAAGGGAGGGGTCGCGTCGCTGTCGGGAGCACGTCCCTCGCGTTCTCTCCGCACGATGTATTCGTCGTGCCTTCGTGGGAATTCCACCAGCTGCAGGCCGACACGGCAACGGTCCTCTTCAGCTACACCGACCGCGCGGCGCAGGAGGCGCTCGGTTTCTGGCGCGAGGAAGCCGGCTCGTGACCCGCGTCAGGCCGTGACCGAGTCGTCCGGCGAGGCGACGGCGATGCGGTTGCGGCCGTCGCGCTTCGCCCGGTACAACGCCGCATCGGCCGCGCGCAGCAGCGACTCCGCGTCGTTCGCATGGTCCGGAAAAATGGCGACTCCGATCGAGGCGGTGACCGGCCCGATGGTGCTGCCTTCGTGCACGAGCCGAAGACCGCTGATTTTCGCTCGAATGTTCTCCGCTCTCTCGCTTGCGACCCTGAGCGTAGTCTCCGGCAGGATCAGCGCGATCTCCTCGCCGCCGTAGCGGCACGCTATATCGCTCGCGCGGACGAGCGCGCGCAGCAGCTTTCCGACTTCACTCAGCACCACGTCGCCGGCTTCGTGTCCGAACGTGTCGTTTATTTTTTTGAAAAAATCGAGATCGATCAGGAGCGCGGCCAGCTTGCCCGACGCCACCTTGCCGTCCCCGCGCCGCGCCCTCATCAGCTCGCGCGGCAGCAGTTCGTTCAGGTGGCGCCGGTTGGCGAGGCGGGTGAGAGGGTCCGTGGTCGCCTGCGCGTGCAGCTCGAGCATCGCGTTGCGCAGCTCCGTGTCCCGTTGCTGGAGAGTCTCGGCCATCGAGTCGAAGGCTGCACCGAGCCGGGAGAGCTCCCCTTTGCCGGCCGGGAGGCGGATTCTCACGCTGAAATCGCCGCCGCGGACGCGGTTGGCGGCATCGAGCAGCGCCCGGATGCGCCGGAGCACCAGGATCTCGGCGCCGAACCATGCAATTCCCGCCGCGACCAGCGTGGCGACCGCTATGCCCGCGATGTTGGCCGTAAAAATGCCGGAATCGGCGAACACGGCGGCATACAAGACGACGCCCAGCGCCGGCACCGTGCCCAGGAGGACCAGGAGGACGAGCTGCGCCCGGATCGTGAGCTTTTCCACGGGGTCCTAGTATATGCGAGAGGGCGCGCGCATAGGCCACTCCCGTCGATTTCCCGGAAGAGGCGGTTTCGAGGAAAATACACGCAAAGGAACGACATGGAACTTGCTGCGGAGTTCAAACCCGGGCTTACCGGGTCGGCGGAAATCGTAGTGGGCACGCGCGACACGGCGCCGCACGTGGGCAGCGGCAAGATCGGCGTGCTGGCGACGCCTGTCATGGTCAACCTGATGGAAGCGGCGGCGCTGCAGGCGGTCGAGGAGTACATGCCGGCAGGGTTCCAGACGGTGGGCACGCATCTCGACGTCAGGCATTTTGCGGCAACGCCGGTAGGCATGACGGTGCGGGCGCGCGCCGAGCTGGTCAAGGTCGAAGGGCGGACGCTCAGTTTCCGCCTGGAGGCCACCGACGACCGCGAGCCGATCGGCGCGGGTGTCCACGAGCGCCTGATCATCAACGTGGAGCGGTTCGATGCGAGGATGCAACGCAAACTTGACAAGGCGTGACACAGTGACCGGTGACCGGTGACCAGTGACCACAGTCCGTGTTGAGAATCCGCTCTCCCCGATGTCGGGGAGAGGGAGCAAACTGGTAACGAAGAAAAGGTATAGGTGATTTCCGTGTCCACCGTCGGCGTTCATTTGCGTTCATCTGCGGTTGCGGTGCTTTTGGCTTTCGCTGTAACAGCGGGAGCCGCGGACGATCCCGGCGTGCGCGCGGTACAGCACAACCAGCTTCTGCGTCAGCAGCAGCAGGACCAGCTGCAGCTCAGAATGCAGCAGCATCAGCGCGGCGTGCAGAATCCGCCGGCCGATTCCCGGCAGCGTCAGGCCATCGAGCAGCTGGAGCTGGACCAGGCCCTGCGGCAGCAGCAGCTGCAGATGCAGCAGCAGCGCACGCTGCAGATGCGCCCGGAGCTGCCCTCGGACGACGCCGGGACAAGCAACGCGAAGGCACAGATCGAGCAGCAGCGCGCGCGCCAGGAAAGCCGGCGGCAGCTGGAGCAGTTCGACCGGGAGCTTCAGTCCGTGGCGCGGGAACGGCGTCAGGAACCGCCGGCCCGGCTGCCGGGCGTGCCCGATCCGGGCCCCGGAGCGCTCAGGCTCGGGCCATGACGTCCGGGATCCGTGGCGTCCATTGATGCGCCCGGCTGGATTTCGTCAGGCAATCGCGCCTGCTCCTGAGGCTCCCGCTCGATCACCGTGTACTCGGCGGTGAGGGTTTCCGGTTGCTCCGGCTGCTTCAGGCTGCGCTTGAGCCACCAGAAGCGGGCGAGGAATGCGATGGCTGCGATCGTCCCGACGACGAGCATTGCAGCCAGGAAGAAGAACAGCAGAACCACGACCGCCAGCGCCGCCGTTCCCAGCAGCACGCGCCCGAGCAGGCTCTGCCCGCGCAGATGGATCTGGAAGTGGGCCATCTCTCGGGGACCGGGGACAGCGCTCGCGCCCGCCGGTCATCCCTCGGTCGTGGCGTCCTCGATGATCCGCTTGATGATCACTCCGCCCGACTTCTCGTCGTGCTCCAGGGCGAGCAGCTTGCGCGTGGCCGCTTCCTCGAGCAGCTTGCTGAAGGAGCGGAAGCCGTAGTAGGACTCGTTGAACCCGGGCTTGCGGCGCTTCAACGCCTGCTTGACCATCGAGCCCCAGATTTTTTCCTCGGCGCCGCGCTCGGTGAAGAGCGCTTCCAGGGTCTCCATCACCAGGTCGAGCGCCTCCTGCTTCTTGTCGAATTCGACCGCCGGGCTCCTGGCGGTTTCGGCTGCAGCCGGCGCCGCCGCCGTTGCGGCAGAAGTCGAGGCGGGGGCAGGGGCTTTCCTGCGGCCCTGCTTCTTCGATTTCTCGCGCACCAGGTCATCGTAATAGATGAACTCGTCGCAGTTCGAGATCAGCAGGTCGGACGAGGACTGCTTTACGCCCACGCCGATGACCATCTTGTTGTTCTCGCGCAGCTTGGACACGAGCGGGGAGAAATCGGAGTCTCCGCTGATGATGACGAAGGTGTCCACGTGCGACTTGGTGTAGCAGAGATCGAGCGCATCCACGACCATGCGGATATCGGCGGAGTTCTTGCCCGACATGCGCACGTGCGGGATCTCGATCAGCTCGAACGCGGCTTCGTGCATGACCGGCTTGTAGGCCTTGTAGCGGTCCCAGTCGCAGTAGGCTTTCTTGACCACGATGCTGCCCTTGAGCAGGAGGTGCTCCAGCACCTTGCGGACGTCGAACTTCTCGTATTTCGCCTCGCGGACGCCTATGGCCACGTTCTCGAAGTCGCAGAAGAGAGCCATGTTGTTGTCGTCGTGCTGTGCGGGCATGTGCGGCTCCAGGCAAAGGACTCTGCTGCCCGCAATTCTACCGGTTTGCGCGGCCCGATTGTGGGCAATGCCACGAGAGGGGCGATGGTAAAATCACGGATACCGTGGAGATTCCGCAGGGATGCTGAGGCGCCATGAGCGATGACCTGTTCGAGAAGCTGCGCGCGCAGCTCATGGCGGAGATTGCGGCGGAAGCCGTGCTCACCGCCGGGCACACGGGTCGGGCGGCGTTCGGCGGGCGGGTGATGCGGATCGTCGGAGCCATGCCGCGCCACGAGTTCGTGCCCGTCGAGCTTCAGCCGTACGCCTATCTCAACCGCCCGCTGCCCATCGGCTACGACAAGACCATTTCGCAACCCTTCATCGTGGCGCTGATGACGGACCTGCTGGAGCTCTCCGCGGAGGATGTCGTGCTCGAGATCGGGGCCGGCGCGGGCTACCAGGCCGCGATACTCGCCGAGCTGGCGAAGCGCGTCTACACGGTGGACATCATCGGCGAGCTGGCGCAGGGGGCGGATCGGCGCCTGAAACGCCTGGGCTACGACAACGTCGTCGTGCGCACCGGCAACGGCTACTATGGGCTGCCCGAGTTCGCGCCCTACGACAAGATCATGGTGACCGCCGCATCAGAGCTGATTCCGCCGCCGCTTCTGGCGCAGTTAAAGCCGGGCGGACGCATGGTCATACCGGCCGGAATTCCCGATAAGCAGACCCTGATCCTCGTGGAGAAATCGGAGTCCGGCGGACTGGCGACGCGTGAAATTCTGCCGGTGCGCTTCTCCGAGCTCGAAGAGCCGGCCGGACCGGGCGGGATCGCCTGATGGCGAGAGAAACGGGAACGATGGCGGTGCTGTTCGCCGACATCACCGAGAGCACCAGCCTTTACCAGAAGCTCGGCGATCTCGCTGCGCGCAACGTCGTAGAGGCCTGCCTCGGCCTCGTGACCTCGGTGCTGCCGCGCTACCAGGGACGGCTCGTGAAGACCATAGGCGACGAGGCCATGTGCGTGTTCCCGAGCGCCGACCTGGCGGTGCTGGCAGCGAGCGAGATGCAGTCTCTTGTCGCTTCGAAAAACCCCGGAAACCACGGGCTCACGATGCACCTCGGGCTGCACTACGGCGCGGTGCTCCTCGAGGATGGGGACGTCTTCGGCGACACCGTCAACTCCGCGGCGTACCTGACCGCGATGGCGACGGCGGGCCAGATCCTCACCACCGAAACGACCGAGAAGCAGCTCTCCGCGGCGCTGAAATCGGTGGCGCGCCCGGTTTTCTACACGCTCCTGAAGGGCAGCCTGCAGGAAACGATCGTCTACCAGGTACTGTGGCGCACCGATACCCACGACATAACCGATGTCATCCTGCGCGACCGGAAGACGATACCGCACGACACCGGCAGCCTCGTGGTGACCCTCGACCTCGGCGAACAGAGGGTGCGAGTCGACCAATGGCGCCCGGCCGTCGTGGTCGGGCGCGAGGTGGATTGCGATCTGGTGGTGCAGGACCGGTTTTCCTCGCGCAAGCACTTCTCGATCAAGCTGGTGCGCACGCATTTCTATCTCTTCGATCACAGCATCAACGGCACGTACGTTACGCTCGAAAGCGGCGAGGAGGTGCACGTGCTGCGCCGCGAGCTGCTGCTCGACGGAGCGGGGGAGATCCGCATCGGCCGCGGCCGCGCCGAGCGTCCCGGCGAGGTCATCACTTTCGAGCGGGACCGGCGGTCGATGTTCCGGGTTTGAAAAGACGTCTCAGATAAAGCGTCTCAGATGAAACGTCTCAGATAAAACGTCCCAGATAAAGCGACTTGGATAGAGCGTCGTTGACGCGCTCTATCTGAGACGCAGTACCTGGGACGCCGTATCTGCGACGCCCTATCTGGGACGCTGTTCCAACGGCTACTTGCCGTCGGCAATCTCCCGCGTGACATCGAGACCGGTGCGTCCCTTCTTGCGGGAGTCCTCGGGGCTTTCCCTGCCCAGCGAGGTCGCCGCGACCATCTCGTAGATGTCGCTTGCGCCCAGGAATATGTTGCGGGTCATGCCGAGCTCGCCGAATGTCTTGGCGATTTCCTGCATCTCCGGCACCCACCGATAGGCCTTGGGCGGCATGCCGGGGATGCTTTTCATGTGCCGGTCGAACGCGTCGCTCTGGCTGTCACGCAGCTCCTTCTCGAGCGCCTGCTCGACGCCGAGCTTGCGCGCCGCCACCAGCAGCTCGACCGCGAGCGCAGTGGTTCCCTTGGTCATCGCCGCGTAGCACATCTTGACGCCGGAAGCGTCGCCGACGCGCTCCGACATCACGCGCACCTGCAGGTTGGGATGGCTGATCTGCTCGAACAGGTAGGCGTCCGGTCCGGAAACGTAGATGCGGGGCTTGTCCTTCTCGCCGCGCGGCGGAGGGCCGATGATCCCGCCGTCTATGTACATGCCGCCGGCTTCGCGTATGGTCTTGTCGAGGTCCCGCGTGGTCTGCGGCGATACCGCGTTGAGATCGGCGAACGCGATTTTGCGGCCGGTCTTCTTCATGGCGGCCGCAACGTCCTTCGCCACGTTCATGGCCTCTCCGGGATTGATGACCGAAATCACCAGCTCGCAGGTGGAGACGAGCTTGTCCATCGAGCCGATGTCGCTCAACCCGGCTTCGCGCCCCAGCGCCTTGGTGCGCTCGCTGCGCCCATCGAGCGCCGTGTAGACGTTCTTGCCGCTCTCCTTGATGCGCTTCGCGATGGCCGAACCCATGTCGCCGGGACTGACGACGCCGACGTTCCTGATCTCCATTATTTCGCTCCTGTAGTATCGGAAAATGAGGGAATGCGCGATGTGTGCCCGAACGGAAAACCGGACGGATGACGTAGAATACCCGGTTTTCCGGAGTCCGCAATGAAACTGCGTAGAATCCCGGCCGGCGCGCAGCCCGAGCTGCTCCATCCGGCCTATGCGAGTACCGTTCAACGAGCGCCGCGGGAGCGCCCGGTGCCGCTTCCGGCCGCTGGCACCGAAGGCAGCGGTCCCCGTTTCAACGACGAAGTGCTCTACCCGCACCACGACGATCTGACGAAACAGGTGGATGGCGGCGAACCGTTGGGGCAGCGGATCATAGTAACGGGGAGGGTGCTTGACGAGAATGGCGATGCCCTGTCCGGGACACTGGTCGAGCTGTGGCAATGCAACGCTGCCGGGCGCTACCACCACCCGGTGGACGATCACGACGCGCCGCTCGATCCCTATTTCCGCGGCGGCGGGCGGGCGCTGACGGACGCCGAAGGCCGGTATCGATTCACCACCATCAGGCCGGGCGCCTACCCGTGGCGCAATCACGCGAATGCGTGGCGGCCGGCGCACATCCATTTCTCGGTATTCGGCCACACGATGCTCGAGCGCCTGGTGACGCAGATGTATTTTCCCGACGATCCGCTCCTCGGCTACGATCCGATCTTCAACAGCGTGCCTTCGGAGCGGGCGCGCGAGCGGCTGGTGTCGCACTTCGACCTCGATGTGACCCGGCCGGAGTGGGCCTTGGGCTACGTGTTCGACATGGTGCTGCGGGGGCCGGAGGCGACTCCCGCAAACTAGAGACTGGAGATCAGAGACTGGAGATTACTGATCAGTGACAAGCGCCGGTCCCCAGTCCCTAGTCCCCTGAAAAATGGCCGAACTCCTCATCACCCCGTCCCAAACGATAGGCCCGTTCTTCGCCGACGGCTTGCGCTGGAAGGACGGCGCCGTGCTGTTTCCCGGTTCGGCGCCCGGCCGCCACATCAAGCTTGGCGGTACGGTCATCGACGGCACCGGCAAGACGGTGCCCGATTCGTTGCTGGAATTCTGGCAGGCCGACTCGGGCGGCCATTTCGGCGGGCCGCGGGGCAGCACGTGCTCGGGATTCGGACGAGTGATGACCGACAAGGACGGCCGTTACGAGATCACGACCGTGATGCCGGGGCAGGTAGCCGGCGTGAACGGCCTGCCGCAGGCGCCTCACATCCTGGTCGTCCTCTTCGCGCGCGGCCTGTTGAAGCAGGTCGTGACTCGCGTCTATTTCGAGGGCGAGAGCGCGAACGCCGCGGATCCGGTGCTCGCGCTATGCGGGAAGCGCGCGGAGACCCTGATTGCCAGACGGGGCGGGGCGGACCCAGGACTCTTCTCCTGGGATATCGTGCTCCAGGGTGCTCGGGAAACGGTGTTCTTCGAAACGTAAGCCAATACCAACGAGCGTGTCGGGTCGTAGCGGACCTGCAGACACCGTCCCAGCAGGCCGCCGGAACGGCAGCCGGGCCGCGTGGGCGGCAGACCCGGGCGGAACGTGCCGTCCGGGTTAAAATTCCGCCCATGAGCGACCAGCGATTAATCCCATTGTGCGAAGTCACGGAAGTCGCGCCGGGCTGCGCAAAGCGCGCCGAGGCAGGGGGCTCAGCGTATGCCGTGTACAACCTCAACGGCGTTTTCTACGTGAGCCAGGACGAGTGCACTCACGGTCCCGGTTATCTGTCCGAGGGATACATACTGGACGAAGAGATCGAATGTCCCTATCACCAGGGACGGTTCGATATTCCCAGCGGGCGGCCTACTTGCGCCCCCTGCACGGAGCCAATCAAGATATGGAAGGTGGACATCATCGACGGCAAAGTGTGCATAGACCCGTCGGAGCATGGGCCGGACAACTAAGGCGGAAGGCGGAAGGATGAAGGATGAGGTGTAAGTCCGCTACCCACCGAGCCAACCGCAAAGGCGGTCGGGTCATCCTTCATACTTCCACGTTCATCCTTGGCTGCGCGCTCGCTGTAGCCGTGGGCGCGCAGCAGTACCCGTCGCGGCCGGTGCGCATCGTCGCGCCGTTCGCACCCGGCGGCAGCGCGGACACCCTGGGCCGCATGGTTGCCGAGCGGCTGTCCGTCCGCTTCAAGCAGAATTTCGTCGTGGATAACCGGCCCGGCGCGGGCGGCATCGTCGGCTCCGAGCTGGTCGCGGCGAGCGCGCCCGACGGCTACACGCTGCTGGTTTCCGGCATTGCCTCGCACGCCATCGCGCCGGCGATGTCGAAAGTGTCCTTCGATCCGGTGACGAGCTTCACGCACATCGCGCTCTTCGGCGGTCCGCCCATCATCGCGGTGGTGCATGCCGGCGTCGACGCGAAGTCCCTGGCGCAATTCGTGTCGCTTTCGAAATCGATGCCGCAGGGATTCTCGTACGGTTCCCCGGGCCCGGGGACCAACGGGCACCTGGTCGCCGAGCTCTTTCGCGCGAGAAGCGGCGCCAACCTGGTGCACGTGCCGTATAAGGGCGCCGCACTCGCGATGATCGACCTGGTGGGCGGGCACATCCCGGCCTGCTTCAACACGTTGTCCACCGCGGCCCCTCATGTCAAGTCCGGCAGAGCGCGTGCGCTCGCGCACTCCGCGCAACGGCGGGTGACGTCGTTTCCCGACGTTCCCACTTTCATCGAGAGCGGCTACAAGGATCTGGTCGCCACGACGTGGTTCTCGCTTTCGGGCCCCGCGGGAATTCCGCCGGCGGTCAGCAGGTCGCTCAACGCAGCAGTACGCGAGGCGCTCGCCGCCCCGGAATTGCGCGAGCGGCTGGCGGCGGAGGGTATCGAGCCGAACGACCTGGATCCGGGAGGGTTCACCAGGTTCGTACGCACCGAGGTCGCGCGCTGGGCGCCGATCGCGAAAGTGGCAAAATAGCAGGAGCAGAGAGGAGCAGAAGACATGGCACTTACCCGCGAGCAGAACGAGCAGCTGACCCGTACCGGTCCCGGCACACTGCTGGGCGACCTCTTCCGGCGCTACTGGATACCGGCGCTGCTGGCAGAAGAGATCGCCGAGCCCGACTGCGCGCCGGTGCGCGTGCAGCTGCTGGGTGAGAAGCTAGTCGCGTTCCGCGATACCCAGGGCCGTATCGGGCTCATCGGCGAATTCTGCGCTCACCGAGGCGTATCTCTCTGGTTCGGGCGCAACGAGGAATGCGGGCTGCGCTGCTCATACCACGGCTGGAAATACGACGTGACGGGACAATGCGTGGATCTCCCTTCCGAGGCCGAGGGGACCGGCATGCGCGGCCGCATCAAACTGAAGTCGTACCCCTGCATCGAGCTGGCCGGCGTGATCTGGGCCTACATGGGGCCGCCCGAGCTGAAGCCCGAGCCGCCCGGGCTGGAGTGGGTGCAGGTCGCGCCCGAGCGGCGCTTCGCCTCCAAGCGCCTGCAGGAGTGCAACTACCTGCAGGCGATAGAGGGCGGCATAGACTCGAGCCACGTCTCGTTCCTCCATGGTGGATCGTTGAACCGAGACCCATTGTTCGTCGGCAGCCGCGCGAACGAGTACAACCTGCGCGACCGCATGCCGCACTTCGAGATCGTGGAGTACGGGGGCGGGCTGCTCATAGGCGCGCGCCGGCAGGCCGACAACGACCGCTGGTACTGGCGTATTACCCCTTTCATCATGCCATGGCACACGCTGATCGCGCCGCGCGCCGGACATCCCATCGGCGGGCACGCGTGGGTGCCGATAGACGACGAGCGCTGCTGGGCCTGGTCCATCAACTATCACCCGAGCCGGGCGCTGACCGAGAAGGAGCTGCAGGCCATGAAGGACGGCAGGGGCATACACGTCAAGTATGTACCGGGCACGTTCATTCCCCTCGCCAACCGGGAGAACGACTACCTCATGGACCGCTCGAGCCAGAAAGCGGGAATCAACTACAGCGGTATCGAGGGCATCGCCATGCAGGACGCCTCGCTGCAGGAGAGCATGGGGCCGATACAGGATCGCACGAAGGAGAACCTGTGTTCGACCGACAACGGCATCATCATGACGCGCCGGCTGCTGCTCAAGGCGGCGCAGGCCAATCGTGAAGGCAAGCCGCTGCCGGGGCTCGCTCCGGCGACGCAGCGCGTGCGCTCCTGCGCGATCGAGCTGCCGCGCAACGTGCACTTCAAGGATGGCGCGTGGGACGGGTTGTTCCGGGACCTGGATACGGAGCCGGTTACCGTCTGACGACTAACGTGGAACGTGGAAGGATGAAGGATGACCTGCCTGGCCTTCGCTGACAGCGTAAAGGTCATCCTTCCACGTTCATCCTTCATCCTTTTTTGATCGGTTCGTCGGTGGCTAACCATCCACAGGTGGCGATTGGCTAAGCTGCGCCTGACATTGTCCATCTGGGACTACGACCGCACGCGCGCGCTGGCCGACGGCTCGGTGCAGGCGGACGGGGTAGAGTTGAACGTTCTCGAGCTGCCGGTCGAGGAGACGTTTTTCCGGATGGCGCGCAATCGCGAGTTCGACGTCGCGGAGATGTCGATGTCGTCGTACGCCGTGTCGCTCCATCGCGACCCGCAGCCGTTCATCGCGATCCCGGCCTTCGTGTCGCGCTACTTCAGGCATTCGAGCATCTTCGTCTCGGCAAAAAGCGGCATACGCGAGCCGAAGGACCTGGTGGGAAAGAGAATCGGCACGCCCGAATACCAGATGACCGCGCCGGTCTGGATACGCGGCATCCTCGCCGACGACTACGGCGTGAAGGCCGACGCCGTCGAGTACTGGACGGGCGGCGAGGAGGAGACGCAGCGCGAGGAGAAGATCAAGCTCGACCTGCCGCCTCGATTCAAGTTGCGGCCGATAGGTCCGGACAAAACGCTCTCGGGGATGATAGCCGCGGGCGAGATCGACGCGCTGCACACCGCGCGCGCGCCTTCCACCTTCTATTCGAAGCCCGAGGCGGTCAGGCGCCTGTTCCCGAATTACGTGGAGGTCGAGCGGGAGTACTACCGGCGCACGAAGATTTTCCCGATCATGCACGTGGTGGCGCTGCGCCGCGAGCTGTACGAGGCGAACCGGTGGGTCGCGATGTCGCTCTACAAGGCGTTCGTCGAGGCGCAACGCCGCGCCTATCGCAGCCTGCGCGAGACCGCCGCGCACAAGGCCATGCTGCCGTGGCTCGTGGCCGGCGTCGAGGACGCGGTGCGGGAGCTGGGCGAGGACTGGTGGCCGTACGGCTTTCACGGCAACCGGCACGTGCTCGACACGTTCCTGCGCTATCACCACGAGCAGGGGCTCTCGAAGCGCCGACTCCAGCCGGAGGAGATGTTCGCGCCCGAAACCCTCGAGGCTTTCAAAATCTAGAGACACTGAACGAGGGGCCACGCCCCCTCGTGCTCCCCCACATCAGGGGGAACCCCGTGAAGGTCGCCGATATCGCGGCGACTTGTGCAGAGGTTCTCTCACCGAAAGGGAAGAGATGGACGACAAAGTGACCGTAGCCGCGCTGCAGCAGATGAAGCGCGACGCGCGGAAGATCGCAGGGGTAGTCGCCTGGGACTACCAGATCGCGCAGATCGCGGAACGGGCGGGGGTGGACCTCGTCTCGGTGGGGGACTCGGTCGGCGCGAACCTGTGGGGCCAGCCCACGGAGACGGAAGTCACGATGGAGGAGCTGCTCGTGGTGTGCAAGGCGGTGCGCCGCGGCGTCAAGCGCGCGCTGTTGAGTTGCGACGTGCCGTACGGCCCGGCGCAGGAGGGCGCCGCGGCTTCGGTGAACGCCGCCAGGCGCCTGGCGGGCGAAGGCGGCGCGGACATGGTGAAGATCAAAGG
>Ga0075428_100002033_pt1 | contig 21796 bp, 24 predicted proteins | sample RhiMetdeltSRZDD2_FD_75291 | JGI IMG/M metagenome (GOLD analysis project Ga0075428, IMG submission 75291) | Populus rhizosphere microbial communities from Tennessee, USA - Rhizosphere MetaG P. deltoides SRZDD2 | ecosystem: Host-associated > Plants > Roots > Rhizosphere > Soil | place: USA... | reverse complement strand
AACGGCGCAGTGGCTTTCCATCGTTGGCCGAACCCATAGAAATACGCTGGGCGACTACTCGTTTCTGAATCACCAGGTAGTTAGAATCGTCAGGGCCCAGGACGAATGAACGCTCGCGTCGCGCTCGTCACCTCCCGTCCCGGTGCCGCGCTGTACGCGCGCGCACTTGCAGAACTTCCGCCCACTGTCGTCGGGCTCGAGGCGCGCCTCTCGGAGCTCGCCATCTTCCCTGTCAAGGGGCTGGGCGCGATGCGGCTCTTGCGCGCCCGTGTCGATCACCGCGGCCTCGTCGATCCCGCATCGGGACTCGCGGATCGCGGCGTCATGCTAGCAGTCCGACAGCCCGGCGCAAGACCCGATGGCGAGGCGTACGACGCTTTGGGCTTGGCTAACCGGAACGAGGCGACCCTGGCTCTCGCGCGCGCGTTTCTTGAAGACGGCGCGCTGGTATACGACGCGCGCGGGCTCGCGCCGCTGCGCCTCGCGCCAGCCTCGCTCGCGCCGGCGAGCGAAGGCGAGCGTATCCGGGTGAAGCTCCCTTATGCCGGCGGCCCCGTAATCGAGGGCATCGTCGACGAGGGGCCACTCGCGACGTGGGTCCGTGACCTCCTGCGGGCACATCCGACCCAACGCCGCTATGACGTCCGGGACGTCGTCGCCGTACGCGCGGCCGACGACCACCGCCGCTCGGTCGCCGAGCGGCATCTCGCGGGCCAGGACGCGGAAACGCTCTTCGGCGACGGCGCACATGCGCTCGTCGCGTCTGCTTCGACATTGACGTGGATGAACGATGTGCTCGTGGCCGAGGGGCAGCGCGCGATCGCGATGGAAGCGTTCCGGCCCAACATCGTCCTCAAGGGCCTTCCGCCGAATGCCGAGGACCTGATCGGCGAGGCGCATATCGACGCCGAGGGCGGTCTCGTGCGCCTGATGTTTTCGAGCCTGTGTGTGCGCTGCGACGCGACACGCGTCGACTACACGACCGGGGCGCGTGGCGACTCGCAACCGCTTGCGTGGCTGGCACGCAACAGGCCGCCCCGCGACGCGGACACGAACGCTGCCACCTTTGCGATCAACGCCGTATTTCCCCGGACCGCGCACGCCCGCATCTTGCGCCTGAACGACGACGTGCGCATCGCGTCAGAGCGGATTTGATGGCACTCACGTTTGATGAATCGAACCATGAAGACGGTCTACGACGCCGCAGGCGGTCTCGACGGGCTCCTGAAACTGGCCAGCGCGTGGCACACCCGGGTGTTAGAGGACGAAGTAGTTAGCCATGCGTTCAGCCACGGGTACCACCCGCAGCACACGGAGCGCCTTGCCTCGTACTGGGCGGAGGCACTCGGTGGGCCAACGACCTACTCCGAGCGGTATGGTGATGAGACCTCTGTCGTCCGGATTCACAGCGGCAACGGGCTGCACGGGGAGATGGACCAGCGGGCGATCGCGTGTTTCGATCAGGCGCTGAAAGATGTCGGGCTCGCGCGCGACGAGCGCCTCCGTCGCGTACTGCACGACTACTTCGCGTGGGCCACGACTACCACGATGGCTCGTTACCACCACTCGGCAGAGGATGTGCCGGATGGTTTGCAGATCCCGATGTGGTCCTGGCGCGGACTCGTCAGCGGAGGGGAGACCGCTCACCGAGGCGGGCCGTTGATGGACGCCGTCGCGCTAGTCTTGGAACACTCGGTGGAGGCAGATGTCAGCCGGGCCTTCGCCTGGAAGTTTCGCACCAACGTGGCGACCTGGAACGATCCCCCGGCCACGTTTGTGCTGGACGGCGCATTCACCGATGGCTCGCAGGGCAGCACCGTGCTGCCCGGGCAAACACCGCTGACGTGGTGGATTCGCGACGTTCACGAGGAACGATCGTTCGCGATCGAAATGCTGTTGGATCGAGCGACGCTGCGATTTGAATGGTATTTCGATAGTGTCGGCGGCGGTGGCACGAAGTTGACCCAGCGTATCGTGCTCTCGGGCACCAACGCGCCGGCCTATCGTGAGCAGGTCGAGGCGGGGTTCAGGCCGACTCTCGCCGACGGTATGCGGCGACTTGCGGCTGACATGGTTGCTGCGCAGAGGGGCTCGAAGGATGCCGGCTAACTGCGCGGCACCCGACGCCGCGATCCTTCCAACACGGAGCAACTCAATGGCCGAGAACAAGACGAAGCCCACCGACGCCAACGTCGACCCTAGATCATGGACACCGCCCTCGCGGATTCCTCGACCCTTGGCGACGAATCGCGACCAATCTAGCTACCCGCGGTCCCCGCCCTGAGTTTCTCGAGGACCGGCAGCAGTCGCGCCCGATTGTGCCGCTGCAGCATGATGGGATACAGATTAGCCACGACGTTGGCCACCAGCAGCCAGCCCGAAAGAGCCCACCAAGCATTCGTGACGGCGTGAATGATAATCGCGACCATTATCAGCAGGGCAATCGCATGGTCGGTTTCAGCTTCGCGAATTCCGCGCTCGAGGCCATGAAGCCCGGTTCGTCCGTTTGAGAGTCTGGCCGAGAAATTCAGGAGCTCGACGCCGCTCTTTGAGAGCAGCCATTTGAAGGCACCGACGCCGAGATGTCGATAGAGGCGGCCGTCGTTTTCGAAAGGCTGCAGGCGATAGTACCCGGGCGGGAAGGCGAATCGGACGACATGGCGAGTGAGCCAGACCAAGGTCATCGAAACTGCGTAGATCAGGGCGGCGCCGGGGGGATAGCGGAACATCGGGAAGATCGCCGTGCGCGAACAGGCATCAACGACGGCAATCGCGGCCCCAGTCACCACAATAAAGGCCAGTACCTGTCTGCCTGCGTTTAGCACACGTTGAAACTTCCGCACGCAGGAACCTTGTCGCAGTACGGCCTTTTCATCAACTCTTCAATAGGCGCAGTCGTAGCGTGCTCGCTCCAGGGTGGGGTCCGCACGATAACGAGTAACCGCCGAAGTGGCTTTCGACCTGTAGGGCGGCTTCAAGAACTACATATGGCGACCTATCGCGAGTAATCGTGCCCACCACGATGAGGAAGCAGGGAGAGCGATTCTCAGTTGGTCGGCACGCGGCGCTTCAGCTCCTCGAACCAGTGCTGCACGACGATCAGGCTGTCGCGGGCGGGGGGTTCTCCGTCGTCGCCGCTTTGCTTGAGCATCAGGAATCGCTCATCTGGGGCGACGTCGAACATGGTCGGACCGTCGATAACGAAATACGGACCTTCGAACAGCCTCTCCGGCGTCCCCCAGTCGGCGGGCGTTGCGCCACGCACGGCCACGGCCATAACCGCTTGCCCCTTGCGATAAAACAGCGTTTGGCTGTTTCTGGCCCACATCGGGTTCTCCCCGCCGCCGCTCGAGAGCGGCCATCGCGCAGTCGAAACGGCTGGAAACGGCCGTACGATGATGGCGTTCTCACCCGTTTCGTTCGATTCGTACGCCAGCCACCGTCCGTTTGGTGCAACCCGTCCGCCGCTTTCGCGGGCCGGCGTCGCAAGCAGGGTCTCGACGCGGTGATCGCCAGTCACGCGAACAATCCTGAGATCGGTCGGGGCCGTGGGCGAGATTCCATTCATTCCAAAGTCTTGAAAGACGATGCGCCCATCAGGCGACCAGGACGAAGGCAGGTGTGTGCCCGTCGTCAGTTGCTCCACATCGCCAGTGCCATCAGCCGCACGCACGAAGATGCCGGGGCCGCCTTCGTGCGCCGATGAGTGGTAGGCGATGCGGTGACCGTCGGGTGACCAGACGGGCTCAGAGTCCCGACCCGGGTCTGATGTGAGCCGTTGGAAAATCCCGCGCCTAAATTCATAAGTCCAGATGTTGGTATCGTTGCCATCGACGATCTGATAGGCGACCCGCCCACCGTCCGGCGAGATTCTCGGCACGAGGTACAAACGAGGAGGCGCAGAGGCTGGCTCCTCGCGCCCCATCCGGTCTACCCAGAAGAACCGTGCTGCCCTGGCCACGCTCAACGACGACGAGGGCACGTACACGAGCGTGCCGTCGCCGGACACGGCGAACTGTGCGGCGCCAGAAACACGACCCGCCGACTGCGCAACATCATCGATAAGAGGAACCGGCCCACCTGTGACCTCGAGCCGCCCGACGTCGAATGGCAGCGCCAGCAGACTCCCGCGAAGCGCGTAGACCAGGTGACCTGTCGGGAGGTAGCGCGCATCGGTGCCTCCCCGTACGACGACCTACCGGGCACCGCCGTCGAGCGATTGCACGACGATCTGCGCGTCATCCCAGCCCTCTCCTCCCTGCGCGAGCGTGAAGAGGACGGCGCGCCTGCCCGGCAGAAGCTGCGGGCCATGCGCGAGCTCACCCGCATCCAGCTTCACGAGATTCTCGGGTGTACTCCCTGTCGCGGACACTCGCCAGATCCCGCCCGGACCTTGCCCATACAGGATCGTGTCGTCGGATGCCCAGCTCGCGCCAAACGGGACCGCTGACGCGCACAGGACGCTGGGCGCGCCGCCGTTCACGGACACTTTCTTGAGGTGTCCCTCCTGCCAGAAGCCTAGCCACTGTCCGTCTGATGAGAAGAACGGACTCACCCCTTCCGTGATCGCGACGGATGGAAGTTGATCTCGCATACGAAGGTACAGCCGGCCATTGGCGACGTACGCGATGCGTGAACCATCTGGCGACACGGCCACGACGTGACGACTCGATTCGACTGGGAGGAACCTGTCGCCTGCAGGCAGCGTGATCGGAAAACGTGTGACCGGGCCTGAAACCGCCGGCTTCATCGTCCATGCGACCCAACCCGCGAGAGCAGCAGCGACGACCTCGCACCCCGCCGGCAGCATCAGACGCTGCCACAGGGCAGCTCGAGGACCCGCCGCCGGCACGGCTTCGATGGCAGGTGCGATCAGTGCCTCCTCGAGCTCCAACCGTGCATCGGCGATATCCGCCAGACGCCGACGACGGTCCCGTTCAAGTGATCGTCTGAGCACCCGGTGGATGGCTGGTGGGGTCGCTGCCGGCAAGGCGGTCCAGTCGGGTTCCTTGCTCAGGACCGCCACGAGCACGTCGGTGACATCGTCGCCCTGGAAGATGCGACGGCCGGCCAGCATCTCGAAGAGCACGCAGCCGAAGGCCCACACGTCACTGCGCTTGTCGGCGAGACGCCCCTTCGCTTGCTCCGGCGACATGTACGCTGCAGTGCCGAGTATCAAGCCGGCTTGTGTCATCGCCGGTGTCGTGATCGTTGGCGACATCGATAGGCTCGATGAGGAGCGCGCCTCGCCCTCTATGATCTTAGCCAGTCCGAAGTCCAGCACCTTCACCGTGCCATCGTCGCGGACCTTCACGTTAGGCGGCTTCAGATCGCGATGGATGATCCCCTGCTCGTGTGCGGCCTCGAGTGCTTCGGCGATCTGCTTCGCGATCGCCACTGCCTCGTCGATTGCAATTGGGCCGAGTCCAATTCGGTCGGCGTTGGGCCTTCGATCAGCTCCATCACCAACGCACGGATGCCATCGGCTTTTTCTAGACCGTGGATGATGGCGATGTTGGGGTGATTCAATGATGCCAGTGTCTTGGCTTCACGCTCGAAGCGGGCCAGCCGCTCGAGATCGTGCGCGAAGGTGTCGGGAAGGACTTTGATTGCGACCTGCCGACCAAGGTTGGTGTCGGTCGCGCACCACACCTCCCCCATGCCGCCGACTCCGATTTGGGCGGTGATCTCATACGGGCCGAGGCGGGAGCCAGCAGTCAGAGCCACGGCAAGTGGCTGCGATTATAGGAGATGCCGTGACCGGAGCGGATATGTAACGGGTAACGGTACGACTCTATCGGGAGTGACCCGGCACACGGACACACGCATCAGGCCCGACGTTCAATCGCCGGGTCACTTTCGATAGAGCCGTTTGGACCAAGCCGCTGGCGTGTGCGGCGGACGCGGCCCGTCAGCTATGTCGGTTCAATCGTGAGGGCCCCCTGTTGTCGCGGCGACGAGCAGCGGAGCGAGGGGTGATCAGAATCGTCAGGACGCTCCAGGCGTGCGCGCAGCGATGCGCGCGATGGCCGATCGCTCTATTGGGAGACACCTCCGGCGCCTGCGCGTACGAGCGCACTGGCGAGCGCATGGCGGGACGCGGGTTTGGCTTATGAGGTGTCATGGAAGACGGTGGCGAGGAGCGTTTCGAGAGCGAGTTGCCGCGCGGTCAGGCGTTCGACGATGCGCATGGGCGCGCCACAACGAGGGCACGGCCACAACGGCCTAGGCGTGGACGTCACGAGCGGTTCGTCCGGTATCGGGGCGACGGCGAGGGCCTGACGACACTGGGTGAGCTCGCGTGTACGACAGCGCGGAGCGAGGAAGCCGAAGTAGCGGATGCGGACAAAACGCTTCGGCAGGACGTGCAGGAGAAACCGGCGCAAGAATTCGTCGGTGTCGAGGGTGAGGGTGCGAATCTGGCTCCCGTGGCGATAGTCCTTCCACCGAAATGACACCGTGTCGTCTGTGACCGCCACTCGCCGGTGATTGGAGATGGCGACGCGGTGGGTGTATCGCGCGAGGTAGTGCAGCACGTGGGCAGGACTGCCGAAGGGCGGCTTGGCGTAGACCACCCATGCCTGGCGATAGAGTGATCGGAGGAACGCACGGAAAGCGATGTCAGTCGCGAGCGGTGCGAGGCTGCCTGGGAAGTGCAGGCGACCGTGTCGAAACGCATCGCGTAAGCCGGCGATGAGCTTGCCCCGAAAGACCTGCCGGAGCACGGGGATGGGAAGGAAGAAGCGCGGCCGGGCGTGGATCCACCGAGTGCCATCCGACGACAAACCGCCAGCCGGTACGACACAGTGGACGTGGGGATGGTGCTGCAGCCGCTGCCCCCACGTGTGCAGCACCATCAGCCCGCCAATGTCGGCACCCAGGCGCTTCGGATTTCTCGCGACCTGGAGCAAGGTCGCGGTGGTCGCCTGAAACAGCACGTCGTAGATCACGCGCTTGTTGACGAGCGCGAGGCGAGCGAGCGGCTCCGGCATCGTGAAGACGATGTGGACGTAACCGACTGGGAGCAGCTCGTGCTCGCGAGCCGCCACCCACGCGTTCCGCGCCGCGGTCAGACATTTCGGGCAATGCCGATCACGACAGCTGTTGTACGAGAGGGCCGGCTGCGCGCACTGGTCACAGCGATCGCGGTGCCCACCAAGTGCGGCGGTGCGACACTGCGCGATCGCACGGAGCACGCGCCGATGCTGCCCGGTCACCCAGGCGCGGTGCGTCCGCAGAAAGTGATCGCCGTGTTGACGCACGATGTCGGCCACCTCGAAGGGTGGCCGGGTCACCGCTTGTGTTTCAGCCGCGTCCGCCGTGCGGTATCGGGTGTCGAGAGGGTGAGCGCATCCAGGGGACTCGCGACGGTTTGCAGATGCTTGCGCGAGAGATGGAGATACAGCACCGTATGCCGGATCTCCACGTGACCGAGGAGGAGCTGAATCGTCCGGAGGTCCGCGCCGCTTTCCAGCAAGTGCGTGGCATAGGAATGGCGCAGGAGGTGCGGCGAGCAGCGCTTGCGCAATCCGGCGCGACGGGCCGCGACGACGCACGCGTCCCATAGGACCTTCGGTGTAATGGGCTTGTCGGCTCGCCAGCCATTGATGGTCCCGGGAAACAACCACGTCTTCGGTTGCATCCACCGGTAATACACGCGCAGCGTGGTCAGCAACGTGGGACTGAGCGGCACGTAGCGATCGCGCCCGCCTTTCCCTCGTTGAATATGAATGAGCATGCGCCGGCTATCGATGTCGGCGACCTGCAGCTGGCGCAGCTCCGCGTTCCGCATGCCGGTCGAGTACAGGACCATCAGCATCGTGCGGTGCGACAGACTGTCGGCGGCGTCGATTACCCGCGCCACTTCCTCGACACTCAAGATCTGCGGCAGCCGCCGCGGGGCCTTGGGATACGGCGTGTCGTCGAGCAGGTACCGCCGCTTCAGCGTCTTCACGAAGAAGAAACGCAACGCCGCCACGTGGAGGCGAACAGTCAGCGGCCGCATCTTCCGCTCGCGGAGCAGGTACGCTTGGTATGAGCGAAAGTGCGCCTGATTCAGCCGGTCGGGCCGACACTTGAAGTGTTGCGCGAACTGCTCGACGGCGTGGAGATACGTCGAGATCGTGGCGGGAGCGAAGTTACGGCGCTGGAGCTCCTCCAGCATGACCTGTCGACAATGGGTCACAAGACACTTCCTGTGACCCACACGCTACCCGGCTGGCCGAGCGCACCTCACGCGTAGCGTCCGCCGCGCCTGCGGCTTGGTCCAAACGGCGATCTGATGACCGATGGCCGCCAGACGTCACCGGAATCAGGCGAGGCCGAATGATGCGAGTGGATTCCAGGGTTCTCCGCTCACGTCAGCGTAAACGTAAACTCGATGGTGACCCTCACCGAATCGGCCTGGCCGTCTTTCGTGCCGGGATTGAATAGCCACTGTTTCGCGGCAATCATTGCCTGCGCGTCCAATCCGAACGTCGGATCGAGTGAGCGAAGTATCGTCACGTCACTCACGGTGCCGTCCGACAACACGACGGCCGGCACCCGAACCGTAGCCTTAATGCGGGCGCGTGCCGCCTCCAATGTGTAGGTGGGCTTGACCTCTGGTATGACCGTCGGCAGGGAGACGCAGTTGCCGGGTTCGTAACAGTGGGTATCTGCGGCGTCACTCGATGGCGCCGTCGTCGGACTCGATGAACCACCTCCACAACCAGTGATACAGAGCGAAACGATAATGAGAGGGCTTCTCACGGGCCACGGACGAGTGGAATCCCGACGTAGAATCGATCATGACCTCGTCGCGCGCGACGCTTTCGGGCGCACTCGTCGCGCTCTTCATGCTGGGTGGGGCACCGGTGCGGGCGCAGAGCCCGCTCGACCTCGCTGGTTCCTGGACGCTCAATCGTCAATCGAGCCAGTTTCCGCAGGAGGTCGGCTTCAGCGCCAGCTTCCTGCCGGCGCAACCGGAGCGGCCAACCGGCGCCGACCGCAGCCGTCGCGTTCAGAGTGAAACGCAGGAAGAGGCGACACGAGTTCGCTTCCTCACCGACGAGGTGCGCCTGCCTCCCGATCGCCTCACGATCGATGTCACCCCTGCAATCGTCACGATCACACCCGATCCAGGGGCGCCAAGGACTGTTCAACCTGGGCGGCGCGACCAGGCGGTGAAGGTGGGTCCGATCACGGCGATCACGAATTCGTCGTGGGACGCGAGCCGGCTGACGATCGCTTATGAGGCGCAGAACAGCCGGGTGATCCGCTACACGTATTCGTTGGACCAGAACCGGATGTCGTTGATCGTGGACGTCGAGTTTATCGAGGGCAGGGCGGTCGGGGACAAGGTGAGGCGCGTCTACGAGAGGGCGGCCTCGTCCGTCTCGCCTTCTGCCGTTGCTGCTGCGCAGCCCGCCGCCACTCCGCTGGCGCCAACGTCGCCGCCCGCATCCACGCCATCCCCCGCAGGGATTGATCAGCGGCCTGATGCCTCCCTCAAGGGTTTGACTCGACTTGGTGTGGTGGTCGAAGGCATCGGCCCGGATGCGGCCAAGTGTGGATTGAAGGAGGAGGCCGTCGAGGCGGCCGTCACGAAGCGGCTGACCGACGCCGGCCTGCGCATCATTCGGAACTCGGACGATGACACGTATCTGTACGTGAACATCAATACCGTGACCGCCTCGTCAGCCCTCTGTGTGTCGCGGTATGACGTAACGCTTTACTCGCACGCGGCGGCGAAACTCACCCACACATCCTCACCCGTGCTGCTGCAGGTGGAGTTGCTGCACAAAGGCGGCCTCGCCGGCGGCGGCCCTGCCGTGCACGCCGACGGGGTATTGAAGAGCGTGCTCGAATACCTCGATCAGTTCACGACGCGCATCCGCGACGCAAACAAGTAAGAAAAGCCGGCGGCGGCGAGCCAGCTGTCGAACCGCCCAATTTTCGACACCTCCAATCACGCTTCGACAGTCCCTTGTCGCGGCAAGCAGCTGAAATCACAGCGGTTTGGCGCCGAGCGCCATCGGGCATTCCGGTTGCTCCCGAAGCGGGCGAGCTCGATGACAACTGCCTGCAGCACGGACGACGGGGCACGCAATCGAGCGAGTCAATTCGAGATGAGCCGCCGCCGCAATGGCGTCGAAAGGAGACCCAAGATGTCAGCAACTACCGTCGCAACAACCCGGGCGCCACGAGAGCCGCGTAACGGCGTGGACACGCCCACCCTGCTCGCCACCATCAACGCTGTCAAGGAAATGCCGGCGCTTGCCAAGTTCCAGTTCCGCGCCAGCAGCCGCTGGGTGAGTGGCACCTACAGCGAATCGCAGGTTGAATCGTTCTCGGGCGCGGGAGGCGAGCACCAGCATCAGACCACGTTCCGCTATGGTGCCGATCATCCAGCGGTGCTCGTCGGCCAGGATCGCGGTCCGACGCCGATCGAATTCCTTCTGCACGGGCTGGCTTCGTGCATTACCGCCGGCATCGGCAACATCGCTGCGGCTCGTGGCGTCACGTTGACGTCCGTGGAGTCGCAAGTGGAGGGCGATATCGATCTCAGGGGCATCCTCGGACTCTCCGACGACGTTCGCAACGGCTACGAGCGTATCCGCATCAATTTCACGATTGCCGGTGACGCGCCACCCGAAAAGCTCCGCCAGATCGTCGAACAGTCGCGCGCGCGTTCGGCAGTCTTCGACGTGTTGACCAACGGCGTGCCGGTCGAAGTCACCGTCAATACTCGTTGAGGCTCATCGTGCCGCATACCACAACCATCGTTATTGGCGCCGGGCAGGCAGGGCTCGCCATGAGCCGCTGCCTGTCCGAGCTCGGCATCGAACACGCCGTGCTCGAGCGCGGAAAGCTCGCGCAGCGATGGCGCAGTCACAGCTGGGACTCTCTGCATCTGTTGACGCCGAACTGGATGACTCGCCTTCCCGGATTCCAGTACGACGGCAACGACGCGGACGGGTTCATGTCGATCCCGGAGCTCATTGGTCTCCTCGAGCGCTACGCGTCCTCGTCGGCAGCGCCTATCGTGACCGGAACGACGGTAAAGAGGCTCGAGCGAGCAGGGAATGGCTTCCGCGTTGTCACGAGCCGCGACGAGTGGTCCTCCTCGTCAGTGGTCGTGGCGACCGGATACTGTGACCTGCCTTTCGTTCCCGCGGCGAGCGGCAAAGTCCCGCCATCTATTTTGCAGATCGCAACTCCCGACTACCGGCGTCCCGAACAGCTGCCGGCCGGCGGCGTTCTGGTCGTCGGCGCTTCATCGAGTGGAGTGCAGATCGCGGATGAAATTCAACGTTCCGGGCGACAAGTCACGCTCGCGGTGGGCCGCCACACGAGATTGCCCCGCAACTATCGCGGACGCGACATCCTGTGGTGGCTGGACCAGCTCGGGGCGCTGAGCCAGGGAACCCACGCCGTTCGGGATATCGCGCGTTCACGCCGGCAACCGTCTTTGCAACTGGTTGGTCGGTCCGATCACGCGTCCCTCGACCTGGCAGTACTGCACGAACGCGGTGTTCGACTGGTCGGCAGGATCCGGGACGTGGATGGCTCGCGCATCGGCCTCGGCGATGATCTGGTCGCCACGACGGCTGCGGCGGACATCAAGATGGCCGATGTGCTCGCGCGGATCGATGAGTTCATTGTGCAGACGGGCGTTGCTGCCGCACCGCGCCTGTCCTTCAACCCGACCTGGCCACTCGCTGGCAAGACGCCGAGCCATCTGGACCTGAACAGCGAGCGCATCACCACCGTGATTTGGGCGACGGGCTATCGACGCGCCTATCCGTGGCTGCGCGTGCCGGTGCTCGACGGTGACGGCGAGATCATCCATGCAGGGGGCATCACTCCGGAGCGCGGGCTCTACGTGCTCGGTATGAATTTTCAACGCCGTCGCAACTCCAGCTTCATCGACGGTGTGGGTCACGACGCGCAGGTGCTCGCGGGGCATATCGCCAGGTCCCTGTGCAGCACGCGGGTGGCGTGAGGTGGGTATGTCATGAAGGTAGATGCTGTAATTGTGGGAGCCCGCTGCGCCGGAGCCGCGACCGCCATGTTGCTCGCACGAGCGGGCGCCCGCGTGATGCTTGTCGACAAAGGCGTGTACGGCTCTGACACGCTGTCGACTCATGCGCTGATGCGAGGCGCCGTTCTGCAACTGCATCGCTGGGGAATTCTGCCTGGCATCGTGGCAGCAGGGACGCCGCCGGTCCACTCCACCACATTCAGCTACCGCGAGCAGGATGTCACCGTACCGATCGAGCCGAGGTACGGTGTCAGCGCGTTGTACGCACCGCGCCGTGCGCTACTCGACCGGATCCTGGTTGATGCCGCTGTCCAGAGCGGAGCCGAGGTCCACTACCGCGTGCGTGTTGACGATGTGATTGCCGATCCGGACGGCCGTGTGCGTGGAATCACCGCATTATCAGGCGGCACACGCTGGAACATCGAAGCCGACATCGTCATCGGCGCCGACGGACTGCACTCGACGATCGCCCAGCGCGTTGGTGCTCCTTACATCGTCCAGGGACGGCACTCGACGGGGGTTCTTTACAGTTACTGGGAAAACCTTCCGGGCGACGAGTATTACTGGCGGTTCCGAACCGCGGCAAGTATCGGTGTCATTCCGACGAATCATGGCGCCGCATGTGTGTTCGCATCGGTGCCGGCAGAACGATTTCGCGCCGAGGTTCGGGGTAACGTCGTGGCCGCATACCGCCGGTTGATTCGCGATTCATCGGCGGTGTTCGATGCGCGGCTCGACGGCGCGCGCCGGGTCGAGCCCGTGAGAGGATTTGGCGGTCAGCTCGGCTTCATCAGGCGCGGGTATGGACCGGGGTGGGCGCTCGTCGGCGATGCCGCGTACTTCAAGGATCCGCTCACCGCTCACGGTATCACCGACGCGTTGCGCGATGCGGAGTTGCTGGCGCGTGCAATCGGGCGAGGCACGAGCACGGCGCTTGCGGAGTACGACATGACACGGCACGATCTCTCGCGCCGGCTGTTCGAGATCACTGACGATATTGCGTCGTTTGCCTGGACCGACGAGGAAGTGCAATCGCTGCATCGCGCGTTCAGCGGCGAAATGTCGCGGGAGGTGCGCGCGCTCGCCGCGCTGCAGCCATTCACATGTCGATCACGGTCGGCCAGCGAGCCTCACGTAGCCTGACGCTCACGGCCGAGCACGTCAGCCAATTCGCGGACATCTCCGGCGACCGCAACCCGCTGCATTTCGATGCCGCGTTCGCCGCGCGCACGAAGTTCGGCCGGCCTGTCGTACAGCGCGGGCTCACCACCGGGCTGCTGCACGCGCTGGTCGCGATGGACATGCCGGGACCGGAACGGTGTTTCTGAGTCAGAACTGGAAGTTCACTGCTCCGGTGTACATCGGCGACACCGTCACTGCCGAAGCCGAGGTCCTTTCCGTTCATCCTTCGAAACCAGTGACGCAACTGCGCGTGCAGATCAGGCGGGGCGACGGCACGACGGTGCTCGAGGGCGAGGCGTGGTGCTATACGTTCGGTGATTCACATGCGTGAACGCTGACGCTTTCGATCACATCGGCCGGCTGCGCGGCTGAACTAACACGCGCGTCGGGAGTCGGAGTGGACGCTCGGTGTTCTAGTTCGTGGGCACGCGGCGCTTCAGCTCCTCCAGCCAGTTGAGGACGACGTTCAACCAGATGTCTGCGCGCTTGTCCACGGTTTTGCCGCCCGCTTGTTCGGGACTCATGTAAGCGGCGGTCCCAAGCAACACGCCGACGCCAGTCATCATTGCCGGAGTGGTGATTGTGGGCGACTGCGCATCGACGACATATGGCACCGGCTCGGTCGCCTTTGCCAAACCAAAGTCCAGCACTTTGATCGTGTCATCCGGCCGGACCTTCACGTTGGCCGGCTTGAGGTCGCGATGGATGATGCCTTGCGCATGCGCCGCTTCGAGAGCGTCGGCAATCTGCTCGGCAATCTGCAACGCTTCGTTGACACGCAATGCGCCGCGTGCGATCCGATCCGCCAAACGTCTCGCCTTCGACCAACTCCATCACGAGTGCGATGCGGCCATCAGAGCGCTCCACACCATAGAGGTGCGCGATGTTCGGATGGTTCAGCGCTGCAAGGGTCTTTGCCTCACGGTCGAATCGGGCGAGACGTTCAGCATCCGTCGCGAACGCCTGCGGCAACACTTTGATGGCGACCTGCCGGCCAAGGCTGGTATCGGTGGCTCGATAGACTTCACCCATCCCGCCCACGCCGATCTGGGCCGCGATCTCGTACGAGCCGAGTCGAGTGCCAGCGGATAGAGTCGCCACGAATGGCTGAGATTATAGGCGAGGCGTTGCGAATCGGAGACCTCCGAACAGGCACGCGAACCGGCGTGTGGTAGCCTCCGGGCACCCGGTTCGAATCTCCAACAGTCACCACCCTCAGTCTTGCACTGGCACGATCAGATGGAGGGTCCCATGCGCGTTGCTCCGCTCGCCTTCATCGTGGTGCTCGTCACGGGCGGCATCACTCACTCCGAAAATTCCAACGGCTCGATGATCCTCGCAGAGGGATTCGCGACATCGAACGCTTACCGCGGGCCGCTGCCTGGTTTCTTCGAATCCTGGTGCGCGGACACCGAGGACGGCAGTCAATGTATCCCGACAGTCACGCTCAATGTGTTCGACCCGAAGAAGATCACGCGGTTGGGCGCGGTCCATGCGTGGGGCAAGGACTTCCGTGCAACGGCGTCCGGGACGCTCCAGTTCAAGGAGTTCATCCTGTACGACTTGAGGGGAGGGCAACTCTACACGTTGAGTCAGGATGGCGGCCATCCCGGAGGCGCATTCGCCGATCCGTCACTCATCATTCCCAAGCACGGCGATGTCGTGCTCCTTGGCGGAGCCGAAGGTCTCGTTGTCGGCGGAACTGGCAAGTACGTGAACGCCCGCGGAACGTACTCGACACGCCTGAAGGTGGAGACGATAGGCGGATTCTTTGCGTACTACGACGAGCTGTTCTTCCGCTTTCGCGACGTCGACATCCAGTGAACGCTGGCTCACTCAACGTTGAGAAGAAACGGCGACTCGGTCTTCCGGTCAGGGTCGAACCGGAACCGATGCGTGTGGTTGACATGCCGGCCGTAGACGTGCAGCGACACCGACACACGATCGGTGTCGTTGACGACGCTGTGGATTGAATCCGGCTGAAACGTCACCACGTCGCCCGGGCCGACCAGTTGCTCGCCCTGCTTGCGGATTTCGGCAAAGCCTGGTCGTGCGGCGTCATCGACTCGCGTCCAGAACATGTTTCGTTCCACGCCGTCGACACCTGCAACGACCGCCCACGTTCCATGGTTGTGGGGAGGGGCCCCGCGCCGGGGGAGCCACGCGCCCGCGAAGACGGCGAGCGTGTGATCGGGCTCTTCATGGAGGAGATGCGCGCCAAACCCCTGGTCGGCGTCACACTCGTAATGTTTCCCTTCGAGCCAACTTTTCGACAGAGCCAGATCCAGGACAAGCGGGCAGACGTGCGCCACCATGACGCGCGGGTCCTGCGTTTGTCTGGTCAAGCTCCTGAGATCGTCGACGAGTTGCGCGATCGCCGCCGCTGTCGCCATCGCCGCACCTCTTTAATTCGAACTATCGTAACCGTCACGCCGATTGGCCAGCGGTCGAAGCACGTGCTCGAATGCGAAGCGACCAATCCGGCGTCCGAGTCGATCGCCCGCCGCAATGGCCGGGCGGAAATGGATGCCAGCATATACGCGCGAATTGCTGTTCTCCTCCTGTGCCTGCGACAACGTTTCGAAGCATCGCGTCGATCCTGCGGGCACCGCCGTGAGCGTCGTCATGCAGAACCGGTGATGATCCGAACCGGTGAACCTGCGGATGACTTCGGCGGCAGCGCCACCAAGAACGCTGTGCGTCGATGGATGATCGGGATGAAACGGAGTCGTCCGCAGAGGAACCCACGAGGGATCTGCGACCGTGAGTGGATTATCGTCGGCAGCGGCCTCGTGAATCGCGGTAATCGGACGCCAGAACGCGTAGTGCCGCTTCCAGTACCAACCCGCGATGAGCCCATCGCAGCTCACCATATTGACCAGGGCAAAGAGGCGCGCCGTCTGGTGCAAATCGAAGTGATTGTCGGTCATCAGGATGCCTGAGATTCGACTCCAACTGTCGTAGGGCGGCTCGAACCAGAAATGCACCGTCCGCGTCTGGTCGGCGGTGCGCGTCGTGCTCGTCTCACTGCCGACGGACTTCACTTCATCGAACACACGCTGGTATTCCGCCCGACCGAGCGGGACAGGTGAGGGCAGCGAAAACTGATTGCCGCTGACGGTCGTAAAAGGCCGGACATTGTGGAACTGTGGCTCGGCCATCGGACTGAAGGCCGGTGGCGTGGGTCGCCAGACGCCAGGAGCCGGAGGCGGATTGAATGGATCGACCGCATTCCAGCCATCGTTCGCCCGAACGTTGAGGATGATCTGACCCACCGCGGCGCCGAGCGTGATTGCGGCGCTCTTCCGCGAGCCGTCGGCAATCATCGACAGCGAGTCGGCGAGTGCCGCGTCCCACGTGTCCTGTTGCGCGGGGAACAGTCCTGTGAGGACTCGATGAGCCGCGCCTGCCGCCGCGGCCTCGGGGTGTGCGCGCCGATCGATCAGATCCGACGCGTACGTCTCGTACCGTGGATCAGCGCCATTCACGGCGTCGTGCATCGCGACGTGGACCATGGCCAGGACGCGGGAGAGTTGTACCGGAGTGGCGGGGGCCATCCGCGCGACCGCGTACCAAGTCGGGATGACCTGTGCCGATGCGAGGCCATCCGGCATGTGCCCATCGAGCGATCGATGTGCCATCGTCCACACGAGCACCCCCGCCCACATTGTTGCCGCGACCGTTCGAATGACCATGGTCGACCTCCTGTAGTCGCCAAGGGTTTGCGGGGTCTACGGTCGCAGGTGATGTTCTATGCTGTCAAATACTTAGATGATCTAAAATCGATGCCTATGGAGCATGAATAGAAGTGGAGCTGCGGCACCTGCGGTACTTCGTGAGCGTCGCGGAAGCGGCAAGCGTGTCAAAGGCGGCGCTTCGTGTGCACATCAGTCAGCCCGCCCTGTCGCGGCAGATCCACGATCTCGAGCGCGAGCTCGGGGTGCGTCTGTTTGTCCGCGTTGGTCGCGGAATCCGGTTGTCGGCCGAGGGCGAGGCCCTGCTTACAAGTACACGCGAGGTACTGACACGGGCTGAGTCCCTTGGTGCCAGGGCGCGTGCCCTCGCTGGCGGCACGACGGGCGTGCTTCGCGTGGGAGCGACGCCGCAGGTGATGCAGAACATCCTCCCCGGTTTTCTCGCCGAATATCGGCGCTCACGCCCCGGAATCGAGATCGAGTTGATCGAAGAAGGTGGCGCGCGCCTCTTGAACCTGGTTGAACAGGGTGCGCTGCACGTGGCGATGAGCGGCATTCTGTCGGGAACACCACTCGAGCGGCGATTGCTGTTTCCCATACGCGTGCTGGCCGCGACTGGCTCCGGGCCGAAATGGAGGCGCCAATCGACGATCGATGTCCGGCAACTGGTGAACGAGCCGTTGCTGCTGCTGCGCCAGGATTTCGGTTCACGGCAACTTTTCGACGCCGCCTGCCGCATCGCCCATATTCAGCCGCGCATCGTCCTGGAAAGCGCAGAGCCGAATTCGCTGATCGCGCTGGCGGAAGCGGGTCACGGGATCGCGGTCGTGCCATCGACCGTGCGGCTGGCCTCGCAGCGGATCCGTTTGATTCCCATCCTCGTGAAGGGAAAGTCGCTGGGCACCTGGGGCAGTATCGTCTGGGACGCGCGCCGCGCGCTGCCCATCTACGCAACGAGCTTTATCGAGGAGTTGACGACCTACGCGCAGCGCAGCTTTCCTGGAAAACGTTTCGACAGAATAGCCCCACCCGTGCCGACGCCGCCTGACCAGCGCGCGTGAGAAAACTATTCGGTGCGCATCGCGATCGTCGGATCGATGTTGACCGCGCGCGCTGCTGGAATCGCGGATGCGGCGAGGGCAACCAGCAAGACAGCGCTGCCGACTGTCACGAACGTGACCGGATCGCGCGCCGGGACACCAAACAAGAGCGCGGCAATAAGTGTGGCGGCGGCGAAGGCCCCGATCAGGCCGACGAGAATGCCGGCGGCCGACCACGTCATGCCGTCTTTCAGCACGAGTCCGATCACACTGCGACGAGTGGCGCCGATGGCCATGCGGAGTCCAATCTCCCGCGTGCGCGACACGACGGTGTACGCCAGCACGCCGTAGATCCCAACTGACGCGAGCAGCAGCGCGCTCAACGCGAATAGCGTTGCCAGCCTGGTCGCGAGGCGAGTCGGCGCCACGCTTTCAGTAAGCCAGTCCCGTAAGGGACGTACCTGTTGGATGGCCAACGAGGGATCCTGCTGGCGCACTGCCTGGCGAATGGTGGACACGATACTGGTGGGCTGACCGCTCGCACGGACGAGCAGCGTCATCGTTCGTTGCGGCAGTTGACTGGCCGAGAAATACACCGCTGCTCGAGGATCGCGATCCGGACCGCCTCCACGCGCGCCCTGCGTGTCAGACCCGCGAATGTCGCCGACGACGCCGATGACTTCGAACGAGCGTCCACCGCGCTCGACCGTCTGTCCGAGAGGATTGTCATCAGGCCATGACACCCCCGCCAGACGTTCACTCACGACGGCCACTCCGGCTCCGCCGCTCGTGTCACGCTCGTTGAAAGAACGGCCGGCCAGTAACGGGATGCCAAGCACCCGAAAGTAATCGCCGGTCACGATGTGCTCGGCCGCGACCTCGGTAACGGCTGTGGCCGTCGACATCCGGCCACGCGCGGGCGGCGAAAATGCCGCGCGGACACCGGGCGCGAACGGCGCGCTGGTCGCGAAAGCATGCGACCGCAGCTGCTCGGATGCCTGGAGAGTATTGGTGAGCCCCTCGTAAAACTGACGTGCCCGCTCGGCGTCCGGGTACGAGCTCCGTGGCAGCGCGATGCGCGCGGTCACGATCTGATTCGGTTCGAATCCGAGCGGAACGCGCTGCAAGCGAACGAAGCCCTGTAACAGCAGGGCAGCACCGACGAGGAGCGTGGTTGCGAGCGCGACCTGTGCGGCAATCAGAACCTGTCGTGCCGGCGCTCGCGATGAGTCCGTTGTCGCTCGCCCGACGAACATCAGCGATTGCGAGGGATCGAGTCGCGACGCCCGAAGGGCTGGAAGGACACCGAAAACGATGCCGCTCACAATCGTGATCAGCAGTCCAAACGCGAGGACGGTCAGATCGAGGCGCATCTCGTCGAGGCGGGGCAACGTCGGTGGAACCAGGGCGCGCACCAGCGGGTAAGTGATCGCCGCGCTAAACACCCCGGCCACTCCGCTGACGGCCGCGAGACAGCAGCTCTCTGTCAGTAACTGCCGGACCAACCGCGAACGCCCTGCTCCAAGCGCGGTGCGCACGGCGAGTTCGCCGCGACGCTGCGTGCCTCGCGCGAGCATCAGGTTAGCGACGTTGGCGCAGGCGATGAGGAACACGACGATCACTGCGCCCAGCACGAGAAGCAACGAGCGCTGCACCCGGGGCTCGAGCATCGTGTCGGACACCCTCTCGATCCGTGCATTCCAGTTCGTGTTCGTCGCCGGAAACTCCTGTTCCAATGCCGCCGACACTGCGCCCATCTCGTCGCGCGCCTGCTCGAGTCCCACACCACGGCGCAATCGACCAACGACGCGTAGCGTATGGTTGCCGCGGTTCTCCCGCATTTGATCGATCACCATCGGCAGGAAAATCTGTGCGTCGGCTGCGGCGGCGGCTTGACTGCGGCCAACTTCGCGGAACGTCCTGGGCATGACACCCACGACGCGATAGCGTTCGCCATCGAGGGTGATCGAGCGCCCGACAATGTCAGGATCGCTGCCAAAGCGTCCTCGCCAGAGTGACTCGCTGAGTACCACGGCCCTGGCACTGCCTCGCTGCTCGTCTTCTGGCAGCAGAGTGCGGCCGACGATCGGCGGGACGTTCAACACGTTGAACAACGAGGTGGTCACCAGGCTGCCGATCAGTAGCTCAGGATCCTGGTTGTCTGTCAGCGTCAGGCTTGTGCTGCCAAACGCGCTCATCGCCTCGAAGCTCGTTGAGCGCTCCGTCCATGACAGATAGTTCAGCGCCGAGACACGGAACGACGGGAAACCGGCATCGAGATTTGCTTCGGAGAGTTCAACGAGCCGGCCGGCGTCCGGGTAGGGAAGTGGGCGCAACAGGATCGCGTACACGACGCTGAAGACTGCCGTGCTCGCGCCGACTCCAAGTGCCAGCGTGAGAGCCGCCGTCGCGGTGATTATCGGCGCGCGCCGCAGGCTGCGCCAGGCGTGGCGAACGTCCTGCCTCAGGATGGCGAGATGTTCCGAGGGCGCGGTTTGCAGCACGTCCAACAGGAGACTGCCCCACAGGCTCCACCACCGTTCCTCGTGCCGCCGATCCCGGTACAAGCGCGTCATCTCCCCACCGAACTCGTCGCGAAAGTCTCTGGGATAGAGATGCAACAGACGGCGGTACCATCGTTCGCCCGCTGCGCGGCGAGTCATGACGTGCTGCGCTTCGGTGTGAGGCCTGCGGCACGGGCCTGGCGCAAGAGTGTGGTGAGCCGGTCGGCCTCCGCCTTTGCCACTTCGCGACCGAACGGCGTCAGCCGGTAGTATCGGCGCCGCTCATCGTCCTCGTCGGGATCGGGTCGCTCGTCGAGCTCGAGAATCAAACCGTCCTCGAGCATGCGCTTGATCGATCCGTACAACGTCCCGGGACTGAGCTTCATCCGGCCGTCTGTCCGCGCGGCAACATCCTGCATGATGGCGTAACCGTGGCGATCCTGATCGGCGAGGGCGACCAGAATCTGGAAAACGGCAGGCGCCAGCGGCACAGACGAGTCCGCTTCGTTGGATGTACTTTTCCGCACGCGATCGCACTATAACGAAGTGCGATATATTCGTCAACGTCACAGTTTGCGGGGTGCAGTGGAATCTGCCAGCCCATGAGATACGACTTTCTGATCGACAGTTACGACACCGAAAGCGTGAAAGTCCTGAGCGTGTGGAGCGAGTTCAGAGATGACGACCTCGCGGTCCGGCCCAGGGAGGATGATCCGCGCGGACGCAGCGTTCACGAGCACATGGTGCACCAGTGCGTCAGCGAGGATGCGTGGTTTCGAACGATGCTCGGCATCGACCTGGGCGCATCACCGCTTCCCGATCGCGAGACGCGGTTCGAGTTCATGAAACGCTACGCAGACCACAGTCGCAGGCGAATCGATCGGCTGCGACAGACAGACGAGCGGTGGTGGGAGGAGGCGGTCGCGTTTTTCGACGCACGGCGCACGAGAGCCTGGGTCATGACGCGCCGGCTGACGCACACGTCGCATCATCGTGGCCAGCAAATGGCCATGCTGCGGATGCTCGGACGCGATCTGCACAGCAATTACGGGCCGACGGCCGACACCGGCGGGCTGATGCAGAACCGCGCGCCGACTATTTACGCGTATGCAAGCTTGGATGCATTGCTCGACGCCGAGAGTCGCGGCGGCGCCAAAGCACCGCTTCCGGCAAGAAGCGGCAATGCGCTGACCGAGCGACCAGGCCGCGCCTCATAAGGCCTTACGTAAGATGTCGGGGCGTTCTAGACTAGCCGAGGCTTCGCGCTTGGGCCGCACAACGGGCTAGCCTCGGTGGTGAGTGGCACCGCAAGAGCCGGGTCTACTCAGGGCGTGGCCGAGGACCCCGTCT
>Ga0075428_100002032_pt1 | contig 21801 bp, 17 predicted proteins | sample RhiMetdeltSRZDD2_FD_75291 | JGI IMG/M metagenome (GOLD analysis project Ga0075428, IMG submission 75291) | Populus rhizosphere microbial communities from Tennessee, USA - Rhizosphere MetaG P. deltoides SRZDD2 | ecosystem: Host-associated > Plants > Roots > Rhizosphere > Soil | place: USA... | reverse complement strand
TTGGCGAGTCCGTTGGGGAATTGCGAGTTGGCCGACATCAGCAGGAGTCGCGGCGTCTCGGCGCCGTTCGCGCAGACGACAACGGCACGCGCCCGCTGCGATCGTTCGCGGCGATCGCGATCGAAGTAGCTCGCCCCGGTGACACGTCCCTGCTTGTTGGTTTCGATCCTGAAAACATAGCTCTCGGGCCGCACTTCGCATTTTCCCGTGGCTTCCGCTTCTGGAATGACCGTTGTCAGCGTCGATGCCTTTGCGAACACTTCGCAGGCGAAGCCGTGACAAAACCCGCAATGCACGCACGCGGCCCGGCCGCGGTACGGCTGCGAGTTGATGGCCATCGGCGCTGGAACGGGATGCCATCCGAGCTTACGTGCGCCTCGTTCGAAAAGAACGCCGGATGATTTCACCGGAAGCGGCGGCATCGGATACGGCTTGGTCCGCGGCGGATCGAAAGGACTGGCCCCGGCAAGTCCGGATACGCCGATCTCCCACTCGACCTTCGTGTAATACGGCTCGAGATCCGCGTAAGTGATCGGCCAGTCCGCGAAGCCCGTGTTCGGGATCGCGCCGAGGACGCTGCGCTCGATGAAATCGATCTCGTGGAAGCGCCAGAAGTTCGCGGTGTAGTGCAGGCTGGCGCCGCCAACGGCGCGTCCGTACCAGAGAGCAGGCTTGAACTTTTGTACAGCAGCTTGCTTGTCGGCGCGATTGCGAAAAGTCTGCGGATTTTTCACTGCGTCGTTGGTGAAGCCACCAAGGTACCAGTCGGCGAGTTCGTCGTGACGGCGTGTTTGCGGCGAGATCCGCGGTCCCTGTTCCAGCACGACCACGGTCATTCCCGCCTGGGACAGCTCCCGCGCGATCACGCCACCTGCGGCTCCCGATCCAACGATCACGAAGTCGACGAGTTCCGAGTCTCGATAGGTCTGGGACCTCATTTGATCTCCGGTTCGGCGGCGAAACCCGGATAGGCCCGGTCGTAGTAGCCAAACGGCGGGTAGAAGGCATGCGCGTCCTCGAATCCAATGAGTTTCCATCCGACGCTGTCACGATTCCCGCCATAACTGGGCAGCGTGAACATGCCAAGCATCGTCAGCAAGTGCGTTGTCGCAAAGAATGGCGTTTGATCGGTTCTCCTCAGATGTTCGATTTGCTGGTCCGCCGTGAGTGAGGCAAATGAGTCGGTGCCGGGGTAACGCTCGCGATATGACGATCGAAAAGTCGCGAGTTGCGTGCGATAGTCAGCGGCAAGCTGCGAGAGAAACGTCGCGAGCGCACGATCGATGAAGTGAACGACGCCAGCCTCGCGCGCGCCGGGCGAATCATCGCTAGGAATGATCTGTGCCGCGACCGCTTCGACGTCTGCTGCCTCAGCCGCGGTCAGAAAGCTGGTGTTCCCCGTGGTACCTATCTGCCCAGCCGCATGTGCATGATCGATGGCGCGCGAGATCTCGGCCCAGCCGAGGGGTGAGGCCGCGGCGGCAACTACTGCTGCAAATGCGTGGAACAGGGATCGGCGTGACGAGTCGTGGCTCTCCATGCTGCCCGTATAGGAGAGTCATCACGATTTCTTTCGATGATGGCAGGGTAGAATTCGCCACCATGAAGACTTTCGTACCGACTCATCGCCTCGCCTGGCTGGTGCTCATCGTCTGCCTGACGCTGCTTCACGGTGCCGACACGTTCACGCAGGTGACGGCTCCCTCGGCCGTCGTCACCACCCGTTATGCGGATGCACGAGCGCACGCGCACAAGATTGGCAACGAACTGCTGGCGCGCGGCATCCCCGGCCTGGCTATTGCTGTTGCGGTTGACGGCCGCGTGGTCTTCGCGGAGGGCTTTGGCCATGCGGATCTCGAGCAGCGCGTTCCGGCGTGGCCGGCGACGAAATTCCGCATTGGGAGTATCTCCAAGCCCCTTACCGCCGTTGCGCTGATGCAGCTCGTCGAGCAACACAAGATCGATCTCGATGCGCCTGTGCAGAAGTACGTGCCGTCGTTCCCCGATAAGGGCACGCGGATCACACCGCGTTTGCTGGCCGGACATCTTGCGGGCATCCGGCACTACAAGGACGACGAATTCCTGATCGCGAAGCACTACGGCTCGATCGTGGAAGGGCTCAAGATATTCCAGGATGATCCGCTCGTCGCGCCGCCCGGGACCAAGTACAGCTATTCGACCTACGGCTTCAATCTGTTGAGCGCGGTCATCGAGTCGGCGTCCGGTGAGACATTCCTCGATTACATGCAGCGCCACGTCTTCGACGCGCTTGGCCTCGTGCATACGACTGCCGACGAGAATCGTCGGCTGGTCAACGAGCGATCGCGCTTCTATTCGCGGACGACAGCGGGAGACCTGGAGAACGCGCCGTACGTCGACAATAGCTACAAGTGGGCGGGCGGCGGTTTTCTTTCCACGCCGGAGGATGTCGTCCGGTTTGGCTCGGCGCTTCTTCACCCTGGATTTCTGACCGCCGGCTCATTGAACGCGCTCTTTTCGTCTCAAAAGACGATCGCGGGTGAAGAGACCCGATACGGAATCGGTTGGGCGATCCAGAAATCCCAGAGCGGTCGGCGGATCTATCAGCATTCTGGCGGGTCCGTCGGAGGGACTTGTCAAATGATCGTCTACCCCGAGACGCGGGTGGTTGTCGCGCTCCTCACGAATCTCGGAGAAGCGCTCTGGAAGATCGCGGATGTCGAATCGATCGCCGAGCCATTCGCGGGACAGTAGCCCTATCTACCCTGCGAGACGAGATTAGCGAGTGGCGTTTCTCTGCCGATAGCGGCGGCCGATGGCCCCTGCCACGCCGACGGCGAGGAGCATCAGCGAGCTGGGCTCCGGAACCGTCGACACGGTGCCGTACTGCAGGTGATCGACTTCCCAGTCTCTGGTTTCGCTGGTGCCGATTCTGATCGCGGAGATCCCGCCGGCGTTCATCACGCCGAAAAAGCGGTCTTCGGCTTTCTGCCCCGTGTCGTGGCCGTCGCCCATGTAGTAGGGACCGATTGCGCCGAGCGACACTCCGCCCAATCCAAACGCCTCGAAGTAGAAGTTGCCGAAGTACGGCGTCAGCGCGTTATACCCCACATCGGTGAGCACGATGCCAGCCACCGTCGGCAGCGCACCGAGCACTGCCTGGTCGAAGGCGAACGTGAACTGTTGAAGGACGAAATTCGAGTACCAGGAGTGGCCGTTGCCGCCGTTTTCGACCGAATCCACGTAAGGCCCGTCGATGACGCTGCCGCCCGACGCCCAGACGCCGGGCGTGTTCAGCACTCCGTCTTCCAGATCTTCGACATACATCGAGTATCCGGGGCCGCTGAATGGGCTGTCGGTGAAACTCTGATATGCGGTGGGTCCGTAGAGGATCGCGCTGGCATCGGCGCGCGTCACCGAAAGCGCGATGATTGCTGCTGCACCAAGAATGACGACCGGCAAGACTCGGGTCCGCATAGGATGAGAATCCTTCGTGCTGAAAGCACCATGTGCCACAACGTGGCCAATAGTCGCTCGAGCAAGGGGATGGCCATCGCACGCGAGTCGCGGCGGCGCAATTTTTGGCCGTTTCGAAGGAATGCTGGCCCTGACCAGATAATGTTGATCGCCGATTTCAGTGCGCTCGCGGCGATTAGTCGCTTTCAACGGTGACTTGCCGCCGTGCTGCGCGTCGTGCTCAAGCTCGAAGGGATCTACACCCGGCGACAGCGATGTCAGCGGAAGTTATCGAGGAACATCAGGTCGGAATCGAACCGCACCATCTCTGTTGCCAATGCCCAGCGTGCATCGCGCGACACCGTCATGTGTGTGTAGATCCCCGGTATCCGAAAGCCGAGCCGGCCCACGCGCGCCACCTGCCGATCGCTGAACCGGTACACGTCGAGCGCATCGAAGTCGGATTCGCGGGTCACGAATACGATCCCCTTATCCGTCACCGACCACAGAAATGGCCGAACGCGCTCGAGGACAACGTTCTCCTGTCTGCCATCGACAAGCGCCCGCATCAGCCTGGCAGTGCCGCCCATACCCGGATAATGATCGAGGTAAAAGAGAGACTGACCATCGGGCGATTCTTTTGGATCGAAGCCTCCATTGTTCGTGACTCGGGTGACTTGCCCTCCGTCGGTCGTCATCTTCCAAACGTCCGGGTTCACGCCTGCGCGTGCCGATGTGAAATAAATCCAGCGCCCGTCGCCCGACCACGAGGGAAGTCCGTCCCTGGATGGGTCCGAGGTCAGCCGACGCTGGCCACCGCCATCGAATCCGACCACATAGACGTCGCTGTCGCCGCCGATCGCGGCGTCCAAGACGATGTTTGCGCCGTCGGGTGACCATCCGCCGACGATAAGTTGAGTCGCTCCCAGCGAGGTGATCTGTTGAAGTCCGCTCCCATCGCGTCTACCCACCCAGATCTCAGGGTTTCCTGAACGCTGTGACACGAACGCAATCCGGCTGCCGTCTGGCGAGAATCGCGCCGAACTCTCGACGCGAGTCGAATTCGCAAAAAGCTTCGAGTCAATGGTGTCATTCACCAGGGTGGCGTCGAGGTCCATCAAGTGAATGTCGACGTCACGGAAAATTGTCTGAAACGCGAGGCGCGCCTGTTGTCCTGATCTCGGTCTCGAAATCGACGGACTGCCAGCGGCTACCGGGATGTCGCCAATGGGCAACCCGCGACCGGGCTGGGCGCTGTTCGCGTCGATTCGCCAGAGGCGACCGGCTGCCGGTTCCTCGACAGAGAAGACAATCTCTCGACCGTCGGGCGTCCACGATAAACCCATCAGGACCCCGTTCCAGTCCGTTAGCCGTCGTGGTTCACCTCCTCGCATGGGAACGACATAGAGGTCTGCGATCCCCGTACGCCCATAGCGGATAAACGCCAAGGTTGTGCCCTCCGGCGAGACTTCAAATCTCCAGTCCCCGTCGCCGAGGGGGGCCTGTGTCAGGCGGCGACGCTGCAGCGTGTCGAGGAATATCTGGTAGATGCCAAACGGGCCGATTTTGCCTTCCCGATCGCGGATGAGAACCGACTTCGAGTCAGCGGCCCAGGTGACGTAGTTTCCCGAGGCCGACACGCGTTGCTCAGTTCCTCCAAGTTGCGAAACGATGAGTACACCTTCTCCATCGCGGACGAATGCGATGCTGTGTCCATCCGGTGACCATGCCGGGCTACTTTCCGAGCTCGTCGTCTGGGTCAGCTGGCGAAGCGCTTCACTCCCGACGGCTTTGACATAGATGTCGGTCGGGCCAGAACCATCCGCCCCTGACCATGCGAACGCGACCAGACTACCGTCGGGCGACAACGAAGGTGGTCCCTCCACACCGGGGTAAGAGGCCAGAGGGAGTAACTGGGTTGGGGCGTTCGTCGAGTGGTGCAGTGCGCGCCATGCGATCACCGCCGTCGCGACGACGATGACTAACGAAAGAGTGCCGACGAGCACTGCTGCGCGGCGCCGATGCGTGAAGGTTCGTCTTTTCGGTAACGCAGCGACCGCAACCGGCAGAGTCGGCGCAGCGACTGAGGCCGAATTGTCCTCGAACAGGGGCACGTAACTGCCCTTCGGCAGAGAGATGATGACGGGATCGGACCTGCCTTCGTAGTACTCCCGCAGTTTGTCGCGGACCCGCCTGGCATCGACCCGGACTACCGCATCCGTACCGCCATCGAAGTCCGTTCCCTTTCCGTACAGTTCGTGCGCGAGAACCGATTCCTTCAGCGTGTGACCTTGTGCGGACAGAGTCTGTTCAACGACGAACGAGAGAAACCGCCGCAGTTGCTGGGATCGCGAAAAAACTTCGCTGGCAAGGATCTTCTCGAGTTGCTCCCGGACAGCGGTATCCGTCAGGTTCGTTCGTGCTTGGGCGGCTGCGCCGGTTTCCAGGGGCATCGGGGACGTCCGTGCGATTGGACGCAGTGTACAACGGTGTGCCCGGACACTTCACCCGCCCCAAGATCGAGGTTAACAACCGTAGAGATCTGGTGCCTTCCAACGACTTGCCTCAGTGTTCGTCTCGGCTTGACGAGCAAACAGAGGCGCTCGCCATGCCCCACCACGAGGAGGCCCCATGGCTCGAATGGCACCCCGGCTTGTTGGCTTGGCCGTCGTGATCACTGTCGCGGCTGCCGATGGCAGTCGTTTGCACTCCGCAGATCGACCTGCTCAGGCTGAGCTAGTGGCGTTGAACGGCAAGAAGCTGTTCGAAAAGGAAACGTTCGGCGGCAATGGTCGTACCTGCCGCAGCTGTCACGGCAAGTTCACGGGTACCGTCGGCTTGGAAGACGTTCAGCGGATGATCGACAACGGCGATCCCGACTCGTTCCTCGTCGGCGACGCGCTCGACGACGATGGGGTCGGGACGACCCGAGTGCAAGCGAACGCCACGATCCGCATGACCATCAAGCTGCCTCCGTGGGTCTCGATGGCGGACGATCAAGGTGCGACGCATGTCACCGTATTTCGCGGGATCCCGTCGACCCGTAACACGCCGGCGCTCGACCCGATTCTAATGTACGACGGACGCGAACCAACCCTTCAGCAGCAGGCACTCGACGCCATTCACGACCACGCCTCGAACACCTTCGAACCGACGCCCGGCCAACTCGATGCGATCGCAGAATTCCAGCGAACCGATCCCCTCGTTTTTTCTTCGGACGAACTTAGAAGGTTCGCCGCGGGCGGACCGCCGCCGGAATTGCCGCCTGGAATCACGCCGGCGGAGAAGCGAGGACGCACGTTCCTCGTCGACGCCCCTTTCAACCCTCCCTCCAAAGCAGGGATCTGCGCCCTTTGTCACAGCGGTCCAATGCTGAACACGATCAACCAGGCGCATTCAGACTTCACCGGCGGCGTTCCGCGGCCGGGGGTCCGCTTCTTCAACATAGGCGTGAACATCGTCAATGCGCCCAACAACCCCATACGAAGCTGGATCATCAACGACGGTTTCCACCCGGCGGTGACGATCGAGTCGCCCGATCTGGGACTTCTCTTACACCCGACGCTCCTCCTGGATCCCAGCCATCCTCCGTTGCCGCCGCCGTTCGTGCTGCCGCGCGCGGTCTTGGCAGAAAATTTCAAAATCCCGACGCTGTGGGGCGTTAGGGACACTGCGCCCTATTTTCACGACAACGGCGCCAAGACGCTTCGCGACGCCGTCGCTCACTACAAGCGGTTCTTCAACTTTACGGAGGCGCAGGACCCGGTTGGCTCGGCATCCCTGGGCGGTCGCATCGTGCTGACAGACGACGATGTTGACGACATCGTCGCGTACTTACAACTTCTGGGTCCGAACCGAATGAATAAGTAAAAGTTTGCACGCCAGTGGGGTTGAGCATAAGAGATGATCGGACAAGAGGGCCGTTACGGATCTCAAACGCCTTCCAGCAGCCCCCGTGCGTCCGCTGCGGTTGAAGCGCGCCTTGAAACATGGCGGCAGCGGGAACCATCGTGTGGTCCCACCACGCGTGACCTGCTGCCGCGTCCGTTCGGTCATGGATGTCATTGGCGTAACCCGTCTCGCAGATGTCACCGGATTGGACTACGTGGGGATCCCCGTTTGGGCGGCGGTTCGGCCAATTCCAGACGATTCGTCCATTTCTGTCCAAAACGGCAAAGGGCCGACGCGAAGCCAGGCGAGAGCGGGAGCCATGATGGAGGCGATCGAGCACTACTGCTGCGAACGCCCGCCTCACACGCCTACCTACGAGAGCTATCGAACGCTCCGTCGCCAAGCCCGTGCCATTGACCCGCGGTGTCTGTTTCTCGATCCCAGGGTGAGCTACAGAGAGACGCTGCGGCTCGAATGGCTCGTAGGGACGGAGTTGCGATCAGAACAAGTGGTGTGGGTTCCGGCGTGCGCCGTGCTCAAGCCTCGACGTGACGATCGCAGTCGGCAGATATTTCGCGGCAGCACGAATGGTCTGGCGTCGGGAAACACGATCGAAGAAGCCGTGTGTCATGGCCTCGCGGAGGCGATTGAGAGAGACGCGTGGACGCTGGCGATCGTTCGGGGGATGTTGGTTCCGCGCATTCATGCCATGGCGTCGGCGATCAGGGCAGGGTGCGCCTGCCCCATGTCACAGATACGCGATGCAACTCCGGAGAGCGAGCCGTTTCCAATTATCGAAATTGAAACGCTCCCCGCCGTGGCGTTCAGGCTGGCACGACGATTTGCGGCGGCCGGTGTTCGCCTCGTAATACGAGACATCACGACCGATCTGGGAGTCCCGACGTTCGTGGCGGCCGGTTGGGAAACAGCAGCAGGTCGAACGCATTTCCACAACGGGCTCGGCACTCATCCAGACGCGCGCGTCGCGGTGACGAGAGCTCTTACGGAGCTGGCTCAGAGCCGCTTGACGATTTTTCAAGGTGTGAGGGAAGACATCGACAGGGTGGGCGAGCGCGATGGGCGCGCGGACAGACCATCGCAGAGCCTGTGGTTTGCGAACGGGCCCACGAAATCATTCGCAGCGATTCGTACGTACCGAACGCACGATGTCCTGGATGACATCCGCTTCATGTCACTCCAGCTCGAGTCAGCCGGCCTGAAGCAGATCATCGTCGTCGACCTGACGCGCTCTGAAGTTGGCGTCCCTGTGGTAAAAGTCATCGTACCCGGGCTCGAGCATTGGTCCGCTCGGCATTTTGATCCCGATCTCATCGTCCTCGGTCCGCGAGCAAGACGGTATCTCGTATGAACGGCACGGTGGTTTTCGTCGGTCCGAGCTTGCCTGCTTCAAGGGCACGATCCGTTCTGCCGGATGCTACCTACCTTCCTCCAATCCGGCGGGGTGATCTGACCGCCGTCTTGAAGGAGAAGCCTGCGATCGTTGGCATCATCGACGGCCAGTTTCTGCAAAGCCTCGCAGTTTCTCCCCTGGAGATCTTCGCAGCCATCCAAGCCGGCACAACTGTTTTGGGAGCGGCCAGCATGGGCGCGCTCCGTGCGGTGGAGATGTCCCGCTTCGGAATGATCGGTGTGGGCACGATCTTTCGCTGGTTTCGTGATGCGCGACTCGTGGCCGAGGATGAACTTGCCGTCGCCTACGATCCAGAGACCAGGTCGCCACTATCCGATGCACTCGTGAACATGCGGTACGCCTTTTCGCAGGCAGTCGCGGAGCAGGTGATTCATCGCGACACGCGCCGGACGCTGATCCGACTTGCGAGGAGCCTTTACTTTCCAGAACGGACCTACCTGTCAGCGATCCGCATGGCCGAGAAGCGTGTGCCGGGCGTCGAATTGGATCGACTTCGGCTGTGGCTGCGGAACGAGTGCCCGGACCTGAAAGCTGACGACGCTCTTCGCTTGTTACGACTGGCGGACCGGCTGTCGAAGCGGGATGGACGCACCAAAATGACTGCGGCGGAAACTGCGACGTTTCCGAAGAAAGGGGATCGCCATGAATCCAGTTGTCGAGCAAATCTTGGGAAAGCTGATCATCGATCCGACGTTTCGACAAATGTTCAAGGCTGATCGAGCGACGACGCTGGCACGCTACACACTGACGCGGACCGAGCGCGACGGGCTGATGCAGATCGATGTGCAAGCGCTCGAAGTGGCGGTACGGAATCTCCAGATGAGCAAGTCGGTCCCGACGGAAAGCTGGTTCTGGTGAGGCGGTCGGCCTCGCCAGAAGCCAATTGTGTTAGTGTAGACTCTCTACACAATAATGTGTAGAGTTTCTACGCTATGGCACGGAATGACGACTCCCGCCTCGAGCTGCTGCGCGGCACGCTCGATCTTCTAATCCTCCGAACGCTGCTGCCCGGACCGAGTCACGGTCACGCGATCGCGAAGCACATTCAGCGGACCTCGGAAGATCTGCTGCAGGTCGAAACCGGCTCACTCTATCCGGCTCTGTATCGACTCGAGGCGCGAGGCTGGATCGCGGGGTCGTGGTCGCTGTCGGAAAAAGGCAAACGCGCCCGCTACTACCGCATCACTCCGCTCGGACGCAGGCAACTCACCACCGAACATTCAAAGTGGACCGCGTTCGCTCGTGCCATGGGACTGCTGTTGAAGCCGCTCGATGAGAAAGGGCGCTGATGTCGATGCTGCAGAAATTCACGTGGTGGATGCGGCGCCGTACGAAGGAAGAGGAGCTTCTCGAGGAACTGCAATTCCATCTGACCGAAGAAGCTGAGGAACGGCGGGCGGACGGCCTGCCTGAGGATCAAGCGCGAGCGGCTGCCGGCCGCGATTTGGGGAATGTCACTCGGCTCCGCGAGGAGACGCGGACATTGTGGACGTGGATGCTACTCGAGCAGCTCGCGCAGGACATCAAGTACGGCTTGCGAACGATGGCTCGCAACCCGACGTTCACCGCGTTGGCCGCGTTATCCCTTGCCCTCGGCATTGGCGCAAACACGGCGATCTACAGCTTCATGGACTCGATTCTTGTCCGCGCGCTTCCGGTCGAGGATCCGGGAGCGCTGGCCGTGATCAAGTGGCGCAGCAAGCCGATGAATCTGGGGGCGAGAGGCGGATCCGAGTTCGTCCTGCACTCGATCGACGGCTCAACCTATAAGGATCGTGGCGGCGTCACAGCAAGCATTTTCCCGTTCCCGGCGTTCGAACGGCTACAGCAGTCGTCGTCCTCGGTGTTCTCGAGCATCTTTGCCTATCAGCCGGCAGGGAACATGACCGTCATGGCGAAAGGGGAATCGCAGCTTGCGGCGGCCGAATACGTGACCGGCGACTTCTTTCGCGGACTTGGGGTCGTACCTGCCGCCGGACGACTGATCGATAACACTGACGATCGAGCCGGCGCGCCACTCGTCGCCGTGATCAGCATGGGCTATTGCCAGCGGCGCTTCGGCAGCGCGGCTGAAGCCGCTGGTCAGGCAATCCTGATCAACAACCTGCCGGTCACCGTCGCCGGCGTAACCGGGCCAAGATTTTTCGGCGTCGATCCAGGCGCGGCGCCCGATGTCTACCTTCCACTCCAGGCCAAACTCCTACTGGAGAAAGCCGCCGCGGCCTTTCAGGATGGGAATTACTACTGGCTCGAGATGATGGGCCGGCTGCGTCCCGGGGTGCGCATCGAGCAAGCCGAGGCAGCCCTGGCCGGACCCTTTGCGCAGTGGGTCTCCACAACAGCGACCGATCGCGAGCGCGCCAATCTTCCCGTGCTTCGTCTCGAGAACGGCAAGGGGGGACTCGACAGCCTGAAGCGCAAGTACACGAAGCCGCTTTACGTGCTGCTCGCGATCGTCGGTCTGATCCTCGCGATTGCCTGTGCAAATATCGCGAACCTGCTGCTCGCGCGCGCGGCTGCGCGCAAACGCGAAATGGCGGTCAGATTGAGTATCGGTGCCGGTCGCTGGCGGCTGGTCCGTCAGCTTCTCACAGAAAGTGTTCTCCTGGCGTCAGTCGGCGGCGCCCTCGGCATTCTCATCGCCGTGTGGGGGATGAGTGTGCTGACGCGACTCCTCGCCAACGGTCAAGAAGGATTCACACTTCACGCAGAATTGAACTGGCACGTCCTCCTGGTCACGCTGGGATTGTCACTGCTATGCGGCATTTTGTTTGGCCTCGTCCCCGCCTTGCAATCCACGCAGGTGACGCTCACTCCGTCGCTCAACGAGCGCTCGGCCACCGAGCCGCGGGCACGACTGCGTCGCGGCGTGCCGCGCCTACGGCTAACGCAGTTGCTGGTCGTGACTCAGATCGCCATTTCCCTACTCCTCCTTGTTGCCGCAGGGCTCTTCGTCCGCACGCTGTCGAACCTCCAGGCGATTCCACTTGGCTACAACCGAGACGCATTGTTGTTGTTTGATTTGAATCCGCTGCAGGCGGGATATCAGGAATCGAGGGCGGCGTCGTTTTACGCCGATCTCCAGCAGCGGCTGCGCGGCATTTCTGGCGTGAGCGGCGTGACGCTGTCCCATGCGTCGCTGATCAGGGCCGGCCGGCAACACCCGATTACCGTCAACGGCGTAAGGGCCAGTGACACTCGCCTTCTGCTCGCAGGCCCCGACTTCTTCACGACGATGCGGATTCCGATACTGCGCGGACGCGGATTCGACGACCGTGACCGGCAAGGCGCGGCACAAGTTGCCGTCGTGAGCGAGTTGTTCGCCAGGACCTGGCTCCCAGACCAGGATCCGATCGGACGGCAAATCCGCATCGCTGCCCGCGGCGCACCGGTCGACGTCGAGATCGTTGGAGTCGCGGCAACTGCGCGATACGGAGGCCTGAAGGGCCAGGTCCCTGCGGTCGTCTACGTGTCATACGCGCAATTTGTCTACATTCAACAGATGACGTTTGCGGTTCGTACCGCCGGTAACCCGCTCGACTCTGTCGCCGCCGTCCGCCAAATCGTTCAGGCCACGGACGCACATGTCCCAGTCACAAACGTGCGCACGCAGTCGGCTGAAATCGATCAGACGATCAATCAGGAAATCGTCTTTGCCAGGCTGTGCAGCGCGTTCGCCATTCTCGCACTCGTCATCGCCTGCGTTGGGCTGTACGCGACGATGGCGTACATGGTGGAGCGCCGGACGAGTGAGATCGGGCTCCGCATTGCGCTCGGCGCGCGGCGGGGGAACGTCGTCTGGATGGTGATGCGCGAGGTCTGTGTGCTCGCCGTTATCGGGCTGGCGCTTGGTGTACCGATTGCCCGGGCGACGTCAAAATTTGTCGGATCGTTCTTGTTCGCGATGGAGCCCAACGATCCGCGTGCTGTGGCGACAGCGGTGGCCATTCTCCTGATGGCCGCGATTGTTGCCGGCGGCGGACCGGCGCGACGGGCCTCGCGCGTCGAGCCGATCATCGCGCTTCGTCATGAGTGATCGTGATGGCAATGGTGGTTGTCAGTTAACACTCGGACTCATTCAACCCCCCTCACCCTCACACTGCGATCGCTACGTAGAGACAAAAAGGAGAAAAGAGAAAGGAGAAAAAACAAGTTCTCCCTTCTCCTTTCTCCTTTTTATCTCTTGGACAATCAATGCAGCGTGACAGTGAACGCTGTTGATTTAGGGAGTCATTCGTACCTGAGCGATACGAGAGGATCGAGTGCCGCCGCCCGCCTGGCTGGAATCCAGATGGCCGCGATCGCCGCCGCAACAAGCAGCAATGACACGACCATGAGTGTGAACGGATCGCGCGGATTGGTACCGGGAAAGACTGGCGCCACGACGTCGGAGAGCACAAGGATGAGGGCGAGTCCCCCGGCAACGCCGCTTACGACCGGCATGGCGCTCGAGCGCAGAACCAATCCGATGACCGATGCCCGCTGTGCGCCGAGGGCGATTCGAATCCCGATCTCGCGCATGCGCTGGCTCACCGAGAACGAAACTACCGCGTACACCCCAGTCAAGGCCAGCAGCAGTGCGAGGAAGCCTCCGGCTGTTCCGAACATCATGAGCGGTTTCAATTGCTCTCCCTGTTGCTCGACTAATGAAGCCAGCGTCGCGACTGTCACCGCCATTTGTGGATCGACGTTGCGAACGATTTCGCCGATCGCCGCGGCTGGAATGTGTGTCTCAGCCGAAACACGAACGAACAAGTAAGGTGGCTTGGTCTGCTGCACATCGAGAGGGCTGTAATAAAACGGCCCGTCGTCCTGGATATAACTCACACTCTGCACGTCGCGGCACACACCAATGACCTGATGGGCGATCGGCGAGCGTGGGGTGCTCGGACGTCGATCGCCAAGCCTGAACTGATGCCCGATCGGATCCTGCCCCGGCCAATATCGTTTCGCCATCGCTTCTGAGATCACGATCGGAACGACCGGCGCCTTGCTCGACAACTCTTCGCGAGTGAAAACCCGCCCGCGGATCAACGGGATGCTGAGCGCGCTGAAGTAGCTATCGGTGACGACTCGCCGCGCGGGGTCGTCCCGAAAATCCCCCGTGATTGGTATCGGCGTGTCATCGACTTCCCGGACTGTCGTTGAATTGCGCCCGGCCCATGGCGCGATCGACGCAAAGGTTGTCCGCACGACGCCTGGGACATTGTGCACACGTGACTCGACTTCTTGATAGAACGAGACCGGTGGCGTGTAGCCCGCCAGCACGGACGCAAACGTCACGTTGAGAACCTGTTCGGTCTCAAACCCGGGCTGGTACGAGAAGAATCGCTGCTGCGTCTTTGCAAAGAACACGATCTCGGTGACGAGCAAGAGGCTCAAGGCTATCTGCACCGCGACGAGCGCGCTACGAAGCCGTGACCGGCGGACCGCGAAGGTGACAGCGCCGGTGCTGCCCTTCAGCGACTCGGATACGTGCGGCTTCAACGATTCGAGCGACGGAGACAGGCCGGCGATCACTCCCGCCATGACGGCGATCGCGAGACAGTACAGCAGCACGCGCCAATCCGGCTCGAGATGAAACGGCGGCCGCCCCGGTACCATCGAGTTCCAAAGGATCGCGGGAGCACGTTGGGCAATCGCAAGACTGGCCAGCGCGGATACGCCGCTGAGTACCAAGCTCTCGGTGAGCAGCTGCCGCAGCAGCCTGATCCGGCCCGCACCCAGCGACAAACGGACCGCGATCTCCCGCTGCCGCGCCGCAGATCTGGCGAGGAGGAGCGTGGTCACGTTCACGCACGCCAGGAGCAACAGCACGGTCGTCGTCCCGAGGAATATTGTGAGAATCACAGGCGCGCGCACGCGAACGGAAGGGTTATTGATCGCTGCGCCGTCGGTAACGATTACCGTCATTGATCGGCCCGGCACATCTTCATCTGCCGTCCGCGCGATCGCGCGCAGCTCATCTTCAACTTGTTTCAGCGAGTGCGCCGCTTTCCGCCGTCCGGCGACGCCGAGCCACTGCGCCCGTGGATTGGCGAAGTAATCGTCCGACGGCCGTAGTGCTCCGAGCATCGTGTAAGGCAGCCACAGATCGGGGTCATTGCCCGGCCCGGGCAGCATCAGATTCGGCGAAACACCGACGACCACAAATGGCTGGCGGTTCAGGTAAATCGTCCGCCCGATGATGTCGCCGGCGCTGGCGAAACGGCTACGCCACGCCGACTCGCTGACGACCGCAACATGCGCGGGCTTCGACAGGTCACACTCGTCGGTCACGAGGTAGCGACCCATGATCGGTGGATCGGGCCTGACGACGTCGGTCACGTCACACGAAACGAGTCCGGCCCGGATGCTGCCAGACTGCGGGCCGGTGAGCGTAACATTCAGCAGACGGAACGCCGCCAGCGCGGAAAGCGACTCGGCGGAGTCGCGGAACCTCGCGTAGTCGGGCTGAGAGATTCCCCCATCCGAATACCGGAGGTTGTAATCCCCTGAGTAGCGAGCGAACACGCCGATAAACGTCTCCGGTTCACTTTGCACCCACGGGCGGAGCAGCAGCCCATTCACCAGACTGAAGACGCTGATGTTGAGCGCGATCCCCACGGTCAACGTGGTGAGGATCGCGACGCTGAGAACCGGACTCCGCCGGATCAATCGGCATGCGAAGGACACATCCTGTGCGAGGGTGTCGAGCCAGTACCACGCATTGCGCTCACGGACGATCTCTTTTGTTCGTTCGACGTTGCCGAACGTCTGCAACGCAGCCGCGCGCGCTGTCGCCGGATCAAGGCCGCGCGCGATGTTGTCGTCGGTTTCCTCGTCGAGATGAGAGGCGATTTCTTCGTCGAGCCGGCGGCGGCGCCAGAACATCAGGCCTCTTCCTCGTTCGGATGCTGGAGCACGCGGCCGATCGCACGAACCATGCGTTCCCACTTTCCGGTTTCCGCGGACAGTTTCTTTCGCCCGGCACGCGTGAGCTCGTAGAAGCGCGCCCGCCGATTGAGGCCGGACACGCCCCATTTCGACTTGATGAGACGTTGCCGTTCGAGTCGTTGCAGCGCCGGATAGAGCGACCCATGGTCGACGAGCAGGTCCTCTCCGGAGGTGCGCTGAATCGTCACGGCAATGCCGTGTCCATGACGCGGACCAAATATCAGAGTCCGCAAGATGAGCATGTCGAGGGTTCCCTGCAGGAGCGACATCGGCACGTCGTCGGGCATGTTTAGTAGACGTCCTACCAGAGTGTAGGCCTGCTCTGGTAGACAGTCAACTAGAAGACGGGCATCGGCCGGCGCGCCTCGCGTAGCCCCGCGCGCACAGGTGTGACCAACAATCACACTCCGATTGCGCTATCTTGTTCGGTGCAAACGGCTTGCTAATGGGCTCACTCTTTGCTCTCACCGAGAGCATGCGCACACTTGGACTTCTGTTCACGCTGCTCGTGGTCACGCCGCAGGCAGCCACCGATCAAAAACCTTCTGTACCCGAAGGCACGATCATCACGTCGGCGCAGGTCACCGGCTTCGACATCGATCGTCTGAGTCCCGGCCTTCGCGAGGCAATCCGAAATCTCGCCGGAACGCCGCTGAAAAAGGAACAACTCGACGAACTCGCGGCACGTCTCGAGGCGGAGCGGCCGCGGTATGTCGCCGCTGTGCGGACGGTCATGGAGCCCGGTGGAGAAGCGCGCGTCTTCTTCGTGATGGGCCGCCAGCAAGACTCCGAGCGCGACGACAACGTCAACAAACGCTACATCGTCGAGCGAGCTGACATCACTGGCGTGCCCGACGCCGAATTGACCGAGGCGCTTCGCGAGGATCTGAAGGCCGTGGTCGGCAAGCGACTCGACTCCGGCGAGGCCGACAAACTGCAGGAGAGCATCGAGCGCGATTTGCCGCGTTACGACGTCTCTCGACGCATCGAAAAGGGCAGCGAGGTTGGCCGCATCAAACTCCTTTATGAGGCACGCAAGAAAGAGCCGCCACCGTGGCTGCGCTTCGAGCCGCTCCGATCGAATCTCCTTTATCACTCCGAGCAGGGTTGGGGAGGGTTCTGGGACGTCAACGTCGGCGACCGCACCATCCGTTTCGTGCCAATGTTTGCGCTCGCCAATTCCGAAGACTCGATCGAAGAGACTTCGAGCGTCGGCCTGCGCTTTGAGACGAGGAAGCTCGGCACGCGCAGGCTTGGCGCCAGCTTCGAGTGGTCCTGGTTTGATCAGGACTGGCGTACGCAGACGCTGGGGGCGCTGCCGCTCCATTCGGAGATTCCAGTTCCGTACGACACTCGAACGACTGTCACGCCGTTGCTGAAGTTTGCAATCACGCCCGACCTCAGCGTCGCTGCCGGCGTCAGCATCTCCGAACTCAAAGCACTTGCGCCGGCAACCGAGTCGCAGATGGCAAATGCCGCGGTTGCGTCGATTGAATTCGACCATGAGTGGAAAGAGAAATCCGATGCGACACATCGTGCTGTCGCCGGCTTCGGTGTCCGCGGTGGTTCTCGCAGTCTCGAAAGTGATCTCGCCTACACGAGGTACCTCGGTCAGGGCACGTATCGATTTGATTTGGGACGCCATCACGTCCAGGCGACCGGCATGGCCGGAGGAATCACCGGTCACGCGCCGCTCTTTGAGCGTTTTGCGCTCGGCGATTCGCTGACGCTTCGCGGCTGGGACAAATACGAGATCACGCCGGTCGGTGGCAACCGGATGATCTACTCGTCACTCGAATATCGGTACACCGGGGTCTCGCTCTTTCTCGACGTCGGCTCGGTCTGGGACGCCAACACCGAAAAGCATGTTCGCGTGTCCACTGGTTTCGGCTTTCACGGAGGTCCCGCGTTTCTGACCGTCGGTTTCCCGCTGAACACCGACAATCTCACCGCTATCGTTGCGCTGGGTCTTCGGATTCCAGGAGTTGGGGCGCGGTGGTAGGGCCGCGACGGGTCGCAGCGGTGCTGCTCACCGTGCTCGTGTTGGCGGCGGTGCCATCATCGGCGCAGACCTTGACGGTGGACACAGCCGGCGACGCGGTGCGAATTCGCGCGCAGGGCTTCAGCTTTCTCACAGGCGATCCGCTGGCGCGATTGAAAGACGGCCGCTCGGTGCGGGTAGAACTCGCCGCGATGGTTCTCCCTGCACCTGGAAGATCGGTGGTGGCGGCGACGCGACGAATCTTCGCGTTGAGCTACGATTTGTGGGAGGAACGATTCGCCGTGACGACGGTGGAGAAGCGCTCGCAATCGGTCTCACATCTGGCACTGGCTGCCGCAGAAGCGTGGTGCGTCGATCAAGTGGCGATTCCAGTCAACGCGCTTGGCGGACTCGGCCGTGATCTGCCGTTCTGGGTTCGGCTCGAATATCGCGTGCTGGACACCGACCCGCCCGCCGATTCGAAGGACTCGAGCTACTCGCTGCAAGGGCTGATTGACGCCTTGAGCCGCCGCCGTAAAACTGACTCGTCGACGCACGCGCTCGAGGCCGGTCCATTCAGCCTCCCGGCGCGCCGCTCGTCGCGTCTGCGATGACTCTTCGCACCCGGTTGATCGGCGCCTTCCTCGCATCAACGTTGCTGCCGCTGGTGGCGACGATCTGGATTACCACGACCCTCCTCGATCGCAGCCTGCGGTATGCGACAACCGGCGAGCTCGATCGACTGTCTCGAACCCTGCAGACCACGGCGAAGCAGTTTTATCAGCGCGAGCGGGACGCATTGAAAGAGGATGCGCTCGCGGGCCGAGCACGGCCGACGACATATGCGGTGGCGAACACTGCCGAGTGGCCCGAGTCGGTTCGCGCATTCTGGGACAGCGGCGAACTCGAGCGCTTTGGCGTGTCCGGCGAAAACGGTGACCGGGTGGACTACATGCGTCGAACCGGCGGGCCGGCTGACCGCGGCAGCGTCGAGATCTACAGCCGTGACCTCGGCGGCATCAGCATGGAACAATTGTCAACTCAGCTTCGAGAAACGCGACGTGTCGTGGACGCAATTGATGCGCGCGATCTCCAACGCGGGTTCACGCTGACGCTGCTGGTACTTCTGGGCGCGACCTGGTTCATTTCACTGCTGCCGCTGCTGCTGATCGCGCATCGTGTCAGCCGCCCGATTCAGCAGCTCACTGCCGCGCTCACCGATTACGCCGGTGGAAACTGGTCGCGACGATTGGCGACGGGCAGCGCGCCCGGAGATCCGCCCCGCGATGAAGTCGGGCGTGCCATCGACGCATTCAATCACATGGCGGATCAACTCGAGGAGAGCCGCGATCGTCTCGTGCACCTGACACAAATGGCCAGCTGGCAGTCGCTGGCGCGCAAGACGGCTCACGAGTTGAAGAACTCGCTGACGCCAATCCGGCTTACGGTCGAAGAAATGCAGGCTCGCCACGGCGTCGCCGACCGCGCGTTCATGGATCACGCGGTGCAGATCGTCGTCAGTGAAATCGAATCGTTGGAGCGGCGGGTTCGAGCCTTCTCCGAATTTGCCAGCGAGCCGCCGGTGCATCCGGAGAATCTCGACATCAACGCGATTACCAAAGAGAGGATTGCGCTGCTGCGGCGGGTCCATCCTTCGGTGACCTTTGTTCTTCGCCTCGCGCAGCCGTGCCCGCGTGTGCGCGCGGACGCCGATCTGGTGAATGGCATCCTGACCAATCTTCTTCAGAATGCGGCGGAAGCGGCCGGTCCTGGTGGCACGGTCGTCGTGTTGACGCGGGCGGAGAATCAACGCGTGTCGACCGAGATACATGATTCCGGACCGGGATTGAGCGAGGAGGTGTCCGCCCGGTTGTTCGAACCGACGATTACCTTCAAGAAGCAGGGAATGGGGCTCGGTTTGTCGATTGCCAAAAAGAACGCGCTGCTGTCGGGTGGAGACATCATCGTGATTCCGGGTGAGCTGGGCGGCGCCGCCTTCAGAGTGTCGCTTCCGTCATGACGCGCAAACCGCACATCGTCATCGTCGACGACGAGGCCAACATTGGACGCTCGCTGCGATTGATCCTGGAGGGCGAAGGATATCGCGTGAGTGTGTACGACACGGTCGCGACATTTGTCGCCGACCGACACCGGGCTGCGGCGGACGTGTATTTGCTCGACGTTCGACTGCCTGATGGCAGCGGCATTGACGTGCTGCGATCGGTGCGGCAATCGGATGACCGATCGGTGGTCGTGATGATCTCCGGCCACGGCACGGTGTCAGATGCGGTGCAGGCGACGAAGATGGGTGCGTTCGATTTCCTGGAAAAGCCGCTCGCACGCGACCGCGTCCTCCTCGTCGTCAAGAACGCGCTCGACTGGGCGCATCTTCAGCGCGAGAATCAGCGGTTTCGCGAACTGGTTGGCGATGCGCCGAAGATGATTGGTTCGTCACTGGTCTTCCAGCAGGCGGTGCAGCAGGCGGCCCAGGTAGCACGCTCCGACGTGACGGTCCTGTTGTCTGGGGAGTCCGGCACCGGCAAGGAACTGCTCGCCGAGCACATTCATCGCGAAAGTCCGTTTACCGCCGGTCCATTCGTGAAGGTGAATTGCGCCGCGATCCCGACGGAATTGATCGAAAGCGAGTTGTTCGGTCATGAAAAGGGAGCGTTCACCGGTGCCTCCGCGCTGCGGCGTGGCAAATTCGAGCTCGCCGATGGCGGGACCATTTTCCTCGACGAAGTTGGCGACTTACACGAGGCCTCGCAAGCGAAGCTGCTCCGCGTTTTGCAGGGTGGCGAGCTGCAACGGGTCGGCGGCGAAGAGACGATCAGAGTGACGACACGCGTCATCTCGGCCACGAATCGTCGCCTTGACGAACTCGTGTCGGACGGCCGCTTCAGGGAGGATCTTTACTATCGCTTAAGTGTCGTCCCGATCCGGGTGCCGTCGCTGCGTGAACGGTCGCAGGACATCGCGGAGCTCGTCCCGTACTTCTTATCGGAGTTCTGTGCTCGGAACAACTTCCGCCCTCGCATGATCGAGCCGGAGGCGATTGTCCAACTTGAACGTTACGCATGGCCCGGTAATGTCCGCGAGCTGAAGAACGTCGTCGAGCGGATGGCGATTCTCACACCTGGCGATCGAATTACCGCCGACGCGATTCCGCTCGAGGTGCGGTCCGCTCAGACGCCACGCGTGGCCGCTGGACTTCAAGAAGTGCGGGATTCGGCCGAGCGAGATCGGATTCGTCAGGCCTTGGATCAGACGGACTGGAATGTCTCGGCCGCGGCGCGCCTGCTCGACACCGAACGAACGGCGCTCCATAAGCGTATTCGCACGCTGGGATTGAAGCGCCACTAGCTCCCAATTGCACTTTCGCCCTTCCAGAAGTAGATTGGCCTTTTCGAACTTTTCCTTGTCCCTTTTGCCTTGTCCCTTTTCCCTTTTCCCGTGTTCCCTTTTCCCTTGCCCTCAAGGAGGCATTTATGCCGACCAACGAACTCGAGATGTTTCTGGCTGCGTGGGACCGCGAGGCGGCAAGCACCGTGAAGCTGCTACAAGCGCTTCCGGCGACACAGTACGATTTCCGACCGGACGCCACTGGCCGATCGCTCGGCGAACTCGCGTGGCACCTGGCGGAGGGGGACGCGTACATCAGCTTTGGGATCGATCAACGGCAGTTCAACATGTCGGGTGCCAAACCACCCAACATCGAACGTCCGCGCGCGGTCGCCGAGCTCGCTCCGAGATATGAGCAGGTTCACCGCGAAGCGGTTGCTCGAATCCGCAAGCTCACACCGGCGGATCTCGATCAGTCGATTCAGTTTTTCAGCGGGCCAATGACCATTCGCGACATCATGTGGAATTACATCCTGGCTCACGGGATTCACCATCGTGGGCAGCTCACGTTGATGTGCCGCCTGGCCGGCGGCCAGTGTCCCGGTCTGTATGGTCCGAACCGCGAAGAGATGGCAGCCATGCGCGCTAGTGCCGGGGCATCCTAGAGAACTCCAAGTTGATTGGGGACCTCGCGGCACAGCGTGAACAGGTGAAGGGCCTATCAGCTAGATAGTCCCCAGGCGCCGGCGACGGCCGGCATGAGCACGACGGCGTTTGCGCGTTG
>Ga0075428_100002030_pt1 | contig 21820 bp, 22 predicted proteins | sample RhiMetdeltSRZDD2_FD_75291 | JGI IMG/M metagenome (GOLD analysis project Ga0075428, IMG submission 75291) | Populus rhizosphere microbial communities from Tennessee, USA - Rhizosphere MetaG P. deltoides SRZDD2 | ecosystem: Host-associated > Plants > Roots > Rhizosphere > Soil | place: USA... | reverse complement strand
GCCTACGCGCCGCCGGGGGCGAACGTGCCGCGGGCCGCGAGCGAGATCCGCGAGCGCGCGCTCGCCGCGCTCGGCGAGGCCGGCCTGCTCCCGGCTGCGGGTTAGGGAACCTCCAGCTCAACGCTCTCGCCGGGCCGGAGGACGCGAACGTCGGCGTCCGAGTCGACCCGGGCGAGCGCGGCGAGGAACGCGTCCGGCGGGGACTGCAGGAAGGCCGGTGCGCCGCGCAGGCCGAGATGGATCGGGAAGTACGTCCCCCAGTGGATCGGGACGACGAGCCGCGGGCGCAGGAGCGCCACCGCCCGCGCAGCCCCTTCGGGGTCGAGATGGCCCGGGCCGAGGCCGGGGCCCCAGCCCCAGATCGGGACGAGGGCGACGTCGAGCCGGCCGAGGTCGGCCATCCCCTCGAAGAGGTCGGTGTCGCCTGCGAAGTACGCCGTCTGGGTCCCTTCGACGACGTAGCCGACCGGCTGGCCGCGCACACCGAAGGGCGCGCGTCCCCGGTCGTGCTCGGCCGGGACGACGCGGATCGCGAGCGAGCCGATGCGGACCGTCTCGCCGACCTCGACCTCGACGACGCTCTCGAACCGCTTCTTGCGCAGCAGCCCGCCGAGGCCCCTGGGCAGTACGACGGGCAGCTTCTTCCCCAGCTTCTCGAGCGAGGGGAGGTCGAGATGGTCGTAGTGGGCGTGCGACACCAGGACCGCGTCCACGCCGCGCAGGGCCTTCGCGTCCACGGAGACCGCGCGCCGCAGGTGCCCGACGCGGTTCCGGAGCAGCGGGTCCGTGAGCAGGCGGACGCCGTCCAGGTCGACGACGGTCGTCGCGTGCCCGACGTACTCGATCCGCATGGCTGAAGGCTAGAAGCCGGTGACCGTCACCCGCGGGAGCGGGTGACAGTCACGGCGAGGTCAGACGCAGTCGCGGAGGCCCTGCGCCTCCGGCAGCCCCTCGAGCTTCTTCAGCGTGTTGTTCTCGATCTGGCGGATCCGCTCGCGGGTGACCCCGAAGGTGCGGCCGACCTCCTCGAGAGTGCAGGGCTGGGAGCCGTCGAGCCCGTAGCGGAGCTCGAGGACCCGCCGCTCGCGGTCCGGCAGGGCCGAGAGCGCGACCTCGACGTCCTCGCGCCGGAGCGAGAGCGAGGCGGTGTCGAACGGCGACTCCGCCTGCTCGTCGGGGACGAAGTCCCCGAGCGACGAGTCCTCGTCCTCGCCGATCGGCTTCTCCAGGGAGATCGGGTGCTGGGACATGCGCAGGATCTCGCGCACCTCGTAGGTGTCGATGTCGAGCTCCTCCGCGATCTCCTCGGGAAGCGGCTCGCGGCCGAGCCGCTGCACGAGCTGGCGCTCGATGTGCACGACCTTGTTCAGCTTCTCCACCATGTGCACCGGGATGCGGATCGTGCGCGCCTTGTCCGCGATCGCCCGTGTGACCGCCTGCCGGATCCACCACGTCGCGTACGTGGAGAACTTGAAGCCCTTGCGGTAGTCGAACTTCTCGACCGCGCGGATGAGCCCGAGGGATCCCTCCTGGATGAGGTCGAGGAACGAGAGGCCGCGGCCGAGATAGCCCTTCGCGATCGAGACGACGAGCCGAAGGTTCGCCTCGATCATGTGTTGCTTCGCCGCCGGGTCACCGCGCTCGATCCGCTTCGCCAGGGTGATCTCCTGGTCCGCGGTGAGGAGCGGGACCTTGCCGATTTCCCGCAGGTAGAGGCGAAGCGAATCGAGGGACGGCTCGACGGAGAGGTCGAGCTTGGGGGCGACCTTCGCCTCCTCGGGCGGCGGCTCCTCGTGCGGGAGGGACTTGTGCTCGACCCCCTCGACGAGCTCGATCGAGTGGTCGATCAGGTACGTGTAGAAGTCCTCGACCTGGTCCTTGGTGAGCTCCACGTCGTCGAGCCCCGCGACGATCTCGTCGTAGGTGAGGAATCCCTTCTCGAGACCCTGCTCGACGAGGCGGTGCAGCTCCTCCACTTCGGGGAGTGCGATATCCACGGACAGCATGTGCCGGCTTTCTCCTCTCGCCTCGAACGGACACCGACCTGCACCTGCCTGCACCTGCCTACCTGCTCCGAGCCGGATCCCCTCACCGCACACCGCGACGGAGCGCGCGAATCCTAATCCGAAGATGTCCCTTTGGGGAAGGTCCGATCTGGACCCGTTGAGCAGGACTACTCGGCCACGATCTCCCCGACGACCTCGCCGCGTGAGTTCCTGAGCGGCACGCTCCCCTCGAGGCCTTCGACCTCGAGCCGCGTGAGGAACGCCGCACAGGCGCTGCGAACTGCGCGCGTCGACCCGTCCTCGACCTTCAGCGCCAGGCCGAGCCCCTCGGGCGAAGTGGCGCAGAGAAGCCCTTCTGCTCCGCCTTTCGCGACCCAGCCCGGTAGCGCGCGCATGAGCACCGTGTCCGCGGCCGACGGGCCGCGGATCAGGTCCGGGTGGGCGCGCATCGCGCACGCCACGCGGTCGCCTCCCTCGAGCCCCTCGAGGCCCGCGAACGCCGAGGCCATCCGCTCGAGCGGCAGCGCGAACGTCAGGACGCCGCAGCCGTCGACGCCGGTCGGGATCGACGCCGGATCGACGTCCGCCGCCGCGGCCACCTCCTCCAGCATCGCCTGCTGGCAGGGATGGTCGGGCAGCCGGTAGCCCTCGCTGGGCCACTCCTCGGCGCGGCAGAGCGCGAGCATCGCGGCGTGCTTTCCGGAGCAGTTGTGCTCGATCGGCGTCGGCTCGGCTCCGCACTCGAGGTCGTCCTCCGAGGCCGACGCCTTCGCGAGCAGGCTGCGGACCGGGGCGAGCTGCTCGGGCCGCGCGAGGTGGGACGCGCATGCGATCGCGATCTCGGCGTCGTCGAGGTCCGGCCGCGCGCGCACGGCGGGGAGGGCCTGGATGGGCTTGGCGGAGCTGCGGAGGAAGGTGACGAGGGACGCGTTCCCCACCGTCTCGACGACCGAGCCGTCCTGGACGGCGACCGCATGCACGACATGCCTCGCCTCGTCGACGCCGGCGCGCCGTACCACGACGGTGAGCCCGTCCACGGCACCAGCCTACGAGACCGGCCTACGAGAAGGGTGATGCGCGTCCGAGCCGGTCGTCGTAGCCTGGAGACGTCGACGGCCGCGGGCTGCAGCCGAAGGGGGCATGGCGTCGACCGCATCTCGTCCTCGCCACGCCCGGCCTGCGCCCCGCCCGTCGGAGGATTGCAGCAGCGAGCCGCTCAGAGGAGGCTCGCATCGGAAGGCGGGCGACGGGCCGGGGGAACCCGGCCTCTCGCCGTGTGGAGGACCGCCCTTGCGAATGGTCGGGATCTGCCGTATGTTCCGCGATCATCGACCGTTCGCCCGACTACGAGCTCGACGACGTCTACACCGTCGAGGACCCCGCCCAGCTCCGCGCGCTCGCCGATCCACTGCGCGCGAAGATCGTCACCCTCCTGAGGCAGCGGGCGGCCAGCACGACCGAGCTCGCCGGCGTGCTGGACGCGCCGAAGGGGACGGTCGGCCACCACCTGAAGGTGCTCGAGAGGGCCGGGCTCATCCGCGTCGTGCGGACGCGGAAGGTGCGCGCGCTGACCGAGAAGTTCTACGGCCGCGTCGCGCGGCTCTTCGTCCTGAAGGGCACCGACACCCCGGACGAGCTTCGCGGCGGCGCGCTGACGGCGATGATGCTGCGCCAGGCGGCGGACGAGGCGATCGCGTCCGGGGCGGCCGAGAAGGACCTGTCAGCGTTCGTCCACGTCCGGCTCGGGCCCAAGGACCTCGCGCGCTTCCAGCGCCGGGTGAACCGACTCGTCGCCGACCTGCACGGGTCCGAGGACCCGGAGGGCGACATGCACGCCCTCGCGTGCGCGCTCTTCCCCTCCAGCGTCGTGCTGCCCCCGAGGGCGTCGGATGCGTAGCCTCTGGCCGAAGGGCGGGCTCTGGCGCCACCCGGACTTCCTCAAGCTCTGGTCGGCCGAGACGATCTCGATGTTCGGCTCGACGATCGACGACATCGCGTTCGCGCTCGTCGCGATCCTCGTGCTCGACGCGACCGCGTTCGAGGTCGCGGCACTCGGGACCGTCCTCTTCCTGCCCTTCATCCTCTTCACGCTGCCGGCCGGCGTCTGGGTCGACCGGCTGCCGCGCCGACCGATCCTCATCGTCGGCGACTTTGGCCGCGCGGCCCTGTACGCGACCGTCCCGATCGCGTACCTCGCGGACGTCCTCACGCTCTGGCAGCTCTACGTCGTCGGGTTCCTCGTCGGCACGTTCCAGGTCTTCTTCGACGTCGCCTACCAGTCGTATCTCCCCTCCCTCGTCGACCGCGACCAGATCGTCGACGGCAACTCGAAGCTCGAGATCAGCCGCTCGGCCGCCCAGATCTCGGGCCCGGGACTCGGGGGGATCCTCGTCCAGGTCCTGACCGCGCCCTATGCGGTGCTCGTCGACGCGCTGAGCTTCGTCGCGTCCGGGATGCTCATCCTCGGCATCAGGAAGCCCGAGCCGAAGCCCGTGCCGACGATGGTGGACGGCCGGAAGGCCGGCATGCGGCACGAGCTGAAGGAGGGCCTGCGCTTCGTCCTCGGCAACCCGAACCTGCGCGCGCAGGCCGGCTGCACGGCGACGTCCAACCTGTTCTCGAGCGTCGCGTTCTCGATCCTGCTCGTGTATGCGGTCCGCGACCTCGAGCTCAGCCCCGGCGTCATCGGCCTCGTCTTCTCGATCGGGGCCGTGGGCTCGATGGCCGCGGCGCTCACCGCGACGCGGATCTCCCGCCGCTTCGGGATCGGGCCGACGACGATCGTCGTGGCCGCCCTCTTCGGGCCCGCGATGCTGCTCGTCGCCTTCGCCCCGGCGGGGAACGGCGCGATCCCCTATTTCGTGGCCGCGCAGCTCGTGTTCGGGTTCACCGTCGTCGTCTACAACATCGTCCAGGTGAGCTACCGGCAGGCGATCTGCCCGCCCCGGCTGCAGGGGCGCATGAACTCGGTGATGCGCTTCGTCGTGTGGGGCACGATCCCGGTCGGAACGCTGCTCGGAGGTGCGCTCGGCTCGACGATCGGGCTCCGGGAGACGATCGTCGTCGGCGCGGTCGGGGGCGGCCTCGCGGTGCTCTGGATCGTGTTCTCGCCCCAGCGCCACCTCCGGGAGATGCCCGAGCCGATCGAGGACGAACCTGCCCAGGAGGACCCGGCGGGAACGCAGTCGGGCTTCGGCGACGCCCGCCCGGTCGACGAGAGCGCGTGATGCCCCTCTGGCCGCAGGCCGGGCTCTGGCGACATGCGGATTTCCTCCGGCTCTGGGGCGGCCAGACGATCAGCCAGTTCGGACAGCAGATCGGACAGCTCGCGATCCCGCTGGCTGCCATTCTCGTCCTCGACGCGAGCGCCTTCGAGGTCGCCCTCCTCGGCACCGTCGAGTTCCTCCCCTTCCTCCTCTTCACGCTGCCGGCGGGCGTCTGGGTCGACCGCCTCCCGCGCAGGCCGATCCTGATCCTCGGCGACCTCGGGCGGGCCGCGGCACTCGCGTCCGTCCCGCTGGCCTACGCGCTCGACCTCCTGACGATCTGGCAGCTGTTCGCGGTCGGCTTCGCGGTCGGGACGCTGACCGTGTTCTTCGACGTCGCGTACCAGACGTACCTCCCGTCGCTGGTCGAGCGGAAGCAGCTCGTCGAGGGGAACTCGCTGCTCGAGATCAGCCGCAACGGGGCGCAGATCGCGGGGCCGGGCGCGGGCGGCGCGCTCGTCGGCGCGCTGACCGCTCCGGTCGCCATCCTCCTCGACGCCGTCAGCTTTCTCGCCTCGGCGCTGCTTCTCCTCCGCATCCGCACGGTCGAGCCGAGGATCGGGCCGGCAGAGCACGCGAACATGCGCCGCGAGCTGACCGAGGGGCTCGGGTACCTGCTGCGCCACCGCTACTGGCGGCCGATGGCGTTGACGACGGGCGCGTCGAACTTCTTCTGGATGATCTGCGGCTCGATCCTGCTCGTCTACGCCGTGCGCTCGCTCGGGATGTCTCCGGAGGTGATCGGGCTCGTGCTCACGCTCGGGAGCCTCGGCGGCCTTGCCGGTGCGTTCGCGGCGGGACGGCTGTCGCGGCGCTTCGGCGTCGGGCCCACCATCGTGGGCGCTTCGGTGCTGTTCGGCCCGCCCCTGATCCTCGTCCCCCTCGCGCCGGAGTCCGCGCCGATCCCGGTCCTCGTCCTGTCCTTCCTCCTGAGCACCGCGGGAGGCACCATCTACGTCATCACCGGGCTCAGCCTCATGCAGACGCTGACGCCGGAGCGGCTGCTCGGCCGCATGAACGCGAGCCGCCGCTTCATCGTCTTCGGGTCGATCCCGCTCGGCTCGCTGGCCGGAGGCCTGCTCGCATCCTCGATCGGCCTGCGCCCGACGCTGTGGGTTGGCGCGGTCGGAGCCTGCTTCTGCTTCCTCCCCATCGCGCTCTCGCCGATCCGACAGCTCGGCGCCATGCCGACCGAGCCGGAGCCGGACCCGCTGCCTCTCGGTGCGCCTCTGCCGGTGGGCGTGCACCTCGATGCCTGAGCTGCCCGAGGTCGAGGCATGGGTGCGCGAGCTCGACCCGCTCGTCTCGAGCTCGCCGATCGAACACGCAGGGCCTGCGCACGTCGCGACGCTGAAGACCATCGATCCCCCCCTCTCGGCGCTCGAGGGCCGCAGGCTCGCCGGCGCGCTGCGGCGCGGCAAGAACCTCCTCTTCCCCACCGAGGACCGCGACCTCGTCCTCCGCGTGCACCTGATGAGCGCGGGTCGCCTCCGCTACCTCGCGCCTGGGGCGAAGGGGCCGAAGACGCCGATGTTCCGGCTGCGCTTCGTCGGCGGAGGCGAGCTCGTGCTGACCGAGGGCGGGCGGAAGAAGCGCGCAGGTGTGTGGCTCGCGTCGCCGGAGCGGATCGAGGAAGACCTCTCGCACCTCGGTCCCGACGCGCTCGACCTCGACGCCGCGGCGCTCGGGGAGATCCTCGGCCGCGAGCGGCGCCAGCTGCACCCCCTCCTCCGCGACCAGCGGGCGATCGCCGGGATCGGCCGCGCGCACGCGAACGAGATCCTCCTCCGCGCTCGGCTGTCTCCCTTCAAGGCGTCCACCGAGCTCGAGGCGGCCGAGGTGGAGACGCTCGCGAGCGCGATCCACGAGAACCTCGAGCGGGCGCTCGAGCTACGCGAGCGCGGCAAGGGCGACAAGGCCGTCTACGTCGTCCACGACCGCCTCGGCGAGCCGTGCCCCCAGTGCGGCACGCCGATCGCGCGCGTCGACTTCGAGGAGCACACGATCTACTACTGCCCGAGCTGCCAGACCGGCGGGCGCATCCTCAAGGACCGCCGGCTCTCCAGGCTGTTGCGCTAGATGGTCGAGATCGCGGTGCTACGGTGGGCCGCGTGACCGACGTCGTCCGCTTCGAGGAGGACCTGCAGGCATCGCCGCCCGAGATCGCGCTCGCGCTCTCGAAGGCCGGGGTCAGCGGCGTGCAGAAGGCGGTCCGCATCCGCCGCGGGGACTCCGAGACGGTGATGGCCGCGATCATCGACTGCACGGTCGACCTCGCCGCCGACCAGAAGGGCGTCCACATGTCTCGCTTCCCCGAGCTCTTCGAGGACGCGATCGACCTCGTGGTCGAGAGCCAGGCGATGCAGGTCGAGGTCCTCGCCGAGCACATCGCGAGCCGTGTCGTCGAGCGCCAGCGCGCGCTGAAGGCAGAGGTCTGGATCCGCGCGCAGTGGCCGATCCACCGCAGGACCCCGGTCACGGGCCTCGCGACGCAGGAGATGGTCACGCTCTGCGGCATCGCGGCGGCGTCCGAGGAGGGGACGCGTCGCGTCGTCGGCGTCGAGGCGACGGGGATCAACGCCTGCCCGTGCGCCCAGGGGCTCGTCCGCGCGAACGCGAGCGAGCGCCTGCTCGAGGCCGGCTTCGAGGACGGCGACGTCGAGCGGATCCTCCAGCTCGTCCCGCTCGCGACCCACAACCAGCGCGGCCTCGCCACGCTCTACGTCGGCACCGAGCACGACATCGGCGCCGAGCTCCTCGTCGGGATCGCCGAGAGCTCGATGAGCGCGCCGATCTACGACCTGCTCAAGCGACCCGACGAGCTCTTCGTCGTCGAGCACGCGCACCTGCAACCGCGCTTCGTCGAGGACTCCGTCCGTTACTCGCTGCGGGATGCCCTCGGGACGCTCACCGACCTCGACGACGACGACTTCCTCCTCGCGAAGCAGGTCAACTTCGAGACGATCCACCGCCACGACGTCGTCGCGGAGCGTTACGGCACGGTCGGGGAGCTGCGCAGCGAGCTGCGGACGGGCGTCCCGAGCGAGCGGCAGACGACGCTCGCGTCCTGGCTCGGCTTCTAGCCCGGCTCTACACTCGCCGCGCGCGCCGCAGCTCGAAGCGGTGCTCCGTGCCGGCGAAGAGGCGCCGCAGGTTGAGGCGGTGGAGGAAGACGATTGCCGTCGCACCCGCGACGGCGAATGCGACGACCGGCCAGGGAGCGCCGAAGAGCCAGACGAAGAGAACGAGGGCAAGCGCCGTCACGATCGACGCGACGGAGGCGTAGCGGGTGAGCAGGAAGGCGACGATCCAGACGCCCACGCAGCAGAGCGCCGCGAGCGGCGCGAGCGCGAAGGCCGCACCGCCGGCCGTGGCAACCATCTTCCCACCCTTCTCGAAGCGGAGGAACACCGGGCGCGCGTGACCGAGCATCGCGGCCGCACCGGCGAGGACGCCGACGAGCGCGCCCCCCGCCCACAGCCCGAGGAGCCCCGCCGCGAAGCCCTTGCCGACGTCGAGCAGCACGACGGCGGTCCCGAGCCTGCGCCCGTAGACGCGGAAGACGTTCGTCGCGCCGACGTTCCCGCTGCCGCTCGCGCGGATGTCCTCCCCGCGGAAGAGGAGCGGCAGCCAGTACCCGAACGGCAGCGAGCCCAACAGGTACCCGCCCAGGACGGCGAGGACCTCGGTCAACGACCTACTCGACCGGGATGCGGTACGACTCGGCCCAGGCGTTCACGACGCCCCAGTCGAGGTTCCGCAGGAACGCGTCGATGTAGGCCCCGCGATCGGTCTGGTAGTCGAGGAAGTACGCGTGCTCGTAGACGTCGAGCGCGACGAGCGGCGTCGCGTTCCACACCGGGAACGTGTTCTGCGCATCGCCGACGTAGTTGAAGATCCTCCCCTCGTCCCAGTCGTACGCGGTCCAGGCCCAGCCCCGAGCGGCCATGCCCGACGCGATCAGGTCGGCGCGCCAGGCGTCGGCCGAGCCGAAGTCCCGCTCGACGAGCGCGCCCATCGCCCCGTCCGGGTCGCCGCCCCCTCCCCCGAGGTGGGAGAAGTAGACCTCGTGGTTCTTGATCCCGCCGATCGCGAACGTGAGATCGACCTTCAGCGAGCGCAGGTCCGAGTACACCTGGTTCGCCGTGCTCAGGTCCGTGTCGGCCAGGCGCCCGAGGATCTCGTTCCGCTTCGCCACGTAGCCCTGATACAGGCGGTAGTGCGCCTCGATGCTCGTCCGGGAGATGCCGTCGAGCTCGAGCAACGCAGGCCGGAGGTCGCGGGGCCGGATCTCGACGAAGTCGCTCATCTTTCCTCCATGGGCAAGGCGGGAACGCGGGGGAGCATATCCTTCTCCCCGAATCCCCCTCAGGAGAGGAGCAGGCATGGCGTACACCGTCCCCGACCTTTCGTATCCGTTCGACGCGCTCGAGCCGCACATCGACGCGAAGACGATGGAGATCCACCACGACAAGCACCACGGCGCCTACGTCACGAACCTGAACGCCGCGCTCGAGGGGACCGAGTGGATGGATCATCCGATCGAGTCCGTGCTCGCCAACCTCGACGCGATCCCCGAGGACAAGCGGATGGCGGTCCGCAACAACGGCGGCGGGCACGCGAACCACTCGCTCTTCTGGGAGATCATGTCGCCGGACGGCGGCGGGGAGCCCGTCGGCGCGCTCGCGGACGCGATCTCCGAGGTGTTCGGCAGCGCGGACGAGCTGAAGAAGCAGGTGAACGACGCCGGCGTCAAGCGGTTCGGCTCGGGCTGGACGTGGCTCGTCTGGGACGGCACCGGGCTCGCCGTCAAGTCGACGCCGAACCAGGACACGCCGCTCATGGACACCGAGGTGCCCCTTCTCGGCATCGACGTCTGGGAGCACGCCTACTACCTCGCCTACCAGAACCGGCGGCCCGACTACCTCGAGGCATGGTGGAACGTCGTGGACTGGCCAGCGGTCGCGACCCGCTTCGACGAGGCGAGGTAGCGAGCAGCCGCGCAATCCAGCGGGGCCGTGCGCGCGTAGCACGGAGCGATGAGCACCTCGCTCGTGCTTCCGGCTCCCCTCCTGCAGGCCCGTAGGGTGACGACGGTGAGCGAGAACAACCGTGAGCCGACCGACGGCGAGCTCATCGAGCACATCGCCGGGGGCGACCGCGGCGCGTTCGAGGAGCTGTACCGCCGCTACGTTCGCGCCGTGCTCGGGCTCGCGCTCCGCCGCATCGGCGATCGCGGCCGCGCGGAGGACGCGACGCAGGACGCCTTCGTGGCGATCTGGCGCTCCGCGCGCACCTACGACCCGCGGCGCGGAGCGGGAGCGCCGTGGCTCTACGCCGTCGCGAGGAACGCGATCACCGACGGCCTGCGAAAGACCCCCGAGGCAACCGCCGAGCTCCAGGACGGGCCCGCGGGTGACCCCGGCCCCTCCGACCGCGCCGAGAGCGCCTGGGTCGCATGGCGGGTGCACCGCGCGCTCGAGGTGCTGAGCGAGCACGAGCGCCCGCTGATCGAGCTCGCGTACTGGCGCGGGCTCAGCCAGAGCGAGATCGCCGACCGGCTCGGTATACCGCTCGGAACGGTGAAGACGCGGACCCGCAGCGCGCTCGCCAGGCTGGCCGACGAGCTCGACAGGGAGCTCTCGTGAGCGAGCGCGGCCCGGACTTCGAGTCGATCGTCGGCGCCGAGCTCGAGCCGGCCGAGCGGGACCGCCTCCTGCGCGTCCACGAGGCGCTCGTCGCCGCGGGGCCGCCCCCGGAGGCGACGGCGCTCACATCCGCTCCCTCGACGACGGAGCCGGAGCCGATCCGCCTCCTGCCCGCCGCCTCCCGGCGGCGGCGCGGCGCGCTCGTCGCGCTCGCGGCAGCGCTCGGCGTGCTCGTCTTCGCCATCGGCGCCGTCGTCGGCAACACCTGGGACGAGCCCGGCACCTTCCAGACGATCACGATGACCGGGACGCCGGCCGCCGAGGGCGCCACCGCGTCGCTCGAGCTCTTCGACCTCGACGACGCCGGGAACTGGCCCATGGAGGTCCGCGTCGGCGGTCTCACCCCGTCCTCCAGCGGGCGCCCGTTCGAGCTCTGGCTGACGCGCGGCGGCGAGCCGGTCGCCCTCTGCGGAAGCTTTCTCGTCGCACGAGACGGGTCCGCCGTCGTGCCGATGAACGCGCCCTACCGGCTCGACCAGTTCGACGGCTGGGTCGTCGTCGAGGAGGGCTCGAAGGCACCGCTCCTGACGACGTGACCGCCACGAGACCCCGCGACCGCTGAAACGCCGAACGGAAGCCGTGATGGAAGCCCGGCTGCCCTTCCGCGGTCTAGTTATCGGACCCGCGAAGTCGTAGGCTGACGTCGAAGTTCGTGCAAAGGGAGAGACTTGTTGCGCCACCGAAGCCTTCACGTTCTCGTAGCGGCCATCACGGTGAGCGGTGGTGTCCTCCTGATCGGGGTCGAGCCCCCTGCGCTCGGGTCTAGCGCTCGTTTGGGGCAAGAGGGTGGGATCTTCCGCGTCAGCCTGAATGCGGTCTCCGGGATCGACTCCATGGATCCCGCTCTCGCCTCGAGCCCACCGGGCTGGGCCTTGCTGGACACGACATGTGCGCGGCTGATGGCGTATCCCGACAAGCCGCCGCCGGCCGGATTTCGCCTGCAGCCCGAGGTGGCGACGAGCTTCCCGGCGGTCTCGCGCGACGGGAAGACCTACACGTTCGAGCTGCGCCGCGGGTTCCGCTTCAGCGATGGGAGCCCTGTGCGCGCGAGCGCGTTCGCACGAGCGATCGACCGCGCTCTCTCCCCCGCGATGAGCTCGCCGGGCGTCCACTACGTGCGCGACATCGTCGGCGCCGGGAGCGTGCTGGCGGGAAAGGCCACCCACGCAGCCGGCGTCGTGGCGCGGGGGAACACGCTCGTCGTCCGGCTTGCGCGACCCGCACCCGACTTTCCGCACCGGACGGCCTCGACCTTCTTCTGCGCTGTGAAGCCGACGCTGCCGATCGATCCCGAAGGAGTAGGAAACGTCCCTGCTGCAGGCCCGTACTTCGTCGCGGAGTACCGACGGGGCGAGCGAGTCGTCCTGCTGCGGAACCGGTTCTACGGAGGACACCGGCCCCACCACGTGGACGGCTTCGAGGCCGACCTCCGAGCTGCGTCGCCGCAAGAGGTGCTGCGCCGCGTCGACCGAGGGGAGGCCGACTGGGGTCACACGCTCTCCGGCATCTACTTCGATCCGGCTCTCGGACTCGTAGACAAGTACGGGATCAATCAGAGAACCCAGCTCTACCTCAGGCGGGGGCTCACCCTGCGGATGCTCGCGTTCAACTCGTCGCGGCCGCTGTTTCGCAACAACGCGAGCCTGCGCAAGGCGGTCAACCTCGCCCTCAACCGGCGAGCGCTCGTGAACACCGGTGGGTCGCTCGTGAGTCGTCCCACGGACCAGTATCTCCCGTCGATCCTGCCGGGGTTCAAGGACGCGGACGTCTACCCGCTCGAGCGCTCGAACCTGGCGCGGGCGAGGGCGCTCGCGAACGGAAACCTGCGTGGGCGAGTGGTGAAGCTCTACGTCAACAGCGCCGCACCCCCGATGGCGATCGCACAGCTGGTGAAGCAACAACTCGCGGAGATCGGGCTCGAGGTGGAGCTGGTGCCCATCCCCATCCACAGCGCGACTGCTGCCTACTTCAACAAGCTCGCGACGCCGGGCGAGGAGTGGGACATGGCGTTCGGCCTCTGGAGCCCGAGCTACATCGACCCGTTCGCGTACATAAACCTCCTCTTCGACCGACGCTTCCTCGGGGCCACGAACTTCAGCCGCTTCGCCTCGGCCTCGTACGATCGGCAGATGCGCCAGGCGGCTCGTCTGCCTCAGGGCAGCGACCGCAGCAACGCCTACGCGGCGCTCGACGTCCGGCTTGCGCGGGACCAGGCACCGGGTGCTGCGGTCGACTTCCTCAACGAGCCGACCCTCGTCTCGAAGCGCGTCGGTTGCATCGTGCTTCGGCCCGTGCTCGACCTGACCGCCGTCTGCCTCAAGTAGCGGGCGTGGCGGGCGCCTGCACCGCGACCCAGACGAGGCCGTTCGCGAACGTAACTCCGGCGGGTGCGTTGCCGATCTCGATCGTCTCCACGACCTCGTTCGTCCGAGGGTCGATGCGGGAGATGGTGCCCGCCTCGGTGTTCGCCACCCACACAGCGTCGGCCCCGAAGACGAGCGCGGTGGGGCCCGCTTCGACGGTGATCTCGTCGGTTGCGCCGGACCCCGGGTCGATACGGGTCACGACGCCATCGCCGGCGTTCGCGACCCACACGGTGTCCTCCGCGTAGATGATTCCGGTCGGCCTCGCGGGGACGTTGAACATCCTCAGCGGTCCCTGCTCGAACGTCTCCTGATCGAAGCGCTGGACCGTCGAGTCACCGGCATTCGTCACCCAGACCGAGCCGGCCGCAACCACGACGCCGGCCGGTTGCGAGCCGGCCAGCGTCTGTCCCAGGATTCTCCCCGCGGCATCGAGCCGAGCGAACGTCGAGTCACCGAACGCGGCCCAGACCGACCGTTCGTCCGCGGCGACACTGCCGTTCGGATTGCCGAAGGCCGTGCCTCCCACCGAGACTGATCGCGTCACCTGCCCGAACTGCGGATCGACCTTGGAGAGGTCGCCGCGTAAGCCGTGGGCAACCCAGACCGCGTCGAGCCCGACGGCGATCCCCGTCGGCGTACGGTTCTCGAGCGAGATCGTCCCGGCAGCCGAGCGCTGCACCGGATCGATCCTCGTCAGGTTACGGTCCTGGACATTGCCGACCCAGACCGAGCCGTCGCCCGCGGCGATCGGCCCCGGGCTGAGCCCGACCGGGATCTCGGCGACGATCTCGTTCGTCCGAGGATCGATCAGCCCCACGTGGTTGGGCTGGACGGCGCTCAGGCCGCCACCCGAGTCGCCCCCCAGGGTGAGGACAGCCGCAAGCACGGCGATCGCCGCGACCGCCGCGAGCCCGCCGATCGCCCAGCGCAGGCGCCGCGAGAGCCACGGAGCGATCGCCGCCTCAGCCGCCTGGGCGAGGTCGGCGTCACCACGGAGCGGCGGGAACCCGGCCGGCAGCCCGTCGGCGGTGGCCTGGTAGAGACGGACCGGCCGATCGAGATCCTTGAGCCGCTGCTCGCCGAGGTCGCGGAGGAAGACGTGCAGGTCCTCCTCCTCGTCCTCGAGCAGGGTTTGCGTCGCCTGCGATACGAGGATCTGCCCGCCGTGACCGGCCGCGCCGATCCTGGCGGCGCGGTGGACCGCGAGGCCCGTGTACCGGTCGCCGGATGCCACCGCCTGGCCCGTGTGAAGTCCCATCCGGACCTTGATCTGCACGCCCTCGGGCCAGGTATGAGACGCAAGCGCGAGCTGGCCCTCGACCGCAGCGAGCACGGCGTCGCGAGCGCTCGCGAACGCGACGAAGAACGAGTCACCCTGGGTGTCGACCTCGTACCCGCCGTGAGCGTCGAAGACGGCGCGCAGCATTCGCTGGTGGTCGGCCAGGACGGCGCCGTAGCGCTCGCGCAGCTGCTTGACGAGTCGCGTCGACCCTTCGATGTCGGTGAAGAGGAAGGTGACGGCTCCGCGCGGCATCTCCGGCATGGGCCGAAGCCTGACCCGTCCTCCCGCACGCCGCAACATGGCGAGCAGCTTCCGGGCGAGCGGCTATCGTCGGTCTCCGTGACCGATCGTCCCGTCCGCTCGCAGTACGAGGACTTCATGCGCCACGTCTTCACGACGGGCGTGCCGAAGCACGACCGCACCGGGACGGGGACGGTGAGCGTCTTCGGCTACCAGATGCGCTTCGACCTGTCCGAGGGCTTCCCGCTCGTGACGACGAAGAAGGTGCACTTCCGCTCGGTCGCGTACGAGCTCCTGTGGTTCCTCCGCGGCGAATCGAACGTCGGCTGGCTTCAGGAGCACGGGGTGACGATCTGGGACGAGTGGGCCGACGCGGACGGCGACCTCGGACCCGTGTACGGCGTGCAGTGGCGGAGCTGGCCGACGCCCGACGGCGGCCACGTCGACCAGATCGCGAACGTCGTCCGGCTGCTGCGCGAGGAGCCCGACTCGCGCCGAATCGTCGTCAGCGCCTGGAACGTCGCGGACCTCCCGGCGATGGCGCTCCAGCCCTGCCATGCGTTCTTCCAGTTCCACGTCTCGGACGGCCGGCTCTCGTGCCAGCTCTACCAGCGGAGCGCCGACGTGTTCCTCGGCGTCCCCTTCAACGTCGCGAGCTACGCGCTGCTCACGCACATGCTCGCCCAGCAGTCCGACCTCGAGGTCGGCGATCTCGTCTGGACGGGCGGTGACTGCCACGTCTACGACAACCACCGCGAGCAGGTCGCCGAGCAGCTCGCGCGCGAGCCGTACCCGTATCCGTCGCTGGTGCTGCACCGCAGGCCGCTGTCGATCTTCGAGTACGAGTACGAGGACTTCGAGGTCGTCGGCTACGAGCACCACCCGGCGATCCGCGCACCCGTCGCGGTGTGACGCTGTCGATCGTCGCGGCGGTCGCGCGGAACGGCGTGATCGGACGCGAGGGAGGCATCCCCTGGCACATCCCCGAGGACATGGCGCGGTTCCGCGCGCTCACCACCGGGCATCCGGTGCTCATGGGTCGGAAGACCTGGGATTCGCTCCCCGACCGGTTCCGGCCGCTTCCCGGGCGGCGAAACGTCGTCGTCACGCGCAACCCGGTGTGGACCGCCGACGGCGCCGAACGGGCCGCCTCGCTCGACACCGCGCTCGAGCTTCTCGACGATCCGGAGACGGTCTTCGTGATCGGCGGCGCCTCCCTCTACGACCAGGCGCTCCCGCTCGCTGACGACCTCGAGCTGACGGAAGTCGACCTCGAGCCCGAGGGTGACGCGTTCTTCCCCGCCTGGGATCGCGAGGCGTTCGAGGAGATGTCCCGGGACGCGCGCGTCTCGGAGGACGGTACGCCGTTCGCGTTCGTCACGTACCGGAGACGGAGCTGACCTCGAGGATGGCCTCGCGGAAGACCGCCGTGTGCCGTGTCTCGGCGAAGCGCGCTTTCTCGCTCGCCTGGAGCTCAGCGAGCCGCGACCGCACCGCGCGCGCCGTCGTCGAGCGCGGCCCTGCCGGCGGCGGTGAGGGCGACGAGCGTGTCGCCTGCGCCCTCGCGACGGACCTCCACGAGACCATCGGCGAGCGCGTCCTCCCAGACCGGGAGACGCGGGCAGCTCGTCCTCCAGGCGTCCATCGTCTCGCGGTACGTCCGCGGCCGGGCCGAGAGCCACGCGAGGAGCTCGAGCGTGGAGTTCCGTGCGGCCGTGGGAGCGCTCACCCGGTCCGCCGGATGGCGAGCACGCGCGCCTTCCACGAGCCGCTCGGCGCTGCGACGTCCACGACGTCGCCGATCGTCGCGCCCATGAGGGCGCTCCCGAGCGGGGAGCCCGGGGCGACGCCGCCGACCGCCGAGATCTCGACCTCCATGGTCTCACCGTCGTCGTCAGCGATCTCCACGATCGAGCCGACGCCGACGTGCTCGTCGGTCTCGTGCTCGACCGTCACCGCGTGACGGAGGCGCTCCCGGAGGAGGTGGATTCGGCGCTCGAGCAGTCCCTGCTCGTTCTTCGCGGCGTGGTACTCGAAGTTCTCGGCGAGGTCGCCGAACTCGCGGGCGTGCTTGATGGCCTCGGTCGCGGCCTTGCGCCGCGGGCCCTCGAGCTCGACCAGCTCGGCCTCGAGCTCGGCGCGCTGCGCCGGGGACAGGTACTCGGTGTTCGGCTCGGTCACTGGTCGAAGGCTAGCCGCGGAGCTCAGAAGAGGCCGACCGTCTCGCCCGACTCATCGATGTCGATCGCGAACGCGGCGGGTGCCTTCCCGAGCCCCGGCATCGTCATCATGTCGCCGCAGAGGGCGACGATCCAGCCTGCGCCGGTGTACGGACGAAGGTCGCGGACGGGCACCGTGAAGCCGGTCGGCGCGTTCTTCAGCGCCGGGTCGTGCGAGAGCGAGAGGTGCGTCTTCGCCATGCAGATCGGCAGGTTGCCGAGGCCGGCCTGCTCGAATGCCGAAGCCTTCTGCTTCGCGGCGGGAAGCAGCTCGGCCCCGTCGGCGCCGTACACCTTCGTCGCGATCGCGCGGATCTTCTCCGCGATCGGGGCCTCGAGCGGGTAGGCGAGCTCGAAGCTCGAGGGCTGGTCCGCCGCCTCGATGACCGCCTCCGCGAGCTCGGTCGCGCCCTCCCCGCCCAACTCGAACCCCTCGTTCACCGCCGCCGCGTAGGCGCCGTGCTCGAGGGCGAGCTTCCGCACCGCCTCCAGCTCCTCCCGCGTGTCCGTCGGGAACTTGTTCACCGCGACGACGGCCTGCAGGCCGTAGCCGTTGACGATCCCGATGTGGCGCGCGAGGTTCTGCGCCCCGATCTCGATCGCGTCGAGCCCGCCCTCCGGCTTGCCCGCGTGGTGCTTGAGCGCGCGCACCGTCGCGACGAGCACGACCGCGTCCGGGCGCAGGTCGCCGATGCGGCAGGTGATGTCGAAGAACTTCTCCATGCCCATGTCCGAGGCGAACCCCGACTCGGTGATCACGTACTCGCCGAGCTTGAGCGCGACGCGATCGGCAACGAGGGAGTTGTTCCCGTGCGCGATGTTCGCGAACGGCCCGCAGTGGACGAACGCAGGCTGGCCCTCCAGCGTCTGCACCAGGTTCGGCTTGATCGCATCCTTGAGCAGCACGGCGAGCGAGCCTGCGGCACGGATGTCCTCGGCTGTCACCGGCTGTCCGTCGCGGGTCTGCCCGACGGTGATCGCGCCGAGCCGCCGGCGCAGGTCGGCCAGGTCGCGCGCGACCGCGACGAGCGCCATGACCTCGCTGGCCGCGGTGATGTCGAAGCCGGTCTCGCGAGGCGCGCCGTGTGCGCGCCCGCCGAGGCCCGTGATCACGTTGCGCAGGTTGCGGTCGTTGATGTCCAGGCACCGCCGCCAGGAGATGGAGAGCGGGTCGATGCCGAGCTCGTTCCCGTGGGTCAGGTGCGCGTCGATCATGGCGGCGAGCAGGTTGTTCGCGGCCGTGATCGCGTGCAGGTCGCCCGTGAAGTGGAGGTTGAGGTCCTCCATCGGCACCACTTGCGTGTACCCGCCGCCCGCCGCCCCTCCCTTCACGCCGAAGACCGGCCCGACCGACGCCTCCCGCAGGCAGAGGACCGGGTTCCGCCCCAACCTCCCGAGGCCCTGCGTGAGCGAGACCGAGGTGGTCGTCTTGCCCTCGCCGGCAGGCGTGGGCGTGATGGCGGTGACGTTGACGAGCTTCCCGTCCGGGCGGCCGGCGAGCCGCTCGAGCACCGAAAGATCGATCTTCGCCTTGTACCGCCCGTACGGCTCGACCTCCTCCGGGAGGAGGCCGGCGCCCTCCGCGACCTCGACGATCGGGCGGAGCGTCGCCCCCTGGGCGATCTCGAGGCTGGAGGGCATGGCCATGCGTCCGATCGTAACCTCCTCCCGAGCCAAGGCCCGGCACGAGCCAGCTGTCCCCAGCGGCTGCGAAGCAGGCGCGCGTGAGGCGTTCATGCACGATCGGAATCAGCGCTCGCGGATTCCGATCTGTGCATGAGTCAGTGCAGTGCGACCGCGCCCGCGTGCTGCTTGTGGGCGCCACTCTCGAGGATGTCGACGATCTGCCCGATCGCGAACCGGATCTCGTCGTCCGAGGTGTAGAAGTGCGGCCCGAGCCGGATCCCCGCATCGGGCCGGAAGTCGCAGAGGATCCCTCGCGCCTCGAGCTCCGCATGGACGGCGGCGAACTCCGGCACGGCGACGACCACCGTGCCGCCCCTCCGCGCCGGGTTGCGCGGGCTCGTCACCTCGAAGCCCGCGTCGTCGGCGAGGTCGAGCAGCAGCTGCGTCTGGCGGAGGGACTGCTCGCGGATGCGCGCGACGCCGATCTCCTCGACGAGGTCGTAGCCCGCGGTCGCCGCGTAGTGCGCCGCCGGATTCGGCGTCCCGGTGAGGAAGCGCGCCGCGCCGGGGGCGTACTCGAGGTCCTCCTCGAACGCGAACGGCCGCGCGTGCGCCTGCCAGCCCGTGAGCCTGGGCTCGAGCGTCTCGGCGAGGTCGGGCCTGACGTACAGCCACGCGTTCCCCGGCCCGCCGCAGAGCCACTTGACCGAGCCGCCCACGGCGAAGTCGACGCCGAGCGCGGCGACGTCGAGCGGGACGATGCCGGCGGACTGGTAGCAGTCGAGGATCACGTGGGCGCCCACCTCGTGCGCGCGGCGCACGATGGCTTCGACGTCCTGGATCTCGGCCGCTTTGAACAGCACGTGGCTCATCGGCACGAGCAGCGTGCGCTCGTCGATCCTCTCCAGGATCTCGCCGTCGTCCTCGCAGACGACGACCTCGAGCTCGGACTGCGCCTGGTACAGGTAGCGGACGGAGGGGAAGTTGCCGCGCTCGTAGACGACGCGGTTCCGGGCCCGGTCGACCGGGCGGAAGCACGAGAGCGCGACCGCCTCCGCGATCGCGACGTTCTGGTGCATCACCGTCGAGCCCGGCGGCGCGCCGACGATCCTCCCCACCTGGTCTCCGACCGTCCAGGGCGTCGACCACCAACCCTCGGCCCACGAGCGGATCCCGCGCTCGGCCCACATGCCCGCATACTCGGCGAGCCGGTCCGCCGCCCGCCGTGGCATCGCCCCGAGCGAGTGGCTGACGAGGTAGGTCGTATGCTCGAGGATCGGGAACTCGGCCCGGTACTCGAGGAGGTCGCGCATGGCCCGCAGTCTGCCCGACATGGGCCCGTGGGACGCCGTCTTCGACGAGACGTACCTGCGGACATACGTGCCGTTCCTCGACGACGAGCGGACGCGCGAGGAGGCGCGCGGCGCGATAGCGCTCGCGGGGGTCGAGCCGGGCGCGGAGGTGCTCGACTGCCCCGTCGGGTTCGGCCGGCACGCGCTCGTCCTCGCTGCCGACGGCTACCTGGTGACAGGTCTCGACCGCTCGGAGGTCCAGCTCGCGGAGGCCGAGCGCCTACGGGGCGACGCGGACTGGCCGGTGCTCGTCCGTGGCGACTACCGGGACCTGCCGTTCGCGGACGAGAGCTTCGACGCCGCGCTCAACCTCTTCAGCTCGCTCGGATACCTCGAGCGGGTCGAGGACGTCGGCGTCCTGCACGAGTTCAGGCGCGTCCTCCGGCCGGCCGGCACGCTCGTCCTCGAGACGATGCATCGCGACCGTCTCGCACGGATCTTCCTTCCCCGCACCTGGGAGTGGCTCCCGGACGGATCGCTGTTCGTTCAGGAGCGAACGGTGGACTGGGTCTCCGGGGAGGTCTCCACCCGGCACGTCATCGTGGGACCCGAGGGCGAGCGGATCGAACGCCGCTTCATCCATCGCCTGTACACCGCGACCGAGTGGGTCGAGATACTCCGCGAGGCCGGCTTTGCGACGATCGAGTGCTTCTCCGACTGGTCGGGCACGAGGCCGCCGACGCCGGAGGCGCGCCTCATCGTGCGCGCGAGGAAGGCCGTCGAGTAACGTCGCACGCGGTGCGCGTCCGCTTCGACCGCTTCTACACCTACGCCGCGCTGACCGAGGTGCTGGACGCCTGGGCGGCCGAGTTCCCGTCGCTCCTCCGGCTCGAGTCGATCGGGCAGTCGTACGAGGGCCGCGAGATCGCGCTCGCCACCGTCACCAACCTCGAGACCGGGCCTCCCGAGGAGAAGCCGGCGGTCTTCGTCCATGCCCAGATCCACGCGATGGAGTTCACGGGCACGACCGCGGCGCTGACGCTGCTCGACCGCCTCCTCCACGAGCACGGGAGCGACGAGCGGGTCACGCACGCACTCGACACGCGCACGTTCTACGTCGTCCCGCGCGTGAACCCGGACGGCGCCGAGGCGGGCCTCGCGGACGGGCGCTGGCGCCGGTCGAGCGTGCGCCCCTACCCGCGCGAGGAGCCCGAGGACGGCCTCCATCGCGAGGACGTGGACGGCGACGGGCGCGTCCTCTTCATGCGCGTGCCCGACTCGAACGGGTCGTGGAAGACGCATCCCGAGGATGCCCGGCTGCTGATCGCTCGGCGCCCGGACGACGTCGAGGGCGAGTTCTTCCGTGTCCTCCCCGAGGGCACGATCCGGAACTGGGACGGCGTCACGATCCCGATCGCACGTCCGCTCGAAGGTCTCGACCTCAACCGCAACTGGCCCGCGGAGTGGGCACCGGAGAGCGAGCAGCAGGGCGCCGGCCCGTACCCCACCTCCGAGCCCGAGGTACGCGCGCTCGTGCAGGCGATCGTCGAGCGCAAGAACATCACCTCGTACGTCGGCTACCACACGTTCTCCGGCGTCCACCTGAGGCCCTGGTCGGGGCACCCGGACGACGACTTCCCGGTGCCCGACCTGCGCGCGTTCGCGCTGATGGGCGAGGAGGCGACGAAGCTCACCGGCTACCCGGCGATCTCGATCTTCCACGACTTCAAGTACCACCCGAAGATGGTCATCAAGGGCGGCGACGTCGACTGGATCTACGACCACCTCGGCGCGTACGCGTGGGTGACCGAGTTC
>Ga0075428_100002022_pt1 | contig 21878 bp, 24 predicted proteins | sample RhiMetdeltSRZDD2_FD_75291 | JGI IMG/M metagenome (GOLD analysis project Ga0075428, IMG submission 75291) | Populus rhizosphere microbial communities from Tennessee, USA - Rhizosphere MetaG P. deltoides SRZDD2 | ecosystem: Host-associated > Plants > Roots > Rhizosphere > Soil | place: USA... | reverse complement strand
GCGCTGCCGAGCCGGGCGGTGCGCTCTGCACCTGAGCCTTCAGCTCGTCGATCTCCTGCTGCAGGATGCGCAGCTTTTCGTCCGTGCTCTGCGCACGTGCGTTCGTCGCAACAGCCCAGGCACAGGACAACGCCAATACCAACGCCGTCTTCTTCATGGTTGCTCCCAGTCAGTTTTGGATTACCGCTCGGTGGCTGGCTGGGCTGGCAACGATGCCGGCTGGCTGGCTCCCCTTCGAAAAAGATTTGGATCGGGCCGTTCGAGCCTTTAGGACATCAACCGGATTCGCGCGCGACCTGGCGGGACTGCAGCGCGGCGACCATCAGCCAGACCGCGGGCACAAGCACCAGGGCGTAGGTGAAGAACGCTCCGTAGTGGCCCTCGGGGCCGTACGGCTCGGTGGCGAGGTGCCAGTACGCGTTGTCGATCGGAAGCAGGTTGGCCTCGGTCGACTCGTGGAACGCGTTGAGGAGCAACTGCAGCGCGAACAGGATGAGAAACACCGAGGTGACCTTGAAGAAGAGCGCCAGGTTCACGCGCTGACCGTAGCGCGACCAGCCCCAGGCGAGGAGCGCGGCAAGCCCGAGCCCCGCAAGCGCTCCGAGCACGAAGTGCGCGGTTTCGGTTTCGCGGAAGAGCGACGCGGTGACAAACGCGGTTTCCATTCCCTCGCGGGTGATCATCAGCACGACGAACAGGAACACCGCGATCCACGCGCCGCGACCGTCGCGCCCGACCGCCGCCTCGAGCTTGGCACCGATATCGCGGCGCATGTGCTTGGCCGCCTTGAGCATGTAAATCACCATCGAGATCACCAGCACGGCGGCGACCAGGGACAAAACGCCTTCCGAGAGCGGCGTTACGGCTTTTTGCGCCAGCACCGTTCCGAGCGCCACCGACGCCGCGATGGCGGTGGCGGTGCCCCAGCGCACCGCCGGCAACAGCGCGGCGCGGCCGGTCTTGCGCAGGTAGGTCGCCGCGATCGCCACGATCAGGAACATCTCGATTCCTTCGCGCAGCGTGACCAGCATCATCTGTCCCATGATTTCCCCGTCTATGCCGTCAGGATCAGCTTTCCGTTCTGCGTCAGTCGCAGGCGGTATTCCCGTCCCTTGTGGACGATCACCAACTCGTGGCGGCGGCCGAGCAGCGCCTCGCTTGTGACGCGCACCGGGAAGTGCTCGGTCGCGTTGCCGTCCTTCGGCGAGGGGCCTTGCTTTAGGTCCACAAATGAACGATAATTATTCTCATCTACGGTGTCAATGCCATTTTGTTTGTTCTTTCAAAACGATGATTGATCCTGGTCAATGTCTTGAAAGAACAGTAATTGAAAGTCGTTCGCAATAAGGAGCCGGGATGTACGTCTGCGTTTGCAACTCGGTAACGGAACGCCAAGTCCAGGAGTGCGCCGAGGCCGGGGTGTGCACGCTCGACGAGCTCGCCCTGGAGCTCGGCGTGGGCGCCGGCTGTGGTCGTTGCAGGGAGTGCGCGGCCGAATGTCTGCAGGCCTGCGTCGATACGCAAGCCCTCAGTCCCGCCTAGTCGTTCCCGTCTAGCTTTTCAAGCCACTCGCGTCAGCACCGGCTTGCCGGCGAAGTGCCGGCGCAGGTTCTCGATCTGCAGGTCGCCCATCGCCTTGCGCGTTTCGACCGTCGCGCTTCCAACGTGGGGAAAAAGCACGGCGTTGTCCAGGCTGAAAAATTCCGGCGGCACGCGCGGCTCGTCGGCGAAAACGTCCAGCCCCGCGCCGGCAATCTTCTTTTCCTGGAGGTAACGCAGGAGCACCGGCTCGTCGACCACCGAGCCGCGCGCGATGTTGACCAGGTAGCCCTCGGGTCCCAATGCATCGAGCACCTTGGCATTGATGATGCGAGCGGTTTCGGCGGTGGCCGGAGTCACGACGATCAGCACGTCGGAGTTCTTTGCCAGCGTGGCTGGATCGGGGTCGTAGGGATACGCCACGTCCTTGCGGTTGCGATTGTGATAGCGGATCTTCATGCCGCAGGCCTGCGCGCGCTTGGCGATTGCCTCACCGATCCGGCCTAGGCCGAGCACGCCGAGGATCTTGCCGCCGATGTCGACGGTAAGCGGGTAGGGACCGCGCGAGGCCCAGTTGCCGCCCCTCAGATACACCTCGGACTGGGGAAACTTGCGCACGGTGTTCAACACCAGGGCGATCGCCGTGTCGGCCACCGCCTCATTGAGTACATCCGGCGTGTTGGTGACGATGATCTTGCGCTTCTTAGCGTCCTCTAGGTTGATTGCATCGACGCCCACGCCGAAGTTGGAGATGATTTCCAGCCGGGGCAGCGCATCCATCAGCTTGCCGTCCACCGCCATCGGGCCGAAGGTCGCCAGGCCGCGCACAGCGGCTGCGTGCTGTTTCAGGAAGGCGTTGCGATCCGGGGCGTCGGATAGAAGGTGCGCTGTGAATTCATTCTGCAGCGTGGCCATGGTGCCGGCGTGGCCGCGCGCGGTAATGATGATCTCGGGTTTCATGACTTGAATTTTGCCGCGAGCGCTTCGGCACCGCGCGCCAGGATGCCCACGTCGGCGCCCACCGCGACGAACAGCGCGCCGCACTCCAGCCAGTGGCGCGCGTCGGCTTCGTTGGGGGTGAGGATGCCGGGCGCGGCGCCGCACTGGCGGATGCGGCGAATGGCCTGGTCGATCAGCGGTTTCACTTTGGGATTGGCGATCTCGCCGGTGTAGCCCATCGAGGCGTGCAGGTCCGCTGGACCGATGAACACGCCGTCGACGCCCTCTATTCCGCAGATCGCCTCGATGTTGTGCAGCGCCGCCTCCGTCTCCACCTGTACCAGTACGCAGATCTCCTCGTGCGCGCGCTTGGCATAGTCCTTCACACGGCCGAAGCGCGTCGCGCGCGTGGTGCCCGCGACTCCGCGCATGCCGGCCGGTGGGTACCGCGTATACGAAACGGCCTTTCTTGCTTCTTCAGCAGTAGAGACGTAGGGCACCAGCAGCGACTGCGCACCGATATCGAGCACCCGCTTCATGGTCACCATGTCGTTCCACGGCACGCGCACCACCGGATGCGCCGGGTACGGGGCCGCTGCCTGCAGCTGGGTGAGCAGATTCTCGAGGTCAGCCGGCGAATGCTCGGTATCGAGCAGGATCCAGTCGAAGCCGGCGCCTGCGATGACTTCCACGCTGTAGTTCGACGACAGGCTCGACCACAGGCCGATTTGCGCCGTGCCTGCCTTGAGCGCGCGCTTGAAGCGGTTTTGCGGCAATTCCATGTCAGTGGATCTCGGGCTCGGGCGTGGGCGCGGTGCCTTCGAGGAAATCGAAGTCGCAGCCCTCGTCGGCCTGCTTGACGTGGCCGGAGAAGATGGCGCCGTAGCTGCGCTCGTACTTGCGGGCCGGCGGCTTCCAGGCGCTTTTGCGCTTCTCCATCTCCTCCGGGGAAATTTTCAGGTTCAGCGCCCGCTGGCCGACGTCGAGCTCGATCAGGTCGCCGCTCCGGACGAAAGCGAGCGGGCCGCCGACGAAGGACTCCGGCGCGACGTGCAGCACGCAGCAGCCGTAGCTCGTGCCGCTCATGCGTGCGTCCGAAATCCGCACCATGTCGCGCACGCCTTGCTTGAGGAGCTTCTTCGGCACCGGGAGCATGCCCCATTCGGGCATCCCCGGGCCGCCGAGCGGCCCCGCGTTGCGCAGCACGAGCACGGAGTGCTTGTCGCAGTCGAGGTCGTCGCGGTCGATGCGTGCCGCCATGTCGTTGTAGTCGTCGAACACGACCGCCTTTCCGGTGTGCTTCGCGATGTTCGTCGCGGACGCTTTGATGACCGCGCCGTTCGGGGCGAGGTTGCCGCTCAGCACGACCAGGCCGCCGGATTCCTTCAGCGGGTTGTTTCGTTTCCGGATCACGTCTTCGTTGTAGATGCGCGCGCCCTCGAGATTCTGGCCAATGGGTTTCCCGTTGACAGTCCTGCAGTCCAGCGAAAGCAGATCGCGCAATTCGTTCAGCAAGGCGCGAAGCCCGCCGGCGTAGTAGAAGTCCTCCATCAGGTACTTGTCGCCCGAAGGCCGCACGTTGGCGAGCAGCGGCACCTTCTTCGAGAACTCGTTGAAGCGCTCGAGCGGGAACTTGACGCCGGCGCGGCCGGCCATGGCGACGAGGTGGATCAGCGCGTTGGTCGAGCCGCCCATCGCCATCAGGGTCACGGCGGCGTTGTCGAATGATTTCGCGCTGAGCAGATCGCGCGGCTTCAGGTCCTCCCAGACCATCTCGACGGCGCGCTTGCCGGTCAGCGTCGCCATCTTGGAGTGGTTGGAGTCGGGGGCGGGAATCGACGACGCGCCGGGCAACGTGAGACCGAGCGCCTCGGCGAGCGACATCATGGTCGCCGCGGTGCCCATCGTCATGCAGGTGCCGGGCGAGCGCGCGATGCCGTCCTCGATTTCCTGCCAGTCCTTCTGCGTGATGTTGCCGGCGCGCAGCTCGGCCCAGTACTTCCAGGTGTCCGAGCCCGAGCCGAGCGTGGTCTCGCGCCAGTGCCCGGTGAGCATCGGTCCCGCCGGCATGTAGATCATCGGCAGGTTCATGCTGGTCGCGCCCATGACGAGGCCCGGCGTGGTCTTGTCGCAGCCGCCCATCAGCACCGCGCCGTCGGCCGGATAGGAGCGCAGCAGCTCCTCGGTCTCCATGGCGAGGAAATTGCGGTACATCATCGTGGTCGGCTTCTGCATCACCTCGGCAAGCGACATGGCGGGCATCTCGACGGGGAAGCCACCCGCCTGCCACACGCCGCGCTTCACCTCCTCGACGCGCTGCTTGAAGTGGGTGTGGCAGGTGTTGATGTCCGACCACGTGTTGATGATCGCGATCACCGGCTTGCCGGCGTAATCGCTGCGGTCGTAACCCATTTGCGCGGTGCGCGAGCGGTGGCCGAACGAACGCAGGTCGTTCACGCCGAACCAGCGGTAGCTGCGCAACTCTTCCGGTGCTTTTCGTTTACTCAAACTTGGCTCCTGACTCTTTCACCACCCGGGCCCACTTCGCCTGCTCGCTGGAGAGCCACCGGCCGAGGCTTTCCGGTGTGCCGGTGCGGACTTCGGTCCCCTGTTTGGCAAAGCGATCGATCATCTCGTCGCTGCCGAGGGTTTTGATCAATTGTGAATTCAACTTCGCCACCGTGTCGCGCGGCATGCCCTTCGGTCCCACCACGCCCTGGAACGAGCCGGTCTCGAATCCCGGCAAGCCCTGCTCGGCGACGGTCGGCGTATCCGGCGCGCTCGGCATGCGCTTCGCGCTCGAGATCGCGATCGCCTTGAGCCTGCCGCCCTGCACCGACGGCCAGGTGGCGAGCATGCCGTTGAAGAGCACATCGGCCTGGCCCGCAGCGACCGCCGCCACGGCATCGGAACCGCCTTTGTAGGGAATGTAGGTCCAGTTGACGCCGGTGCGCTGCGCGAAATCGATGCCGGCGAGCTGCGGCGCGCCGCCGAGACCGGAGATGGCGAAGTTGAGCTTGCCCGGATTTGCCTTGGCGAGCGCGACCAGCTCCTTCACGTTGGCTGCCTTCACCGAAGGATGGACGGCGAGCACGTGCGGCGAATAGGACACCATCACCACGGCTGAAAAATCCTTGGCAGGGTCGAACGGCAGCTTCGGATAGACGCTCGCGCTGATCACCAGTCCGCCAAGGTCGGTGAGGAGCAGCGTGTAGCCGTCGGGCGCGCTCTTCGCCACGAAATCGGCGCCGACGTTGCCGTTCGCGCCCGGCTTGTTCTCCACGATCACCGGCTGGCCCCAGGCCTCGGTGAGCTTCGGCCCGATCTGGCGCGCGAGGATGTCCGACGTTCCGCCCGGCGCGTAGGGAACGATGATGCGGATCGGTTTCGCAGGATAGGTCTGCGCGTGCGCCAGCGACAAGAATAGCGACGCGGCGAGGGCAAGCAGGCTCTTCACTTGGGGTCTCCGTCGGGGCGGGATCGTGGAGCGGAACTCTAGCGCGTTCCGTGCGCCCTGGCTAAACTGCCGCTCTTCCCCTGAGGTAAGAGAATGACCCGTTTCGCCGTCTCGCTGTGCCTTCTGCTCGCGTGCCTTACTGCGGGTGCACAAAGCTTTCCTTCCAAACCCATCCGGGTGGTGATTCCGTTCGTCGCCGGCGGCTCCTCGGACATCGTCGGCCGCGCCATCGGCGCGAAGTTCCAGGAATTCCTCGGCCAGCCCGCCGTGGTCGAGAACAAGCCCGGCGCGAACGGCGCCATCGCCGCCGAGTTCGTCGCCAAGGCCGACGCCGACGGCCACACCATCCTGGTCGGCTCGATCGGCGTGTTCTCGATCAACCCGGCGCTGTTCAAGGACCTGCGCTACAACCCGGTGCGCGACTTCGCTCCGATCACGCTCGCGGTGACCACGCCCAATGTCCTCATTACCAAGCCCGCCCTCGCCGCCAATTCGATGAAGGAGCTCGTCGACTACGCGAAGAAGAATCCGGGGAAGCTCTCCTACTGTTCGAGCGGCACGGGATCCTCGGATCACCTGACGGCGGAGCTCCTCAACCAGGTGGCCGGCATCTCCGCGGTACACGTGCCCTACAAGGGCGGCGCCGCGTGCCAGACCGACATCATGGGCGGGCAGGTCGACATCTCGTTCCAGAACCTCGGCGCGGTCACGAACTACATCCGCGGCAACCGCATGAAGGCGCTCGCGGTCACCGCCAAGGCGCGCAATCCGCAGCTGCCGAACGTCCCGACGACGGCCGAAGGCGGCTTTCCCGACCTGGTGGTGACCTCCTGGCAGGCCGCGGCCGCTCCCGCCAAGACCCCGCGCGAGATCGTCGCCAAGCTCAACGACGCCACGGTCAAGGCGCTGCGCGCGCCCGAAGTGCGCGAGCGAATGAGCCAGATCGGCTTCGACGTCGTAGCCAGCACGCCGGAGGAGTTCGGCAGCTTCATGAAGCAGGAGGTCGAGCGCTGGACCGAGGTCGTCAAGCGCGGGGGCATCAAGCCGGATTGATGAGTTTGATTTTCAAGAGAGAAGGCCTAACCAAGGCCATCGCCGCGATTGCCGCCGCCGGCGGCAGCGAACCCGCGGAAGCGCAGCTCGTCGCGGATAACCTCGTCGCCGCCAACCTGACCGGCCACGATTCGCACGGCATCGGCATGATGCCGCGCTATGTCGAGGCGCTGCTCGAGGGCGGGCTGCATCCGAACCGCAAGCTGGAGGTGAAGCTCGACGGGGGCGCGCTCCTCGCGCTGGATGGACGCGCCGGCTATGGGCAATCGATCGGCCTGCAGGCGACGCGCATGGCCATCGAGCGCGCGAAGAAGCACGGCCTGTCGCTTACCGCGCTCGGCAACGCGCATCACCTCGGCCGCATTGGGCATTGGGCCGAGATGGCGGTGGCAGAAGGGCTCGTTTCGCTGCACTTCGTCAACGTCATCTCGTTCGCCCGCGTCGCGGCTTACGGCGGCGCCGACGGGCGCTTCGGCACCAACCCGGTCTGCATCGGCATCCCGCTGCCCGGCGAGCCGCCGTTCCTTCTCGACATGGCCACGAGCGCGGTGGCTCAAGGCAAGCTGCGCGTGGCGCACAACAAGGGCGCCAAGATTCCGCTCGGCTGGCTGCTCGACCGCGAGGGCAATCCGACCGACGACCCGCGTTGGGGCGTGGTGCAGCCCTTCGGCGCGATGCAGACTTTCGGCGGGCACAAGGGCTACGGCCTTGCGGTGGCATGCGAGCTGCTCGGCGGGGCGCTCACGGCAGGCGGCACCTGGCACTATCCGGAGGGCACCAAGCGCCGCGTGCTGAACGGGATGCTGTCGATCGTGATCGATCCGGCGAAGCTCGGTACCAAGGAGACGTTCGAGCGCGAGGCGCGCGACTACCTCGACTGGATCCGCAAGTCGCCGCCGGCGCCGGGCTTCGACCGCGTGCGCATCGCCGGCGAGCCGGAGCGCGAGACGCGCGCGGCGCGTGAGCGCGACGGCATCCCGGTGGACGACGGGACGTGGCGGGAAATCGGCGCCGCGGCCGCAAGGCTCGGCCTCGCAGCCGAACGGATCGACTCCCTCGCTAGAGGGCCGTAACGCCGAGCCTTGCTGCGAGCGCGTTGAGCTCGGCGAGCACCGCGCTGCCGAGCGGAATGCCTTCGCGGCGACGGCGCTCGGCGGTGAGGCGCTCGGGATCGCCCGGGGCGAGCGGCGGCCGCGACGGCTCGGAAGGCGCTTCCGCGCGCGCTTCCTCCAGGAGCCGCTTGACTTGCGAAGCAAACAACGCGGGCTCGACGAAGCGGCCTACGTCGAGCGCGAGCATGAAGTGACCCAGGTTGCGCGGCTTGGCGAGCTCGCCGTACATCTTGGTCACGTGGCGGCCGAAGGGCAGGCCCACGAGCTGCGCGCAAAGGACCTCCACCATCAGCGCCAGCGCGTAGCCCTTGTGGGCGCCGCTCGGCGCCAGCCCGACGACCTTGTTCGGGTCGGTGGTCGGCCTGCCTTCCGCATCGACACCCCAGTCGGGCGGGATGGACTTGCCTTCCTCGCGCGCAACGATCACTTTGCCCCAGGCGGCGTGGGTGGTCGACATGTCGATGACGAGCGGCGGCCCGTCCGCGGCCGGGGCGCCGAAGGCGATCGGGTTCGAGCCGAGGAAGATCCGCTTCATGCCGGGCGGCACCATGATCGAGTCGGTGTGGGTGAGCGCTATCCCGACCATGCCCTCGCGCGCCGCGAGCTCCACGAAGTAGGCGCAGGCGCCGCAGTGCGAGCTGTTGCGCGCGCCGACCGCGCCGACGCCGCTCTCTTTCGCCAGCGAGACCGCCTCCTGCATGGCGCGCACCGCCACGAGCTGGCCCATCCCGCGGTCGCCTTCCACCACGGCGGTGGAAGCGCCGGTGCGCTGCACCGAGATCTTCGGCCGCGGGTTGACCGTGCCGTTGCGCAGCCGCGCGGCGTAATGCGGCAGTCGCACCACGCCGTGGCTGTCGACGCCGCGCAGATTCGATTCGACCAGCGTCTCGGCGACGAGCCGGGCGTCGGACGCGGCCAGGCCGAGCTTCTCGAGGCAGGCGGCGGCGAACCCGGTAAGCTTCGCGGCGGCAACCGATGTGTCAGTCATGGATCGATTGTAGATGAGCGCGCTGGAAGACACGTTCGCCTGGTTCAGGGCCTGGGGGCGAGCGGCGCTGTTCGCCTCCGCCGCGGCGGCCGCGGCGCTGTCCCTTTCCGCCTACACCGCGCGGACGCGGGCGCTCGCCATACGCGAGATCTACTTCAACGCCTGGCACGTGCTGCCCGGATTCACCCTGTTCATGGCGCTGCTCAGCATGGTGGTGATCCGGGTCACGATCGGACTTGCGCGCGACTATGGCCTCGCGCAGTTTGCCCTCGAGCTGGTGTTCCGCGCGGTGGTGCTCGAGCTGATCCCGCTGCTGGCCGCGTTCTACGTCGCGCTGCGCTCGGGGGCCGCGATCGTGACCGAAGTGGCGATGATGCGCGTCTCGGGCGAGCTCGACGAGCTGTTCGCCGCGCACATCGATCCGTACGAGCGCGAGTTCGTGCCGCGGATCGCCGCCGCCGCGATCTCGGTATTCGCGCTCACGATCGTGAGCTGCACGGTGGTGATGTGCGTCGCCTACCTCGTGACCTACGGCGCCAATCCGTCCGGCCTGGACGAGTTCGCGCGCACCGTCGCGCGGGTGTTCGGCCCGCGGGCGATCGCCGGCTTCATGCTGAAGTCGTTCCTCTTCGGCGCCGCGGTTGCCGTGATCCCGATCGCCGCCGGCCTGGACGCCACGCGGGACCATCCCGAGTCGGTGCCCGCGGCCGTGATGGGCGGCATGGTGCGCCTTTTCGTCACCCTCGCGCTGATCGAGCTGCTCTCGCTCGCGGCGAAGTACGTCTAGGCCGCCGGCTAGCGGCGAGCGCGCGGGCGGTAGGGATCCTGCACCGGATTGTACGGATCGGCGTCTTTGAGGCGCTGCTGGCGTTCCGCCTCGAGCTCGCGCTGGCGCTGCGACTGATAGCGCCGCTGCTGCGCCGCGCGCTCGGCCTGCTCCTCGCGCTGCCGGTCCTGCAGGTGATAGTGGAGCTGGCGGCGAGCCTCCGGCGATTCGACGTTGGCGGTCTTTGGCTTTTCGGCCGCCTGGCCAGCCTCCTGCGGCCGGTCGGCGTAGGTCACCTTTCCCTTTTCATCGACGTGCCGATAGAGTTTCTGAGAAAAGGCCGGGCCTGCAACCGCGAAAACGAGGAGTACGGCGAGCACGCTAGCGGGCATGGTCAATATCTCCGATAGCCGTGGTTCTGCTGCTCGAGCTGGCGCAGGCGCTGCTTCTCCTGTTCGAGCCGGCGGCGAGCTTCGGCCTCCTCCCGCTGCTTCGACATCTCCTCGATGCGCTGCTCGCGCGCCGCGTCCTGTGCCAGCTTGCGCGAGTTCGCGGCGGCCTCGCGTCGGGTCTGGTCGACCCAAAGCTGATATCTCGCGTCATCTACGCGCCGCTTACGAAGTTCCTCGGCTTCGCGCGCACGCCGGGTGACCTCGTCGCGCTCTTCCTGCTGGCGTGCGAGCAATTCCTCCTTCTCGCGCAGCTGCGCGGCTGCCGCGGCGCGCTCTTGTTGCACGTGATGATGGTAGCCGTAGGCGCCGACCAACGCGGCGGCGGCGACGAGCAGCCACGGCATGTTGCGCGCGATCCAAGGGCGCTCGTCCGTCTCGACCCCCGGCGTGGCCTCTGCGCCGCCGAAGGCGAGGCGGGTGTCGTAGCGCTTGCGCAGGTTGTCGTTGGACAGCGTTCTATAGGCTTCTTCGACCGCGGTACGCGCGACCGCTGCACCGTCGGCATCGCGCGCCAGACGCTCCCTGAGCCTTGCGCTGATGGACCTGTAGGCGGCGTCGATCGTTTCCTGCGACGCGCTCTGTGCAACCTCAAGCACCTGGTACAGCGTCTTTTTAGTGTGCACGTCTATCCCCCGCGCAGGATGGTAGACGAGCGGGCCGGCAATGCCTGCCAGAAAAGTCACGGCGCCGCGTCTTCCTGACGGGCCTTGTAATAAAGTACGCCCCGATGGAGCGCGATGGCTTCTCGCCGATCCCCAAGAACCTGCAGTTCCGCGTCGGGCTGCTGCTCGGCCTCGCCATCATGGTCGCGGCGGGGTTCATCCTCTACGCGCTCTATGCGCGCGGCACGTTCGAGGCGACGCAGCGCCTCACGCTGGTGTCCGACAACGCCGAAGGCGTGAGCCTGGGGATGGATCTCACCTTCTCCGGTTTTCCCATTGGCCGGGTGGTGCGCATTTCGCTCGCCGACGACGGCCGTGCGCGCATCGAGCTGGAGGTGCCGCGAAGGGATGCGCGCTGGCTGCGCGTCACGAGCATCTTCACGCTCGAGCGCGGCATCGTCGGCGGCGCGCGCATCCGCGCGTTTTCCGGCAATCTGCAGGACCCGCCGCTGCCCGACGGCGCCGAGCGTCTGGTGCTGCGCGGCGACACCCAGGAGGAGATCCCGCGCATGGTAGCGACGCTGCGGAGCACGCTCGAGAACATCGAGCAGCTGACCGGGCCGGGCGGCAGCCTCCAGGCCAGCCTCGCCAACCTGCGCGCCGCGACCGAGCGCGTGAGCGGCCGTCACGGCGCGCTCGGCGCGGTGCTCGGCAACGATGAGGACGCGAAGAAGGTGGTCGCCGCGATCGAGCGCGCGAATGCGCTGCTCGCGTCCATGAGCGGCGTCGTCGCCAAGACCGATCAGCGCGTCCTGGGCCCCGGCGGCGTGGTGGAAAGTACGCAGCGCGCAGTCGACCAGGCCAACGCCATCCTCGGCGAGCTGCGCGAGAGCCTCAAGCGCGTCGACAAGATCCTCGCCGACGCACAGTCCGTGGCCGGCAACGCCAAGGCGGCGACGCACGACCTCGGCGCGCTGCGCGCCGAGGTCGACGCGAGCCTGCGCAAGGTCACCGCGCTCATCGACGAGATCAACCGCAAATGGCCCTTCCAGCGCGATTCCGAGATTCGCTTGCCTTGACCCTGGTTGCGGCGGCGTGCGGCAGCACGCAACCGCTCGACTGGCAGGCGAATGCCGCCTCGGCCATGCAATCGTTCCAGCGCCACTACTTCTCCGGAGAAACGGCGACTGCCGAGGCCGAGTTCAAGTCTGCGCGCACCGAGCTGGCGCGAACCGGCCGCGCCGATCTGGTCGCCCGCGCGGAGCTGGTGCGCTGTGCCGTGCGGACGGCGAGCCTGGAGTTCGACGAGTGCCCGGGCTTCGAAGCGCTGCGCTATGGCGCTCGTCCCGAGGAACTCGCCTACGCCGACTACCTCGCGGGCCGTGGGCGCCACAGCGTGGGCGACGACCCACTGTCACGCCTCGTGGCTGCCGGCGTTTCGCTGAAGCGCGGCAGCATCGATCCCGCCGGCATCAGCGCGGCGGTCGACGTGGCTTCCGCGCAGGGCTGGCGGCGGCCGCTGCTCGCGTGGCTCGGCGTGCAGGAGAAGCGCGCCGCCGACGCCGGCGACAGCGAAGCGGCGGCGCGCATCCGGCGGCGCATCGGTCTCATCTCCGGCTAGAATCGCCCGCTCGAGGAGGCTGAATGGCGAAGAGTACGCGGCGGCCGGAGCCGAAGGTCGTGCGCCCGGACGACATCGACCCGAAGCACCGCTGGGACCGCCCGCTGCAGGCGCCGGGGCGCACGCAGGTCGATTTCGAGGAGCGCGTCGACTTCCGCAGGCTGCACGAGTATCGGCTCGCGCGAGTGCGCGCCGCGCTGGCGCAGTCGGGACTGGGTGCGCTGCTGTCGTTCGACCAGCACAACATCCGCTATACGACCAGCACGGTGATCGGCGAATGGGCGCGCGACAAGCTCACGCGCTATTCGCTGCTCACCGGAAACGGCGATCCCTATGTCTGGGATTTCGGCAGCGCGGCGCGGCATCACAAGCTCTATGCGCCGTGGCTCGCCACCGACCACTGCCGCGCAGGGTTGCTGGGCCTGCGAGGCGCCACCGGCGGCGACCTGACGCTGTTCAAGGATGCGGCGAAGGAGATCAAGGGCATCCTGGATGCGGAGGGCGTCGGCGACCAGCCGCTCGGGGTGGACGTGGTCGAGCCGCCGATGCTTTTTGCATTGCAGGAGGCGGGGATCGAGATCCGCGACGGCCAGCAGACGATGCTGCACGCGCGGGAAGTGAAGAACATCGACGAGCTGACGCTGCTCAACATGGCCGCCGCCATGGTCGACGGCGTGTACCAGGACATCGCCGAAGCCCTCAAGCCCGGGGTGCAGGAGTCGCAGATCGTGGCGCTCGCGACCAAGCGCCTCTACGAAATGGGCTCGGATTGCGTCGAGGCGATCAACTCGATCTCCGGCGAGCGCTGCTCGCCGCATCCGCACAACTTTACCGACCGCCTGATCCGGCCGGGGGACCAGGCGTTCTTCGACATCATCCAGTCCTTCATGGGCTACCGGACCTGCTACTACCGGACCTTCAACGTCGGCCGGGCGACGCCGCCGCAGCGCAGCGCCTACAAGAAGGCCCGGGAATGGATGGACCGGGTGATCGAGCTGCTGAAGCCCGGAATGGCCACGGACAAGGTGGCGGCGAAGCTGCCCAAGGCCCAGGATGCCGGTTTCGCGACCGAGATGGACGCGTTCGGACTCAATTTCTGCCACGGCCTGGGCCTCGGCCTGCACGAGCGGCCCCTGATCTCCCGGCTCAACTCGTTCCGCGAGCCGATCGAGCTCAAGGCCGGCATGGTGTTCGCCGTCGAGACCTACTGTCCGGCGACCGACGGCGTGTCCGCTGCACGCATCGAGGAAGAGGTCATCCTCACGCCGAGCGGCGCCAAAATCATCTCGCTTTATCCCGCAGAGGATCTCCCGATTGCCAACCCCTACTAATCTCAAGCTGGGCTGGATCGGCGCCGGGCGCATGGGCTATGCCATGGCCGAGCGCCTCGCCAAGGGCGGCTGCGACATCGCGGTCTGGAACCGCACCAAGGAGAAGGCGCAGCCGCTTGAGAAGTACGGCGCGAAGGTCGTGAACCAGCTCGAGGAGCTTTCCACGAGCGACATCCTCTTCGTGATGGTTTCCACCTACGACGACGTCAAGGAGGTGATCGGCAAGGCCCTGGCCTCCGGCCGCAAGCCCAAGATGGTCGTGGAATGCTCTTCGATCTCGCTGGAGGGGTCCGCCGAACTCAGAAAATCCCTGGCCGCGAAGGGCGTCGAATACCTGGCAGCACCGGTCAGCGGTAACGCGAAAGTCATCAAGGCCGGCAAGCTGACCTTCGTCGTGTCGGGGCCGAAGGCGGCGTACGAAGCGGCGCGCCCCTACCTCGACATGATGGGAACCGGCTCGAGCTACGTCGGCGAGGGCGAGCTCGCGCGCATCGCCAAGATCTGCCACAACGTCATGCTCGGCGTGGTGATCCAGAATCTGTGCGAGGTCACGGTCCTCGCGCAGAAGGCGGGCATGCCGCGCCACGCGTTCCTCGACTTCCTCAACAAGAGCGTGATGGGATCGATGTTCACGCGCTACAAGACGCCCGCGCTCGTGAATCTCGATTTCCACGTCACCTTCACGCCCAAGCTGCTGCGCAAGGACCTCGACCTCGGCCTCGACGCCGGCAAGGAATTCGAGGTGCCGATGCCGCTCACCTCGCTTGCGCGCGACCTGCTGCAGCAGATGATCGGCCGGGGAATGACCGAGCAGGATTTCTCGACGCTGCTGCTCATGCAGGCCCAAGCCTCGGGCATCGAGCTCAAGCCCGAGAACGTGCAAGTGAGCGACGGACTGAGCTGATGTATACCGCGACGGCCAACATCGTTCTTCCGACCACGATCATCGGCTCGCTGCCGCGGCCCTCGTGGTACACGCAGAACCTCGGTCGGCGCGAATTCCGCGAGGCGATGGTGGACCGCGCCTACCGCGAGCAATACCTCGACGCGGTGTCGACCTACCTGCGCGACCAGGAGGTCGCGGGCCTCGACATCGTCACCGACGGCGACTGCCGCTTCGACGCCGACGTCGCCGGCCACAACTGGTTCTCCTATGCGCCGCTGCGCATGAGCGGATTCTCGGGCGCCTCGTTCTACCAGGCGGGCGGCAAGGCGGGCTTTCCTCACAAGCCGGGGCACATCCTGCACGACGTGCTCGAGACGCGCATGATGCCGGACCTCACCGGGCCGGTCGGCCGCGGCGCGCTGCAGTACACCGCCGTGTGGAAGGCGGCGCAACGCCTCACCACGCGGCCGGTCAAGTTCGGCACCATCATGCCCGAGTTGATCGCGATGGCCGTCCGCGACCTGCATTACAGGGACCTGAAGAAGGCGGTCCTCGCGGTCAGCGACGCGCTGAACGAGGAGCTGCACGAGCTCGCCGACGCCGGCTGCAAGGTGATCCAGATGGAGGAGCCGCAGATTCACCTGCTCGCCGCCAAGGGCCTCGTCGACAAGGTGCTGAATCCTGATTTCATGGTCGAGGTGTTCAACCACACCGTGCGCGGCCTGCGCGCCAAGACCGAGGTGTGGTGTCATACCTGCTGGGGCAACCCGGCGGCGCAGCGCCTGTTCGCAAAGACGCCGAGCTACGCGCCTGCGCTCGGGCCGCTCTCGCGCATCGACGCCGATGTGATCACCTTTGAAACCTGCAGCTCGGGCGGCATGGACCTCGAGGCGATCGGCGCGCAGATCAAGGACAAGAAGATCTGCATCGGCGTGGTCGATCACCATACGCTGCAGGTCGAGACGCCCGAGCAGGTCGCGGCGCTGATCCGCAAGGCGCTCGAGCACGTTCCGGCCGAGCGCCTGGTCCTCGGCTCCGATTGCGGCATGGGACGCGAGGGCATGAGCCGGCGCCACGCGTTCTACAAGATGGTTTCGATCGTGCAGGGGACCAATCTGGTGCGGCGCGAACGCAAGCTGCCCGAGGCAGCCTGCCTCGCCGCCGACGCGCGGTTTTCCATGGTGGAGGAGGCGAAATGAGCTTCAATCGCAGAAAATTCGTAAGCGCGGCGGGCGCGACCGCGGCGGCGTCGGCGCTCGGCTTTCCGGCCATCGTGCGCTCGCAGGCCCAGCCGATCCGCATCGGCCTGCTCACCATCAAGACCGGCGCGCTCGCCTCCGGCGGCATCGACATGGAGCGCGGGCTCACCATCTTCCTCAAGGAGAAGAACTACACGCTCGGCGGACGCAAGGTCGAGCTCACCGTCGCCGACAGCGGCGGGGTGCCGGCGCAGGCGCGCACCAAGATGCAGGAGCTCGTCGAGCGCGACCGCGTGCAGGCGGTGGTCGGGCCGCTCGCCGCGTTCGAGGCCTTGGCGATGGACGACTACATCCGCACCGCGCAGATCCCGACGCTGCCGGTCGCGGGCGCCGAGGACATGACGCAGCGCAAGGCAAATCCCTGGTTCGTACGCGCCACCTCCACCTCGGCGCAATGCGCCCATCCGATGGCCGACTACTGCGCCAAGCACCTCAAGTACAAGCGCATGGCGGCGATCGCGGACGATTTCGCCTATGGCCACGAGATGCTCGGCGGCTTCCAGAAGGTGTTCCAGGACGCGGGCGGCACCTTGGTGCAAAAGCTCTTCTCGCCGCTGAACGCCCCCGACTACGGCAGCTACATCGCGCAGCTCAAGACCGACGTCGACGGCGTCTTTCTCGGCTTCGCCGGCGCCAACGGCTTCCGCTTCTTCAAGCAGCTCACCGAGTACGGCACCAAAATCAAGGTCCTCGGCGGCATGACCGCCTTCGACGAGGTGGCCGTGCGCAACATGGGCGATTACGCGCTCGGCTCGCTGTCGAGCTGCTGGTACACGGCACAGCTCGACAACCCGATCAACAAGCGCTTCGTCGCCGCTTACAACAAGGAGAACGGCTACGACCCCGGGCAGTACGCTTCCGGCACCTATCTCTACGGCGAGGTGCTCGCCGCCGCCATCGATGCGCTGAAGGGCAAAATCGAGGACAAGAACGCCTTCATCAAGGCGCTGCGCGCGGTCAAGGTCGAGACGCTGCGCGGCCCGATCGCGTTCGACGACTACGGCAACGTGGTCGGCAACATCTACATCCGCAAGGTCGAGAAGAAAGATGGAAAGCTGGTGAACACCAACGTCTACACCTATCCGGACGTGAGCCAGTTCTGGACCTACGACCCGAAGGAGTTTCTCAAGCAGCCGGTCTATTCCCGGGACTGGCCGCCGATGAAGGCGGGCTAGGGAATCGAGGCCACGAGCAGCAGTCCGCCGATGATGCCGCAGTTGACGATGAGATTGGACAGGTGGAGGTGGCGCAGCAACGGGTCCGGAATCGACCACCACCGATGAAAGATGGCGCTCGCGAGTACGGTGAACGCGATGAGGAGCGCTGCGCCGACCCCGCGGTAGAGGTCGCTCGCCAGGAGCAGCGCACCGGTGAATTGAAGGACGAAGCCGAGGATCAACACGGTGTTCGCCCACGGCACGCCGTGTGCGACCATGCGCTCGAGATGCTGCTTGAACTTCCAGCCGGCGTTGCGTACGCCGGTAGCCAAGAACGCGAACGCGAGCAGCAGCTGGCCCGCGGCCTGCAGCGGCGTGTGGTCGTGGTACACGCAAGCAGTTTATAGTCGGGATCTGGAGGATAAAAGGATGGCCAAGCAACGCATCAGCTATGTCCCGCTCGAGCAGATGGACGCGGAAATGCGCAAGGAAATGGAACGCTGCCAGCGCGAAGGCACGCCGCGTCCCGAGAGCTCGGCGGTCCGCGCCCATGTCAAGGCGTGCTTCTGGTTCTTCGCCAACTCGTGGCGAGACTTATTCAAGAACGGCGTCCTCGATCATTCCATCAAGGAGCTGTGCCGCCTCTACATCTCGCGTTCGGTGCAGTGCGATTACTGCGGTAACCAGCGTTCAGTGAAGGCGGCAGGCCAAGGCATGATCGAAGACGACGTCAAGGATCTGCTCAATTTCGAGAAGTCGACCCGCTATTCCGAGCTTCAGAAGGCGGCGCTCGCGTACGCCGAGGCGATCGCGTGGCACCTCGACACCGACGACGCGTTCTGGGACCGCATGCACCGGCATTTCAGCGAGCCCGAACTGGTCGAGCTCGGCTGCATGATCGGCCTCACTCTCGGCCAGCAGAGCTGGCTCAGGCTCCTGAACATCGATCATCACCAGGTGCTCGCAGGCACGTCGGCTTCCATGGCCCCGGGCTACGAAAGCGAGGACGCGCTGAAACGCTCCAAATCCGATCCGCAATACTGGGCGAAGCAGAAACGGCTATGAAAAAACTGCTAGTTCTCGCGGCGCTCTTCTTCATCGGCACGGCCTCGGCGCAGACCTATCCGTCGCGGCCGGTGAAGATCATCGTGCCCTTTACGCCCGGCAGCGCGACCGACGTGATGGCCCGCATCGTCGGCGAGAGGCTGAACGCCGCCTGGGGCCAGCCCGTGGTGGTGGAGAACCGGCCGGGCGCCGGCGGTACGATCGGGATTCGCGATACCGCGCGCGCCGAACCCGACGGCTATACGCTCGCGGTCGTGTCCTCGGGACACGCGGTGAACCACGTGCTGTACAAGGACCTTGGATACGACAGCCTGAAGGATCTCTCGGCCGTCGCCATGCTCGGCAGCCTGCCGAGCGTGCTGATCGTGCCGCCGTCGCTCGGCGTCAATTCGGTGAAGGAGCTGGTCGCGATGCTCAAGGCGAAGCCCGGACAGCTCAACTACGCGACCGCCGGCGTCGGCAGCGGCGCGCATGTCAACGTCGAGAAGTTCAACGTCGCCGCCGGCGTGAAGGCGCTGCACGTGCCGCTCAAGGGCACGCCGCCGATCCTCACGGAAACCATGGCCGGTCGCATCCAGTACGCCTTCGTGCCCGCGGTCTCGAGCATGGGCCTGGTCAAGGACGGCAAGGTGAAGCCGCTCGCGGTGAGCACCGGGAAGCGCGTCGCTGCGCTGCCCGATGTGCCGACGCTGGGCGAGGCCGGCTTGCCGGAGGGCGAGTCGACCTTCTGGCTGGCGCTGCTGGCGCCGGCGAAGACGCCACCGGCCATCGTCGGCCAGATCAATGCCGAGGTGCTGCGCGCGCTGCACTCGGCCGACGTCAAGGACCGCCTGGCGAAGCTCGGCACCGAGCCGATGCCGATGAGCCCGGCCGAGTCGGATGCTTTTATCCGGCGCGAGCATGATGACCTCGGCAAGGTCATGCGCGACGCGGGGCTGACACCGCAATAGAACGAGATCGGTGGGGAAGCAGCCCGGGTCAACGCGCGGCCCGCTCGGGCGTTGAACATTCGGACCCAAAAAACGTCGAATCGATGACGAGGAGGAGTGTCATGAAAGTGCTCAAGCTGTTCGCCGGCGCCCTGCTTGCCGGTCTTGCGCTGCACGCCGCGGCGCAGAGTTATCCCACCAAGCCGGTCCGCGTGGTGATCTCGTTCACGCCGGGAAGCTCGACCGACATCGTCGGGCGCATCGTGCTGCAGAAGCTGAACGAGATCTGGGGCCAGCCGGTGGTGCCGGAGAACCGGGCCGGCGCCGGCGGTTCGATCGGCTCGGCGGCGGTGGCGAAGGCGCCGCCTGACGGCTACACGCTGCTCATCAACTCGAACGCGCATTGCGTCAACCCGGCCATCTACGCCAAGCTGCCGTACGACACGCTGAAGGACTTCACCGAGATCGCGCCGCTCGCGATCCAGCCCAACGTATTCGTGGTCACCGCCGACTCGAAGTACAAGACGCTGATGGATTTCGTGAGCGCGGCGAAGGCGCAGCCCGGCAGCCTGAACATCGGCCATGCCGGAGTGGGCAGCGGCACGCACCTCAACACCGAGAAATTCGTCGCCGCGGCGAAGATCAAGGTCACCGAGGTGCCGTTCAAAGGCACGCCCGAGGTGATCGCGGCGATGCTGAGCGGTGACGTGCAGGCTTACTGGGCGCCGATTTCCGCCGGCATGTCGCTCGTCAAGGGCGGCAAGCTGCGGCCGCTCGCGGTGAGCACGGCGCAGCGCAACGCGCAGCTCCCCGACGTGCCGACCACCGGCGAGGCCGGCGTCCAGGGTGCCGATGCGCCGCTCTGGTTCGGGCTGTGGGGCCCCGCCGGGATGCCGAAGGAGCTCGTCACCAAGATCAACGCCGACGTGCGCAAGGCGCTCGCCGATCCCGCCGTGAAGGAGCGCCTGACCGCCGGGGGCAACGACACCATGGACATGTCGCCCGAGCAGTTCGACAAGCTGGTGCGCACGGAGATGGACGAGTACGCGCGCGTGCTCAAGGCCGCGGGCGTGAAGCCCCAATAGCGGGCAAGCGGGGAAAAGAAGGGAGAAGGGGAAATGAGAAAACTGCTCGTCGTCCTGCTCGCGCTGCTCTGCGGTCACGCCAGGGCGCAAAGCTTTCCCACCAAGCCGGTGCGGCTGATCATCTCCTTCACTCCAGGCAGCTCCACCGACATCGTGGGGCGCGCCGTAGCCGCCAAGCTGCAGGAAATGTGGGGCCAGCCGGTCGTGGCCGAGAACCGCCCCGGCGCCGGCGGCACGGTGGGCTCCGAGTTCGTGCTGCGCTCCGAGCCCGACGGCTACACGCTGCTCGCGAACTCCTCGGCGCACGTCGCGAATCCGGGAATCTACAAAGACATGCGCTACGACACGCTGCGCGATTTCGTGAACCTCGCGCTGCTCGGCGGCGGACCCAACGTGCTGATGGTGAGCCCCGCTGCCGGCTGGAAAACGCTGGGCGACTTCGTAAGCGCGGCGAAAGCCAATCCGGGCAAGCTCAATTTCGCCTCCGCGGGCATTGGCAGCGGCACGCATTTCAACCTCGAGAAGCTCAAGATCGCCACCGGCGTCGACGTCGTGCACGTGCCCTACAAAGGCACGCCCGAGGCGATCGGCGACACCATCGCGGGACGCACCTGCTGTTACTGGGCGCCGCTCAACGCCGCGCTGCCGCACGTCAACGGCGGCAAGGCCGTGGCGCTCGCCATCTCATCCGCGCAGCGCTCGCCGCTCCTGCCCAACCTGCCAAGCGTCGCCGAGCAGGGCTACCCAGGCTTCGACTACACGCTGTGGGTTGGCCTGTGGGGCCCGGTGAAGATTCCGGCCGACATCGCCGCGAAGATCAACAAGGACGTAAACGCGGCGCTCGCCACGCCCGAGCTGCGCGCACAGCTCACCAAGCTCGGCACCGTGCCGGGCAACTTGACGATTCCTCAGTTCACCGAGTTCGTGAAGAAGGAACTCGAGGACACCCGGAAAATCCTCGACGCCGCAGGGATCAAGCCGCAGTAGCCAGCTTCTTAAGAGGCACTCCGGTCAAACGCTGGAGTTCGTCGAAGGAGAGCCCTTCGACGGTCTCGATCACGTGCAGGCCGTCGGCCTTCACGTCGATCACGGCGAGATCGGTATAGATGCGGTCGACGCAGCGCGCGCCGGTGAGCGGATAGGCGCAACGCTCGACGATCTTGCTTCTGCCGTCCTTCGTGAGGTGCTCCATCATCACCAGCACCTTCTTCGCGCCCACCGCGAGGTCCATCGCGCCGCCGACGGCGGGGATCGCGTCGGCGCCGCCGGTATGCCAGTTCGCGAGGTCGCCGCTCGCCGAGACCTGGAACGCGCCGAGGATGGCGAAGTCGAGATGGCGGCCGCGGATCATGGCGAAGGAGTCGGCATGATGGAAGTACGCCCCGCCCGCGAGCAGGGTGACCGGCTCCTTTCCGGCGTTGATCAGATCCTCGTCGAGGTCGCTCTCCGGGGGTTTTGGGCCGACGCCGAGGATGCCGTTCTCGCTGTGCAGGACGATCTCGCGCCCCCTCGGCAGATAGTCTCCCACCAGGGTGGGCAGGCCGATGCCGAGGTTGACGTAGGCGCCTTCCGGGATGTCGCGCGCGACGCGCGCGGCCATCTGCTTGCGATCGAGCTTTTTCATCACGCGGCCCTCA
>Ga0075428_100002021_pt1 | contig 21880 bp, 14 predicted proteins | sample RhiMetdeltSRZDD2_FD_75291 | JGI IMG/M metagenome (GOLD analysis project Ga0075428, IMG submission 75291) | Populus rhizosphere microbial communities from Tennessee, USA - Rhizosphere MetaG P. deltoides SRZDD2 | ecosystem: Host-associated > Plants > Roots > Rhizosphere > Soil | place: USA... | reverse complement strand
CACGATCATCCTCGAGCGCCAGATCGCCGAGCTCGGCATCTACCCGGCCGTCGATCCGCTGAAGTCCACGTCGAAGATGCTGAGCCCCAGCGTCGTCGGCGAAGAGCACTACAAGGTCGCTAGAGACGTGCAGCGCACGCTGCAGCGCTACCAGGACCTGCGCGACATCATCGCGATCCTCGGTGTCGAGGAGCTCAGCGAAGAGGACAAGCTGGCCGTCGCGCGCGCGCGCCGCATCCAGCGCTTCCTGTCGCAGCCGTTCTTCGTCGCCGAAGCGTTCACGGGCACGCCGGGCAAGTTCGTCAAGCGCGAAGACACCGTGCGTTCGTTCAAAGAGATCCTCGAAGGCAAGCACGACGCGCTGCCCGAGTCGGCCTTCTACATGGTCGGTTCGATCGAGGAAGCCGTCGCGCGCGGCGGCAAGGAAGAGGCCAAGGCCGCCGCCACCAAGCAGGACAAGCCCAAGGACGTCGACAAGCCCAAGGACGGCGGCGCGGGCGCCGCGAAGAAGCACTAGTCGCAACGGTTACCCCATCGAGGCCGTCATGTCCGAACTGCACCTCCGCATCGTGACCCCGGATCGCACGCTCGTCGATCGCAAGGTCGCCCGAGTGAGCTTCCAGGGGATCGATGGCAGCTACGGCATCCTGCCGCACCACGCGCCGCTGATGACGGCGATCTCCTCGGTCGGCAAGGCCAAGATCACGGAGCTCGACGGCCGCACGCTCGAGCTGTTCGTCAGCGACGGCTTCGCGCAGGTGCAGCACAACGTGCTCACGCTCGTCTGCGAGGCCGGCGAGTTCGCGCACGAGATCGACATGGAGCGCGTGAAGGCCGCCGAGGCCAAGGCGCGCGAGAAACTGTCGGGCCTCGACCGTCTCAGCGAGGAGTTCCTCAAGACCGAGGCCTCGCTGCGCAAGGCGCTGGCACGCGAGACCCTGTCACGCCGCGCTTCGGGTACCGGCGGCCTGGCCTGAGCCGGACACCGTTGCCGCGGCCGGCGCGGGTGCGGCCGCACACGGGGGATCGTGGGGCGGCGGCTCCCGGGTGGTCCGGGACGCTGCTTCAATTCCCTATCCCCGGCGGAGACTTCACTTCGACGGCTGGCAAGGGGCCAGAGCGACGCGATTTGGTCTCAGTTTCGGACCGGTGACATGGCGAACCCGATCACCCGACGGGTCGCGAGCGTGCCCGCCACGCAGGACGATGGGCAGCATTACTGGCGCTGGCCCTCAGCCGCCCCGGGCGCCCTCCCGCCAGGCGATCTCGACGAGCGGGATCGACCAGGCGTCCACTTTCAGACGGTCGGGGTGCGCCGAGTCTTCGCTGTCTTTCCGGTGCCATCTCACCATGCAGACGACCGTCGCGTGATCGATCGCGTCCAGTCGCGGCTGCCAACTCCTACGACCGTTCGCACTCAAGGCCGCAACGTCGACGCCGTTCGAGGACAGATGGACAAAGCTGCCAACCGCACGGAGCGAGACCTTGGCTCCGGCTTGAAGTGCGGCGAGTTCGTCGTGCACCCTGCCGGCCTTCCTGCCGGCGAAGTCGATCCACATGTCGTCGAGAGCGAGTATTCCGTAGCGCCGGGCTGGTTGCGCGAGACCAGCACGCCGGTCGATGGCACGATCGACGACGCAGTCGCCGGCGAGAGCTGTGACGAACTGGTTGTTCGCGTCCGCCCGCCGGCCGACCCACAGGCCCTCGATCGCGCGCGTCATGCCGACGTAGTAGAGCCTCCGCTCGGACTCAACCTCGTAATTGTCCTCAGCCTTGGCTGTCCACCCGCCGTCGAGCACGAACACGAACGGATACTCGCGCCCCTTCACCGAGTGCGCAGTCGAGAGCAGCACTCCGTCGCCGAACCATGCGCGGTCCTTGTCGCCGTGGATCGCCTCGCAGAGGTCCTCGAGCACGTCGTCGGCACGGAACACTTCCGCCTGCCGCTCCTCCAGGAAGCGGTCGACGAGCTTCTTGGCATAGGCCCACCATGGATTGTCGGTGCCCGCGCGCAACCGGTCGACGAGTGCCGCGAGATCGCCCCTGTCGACGGCGCGCCGCTGCTCACGCCACTGCCGTAGCTCCGCCAGCAGTCGATCGACTTCCCGCACGCGGAACAGCGAGGGCAGCCTGCGTGAGCGGTCTAACCTGCAGGGCATGCTCCTGACCTCGAGCAGACCGCGCACTGAGTCGAGCTCGCTCCACGTCCTCGCGACGATGGCAAAGTCGCTCCACTGTCGTTCTGGGCAGGCGGCGCGCACCCGCGCGATCTCCTCCACCACAGCCTGCGCCTGTGTGAGTGCATCCGGCACGGTCACCCGCTGCACCCTCCCCGCGGAGTTCGGGTCGCGCTGACTCCACGCGCCGCCGCTGCCGGCGCGCACGCGGCCCGGAGCCGGGCGCAGGGAAACCCCGGCCTTCATGCGGCCCGCATTGCCCGCGATCACCTGTGCCGCGGCCGCCACGATGTGTGGCGTCGAGCGGTAGTTGTTCGTCAGCGTGCGCTTGACCGCAGCGTAGTCGCGCTCGAATTGCCGCAGGAAGCGCACGTCCGAGCCACGCCACCCATAGATGTTCTGGTCGTCGTCGCCGACGGCAAGGATGGAGAGCTTACGGTCCGACGCGCCCTCGTGCCGTCCGGCAAGCGCCGAGATCAGGTTGTACTGGCCCTCGTCGATGTCCTGGTACTCGTCGACGAGGATCTGCTCGTAACCCGCCAGCAAGGTGTCGCGCACGTCATCGGGCTCGATGCCGTCCACGCTTCGCGTGCCGCGCAGCATCTCAGTAGCCTCCTGTCGGACCTTCTTCAGGACCGCGTCGAGGCCCTGCTTGTCACCGGGCGCCGAACTTATCGGCGGCGCTGCCTCCTGCAGCAATCCGCTGAGCGATCGTCCGACCAGCCGGAGTGCCAACGAGTCGTAGGTCTGGATCGTCACGCCCTTCGCTGAGTCGCCCGCAAGCTGACCGAGGCGACTGTGCAGCTCGCGCGCTGTGCTGCGATTGAAGCAGAGCATCAGGATGCTCTCAGGCCGGACCCGTTCCACGCGCAGCAGCCAGGCACAGCGGTGCACCACGATTCGCGTCTTGCCTGAGCCGGGCCCGGCGAGGACCAGCTGGTTCTGGTCCGCGGGCGCTGTCACGATGGCCTGCTGGTCTCCGTCCAGAGCGGTGACGATCGCCTCGTAGCTCAACGCGCTGGTTGCGCGGCTCAGCTCCTCGCTGCCGCCCGGAAACCAGCGTTCGAGGAAGGTCCGGCTCTCGTCGTCGAAGTAGGAGCGCACGAACTCGCGCTCGTCGAGGTGGATGTCGGACGGTGCCGCGCTGACCTGCGCATACCTGTCCATGACGTGGATCTGGCGGACGCGTTCGTCATAGTGTTCGGCGAGCGGCCTGTAGTCCGACGTCGTGTAGCCGGAGCCGCGGCGCTTCTCGGAGAAACGGATCGTCATTGACTGGTGGAAGAGCGCCAGCCCGCTCTGCAGCACGATGACGTCGTGTTCGTGCAGGAACAGCAGCGACCGCTCCAGCGCGGCGATCGGATCCCTGACCTGGGTCCGCAGCGCGAGGTCCCGCTCGATGGACTTCGCGAGGTCTGCGAAGGCGAACTCGACCAACAACTCGGCGCTTGCAGGGGTCCCCTCGGGAACACGCTCGAGGAGGACGCCCAGGCAGGCTGCCGCGACGTCCCGCCGCAGCCGGGAGGTCGCACACAATTCGTCCCAGCTCCGCTGCAAGCGCACCGAGAACCGGTCTTGCGAACGCTGCGACAGCGTGATGCTGCCGACGCGCCGGTTCATGCCGCGACCGTCGATCGACAGCGTTACGAGGAGCTTGCGGACGCGGTCTGGCACGATCCCCGGGTGGCTGTTCAGCAGAGCCTGGTTTAGGAGGCGCAATTGGAGTTCCTGCTCTGCTCCTCCCGGCTCGGCATCGGGCGCCGCTTCGCGCATCACCTCCAGCAGCGACTCCTCGAGGGCCACGAGGCCCGCGAGCCGCAGCGACGAACCGTCCTTGACCTTGTAGCGGACGAACGCAGTCATCCGCATGCCCTCATGGATCAGTCCGACCCTCGCCATGTCGAGGAACGCGCGGAGGACGACCTTGCTGACGAGCCTGGCGTCGATCCGGGCCAGCTCCCGCTCGCCATAGGGTGGCGCGGCTTCCGCGACCGCGAGCGCGACCGGGGGTGAAGGGGCCGCGGCGGCGGACGCTTCGATGCGGGCCAGCTGCTGCACCGCTTCGTGGCCGGCGAGGTCGTCGATACTCAAGGCCTCGTCGGGCTCCGCGGTGGCCAGCACCGTCAGCAGATGCATCCAGACCCGCGCCTCGAATTCCTTCAGGTCCAACTGCGCGATCTTTGCCTTCGCCTCCGCGAGCGGCATCGCAGGCGTGCCCTGGAAGACGCGGGTCAGGTTCTCGTTGCGCTGCAGGAACTCCGCCCGCTCCAGCCACGAGACCGCGGTTACGACCTTGGTCGACGCGCCGCGGTCCTCGGCCTCGAACGAGGTGTCCACGTCTGGATCTCGCAGCAACTCGCTGGCGCTGATGACGAACTCGTCGGCTCCCTTGCGCGCCTTGCGCAATCCCCGCAGGAGCTGCTGGATGTCGCGCAACGTCAGCCGCGACCGCTGGGCGAGCGAGAACTGCGTCTCGAGGTCCGCAGGGTCGTAGAGCAGGATCGCTTCCGCCGGCTTGCCGTCGCGCCCCGCCCGTCCCGCCTCCTGCAAGTAGTTCTCGAGCGAACCTGGGATCTCGGCGTGCACGACGAGCCGCACGTTCTCCTTGTCGACGCCCATGCCGAAAGCGTTCGTGGCGCAGATGACGCGCACGGTGTCACTCAGGAAGTCATCCTGCACGCGCTTCCGCTCGGGCGGCGTCAGTCCGGCGTGGTAGGCCTGCGCCTCGATGTCGCGGTCCCGCAGCGCCTCGGCCATCTCGTCCGCGTGTTTCCGCGTGTTGTGATAGACGATGACGTTGCCCCGCTGATGTGCGTCGAGGCACTCGCTGACGATCTCGTGGATGCGCTGGCCCTTCTCCTGCGGCGCCACTTCTTCGGAGCGATAGTGCAGGTTCTCACGCTCGACGCCGCCGTCGAACTGCGTGAGCCTGCGCCCGAACATTCCTTCGAAGTAGGCGACGATTTCATCCCGCACTTCACGCCGCGCGGTCGCGGTCACGCAGACGATCGGCGGCGGCGCGACCCCCTGCTCCTTGGCCAGCTCGTCGATGAACCTGCCCGCGTAGAGGTAGTCGGGCCGGAAGTCATGGCCCCACTTCGACAGGCAGTGCGCCTCGTCGAACACCCAGGCGCCGATCTCGCGCGTGACGATGGCTTTCCTGAAGCTGATGTTGCGCAGCTGCTCGGGCGACACGTAGACCAGCGCCACGTCGCCCATGCGGATGCCCTGCAGGACCTGCGCGCGTTCGGGCGGAGTCAGCAGGCCGTTGATGGTCGCCGCATTTACTGCGTGGGTGCGCCGCACGAACCCATCCACCTGATCCTTCATGAGCGCCTGCAGCGGCGACAGCACGATGGTCAGCGCGCCACAGCGATAGTTGCGCACGAGCGCGGGCAGCTGGAAGCAGATCGACTTCCCTCCGCCAGTCGGCAGGATCGCCAGGTGCGATCCCGACGCCATACCGTGCTCGACGATCTGGCGCTGCAGGCCACGGCCCGCGGCATCTGCGGGTCGATCGCGGAAGTCTTTGAAGTCCTCGAACCAGCGCTGCAGCTGCACGCGCGCGTCGTGCTGCTCGCGACACCACGCGCACCCGGTCTGCTTGCAGTTCACGTCCCGCAGCCGCCGCACCATGGCGGGCACCTCCGGAAACCTCCGCCGGACGAAGGCCGGCAGCACCGACCGCGAGCCACTGACCAGCAGCCATGCGAGGGCGTAGGCCAGCGAGAGAGCAGTGCCCGGCGTGGCCACCGGCGCATGAAGTTCGCTGAGAATCTGCGCGAGGGCCGTGCGGCAACTGAACGCCTCGAGCGCCGACGACGCGGCGATGCCCACCTCCTGCACCGAGAGCAGCTCGCCACCGAGCGACGCGAACACGTGCGCCATGCCGCTGCGGTCGCCGAGCATCGCCTCCGTGTCGGGCCGCGCGAACCACGTGCGGAACACGGAGAGGAGCCGCGTGGCTGGTGCATAGCGGCTCGAGAGCGCACCGCACTGTTCTTCGAACGCTCGCAGGGAGAGGCGTGCGTCGGCGAGCGGATCGTTCTTGCCCCCATCGACAAGCTTGTAGTCCTTCAGCAGCGCGTGATAGGGCCACTCGGGATGCGAGATCGGCGAGAGCAGCAGGGTGTCAACCACCGGCAGCTGCAGCAGCGGTGATGCGGGCCAGTACCTGCGGACAACCGCGAGATCGTGCTCGAGCACGTTGTGGCCGAGCACCCACGAGGCGGCGCGCGCGAGCTCGTCGACGCCGGGGATCGCGGCGCCCGCACTGACGCGTTTGTGCACACTGCGCTCGCCGAGCACGGCCGCGATCTCACGTGGCACCGGTGCCGCGCGCGCGCGGGTTGTCTCCAAGTCGATCGCGAGAATCCGGGTGAGCGCTTCGGGAGACATGCAGTGGCCAGCGCGGAATCTACCGCGCTACTGCATCGCGGCCGTCAGCAGTCCATGGAAGAACCGCTTGGGACGAGCTGAGCACCTCGATACAGGACGTCGGCGCGACAGGACGCGCCACTGCCCGACGCGCGCGCACAGCCCACTTGCTTCCCCACCAGGAACCGGCTTGTCGGCCGGCGTGCACAGGCGCACACTCCTGGCATGCACCGAGCCTGTGCCTCGTCCCGCTCTCGCCCGTCGGCGTGCCTGCTGCTGGCGGCGCTGGCGCTCGGCGGCGGGAAGGCCGAGGCCCAGGACGGCTCGCCGCTCGCGGCAGCCGAAGGCCGGCGCCTGCAGGTGCTGTTCCTCGGGGCACCGACGCAGAACGGACCCCATCACGATCCGATCACGCGGTACGACGTGCTCAAGAAGGGGCTCGGTGCCGATGGCATCGATCTCACCTACAGCGAGGATCCCGCGGCGGCGCTCGCGGGCCCGGCGCTCGCTGCGTTCGACGCCGTGCTGCTCTATGGCAACTGGGACCAGATGGGAGTGATGCCCGCAACGCAGCTCGAAGCGCTGCTCGCGTACGTCGACGGCGGCGGTGGCTTCGTGCCCGTGCACTGCGCGTCGGCCTGTTGGGGGCGAACGCCTCTGTTCGTCCGGCTCGTCGGCGGTCGCTTCGCGCGGCACGGTGGCGAGGAGTTCGCGGTCGAGGACGTGGCGCCGGACCATCCCGTCCTGAGCGGACTCGCGGGTTACCGCGCCTGGGACGAGACCTACGAGCACGACGAGCAGGCGACCGACCGCGTGGTCCTGCAGCGGCGCGAGCAGGAGCCGTGGACGTGGGTCCGCACGCAGGGCAAGGGTCGCGTCTTCTACACCGCCTCTGGCCACGACCATCGCGTCTGGGATCTGCCCGCGTTCCAGCAGCTGCTGAAGAACGGCATCCTGTGGGCCGTCGGCGACGGCAAGCGCGAGTTGCTCGCGAAGCTCGCGCTGCCGAAGCTCGAACAGGAAGCCGTGTCGCTGCCCGGCTATCGGCAACGGCGCGAGATCACGCAGGCGCAGAAGCCGCTGTTACCGGCGGACTCGATGAAGTTCGCGCAGGTCGCTACGGGCATGCAGCTGTCGTTGTTCGCGAGCGAGCCCGAGATCGTGAATCCGATCCACGTCGCGTGGGATCATCGCGGGCGCGCGTTCGTCGTCGAGACGATCGACTGTCTATCCCCTCAAATCCCTATCCCCTCGGGACGGAGCCGACGATGAGTGTGCAACCGATGCTCGGACTGTGGTGCCTGCTCGCTGCGTGTGCCGGCCCCGCCTACGTGCCCGCTGATACCAGCGATCCAGACCGGGAAGTGACGTGCACGGGCACGATCGCCGCGTTCGCGAGCCTGCCCGGCGGCGACTTCGAGTTGCGCGTCACCCCGCGCCCGGACGACGCGCGCCTGTTGGCGAAGGGGCAGACCGACATCTTGTGCACGATCCCGGCGAACCGCCGCGACCCGTACACCAAGATCCTGGCGAGGCTGAAGGTCGGCGCCCCGATCGAGGTGTCGGGGTACTGGGTGACCGCGACGGCGACGGGCCAGAACGAAGTGCGGTCGGTGACGTCGGTCGACGCGTTCCCCGATCGCCGCTGAGCGACGCGACACGGCCATACGGGCCGACCGAGACGCGCCGAGAGGCAGTGGGGATCCGGAATCGACTGCGGCCGCCGCTGCACTTGCGCGGCGGTGCAGGTGGCGCCCTCGCTTGGTGCACGCCAGCCGGATCGCGGGCGAAGTGCGGCCAATGGCGAACCCATGGCTGCATGGCCTGCGCAACTTCGTCTGGCGCTTCGCGCCGCAGTTCTGGTTGCTGCGCCGCGTCGTCGCACCGTGCATGGCTCGGCGAACGTTGGCGTATCGACCAGCGGGCGGACGGAGTTCTGCGAACACGGCGAAGTGACGGACGGTGACGTGGCGGGTCTGGTGTCATCGATTCGTGATCGCGTGCTGCGGTTGCTGCGGCGGGTGGGGAAGTGGCCGGCTACGGGCGAGGCTGCTGACTCGGATGACGACGCAACGGACTTGATGCTGGAACTCGGTGCGGCGGCGGTGCAGGGTCGCACGGCGCTGGGTGGGCGAGCGGGAGCGCTGGACACGCGGGTCGGACGCGGCACGCGCAGGGAACCGTTCGTGAAGGGGCCGCTGTGTGCCGACATGGACGGGTTTTCGCTGCATGCGGCGGTGCGGGTGGAAGCGCGCGATCGCGATCGGCTCGAGCATCTGTGCCGGTATGCGGGGCGGCCGGCGATCGCGGAGAGCCGGCTGTCGCTGCTGCCGGATGGCCGGGTGGCATACTCGCTGAAGAAGCGCTGGAAGGACGGCACGACCAGCGTGGTGCTCGAGCCGCAGGTGCTGATCGAGCGGTTGGTCGCGCTGGTGCCACGGCCGCGGCGGCATCTGGTGACGTATCACGGCGTGCTGGCGCCAGCGGCGGGGATCCGGCCGTGGGTGGTGCCGCGAGTCGCAGCGGAGGAAGACGGCGGTTGCCGGCACGAAGCTGCGGCAGCGGACGACGACAAACCAGTCCTCGGGAATGACGCGGCAGACGACGACGCCGTTCGCCGGCTGCTGCGGCACCGCACGGTTCCGCATCGGCCAGGTCAGCGACGCCGGGGCGGACGGCGGTATCCGTGGGCCGAACTGCTGCGTCGGGTGTACATGGTCGACGTCTTGCTGTGCCGTCGCTGCGGTAGCAAGCGTCGGCTACTGGCGGCGATTCATGACCCGGAGTCCGTGCGACGGGTGCTGGTCGCGATGGGGCTGTCGCCGGAGGTGCCGGTGCTGGCAGTGGCGCGGGGTCCACCAGAGCAGCGGGAGCTGTCGTGGGAGTGAAGCGGGCACGATGACGCGAGGCGCGCGGTGACCGGAAGCGGTCGCGGCAGGCACCGGTGCGCTCGGTGGGCCAATCGTCAGCAAGAACGCCTGGAGCTGCGGGCAGCAAGGGCAGCAACGGTGCGACTTGACCGGGTCCCGCACACGGGGGATCGTGGGGCGGCGGCTCCCGGGTGGTCCGGGACGCTGCTTCAATTCCCTATCCCCCGGCTCCGGGCGGTCCAGAACTGCAGCTAGGAGTTCCTATCCGCCGATCCCCATCCGTCGGCCGCAAGGCTTCGCCAGGGGACAAGCGGCTGGTTGGGATCGCCGCCATCGTGGTAGCATCGGTCATAAGTGGCCCCCCCTTGCTCGAGCCCTGAAGGACGCCGGGTGGGGGCTGGCTTTTCTCATCCCATCCATCGCTTCGCCGCCGGTCACGGGCCCGTGCGTCGATAACTTCTTTGGCGTGCTCCCATGCACACATGGCAACGGATTGCTAGTTTGCTGCCTCTCGTACTGACGCAAGGCATCTTGGCCCAGAGTCCGCTAGTAGTGTTCCAGAACGGGCAGGTCGCGGATGCCAATGCCGTCAACGACAACTTCAAGCAGCTGCAATTACAGACCATTCGGATGCAGCGGCCTGCTTTCCGGTCCGTGGGCGCGAGGACGATTGGAATACCCGCAAGTCCCGCAAGGCCGGGTTCCGTCGCCATCGGCGAGACACCGCTCTACTTCACGCAGCAGATTGTGGTCGATCTCGATACGACGGGACTCGGCGGACTTGACATCGGCACAGTGCAACCGCGCACACTCTATTACACCTACGTCGGGTTCGGCGCCAGCGGTCCTCCGTCTGTCTCAGCCACGGTCTCGCTGAATCCACCAACGCAAGGACCGGCCAGCTTGGGCACGCAGTGGACCTATCTTGGATCGTTCGCTACCGACAACGCTGCTAACCTTGCGCCGTTCACTTTCAGCAAGGGCCGCTACTTGAATGCTGCAACCAGTGGCAACATCTCTGCTGTCACCTCGGCTTCAATTGTCTCGATTCCATTGCCGGTTCCTGCACACGCCACCGAGGTCTATGCGCGCTTTGCTCTCATTGGAACAGGAGGTGCTCCTCCTTACACGTTCAGTGTCGGAGCGACTTCTTCCGTCGCTGAAGATATCATCCGGTTCGAATCGAGCACGAGCTTGGCTTTTGGGGGTAGTCTCGCAGCGGAATACGTCTCACTACCACTGGTCGAAGGTCCATTGCTCTATGTCAGAGTCAGCTCTCCTGTCCTCACCGGATTCGTCGAACCGCGCGGTTGGACCGAGGATCCCACGCTGTTCAAATGAGAACGATCCGCTTCGAAGCACCTCTGCTTCAGCGGATTGATGCCCCGGTCGCGCATCGGCGTCCCGAACGCGCCGCAGGGTAAGCGGCCCGTTGCAGGATCCCGCGCGCCGTTGTGCGCCAGCACCGCCATTGGTTGGCACCATGCGCTACAGTGCGGCGCTGACCATCGGCGCGGCAGCCGCGACGATCGAATCGTCCGATGCGATCGCCTGCACGAAAGATCAGAAGCTGGCTCGTGCCTGCGGACCGCCAGCTGCTGCTGAAGTAGGCGGGTTCCTCCGCTAGCATGCAGCACGAGGCCCGTTCTTGTCGGCGGGCTGCGGAGTACGGGATGTCCAAGCCTGCCGATGAAGTCAACTCCGATCCCCTGCTGCTCGCGGCACCGCTCGTCGAGGGCTATCGCGTGCTCGAGCCCGCCGTGCTGTACGACAAGGTCGGAACCGGCGGTATGGGAGTGGTCTATCGCGGGCGCCATTTGAGCCTTCATTGCGACGTCGCGGTCAAGGTGTTGAAGCCCGACTTCGCGCAGGACGAGAACTTCGTGGCGCGCTTCGAGCGCGAGGCTCAGCTGGCGGCGCGATTAAGCAACGACAACGTCGTGCGCGTGTTCGACGTGCGCCAGAAGAATCGCCTGCACTACCTGGTCATGGAGTTCATCCGTGGCGAGACCGCGCGTGAGCGCGTGCAGCGCAAGGGTCCGCTGTCGGAAGATGAGGCGCTCGCGATCGTCGTCGGAGCGTGCCGTGGCATGCGCGCGGCCCACGCGGTGGGAATCGTGCACCGCGACATCAAGCCGGACAACCTGCTGATCTCGGTGGACGGCCTCGTCAAGGTGGCCGACCTCGGGCTTGCGAAGGGTCGGGCGAGCGGCGATAGCGTGGCGTCGTTGTCGACGGGCATCATGGGGACAGCGCAGTTCATGCCGCCGGAGCAATGGGTTTCACCGGACGTGACGGCGGCAGCTGACGTGTGGTCGCTCGGAGCGTCGCTGTGGTATCTGCTCGTCGGTCGCCACGCGATCGAGGGCAGCACCGAGTTCGTGGTCGGCCAGCGCATTCGAGAGCACGACTTCCCGAACGTGCAGCAAGCGCGGCCAGACGTCCGGCCTGCAGTCGCGGAGATCGTCGCGAAGTGCACTCAGCGCGACCCTGCTCTGCGGTTTGCGGATGCCGGGCAGTTGCTGCGCGCGCTGCATCCGTTCGCGTCACCCGGCGACAACGCGCTCGACGACCCGGGGGCGGGCACCGGGAAGCGGCGCATGGCGACACCGACGCCGCCGCCAAAGTCGACGCTCGCGAAGATCAGGTCGCACATCGCGACCATGACCGCGCTCGGTGATGTCGAAACGGAGGTCCAGCGGGGTCCGAGGCCCGATCCGGAGGCGGTGACGGTCGTGAGCCCCGTCGAGCAGGAGCCGCAGCGGCGACGCTGGCTACGAATGTCCGTTGGCCTGGTGCTGGTGGCGGGGCTCGCGGCAGTCGCGATGGGTTGGTCGAATGGTTGGTTCGATGGCGACAAGAGGCAGGAGAAGAACGGCACGCTCACGCAGGGCGACCCGCCGCCGTCACTGCCCCCCGTCGATCGATCCACGGAGGTGCTGCAGCGTGGGCTCCGTTTCCTGGCAGGGGGGGAATTGGAGGCCGCGATCGCGGCGTTCGACGAAGCGCTTGCGCTGGACCCAGGTCTCGGCGACGCGCGGGCGAACCTGGTACTCGCGCTCACCCGGCGTGCCGACCAACTCGTGGCCAGCGATCCCGATACGTCCTGGGAGCGGCTGGACCGCGTGTGGAAGTTCGCACCGGACGACGAGGGTGCCAAGGCTGTGCGACCGCAGCTCGAGGCCGCGTTGCGCAAGCGTCTCGCGGATGGCTTGTCGCTGGACGTGCCGGCTGCCGACGCGATGTGCCCCGACCGAGCCGTCATGGTGCGAGGTGGCGCGACTGCACCGGGGCTCGCCCGCGTCCGCGTCGCGCTCGACGCTCGCGACGACGCGGCGTCGCTGCCGTTCCCACGCGAGCGTTGCGAGACCGCGGACGTCTCCGACGGCCGCTTCGAGCGCACGATCGTCGCGCCGACCGACGGACGCTTCGCCGTGCGGCTGGAGGGCGAGGACCGTCGCGGACTGCTAGCCGAAGCGGCGCCGATGCGAATCGTGGTAGTCGACACCGAGGATCCTGTCGTCGCGATCGACAGCCCCGCGGACGACGCCGAGGTAGGCAAAACGGTGAAACTCGAAGGCGGCGCGAAGGATCCGAACCTCGACCTCGTGACGGTGGCCGGACGATCCGTCGCCGTGTCTGCGGAGGGCCGCTGGAGCGCGCAACTGGACCTCGAGGGTGGGACGCAGCAGGTCGAGGTGGTCGCGCGCGACCGGGCCGGACGCGAGACGCGAAGCGTTCGCAAGTTGCGCATCGACACGACGCCGCCCAAGATGACGTGGGTGGAGCCCCCGCAGACGACGACGACCGTGTCACCGGGGGAGCTGCGCGTGTGCGTTGCCGCGGCGGACGCGGTCGAGGTGTTTGTCAAAGACGGTCAGAAGAACACGAAGGCACAACGCGACGGCGACACGTGGCGCGCAACCGTCGTAGTCGGCGCCGGCGAGTCCAAGTTGACCGTGACGGCGCGCGACACGGCCGGCAACGCCGCTGAGTTGTCGCGGACGCTGCGCGCCGAGGAGCCGAGTGCGGTGGCCGCGTGGGCCATGCCGGTGGCCGGAGCCGCGAGCGTCGTGATCGACGGTAATTCCTATCCTCGCGTCGTCGTCGAGCAGCAGACCGGCATGCGCATGGTGCTGCTCGACGCTTGTCCGAACGGCTTCGACATGGGATCGCCGGACACGGAAGCGGAACGGGGGGGCGACGAGGTCCGGCATCGCGTGGTGATCCGCCATGCGTTCTGGCTCGGCGAGACGGAGGTGACGCAGGCCCAGTGGGCGAGGGTCATGCCGGACAACACGAACACGAGCCATTTCCGCAGCGACAACAACCCAGTCGAGAAGGTGAATTGGGACGACTGCCAGAAGTTCGTGCAGCGGCTCAACGCGAAGGGCGGCAGTTTCCGGCTGCCGAGCGAAGGTGAATGGGAGTACGCGTGCCGTGCGCGCGGTCCGAAGCCGTTCAGCTTCGGCGACACCCTGACGACTGCACAGGCGAACTACGACGGCAAGTTCCCATACGCCGGTGACAAGGGTGAGTATCGCGAGTGCACCGTGTTCGCGCGGTCGTTGCCGGCCAATGCCTTCGGCCTCTACGAGATGCACGGCAACGTGCGCGAATGGTGCCAGGACGTGTATGCGCCATACCCGCTCGCGGGCAGCGAAGAGGCGGTCGTGAGCACCGACCCGCTAGCGAAGCGCGTGATGCGGGGCGGCTACTGGGGTTCACCGGCGAAGGACTGCCGGTCCGCGAGCCGTCTTGCGGTTTCCCCGACGATGGGGCTCAGCCACTGTGGCCTGCGCCTCGCGAGGTCGCTGCGATAGATCCAGCGTGCCGCGATCACGTGCCGGCCGGGGCGAGTCGCAGCGTCCGTGTGAACTCCTTGTCGGTGATGACGTGCAAGCGGACACGATTCTCGGCGTCCGGGCGCAGGCCGCTCAGCTTGCCACGCGCGACCATTCCCGCGCCGTCCGGTGACTTCGCGAGCGACAGCTCGACCGGCGGGCCGTCATTGACGCTGGCGGTTACCATCTCGGCCGCGGTCTTGGAGCGTGAGATCACGAGCAACTCCACGTCCATCTCGGTTCCCGTGACCTGCTGCCCGTTGCGCGGCTGCTTGACTTCGACCGCGCACAGCCACTTCGCGTCGGCCGCGCTCTCGAAGTCTTGCTTCAAGAACGTCGCGAGTTCGAGCGCCGCGCTGCGCATCGCGGCGTGCTCGAGCGCCGCGTTCGTCTTGTCGGTCTGATCGGTCGTCCAGAACGGCGGCAGTACGAGCGACTGCAGCGTCGGGCCGCTGAAGAAGTCGTTGCGCTCGAAGAAGCTCAGCTCGACTTCGCGACTCGGGATCGCTTGCTCGAGTGTGGCCGCCGCCGACATCGACGTCGGCTCGACCCGGTAGCTGGCATTCCATTCGAGGCGATACGAAGAGTCCGGAACGAGCAGGCCGCCGATCCAGGTCGTGAGCCACAAGCCACCGGAGAGCAGCACGCTCGACGCGCCGGTGTGTTGGAACTGCGGGGCACCCTTGGCGACAAGGGTGACCACGACGTCCGGCGTTTCGTTCCCGATTTCTGCGCGCGTCACGACTCGGCTGCTCGCATCGAGCCGCCGCAACTCGTCCGCGATCGTGCGGACCCACTCGGGTCGCACGGCTTCGCCTGCCGGCGCGGAGCTCGCATGGTCCGCCGGCGCATCGACGAGCACGAACAAAGCTGCGGGCGGTAGCTGCCTGATCTTCTTGGAAGTGTCGCTTGCGCAGGCGGCCAGCACGCAGGTCAGCAGTGCCGTCGCTGAGCGACGTCGTTGGCGCGAAGCGCGTATGGTCAAGGTCCCCATTTTCCAGTCCCCCATTTGCCGGAACCCCATTTCAACTCGCTCGGTTCGTCGCTGCCGCCTCCACCGCCCGAGCTGGCGGCTGCGGCGATCACGACTGGGCCACAGGCCGCGAAGAGGAGCGCGAGCAGGCAGAGGACGATCACATGGCCACGTCGGAGGCGGCTGGAATTGTGTAAGCAGTTCATTGGAATAACGTCGGGTCTTCGGTCCATCCGTAGGTTACCAACGTGCCGGTCAGAGTAGCTTCAGTTACCTGCATCATGATCGATGGACCATCGAACAAGGGAAGCGAGACGAATGCGATGACCCGGCCGGAGGCGTATAGCGCCGCGCGCGTCGCGCGCGGGCGACGCGCGCCGGCTGCGACTGCTCAGTGCGTGCCGAGCACCTGGTAGAGCCGCGTGCCGGCGGCCGGCGCGCGCTGCCGTTCTTCCTCGGTGCGGCAGAAGAGGAGGACGCGGCCCTGCATGCCGCGCACGCTGCGCAGGCGGCCCGCGGGGTCCGCTTCGCCGGCGCCGACCGCGGAGCCTGCTGAGAGGATGCGGTAGTCGAGGTCGTGGCTCGGCAGCGACGACACGTCCACGCGCGGGCACGGCCGCAGCGTGTCTTGCAGCTCCTGGACGCGGTGGCCGAGCTCGCTCGCGAACGCGAGTGAGCGCGCGGTGCGGTCTTCGATGCGCAGCGGTTCGTAGGCGACGACCCAGAGGTGCGCGGGGCCGAGGTGTTTCAGCACGGGTCCGTCCTCGGCGGTTTCGGAGGAGCCGAGCGCCAACACGTAGCGTTCGTGGACGGCCGTCGTGCGCTGGCTGGATGGATCGAACGTGCGGATCGACTCGAGCGTGCGGTCGAGGAACTCGAGACGCACTGCGGAATCGGCGGCCATCGGATACAGGTCGACGACATCGCCGCGCATGCTGCACTCGCCCGGGGCGAGCACGAGAGGCACCGCGCGCAACCCCGCTGCCTGCGCGCGCTGCAGCACCTGCGCGCGATCGAGTGGTTGGCCGGCGCGCAATTCGAACTGGGACTGCCCGAGTTGTTTTGGCGTCGCGACCGGCTGCAGCATCGCTTGGACGCCTGCGATCAGCGGCGCCTTGTCGGCCGCGAAGTGCTGCAGCGTGCGCTGGCGTTCGCTGCGCGAGGTCGCCTCGGGTTCGCCGAGGTCACCTTGCTCTTCGCGCGGCAGCACGTGCGCGCGCACGCCGAACGCGGCGAGGTCGGTCTGCAGCTGGATGCTGTCGACGTCGTCGGCGGTCAAGACGAGCATCGTGCCGCGGTGCGCGCGGTGCAGCGCCGCGACGAGCAGGCCCGCGCTGCCGCCCCACAGACCGCCGGCCTTGCGCTGCGAACCGAGCGCGAGCTGCGCGAGCAGCGTCTTCGTCACGGGCAGCCGGGCGAAGTCGTCGAGCAGGTTCTCGGCGGGGCTTGGGGAGGTGGCCACGAAACCGCGAAGCTACGCGAACGCGCGGCTGTCGGCACGCAGGTGCAGAACGTTCAACCGGCCTGCCGAAGGTCGCTGGCGAGCTGCATCTGGCCGAGGGGCGGCGGTGCAAGCTGGGGTGAGGCGCTCGGGCCCGCGGTGAGCTACGACGCGATCCGCGTCGTCATGGCGCACCGCGAGACGGGCGAGGGCGGGGGTCGGCGTAGATGCTTCGCTCCAGAAGGCCAAGGAGTTCGTCGGCCGCGTGCATCGCGCCGGCGGCTCGGTGGTCGCCGGCACGGACCCGGTCGCCATCATGCTGTTGCCGGGATGGGCACTGCATCGCGAACTGAGCAACTTCGTCGACGGCGGCCTGACCCCGCTCGAAGCCCTGCGCTGCGCTTCCTACGGCGCTGCCAAGGCTCTCGGCCTGGCCGCCGAACTCGGCACGATCGAAGTCGGCAAGCGCGCTGATCTGGTGATCGTCGCCGGCGATCCGTCGGCGGATCTCGCGGCGCTGTCTCGAATCGAGACCGTGATCCAGGACGGTGTCCGCCACGAGGCGGCGGCGCTGCGCCGCCGCGCTGAAGGCGGCATTCGTTGACCGCGGCTCTTCGTTCCTTGCCGACCACGATCCGCTTCTCCTGCACCGAACAGTCCCAGACCCTCTCGCGAAACCGCGCCGATCTCCCCGACAAACTGCGCAGCTCTCAAGGCCGCCGCATCCAGTCCACGCAGCGCCGGACCTCGCCTTGCATCAACTCCGCGTCGAGGTGGATGCGCCGGCCGTGACCGGGCAGCAGCCATTCGAAGCGGTAGCCGAGCAGGCGCTCGACCGACGCCGTCTGCACGATCCAGTCGAACCAGCACGCGTCACGGAACGCCGTGACCGCGCTGCGGCGTTCGCTCCAGGCGAGGTGGTCGCCAGAGAACAGGAAGCGGTCGCGGTACAGCAGACAGGCCGAGCCCTCGGTGTGGCCCGGCGTCGGGATCACGGTCAGATCCGGCGCGAGCGTGACCACGCCGTCGCCTTCGATGCGGACCTCGACGTCAGCGGTGTCGTGCGTCACGTCGCGTTCGTGCAGGATCCGCTGGCAGCGGAAGTGCGCGTGCCACTTCGCATGGTCTGCCACGTCGTCGCGATGCGTGAGGAACAGCGTCCGGATGCCGCCGAGTTCCTCGATGCGGCGCACGAGCGGCCCGGCGAAGCGCGGCGAGTCGACGAGCACGTTGCCGTCCGCACGCACGATCAACCAGGCGGCAGCGCCGAAGCTGTCCTTGTGGTGGAAGCCGCAGTGGAACACCTCGCCCTCGACCTGCTCGGGGAAGGCGGCGACGGCGCTCGCGAGGTCCTGCTTGTGGGCCGTGCCGATCGACGCCGTCGGGCAAGCAACCAGGGCCATGCGGGCGCGCTGCGCCTCGACTTCGCTCTCGGGTTGGTGGAACACGCGCGACTGGTCGCCTTCGCTGTCGAAGGTCCGCGGCGCGATCCAGCGGCACGTGTCGCAGTCGATGCAGGTGTCGTCGACGTAGAACTCGCCGGGAGCGTTCTCCGCGCGCCGTCGCTTGACATCGGCCATGGGCGCCGTGATAGGACCGCAGGCTGGTGCCGAGCAATGCCGCGGCGCAGCGAACAACGTCACGATGCAGGTTGCGCGACAGTCGCCGACCAGGTTGGTCGGTGATGGTCAGTATAGCCGCCGGCTCGCAGCAGCGCGACGGTACGATCGCCGCACCCGAGGAGACCCCGCCGTGCCGCAGATCGCCGGCGGTGGCGGGATGAGCGACGGCCTGATCGGGCTCTTGCTGAGCGACCGGCTGAACGCCGGCAATCCGTTGTTGCCATCAGGCTCGCCGGCGCCCGGTGGGGAGAGGCGCTAGCCTGCTGACCACGATCCGCCTCTCCTGCACCGACCAGTCAGAGACCTTCTGGCCGAGAGCCTCCTCGAGGCCAACAAGCCCGTGCTTCAGCCGCCACCCGCCTTGAGCGGCAGCATCGGAGCCGCGGGCTTCTTCGCGCGCGCCTCGCGCTGCTTCTGGTCTTCGACGGCCTTCTCGAGGGTCGCCGCGTCGACGCCGATTCCGCACGACGATCCAGGTAACCGCCGGCGCGCCGGCGGTTACCATGCGGCACACTCATGCGCGCCCGTGCTGCGATGCTCGTCGGTGTGTTCTCGTTGCCGTGCACCGCGGCGGCCCAGGTGCCCCAGTTCTTCTCGACGTCCCCGGCGGTGTTCAACTGGATCTACCCCACGGGCGGCGTGGTGGCCGACTTCGACCGCGACGGCAGCTCCGACCTGTGTGTGTCGGGGTGGATCGGCCCGCCGCTGACGCTGTTCCGGAACGACGGGCTCGGCGACCTGGCGGTGAACCCGCTGCCGGCGCTGAACCTGTCGCAGCCCACCGTGGCGTTCGTCGACTTCGACGGCGACCGCGACCGCGACATGTTCGTGTCGTGGCCGAACTCCGCGGGCTCGAACGTCGCGCTGTTCCGCTACGTCGGCGGCGGCGGGTGGCTCGACGCGAGTGCGAGCCTGCCACTGATGCAGGGCTTCACCGGCATCGTCGTCGCCGACCTCGACGGCGACGGCGACGAGGACCTGGCGGGATGCGGACACTCCATCGTCAGCGGCGCCGCCGGCATCCTGACCAACACCAACGGCGTGTTCACGTACAGCTCGGCGTTCGGCGGCCAGCAGTTCACGATCGCCGGCGCCGACTTCGACGGCGATGGCGACGTGGACATCGCGACGACGACGCCGCTGCAGCTGTGGCGCAACGACGGCGGCATGGTGTTCACGAACGTCTCCTCGACACAGCTGCCCCCGTTGCCCGCCTACTGGGCGCACCTCGCGTTCGCCGACGTCGACGGCGACGGCGACCGGGACCTCGTGCTCGGCGACCAGGTCAACTACGTCAATCCGTTCGACCGGCTGCTGGTGAACAACGGCAGCGGCACGTTCGTCGAGATCCCGGGCGCGATCCCGCCGCACCCCGGAGTCCACACGCTGTCGCCCGCGTTGGCCGACGTCGACGAGGACGGCGACCTCGACCTGATCCGCGGCGGCAACCCGCCCAACGTGTCGCTCAACGACGGCACCGGCCTCTTCACGCTCGCCATCAACCGCCTGCCGCCGCTCACGAACGTCAGCGCCATGGTTCTGCCCGCCGACGTCGACCGCGACGGAGACGTCGACCTGCTGTTGCTGACGTTCGGCCAACCGGGGCAGATCCTGTGGAACCGCCACCGCCACGTCACGGTCCCCGCGCCGCCTGCGATCGGCCAGAGCTGGACCGTCGAGCTGTGGGGCCAGCCAGGCTACGGCGTCGGCACTCGCACCGTGCTGCTCGGCATCGGCCTCGCGCGGCTGAGCCAACCCGTCGTCGTGCCGCCGTTCGGCACCCTGTGGCTCGACCTCGGCATGCTGTTCCTGCTGCAACCGGCGCTGATCGCCCCCGCCGCCGGCGCCGTGCCGCTCGTGTTCGCGATCCCGCCCGCGCCGTCCATCGTCGGCGTCACGCTGCACATGCAGGCGCTGATCGAGGAGACCGCGGGTGTCGGCGACGTGCGGCTGACGCCGCTCATCAGTGCGACGATCCAGTGAAGCCGCGCCCTGCAGGAACGCGCTCGCGCTCCTTGCCGCTCCGCGAGTCGGTGCTCGACACCGCGCGCGAGGACTCGACTACCGCGCGCCGCAGTCCAGCGGCCAACGAACGCACGCCGATAACCGCCGCATGGCCGGAGCCCGGTGGCGCGCGATCCCGCCGGGCGACCGCTTCCTGTTCGTCCGCTTCGGCACCTGGAAATCGTTCGCGGACGGCGCGCAGCCGCGGATCGACGACGCCGGCCACTTCGCCTTGCCGCTGCCGGCGGACAGCCCCGGCCCCGATGCGCGGGTCGAGTTCCGCAGCGGCGTGCAGGGCCTCGTCGGCCGCGTCGTCGCCGTCGACCAGCCGGGCCACCGCGTGTTCGTCGAGCACCCGGCGGTGCGCTTCGTCGAACTCAGGGTGGAGCCGCGAAGGCCGGGTCGATGGATGCTGCACCTGTACGTCGACGGTCAGGACGGCACGCCGTGGCAGATGCTGAACCACACGCTGCCGTCGCGCGCACTGGTGCCCGAGGGAATGAGCCTGCATGGCGCATTGCTCGAAGACGACGCCGGCAGCCCACGATTGCCTACACTGACGACCGCGTTCGTCACGCTCGACGGCTCGCAGCGCGAAGTCACGATCCGCGGCAGCGGCCACTGGTGCGCGATCCGCCTCGAGCGGCAAGGCACCAAGGCAGTGGCCTTGCTGCTCGATCCGCAGCGGCGGCCCAGCGGTGTCCGCTGCCACATCGAACCGTCAGGTGCGTGCCGTCTCTGGGTGCCCGATGGTGCGAGCGGCATCCAGGTCCGCCTCGAGCCCGGCGGCGCGCAGGACTTCGACGCCGCACGCGACGAGATCACGCTGCGCTGACGCGCGATCACGAACGCGTCCGCGATCAGCGTCGTCGCGATCGGCAGAGACCAGGTCGGGCCTGCGGCTCGGCAGGCAGCGGCGGCCGTGATCAGGACGCGGCTAGAACAGTGTCACCGTGATCACGCACGTATCCGTGGTCGTGTACTGTCCATCGAAGGCGCTGAGCTGGAAGACGTAGGTGCCGAGCCCCACCAACGCGACGTCCGTCACGGGTTGCGTTGGCGCCGTGAAGATCGCGAGACCAGGGCCCGAGACCTGGCTCCATTGGACCGCCAGCGGACCGCCCGGCAGGCCGTCGTCGGCGACCTGCCCTGCAAGGTGCGTCGTCAGCGCCGTGATCGTGGTGTGGAGATCGGGCCCGGCATTGACGACGGGCGGTTGGTTCACTGCCTGCACCGTGACCACGCACGTATCCGTGCTCAAGTACTGTCCATCGTAGGCGCGGAGCTCGAGCGCGTAGCTGCCGGGCGCCGAGAACGTGACGTCGGTCGCGGGTTGCGTTCCCGCCGTGAAGTACGCCTGGCCAGGGCCCGAGAGCTGGTTCCATTGGATCGCCAGTGGACCACCCGGCAGGCCGTCGTCTTGGACATAGCCAGCAAGTTGCGCCGACTGCGTGACCGCGGTCGTGACATCGGGCCCGGCATTGACGACGGGCGGTTGGTTCCCTGTCTGCACCGTGACCACGCACGTATCCGTGCTCAAGTACTGTCCATCGTAGGCGCGGAGCTCGAGCG
>Ga0075428_100002018_pt1 | contig 21895 bp, 14 predicted proteins | sample RhiMetdeltSRZDD2_FD_75291 | JGI IMG/M metagenome (GOLD analysis project Ga0075428, IMG submission 75291) | Populus rhizosphere microbial communities from Tennessee, USA - Rhizosphere MetaG P. deltoides SRZDD2 | ecosystem: Host-associated > Plants > Roots > Rhizosphere > Soil | place: USA... | reverse complement strand
CGCGTATGGTACCCGTGATGCTTCCCCCTTGCGCCACCGACCACGGCAGGGCCAGGAGCAGGACGACGAAGAGGAGTTTCCTCGCAGCGAAGATGAAACCAACGGAATTAGACATGGGAGATCGTAATCCCTTGTGTGCCGAAGTGTGCCGAAGGCATGACCAGACCGTCTGGCCGGTGAGAACCCGAGTCGATCCACGGGGAGAGGTGAGAGCAGGGCGCCGCGGCGCGAGCCGTGACGTCCTGCATTCATTGTAGAAAGAACCGAAGCGCGGACACAATCGTTGTCCGCGTCGTTTCCCGCTCTGCCTCGCCGGGGAAACGCACGCCGCCTTAGTGCGCCGAATGACGCGATGGGCTAGACTGGTCCGGCGTTTCCCGTCGGTTCCCAGGAGGTCCCATGCGTCCGTTGCGCGCCGCCGTCTGCCTTCTCGTCGTGCCTTGGCTCCTTCCTTCTGCGACGGCCGGCGCCGCCACCTTCCCCCGCGCCGAGGCGACGAAGCGTGCCGTGGCGCGGCTGGTGGAGCTGCACGGGCCGGCGCAGCAGCAACGCATCGAGAGCGGCGTGCAGCAGGCGGCGCGGCTGTGGCGCGCCGAAGACGGGGACGTGAACGCCTTCGTCGACTTCGCCGTCGAGCAGTTCCAGGCCGAGCCTGCGGCGCTGGACGACACCTTCGCCTCCCTGGAGCGGGCGATGGAGATGATCGACGGGCATTTCGTCTCCATGGGGCGGGAGCTCAAGCACCACATGGATGTCGAGGCCGGTCCGATCCGTCCGGTGGATCGTTTGCTCGGCGCCTACGATGCTTCGGCGCACGTGAGCGAGGATCTCTTCGGCGCCAAGGTCGCCTTCGTGGCGCTCCTCAACTTCCCGGGCAGCAGCCTCGAGGAACGTCTCACCGCTGGGCCGCAGTGGTCGCGGCGGCGCTGGGCCGAGGCCCGCTTGCTCGGGCGCTTCGAGCAACGGGTGCCGGCGGCGGCGCAGCAGGCACTGAGCGCCTCGGTGGCCCGGGCCGATGCCTACATCTCCGACTACAACTTGTACCTGCATCACTGGCTGACCGCGGACGGCCAGCGACTCTTTCCCACCGGGCTCCGCCTCATCAGCCACTGGGGTCTGCGTGACGAGCTGAAGGCGCACTACGGCGAGGCGCAGGGAATCGAGAAGCAGCGTCTCATCGCCCAGGTGATGGAAGCCATCGTGCGCCAGGAGATCCCGCAGGCGGTGATCAACAACCCGCGTTTCGACTGGACGCCGGTCACCGGGAAGGTGAGCGTCTCCCCGGTGCAGGACGGCGAGCCGCCGGCGGGCGCGGGCACGAACCCCGATGGGGCCCGCGAGCCCGACACACGTTACCGCCTGCTCCTCGACATCTTCCAGGCCATGCGCCAGGTGGACCCCTACGTGCCCCAGGCGCCCACGGCCATCGCGCGCAGCTTCGACGTGGAACGGGAGATCCCGCTCGCCACCGTGCGCGCCATGTTCGAGGCGCTCTTCCAAAGCCCCGTGGCCGGCGACGTGGCGCACCTGATCGAGACGCGTCTCGGCCGCCCCCTCGAGCCCTTCGACCTCTGGTACGCCGGCTTCAAACCGAGGGTGCAATACGCCGAAGCCGATCTGGACGCCAAGACCCGCAAGCGTTACCCCACCTCGGCGGCGTTCGGCGCCGACATCCCGCGGCTCCTCCGTGACCTCGGCTTCAGCGCCGAGACGGCGGGGATGCTGGCCACGCACATCGTCGTCGACCCGTCCCGCGGCGCCGGTCATGCTCTCGGCGCCGGACGCCGCGACGACAGTGCGCACCTGCGCACTCGGGTCGGCGCCGACGGCATGGACTACAAGGGCTACAACATCGCGGTGCACGAGCTCGGCCACAACGTCGAGCAAGTGTTCTCGCTCAACGGCATCGATCACACCCTGCTGCAGGGCGTGCCGGGAAATGCGTTCACCGAGGCCCTCGCTTTCGTCTTCCAGGAGCGGGACCTGGAGCTCTTGGGGATGGCGCAGAAGAGCGACGACAACCACCACCTGCGCGCGCTGGAAGCGTACTGGGGCGCCTGCGAGATCGGCGCCGTGGCCTTGCTCGACGTGGCGGTATGGGAGTGGATGTACGCACACCGGTCGGCGACGCCGGCGGAGCTGCGCGGCGCCACCGTGCGCCTCGCCGGCGAGGTTTGGGAGCGCACTTTCGGGCCCCTGATGCACGGCCAGCCTTCGGTGCTCCTCGGCATCTACTCGCACATGCTCGCCTATCCGCTCTATCTGGCGAACTACCCCCTGGGACACCTCATCGCCTTCCAGCTGGAACAACATTTCCAGGGCGCCGACTTGGCGGCGGAGTTCGAAAGAGTGTGCAAGCAGGGCCGGGTGACCCCGGATCTGTGGATGCGGGGCGCCGTGGGCGCGCCGCTGCAAGCGGAGCCGCTCCTGCAGGCGGCGGCAGCCGCGGTGGCGGCGCTCCAGCCCCAGGGCGCCGGGGCGCGCTGAAACGGAGCGGCAGCATGAGCACGCGCAGCACCACCACCACCACGGCCGCCGCCAGCGCCGCGGCCCTACAGCCGGAATATGCCGCTGTTCGCGCCGCCACCGTGGCGCTGTGTGCTCCCCTCGCCGTCGAGGATCACGTGGTGCAGACGATGGCCGATGTGAGCCCGCCGAAGTGGCACCTGGCGCACACGACCTGGTTCTTCGAGACCTTCGTGCTCGCCCAGTTCGTCCCCGACTATCGGCCAGTGCACCCGCTCTATCGCACCTTGTTCAATTCGTACTATGAGGCCGTCGGTGCCCGTCATCCGCGCGCCGAGCGCGGCTTGCTGTCACGCCCCACGGTGCGGGAGGTGCTGGATTACCGCCGGCACGTGGACGCCCGCATCCACGATCTGTTGCTGCGACTGCCCGCGGAGCACGAGAACGAGCTCTGCCGCCGCCTCATCCTGGGGTTGCATCACGAGCAGCAGCACCAGGAGCTCCTGCTCGTGGACATCAAGCACATCTTCGCCACCAATCCGCTCCAACCGGTGTACCGCGCCGCCCCGACCGGCGCCACTCAGCCCGTGGCGCCGCTCCGCTGGCACCCCTTCGCCGGTGGCCTGCTCGAGTTCGGCCACGCGGGCCCGGGCTTCGCTTTCGACAACGAGTCGCCGCGGCACCGAGTGTTCCTCGCGCCCTTCGCCCTCGCCGATCGTTGCGTCAGCAACGGCGAATACCTGGAATTCATCGCCGCGGGCGGCTACGAGCGCCCCGAGCTCTGGCTCGCCGACGGCTGGGCCACGGTGGCGAACGGCGATTGGCGGGCGCCGCTCTACTGGCAGGAGCGCGACGGCGCTTGGTTCGAATTCACCCTGAGCGGGCCGCGACCGCTGCGGCTGGACGAGCCCGTGGTGCACGTGAGCTACTACGAAGCCGATGCCTTCGCCCGCTGGCGCCAGGCGCGCTTGCCCAGCGAGTTCGAGTGGGAGCTCGCGGCGCAGTCATCGCCCCGGGAAGGCAACTTCGTCGAATCCGGCGCTCTGCAACCCCGGCCCGCCCACGCGCCCGCCTTGGCGACCGCGTCGGGACGTGGATCCACCCAAGGTTTGCGCCAAATTTTCGGCGATGTCTGGGAGCTGACGCGCAGCGATTACGCGCCCTATCCGGGCTATCACGCGCAGCGCGGAGCGCTCGGCGAGTACAACGGCAAGTTCATGAGCGGACAGGTGGTGTTGCGCGGGGGCTCGTGCGCCACGCCGCGGTCGCACATCCGCGCCACCTACCGCAACTTCTTCTATCCCCACCAGCGCTGGAACTTCCAGGGGCTGCGCCTGGCGCAGGACGCCTGAAGCACGGCGCGACGGCGCTCAGTCGAAGGGCGAGTGGCCGCTCTTCGCCGGCTGGTAGAACGGATTCTGTCCCGCCGCGTGATCCGTCGTGTCCAGGACTTCGGCGATCTCGGGCACGGCGCCGACGATGGACTTCTCGATCCCCTGCTTCAGCGTCACGCTCACCATGCCGCAGCCCTGGCAGCCGCCGCCGAGGCGGATGTAGGCCTTGCCGTCCCGCACGTCGAGGAGTGCCACGTAGCCGCCGTGGGTGGCGACTCCAGGATTGATCTCTGTGTCGATGACGCGCTGCACCTTGAGCGCCACGGGATCGCGCCACAGCGGATTGGGATTGTCGATCTTGAAGCCTTGCCCGCCGGCCTGCAGGACGAAGTCGAGGGTGGCGCCCTTCAGGTCTTCCTGGCTCGGTCCGTCCACGAGGACGGTGAGAGCGCCGCTCGACACCACCACGTCGGTGGCGGACTTCTCGTCCAGGCGCAAGAGGGTGAGCTCGTACTCGAAACCCTGGGCGCCGCGCCCGCTGATCGCCAGACGCAGGCAGTGATCCTTGCCTTCCTGAGACTCCAGGATCTCGCTCAGCTGTTTGCTCGCCGCCTCGGTGATCGTGATCATCGCCCTCTCCTCGTGCTCATCGCCCTTCCCTCCGTGACGGGGTTGCCGTCGAGCCGTGCGGCGGCGCCGCGGCGTCTTCGATCTCCAGCACCAGGCGCGCGTGACTGCGGCGCAGCGCTGCCTCCACTGCTTCGGGCGTCGCGGCGCGGGCGAAGAGAAAGCCGAGGTAGCGCCCGCCTTCCGGGGGTGGCAGCACCGGCTGTCCGCTGGCGACGGTAAGGCGCACGTCCTCCACGTGCTCCACCTCCCGAGCCGCCTCCACGCCACCGACCCGCCTCAGGATACCAGCCCGGGGGATGGGAATCATCATCACTCCAGCGGCGCGCGGCTCGCGCTCGAGGGCAGCGGTGTCGCGGCCCAGGGCCTGGCGCAAGACCAGCTCTTCCAGGGACACCTCCCCGGCGCCGAAGCGGAGCGCCCGGGCGCAGAGGCCGCCGATGGAACGCGGCGCCGCTTCCAAGAGAGTGGTCCCCGCGGCGTTGCAACGCACTTCGGCGTGCAGCGGCCCGGTGCGGAGACCGAGCGCCCGCGCGGCAGCGCGCACCGTGTCCACCACCTCGGACTGCAACGCCCGCGGCTGGCGGGACGGCGTGACGTAGATCGTCTCCTGGAAGAACGGACCCTCCAGGGGGTCGGGCTTGTCGAAGAGGGCGAGTGTCCGGAGCTCGCCGTCTTGCAGCAGACCTTCGAGCGCCATCTCCAGGCCGGGAATGTAGTCCTCCACCAGAATCTGCTGGGTGTGCTCGGCGTCGCGCAGATCCGGGCCGGAGAGGATAGCGGCGAGACGGGAAAAGGCGGCGACGAACTCCGCCGCCCCGTTGGCGCGGATGACGCCACGGCTGCCGGAGAGGGCGAGGGGCTTGACGACGCAGGGGTAGTCGACTCGAGCGGCGAGGCGCTCGGGATCGGAGTCGCGCGGCACAGCGCGGAAGCCCGGCACCAGCAGACCCGCCGCCTGCAGCGCTCGACGAGTGGACAACTTGTCGCGCGCCGTCCGTACCGCGTCCACGCTGTTGTGAGCGAGGCCGAGAGACTGGGCCAGGTGCGCTGCCAGGACCACGCCCTCGTCGTCCGCGGCGACGATCGCCGTGAGCGGTGTCGACGCGGCGAAGGTCAGCACCTGGCGCACTGCCGTTTCGAGGTCCGCGAAGGGGAGCGCCAGGTGACCTTGGGGATGCAGGGAAGCGAGTGCCTGGGGCCGGTCGCTGCCGACGACGACTTCGACAGCCAAAGTACGGGCGGCGGCGAGAAAGGCCTCCGCCTTGTAGGTCGTGGTCGTCATCAGGAGGAGGAGTCGATCCACGAGCGCTCCCGGCGGCTTGGCGTCGTGCGCTCGCATTCTAGCATCGGCTGGATGCGTGCGGCGGGCCGGGTCGCCTCGTCCCGCCCCGTGTCCGTGGCGAGCCCGACACCGCACGCTTGCCCGTTCGTTCGCTGCCACCGGCATGAGAATGCCGGGCGGTCGCGCGAGGGGAGGGGAGGGGACGGTGCCTCCGCCGGAGCACCGTCCCCATCGGACCGTCGGTGGCCGTCGCCGCCGCCGGTGTTGCCGGATCGAACGCGGTATCGCGCCCGCGCGTCGTCGTCGTCGCTCTCTGCCGGGCGATCCGTCGCCGCTGCAGCAAAGGCGCTTCACGTCGATGGCGACACTGCGGCGGCGGAAAGCCAGCGGGATGCCAACGCCACGCTGGCCCGCAGCGACATCTGGGTGTCGCATCGAAGTCCGTATATGTACTCGGATTACGGCGGGCGACCTGCGGTGGAGGCGTGGAGCGCCACGAGCCGCCGCGGGCCGCCTGCGACAGAATGATCCGCGCGGCACGGCGAGAACGCCGGAGGCATGACAGGATGTCGCCGGAAACAGCGCGCCGTCGCACCCGCAGGGCTTCCGCCCCCTGCATCGAGCCGCTATCATCCGCTCCGCGAGGCGCGCGTGGGCGCGCCGGACGACGGGAGCGCACCATCTCCGCCGCCAAGACAGAGCCGCGATCGACGCCGCTCGAGGCGCAGCACCGGCAGTGCGGCGCCCGCATGGTGGAGTTCGCCGGCTGGTCGATGCCCATCCAGTACGACGGCCTGATCAAGGAGCACGAGCGCGTGCGCCGCGCCGCCGGGCTTTTCGACGTCAGCCACATGGGCGAGCTCTTCTTCAGCGGTCCCGGCGCCCTGACCACGCTCGACCGGCTGGCGACCAACGACGTCGCCGCGCTCGTCGATGGCCAGGTGCTCTACACGCCGCTCTGCAATCCTCGTGGCGGCGTGCGCGACGATGTCCTCGTCTACCGCATGGATGGCAACCGTTTCATGATGGTGGTCAACGCCGCCAACATGGCGAAGATCCTCGCCTGGTCCCGGGAGCACCTGCAGCCACAGACGGAGCTCCAGGACCGCAGCGACGAGGTGGCTCTCCTCGCCTTGCAAGGCCCGCGCAGCCCGGATATCCTGCGCCGCTCGCGCCTCCTCGGCGACCTGGGTGAGCGTGCGGCGACGCTGCCCTACTATCGTTTCCTCGCTGGAGCGGGAGAGGTGCTGGCGGTGTCGCGCACCGGCTATACCGGCGAAAGGGGCTACGAGATCTACGTGCAGGCCTCCCGCGCCCCGGCTCTCTGGGAGGATCTCCTGGCCCAGGGTGGCGAGCTGGGCCTGGGGCCGGCGGGGCTCGGAGCCCGGGACACTTTGCGCTTCGAGGTGGCGTACTGCCTCTACGGGCACGAGCTGGAGGAGGACACTTCGCCTCTGGAAGCCGGGCTCGGCTGGACGGTGAAGCTGAAGAAGCCGGACTTCATCGGCCGGGAGGCGCTCGTACGTCAAAAAGAGCAGGGCGTGCCGCGACGGCTTCTCGGCCTCGAGCTGGCCGATCGAGTCATCGCCCGCGCCGGCTTCGCAGTCCGCGGCCAGGGTCGAGAGGTGGGGAAGGTGACCAGCGGCACCTTCGCACCCAGCCTCGGCCGTAGTCTGGCACTGGCGCTGGTGCAGAGCGACGCCGCCGAGGCGCCGCTCGCCGTGGTCGTGCGCGGCCGCGAGGTGGGGGCGCGCCGCGTGGCGCTACCGTTCCACGCTCCGAGCGCGCAGGCGTGAGGTCCGTGGACCGGGGCTCGCGAATCCAGGAGGAAAGAAGGACATGCCGTACATCCCCCGGCAGCTCAGGTACACGCAGGAACACGAGTGGGTGAGTCTCGAGGAGGACGGCACCGCCACCATCGGCATCAGCGACTTCGCCCAGTCCGAGCTCGGAGACATCGTCTTCGTCGAGCTGCCCGAAGAAGGGGACAAGCTGGTGCAGATGGAATCCTTCGGTACCATCGAAGCGGTGAAGACCGTGAGCGACCTCTATTCCCCCGTCTCCGGCGAGGTCGTGGCGGTCAACAAGCAGCTCGTGGACCTGCCCACGCTGATCAACGAAAGCCCCTACGACGACGGCTGGCTCGTGAAGGTGCGCCTCGACGACCCGCGCGAGCTCGAACGTCTGCTCACCGCGGAGCAGTACAACGAGCAGATCGGCCAGGCGGACTGATTCCGCTCTCGACGACGCACCGCCGCGAAGCCCCGGTTCTTCTCCTGCTCTTGCTCGCTGCCGCCCTGCTCGCCCCCGGTTGCGAACACAAGGCGGCCCCTGTGCCGGCGACGCCGGAGCCGGGCGGCAGCTTGGCGATCGCCATCCTGGAACCCTTCGATTTCTTGACCCCGGTGCGCGCCGTGCGCCCGGCCACCGAGGAATTCATGGTGCACGTGACGCCGCCGCTCGGCCGGGTCACGGAGCAGGGAGACATCCAGTGGCTCATGGCGCGGGCGCCGCGCCTGCTGCAGCCGGGTCTCCTCTTTCGCCTGCGCCCCGCTTTCTGGGAGGACGGCGTGCCGGTGACCGCCGCCGACTTCGCCCTCACCGTTCACGTCATGCTGCATCCCGGAGCGCCGGGTCACGAACGTTCGCGCTACGGTCTCGTTCGCGACGTGGTGGCGCTGGACGACTCGACGCTCTACTTCGACCTGCTGGAGTTTTCCCGCGAGCGCTTCCGGGACGCTCTGATCGCGCCGCTCCCGGCCCACGTCCTCGGGCCCGATCCCGACCCGCGCCATCTCTATGAATGGCCGGTGAGCCGCAAGCCCCTTTCCTGCGGCCCCTTCCGCGTCGTCGAGAGCAGCACCGATACTCTGGTCCTCGAGCGCCGCGAGGATTCGGGCTGGCCGCCACCGCGGCTCGACCGCGTCATCGTGCGCTCCCTCGAGCCGGAAATCGCCGTGCAGCAGTTCCGTGACGGCGCCGTCGACGTCGTCGATGCCTTGCCGGCGGCGCAAGCGGAGGCGCTGCGCGGCGTGCGCGAGGCGCGGCTCCTCGCCTTCGTCGGCGCTTCCTATCTCTATGTGGGCTGGAACCTGCGCGACGCGCGCTTCGGCGACCTCACGGTGCGCCGCGCCGCCGCCATGGCAGTGGACGTCGAGCGGTTGTGCCGGGACCTCACCTTGGGCCAAGGTGATGTGGCGCGAGGGCCGCTGGTGCCGGTGCTCGGCCTTCCGGATACGTCGAGCGTCCTGCCGCACGACCTGAAGCAGGCGCGCGCCCTCCTCGACGCCGCGGGGTGGCAGGACCACGACCGGGACGGCATCCGCGACCGCGGCGGCGCTAGGCTCGCCTTCAACCTTCTCGTCCCGGAAAACGACGCGCTGCGCGAGCAGAGCGCCGCCGCCGTGGCTCGCGCGCTCCGGGATCTCGAGATCGAGGTGAGCGTGCGCGTCTTGGTGGTGGAAGAGTTCTACGCCCGCTTGCAGCGCGGCGCCTTCGAAGCTTACCTGGGCCAATGGTTCCCGCGCCGCGGCCAGCCTCTGGAGGACGTCTGGCACTCCGAAGCCACCGACCGTTTCAACTACGGCGGCTTCAACGACCCCGGCGTGGACAGCCTTCTCGTCCGCTTGCGCTTGGAGCAACCAGGACCGAGCGAAGAGGAGTTGCTGGCGGCGTTGCAGCGGCGCGTCTACGCCCAGCAGCCCTATCTCTTCCTCTTCCAGGAGCCGCGCTTCACCGTCTTCGCGGCCCGGGTGCAAGGGGTCCGCCCCACCGTGCTCTCCACCTTCTGGAACCTGCCGGAGTGGTGGGTTCCGCGCGCCCAGCGCTCTCCTGAGCCCTGAGGAGTTGGCGGGCGCCTTCCGCACTTGCGACGCCGCCAGGAGCCTCGCATAGTGGGCGCATGCTCGCGTTCGTCGCCCGCCGGCTCCTCGTTTCCGTCTTCCTGATCCTCGGGCTCCTGACCCTGGTTTTCTTCGTCAGCCACCTGGCGCCGGGCGATCCCCTGCAGCGCTACGCCGTCGGCGAGGTCGACGCCGCGACGCTGGCGCACCTGGAGCGCCAGTTCGGTCTGGACCAGCCGCTCCCGGTGCAGTACGGCCGCTGGCTGCGTTCCTTCCTTTTCGATTTCGACTTCGGCGTCAGCATCGGCCAGCGCCGCGCCGTGCGCGACATCGTGCTCGAAGCCCTGCCGTACACCTTGCGCCTCGCGGCGGCGGCCCTCGCCGTGCGTTTGCTTCTCGGCGTCACCCTGGGGGTGGTGGCAGCGCTGCGCCGGGGCCGGCGCACCGATCTCGGTCTCGGCCTGGGGGCGTTGCTCGTGTATTCCATCCCCTCCTTCTGGCTCGGCTTGATGCTGCTGCTCCTCTTCTCCTGGCAGCTGCAATGGTTGCCCTCGGGGCAAGCGCATCGTCTCGACGCCGCCAGCCTATCCTGGGCGGCACGCGTCGCGGACTCGCTCCTCCATCTATTGCTGCCGGTCTTCGTTCTCGGCGTCGGCGGCGCCGCCTCGATCTTCCGCTTCGCCCGCGCCGGCATGATCGAGGTCCTGAGCCAGGACTACGTCCGCGCCGCCCGCGCCCGGGGCTTGCGCGAACGCACCATCGTCCTGCACCACGCGCTGCGCAACGCGCTCCTCCCGGTGGTCACGCTGGTGGGTTTGTCCATCCCGGCCCTCGTGGGCGGCACCGTGGTGATCGAGAGCCTGTTCTCCTGGCCCGGGCTCGGGCGGTTGACCGTGGATGCCATCGGCCAGCGCGACTACCCGGTGATCATGGCGACGACCTTTCTCGCCGGCGTCACCGCGGTGGCCGGCTCCCTCCTCGCCGATCTGCTCGCCTCCTGGCTCGACCCGCGCATCCGGATGGAAAGTTGAGCATGTCGTTCCGCCGCTTCACCGCCCATCGTGCCGCCGTGGCTGGCGCCGTCGTCGTCGGCCTGCTGTGGCTCCTGGCGCTCCTCGCCCCCTGGCTCGCTCCTTACGATCCCGCCGGCTTCACCCGGATGGGGCTCGTTCCTCCCGGCAGCGAGCACTGGCTCGGCACCGACGCGATCGGACGCGACGTGTTTTCCCGCCTCCTCTTCGGCGCCCGCCTTTCTCTCGGCGTCGCCATGCTGGCCGTCCTGGTGGCGGTCTCCATCGGCACCGCCGTGGGTCTGGTGGCGGGTTTCGCCGGTGGCGCTATGGACACGGCGCTGATGCGCGGCGTCGATCTGTTGCTGGCCTTCCCGCGTCTGTTCCTGGCGCTCCTCGCCATCGCGCTCTGGGGGCCGTCGATCTGGTTGTTGACCTTGGTTCTCGGCCTCACCGGCTGGATGTCCACGGCGCGACTCGTCCGCACCCAGGTGCTCTCCTTGCGTGAGCAGGACTTCGTCACCGCCGGGCGCGCCCTCGGAGTGCCGACGCCGCGCCTTCTCCTTCGCCACGTGCTGCCGCACTGCACCGCCCCGCTTCTCGTCGCCGCCACCTTGATGGTGGGGAACACCATCCTGGCGGAAAGCGCGCTCTCCTTCCTGGGCCTCGGTGTGCAGGTGCCGGGGGCGAGCTGGGGGGCGATGCTGAACGAAGCCCGCGGCGAATGGCGGAGCGCCTGGTGGCTCGCCACCTTCCCGGGGCTCCTGATCACGCTCACCGTTCTCGCCCACAATCTGGTCGGTGACGGTTTGCGCGATCTCCTCGACCCGCGCCTGCCGGTGGGGCCGGAGCGGAGCACGAGCCCATGAGCGCCGCCCGTCCTCTGCGAGCAGAGCCCGAACCGCTCCTCTCGGTCGAGGACCTGCGCACCTGCTTCGAGACCGATGCCGGGACCTCCCAGGTTCTCGCCGGGGTGAACCTGCGTCTCGGGCGGGGTGAGGTCTTGGGTCTCGTCGGGGAGTCGGGGAGCGGCAAGACGATGACGGCGCTCTCCATCCTCGGCCTGGTGCCCGAGCCAGGTCGCATCGTCTCCGGGGAGGTCCGCTTCGACGGCCAGGACTTGCGCCGGCTCGACCGGGAGGCCTTACGGCAGGTACGCGGTCGCGGCATCGCCATGGTCTTCCAGGAACCGCAAAGCACGCTCAACCCGGTGCGGACCTGCGGCGACCAGATCGGCGAGTTGCTGCGGGAACACCTGAGGATGGGTCGGGCGGCTTCCCGAGCCCAGACTCTCGAGCTCCTCCGTTCCGTCCACCTCCCGGATCCGGAGCGTGTGGCGCGCCAGTATCCCCATGAGCTCTCGGGTGGGATGTGTCGTCGCGTCGCCGTCGCCCTGGCGCTTTCTTGCCAACCCCAGCTTCTCATCGCCGACGAGGCCACGAGCGGCCTGGATCGCACCATCCAGGCCCAGATCCTCGCCCTCCTGGCGGAGCTCCAGGCGGCGCACGACCTGGCGGTTCTGCACATCACTCATGACCTGGCGGTGGTAGCGGAGACGGCGGCACGCGTGGCGGTGATGTATGCCGGGCGGATCGTCGAGACCGGGCCCACCTCGAAGGTGTTCGCGGCACCGGCACATCCTTATACACGGGCGCTCCTCCGGGCCCGGCCGGGGCTCCTGCTTGCGCCACGACGGCTCGAGCCCATCCCAGGTGTGGCGCCCGATCCCCGCAACCTGCCCTCCCACTGTCCCTTCCAGGCGCGCTGCCCGTTCCGGGTGGAACGCTGCCTGCAACAGGATCCGGAACCCCGGTGGCTCGGTCCGGAGCACTGGAGCCGCTGTTTCGTCGACTTGCCCGGAGCGGTTGGATGAAACCCGACCGCCGCTCGGCGGAGATCTTCGCTGGGTCCGGAAGCCGTCCTGCCTGGACTCTCGTAACCTGCATCGGCACCAAGCGATTGACACCACCCGAGGGGGGACCTATATTGCTGGGGCCCACGCGAGGCTCCCGGCATTTCCGATAGGCCCAATGCCTTCGTGGCTGAGGCTAAGAGAGTTCGATCGCCGACCCCCACCGGCAGACCGAGCCCGGAGGTCTTCATCGACTCTCTTTCTTTGTTTCTGAAAGCAAGTGAAGGCGGCTCGGCGCTGGGGTCGCAGTCGAGCCTCTCGCACGGCATGGTGAGCAAGTCGCTTTTTCCCCCGCGGCCCGCAGGAATCGATGCATCTGCCGGAGTCACGAGAGGGGAGTGAGCGAGTGATGGCCAGACTGCTCCGCACCGTGGCGCTGCGGTGTGCGTCTGTCCTTGGTGCGGTGGTGCTCGCGAGTCTGCCGGCGCAGGCGCAGCAGGCCGCGGTGGGTTCCATCAAGGGCACCATCGTCGACCGCGAGACCAACAAGCCTCTCGATTTCAGCAACATCATCATCCTCGGCACCACCATGGGTGCCATGGCGCGCAACGGCGGGCAATTCACCATCAATCTCGTCCCCGTCGGCACCTATCAGGTGAAGGCCAGCTTCGTCGGCTACGATCCGATGACGATGAGCGACGTGCGGGTGGATGCCAACAAGGCCACGCTGATCGACTTCCACCTGAAGAAGGGCGTGGCCGGTGTGGTGCAGACGATCACCGTCACCAGCGAAGCCCACAAGGTGGACGTCAAGGCCTCCGACACCTCCCATGTGACCACGGACAAAGAGATCCTCTCGCTCCCCGTCGACGAGTGGGCGGAGGGGGCGGCGCTCAACACCGGCGTCGTCGTCCAGGGCGGCGAGCTGCACGTGCGCGGCGGCCGCTCCGGCGAGTTGTCCGTACGGATCGACGGCGTCCCGGTGGACGACCCGCTCTCCGGCGGCAGCGTCGACCTGGGCCTGCTCTCGGTGGCGCAGCAGGAGCTGATCACGGGCGGCATGGACGCCGAGTACGGCAACGCCTCGTCGGGGGTCCTCAATTTCACCACCCGTTCCGGGGGCCGCAACTTCGAGGGCAACTTCCGCTTCACCACCGACGACTACGGCCGCGCCGACAAGACCTTCCAGAACTACGACCGCTACTCTCTCGGCTTCGGCGGGCCGACGCCGTTCCGGGACCTGACCTACTACGTGTCCGGCGAAGCGACCTTCGTGGACGGGGAGTTCTTGAGCACCAAGAGGTACCCCGAGCACGAGTGGATGGGGATCACCTTCAAGGAGCGGGTGGATTCGGACTTCCGCACCCAGGGCCGCCTGGATTGGAAGCTGCCCAAGGGCGTGAAGATGTCCGGCGAGATGACCCTCTCCCAGTCCAAGAATGATCCCTACTTCCACAACTGGACCACCGAGGGCTACCCGGCGAAGGTCCTCACCTACCAGTCGCTGCGGCCGAATCGTTTCAAGCGCGGCTACTTCCTCCCCTCGGGCAACGTCACGGTGTTCGACGGTCCCTGGCGCCAGACCGCGGCGACCGCCAGCTTCGTGCCCATCGAGGAGGATGGGAACTGTGTCTACTGTCTGGTGCCGACGGCAGAGAACGCCACCATCCGTGCCGTGCGCGTCCTCGACACCCAGGGCAGGATCAACTACGCCGTCATCGACTTCCTCATGTTCGAGGGCTGGCAGAATCCCTCCAGCACCTGGGTCCCGGATCTGGAAGGGGCGGTGGGAGACACCAACAAGGCCTACTACAACTCCGCCGAGCACAGCTCGACGACGGAGAACAACAGCCAGCAGCTCAAGTGGACGTTGACCCACACGCTGTCGCCCAAGACCTTCTACGAGGTCAAGCTCTCCCGCCTCGCCTTCGACGTCACCAGCACGGTCAACGGTCAGGCGCCGGCGGACTTCGCCAGCGCCCGCCAGTTCATCTGGGTGCCGGGCCGGGGCCCGCAGCGTCTGGGGAACGTGGACTTCTACACCGACCCGAAGGTGCCTTTCTTCGTCACCGCCTACGATCGGCCCTTCTACAGCCGGCGCAACACCGTGACCTATCTCATGCGCAGCGACATCACCTCGCAGCATTGGCGGGGGCACCGGCTCAAGGGCGGCCTGCTGGTGGAGTACAACGACCTGGATCAGTCGCAGCTGAACTCGCCGGCCCTGCAGCAGCAGTATCTCGACCCCCCGGGCCTGGGGCGGAATGTCTTCCACAACTTCAACCCCGAGGGCTCCTTCTACGTCCAGGACCGCTGGGAGTACGAAGGCATGGTGGTGAACGGCGGCGTCCGCTTCGACTTCTTCTCCCCCGGCTCGGGGATCGGCGTCCAGATCCACAGCGACGAGATCCCCCGCGACGTGCAGCGCTGGCAGACGCAGTGGAGCCCCCGGCTCGGGCTCGCCTTCCCGATCACCGACCGGGACGTGTTCAACTTCCACTACGGGCGCTTCATCCAGTTCCCGGAGAAGAACTTCATCTTCGCCTCCCAGGACGTGAACCAAGCGCTGGGAACGCTGGGGAACCCGAACCTGGAGCCGGAGACCTCTATCGCCTACCAGGCGGGGATCCACCACCAGTTCACCAACAACGTCTCGGCGCAGTTCGCCCTGTTCAACAAGGATTACTATGGTCTGGTGTCGTCCATCGAGATCACTGACGACTCCACCGGGACGCAGAACTTCCGCTATGTGAACCGGGCCTTCGCCAGCAGCCGCGGCGTCGAGCTCGGGGTGCGGCGCGCCTTCGCCAACAACTTCGCCCTCGAGGTGTCCTACACCTTCTCCTACGCCGATGGCGTCTCCTCCAACCCGGACTTCGGCCGCCAGGCGGCGGGGTTCTCCTACATCCCCACCGGCGAGCTGCCCCTGGACTGGGACCAGCGCCACACGGTGAACACGACGCTCACCCTGGCCAAGGCCGGCGACTGGTCCACCAGCTTCGTCTACTCCTATGGCAGCGGCCTGCCGTGGACGCCGTTCTTCCGCTTCGAGAAGAAGCAGGATCCGACGCTGGAGAACTCGCGGCGCTACCCGGCCACCAACATCATCAACTTCCGGGGCGAGAAGTTCTTCCGCGTCTACGGGCAGAACCTGCGCATCTTCCTCGACGGGCGCAACTTGCTCGACGACCGCGTGGTCGTGAGCCTCCAGGGCAACGGCGTGACACCGGGGCTCCGGGACGCCACCTCGGCCTACGTGCCCTATGCCACCGAGATCGGCCAGTTCGGCGGCGCTTATCTGCAGGACACCGACCAGGATGGCAGCGACGAGTTCTACCCGGTGAACGACCCCACCGTGTTCGGACAACGCCGATACTTCCGCCTCGGCCTGGGCTTCGAGTTCTAGAAGATGCGGCGCCGCGTGACGGCGGCGACTTCGGAAAGGCGAGAACGATGAGGCTAGACACACGCAAAGGGTTCCAGGCCGCAGCGGCGCTCGTCCTGTTCCTCGGCGTCGCCTCGCGCGCCTCCGCACGCGGGAACTTCGAACTGCCCGCGGATCTCCTCGACACCAACCGCTATCCGGGGATGCGGGGGATCATAGAGCTGGACGGCAAGAACGTGCACAACTGCGGCAACGTGCTCGTGCACGTCGCCAACTTCGGCATCATCGGTTCGGCCCCGGGTTCGCGCAACGCCTTCGAGAGCGCCCCCTCGGCGCAATGGCCCGCGGGCAGCGAAACCGAGTACCTCTATATCGCCGGTCTGTGGATCGGGGCCGAGAAGAATGCCGAGAAGGCGGTGACCACCGCCGCCTTCCAGATCGAGTTCCGCCCCGGCCTCTCGGAGCTCGACCACATCTACCAGACCCGCGAGCTGGCCCCCGGCGGGGCGCGCAAGCCCGCCCCCAACGCCGACGACGACGGCGACAAGAAGATCGACGAGGACTGGCTCGACAGCCGGGACAACGACGGCGACGGGCGCATCGACGAGGACTTCGCCGGCATCTCCAACCAGATGTTCTTCTGCGAGTACAGCGACATCGATCCCAACATCAAGCAGCGCTGGCCGGAGCACGTGCCCCTGGAGTTCAAGGTGCAGCAGTCGTCGTTGTGCTGGGAAGACAAGCTCATCGACGATTTCATCGCCTTCGACTACAAGCTCATCAACAACACCGCGAACGAGACGCCCATCTACAACGTTTACATCGGCTTCTTCGCCGACTGCGACATCGGTCCGCGCAACCGCGAGCAGGTCTCGGACGACGACTATGCCGGCTTCTGGGAGGGCATCGAGAGCGCCCGCCTGGGTCTGGCGACGAAAAACGTCAAGATCTCCATTGGCTACATGTTCGACGACGACGGCGACGAGGGCGTGTCGGAGGGCTACGTGGGCATCATGTTCCTCGGCGCCCAGGATCCGAGCGCCGAGGCCGCGGGCGCCACCATCAGCCTGCGCAACTTCCGCTTCTTCTCCGGCTCGGCGGGCTTCGAGCAGGGCGGCGACCCGAACAACGACGACGAACGCTACCGCGTCCTCGACGGCACGGCGCCGAAGTCGCTGCCGCCGGCCGACGCGGTCACCGGCCTCAGGCCCGAACAGATCGCCAAGAAGAAGGACGACTACCGCATGCTCGTCTCCGCCGGGCCTTTCGCCGAGGTGGGGCCGGGCGAGACCCTGGGCTTCCAGGCGGCGCTGGTGATCGGCCGCTTCTTCGACGGCATGATCGAGAACGCCAAGCAGGCGCAGCTCACCTACGACGGTGTCTACCTCGACTGCGACGAGGACCCGAGCACCGGCATGCTCGGCCGCGAGACCCCGGTGTGCGGGCCGGCTCTCCTGGGCCACCCGCCGTTCCGCATCAATCCCTGCGACAGTCTCTGCGACTTCGCGCCGCCGTCGGACGAGAGGTGCTACGTCACCGTCCCGGCGGAAGGCTGCGAGTGGATCAACGGCGACTGCGAGCTCGAACGGCAGACGAACTTGCCCACCGGGGTGGACGGCCGGGAGTGCCTCATCCACTGGCTGGTGAGCACGGCGCCGCCGCCGCCGCGCATGCGCCTGGTGGGGAGCGAGAACCGCACCGACGTGCTCTGGGACAACTTCAGCGAAACGACCCCGGATCTACGGCTCAACGTCCTGGACTTCGAGTCCTTCCGCATCTGGCGCGCCGACAACTGGACGCGCCCGCTGGGCACGGACGTCAACACCGGCCCCGGGTCGAGCCTGTGGATGCTGCTGGCGGAGTACGATCTGCCGCGGAACATCGTCGGTTCCAACACCGGCCTCGACAACATCCGCTACGCGCCGAACATCCCGGACGCGGCGGTGGAGTTCTACCGCGAGTGGTTCGCGGCCCATCCCTTCCTCGATGCGCCGGACCTGCCCGGGTTTTCACCGGACCAGCGGGACACGGCGAAGGCGCTCGCCAAGGGCACGCGGTACTACCGCTACTCCGATCCGCCCTTCAAGACCACGGGGTGCATCAACAACGCCTCGAACCCCAACGACTGCGTCACCATCGCCTGTCCCGCCGACGGCAAGTGCCCCCCGGTGGTGACCGGCAGCGCCCAGGTGCTGACGCGCTGCAATACCGAAGGCATGTGCCAGGAGGTGGCGCCGCCGCCGCACAGCGGAGCCCACTACTTCTATAGCGTCACCGCCACGGACCACAAGCTGGACGACACCAACGGGGACGGGGTGTACGAGGTGGTCGGGCCCGGTCTGGCGGGGGATCCGAACTCGAGCTTCGTCTACATCAATCCGCCGACCAACGCCCTGGAATCGGCGCAGTTCGATCAGGCCAGCGACGAGATCTACGTCGTGCCCAACCCGGCCACGGCGAAGTCGCTCTCCGACTGGCAACTGCAGCCCAACAACGACGATCCCACCGGGCTCAAGGTCGAGTTCCATCACCTGCCGGCCAAGCGGGGTACGGTCACCGTCTACACCCTGGCGGGCGACATGGTGATCGAGTTGCCTTTCGATGGCTCGGCAGGGGACGGGTCGCTGGCCTGGGACCTCCTGTCGCGCAACGGGCAGGAAGTGACCAGCGGCGTTTATCTCTTCTCCGTGGAAGCCGACGGCTTCGACCGTTTCGTCGGCAAGTTCGTGGTGATCCGATAGGGCTGGCAACGGTTCAGTCGGTGGCAGGTGGTGGCCACCCGGTCTGGAGGTCGAAGGTGAAACGAGTCCTGGCGCTGGCCCTCGTCGGAGCCGTGTTGCCGCAGGTCGCGGCGGCTTCGGATGTCTTCGAGAAGGTCGGCACCTATGCAGCCCAGTTCCTGAAGATCGGCGTCAGCGCCCGTGCCACCGGCATGGGCAGCGCCTTCACGGCGGTGGCCGACGACGCCTCGGCTGCCTTTTGGAACCCCGCCGGACTGGTGGACGTGCAGGGCACGGTGATCGCCCTGCACCATTCCGAATGGCCGGCGGACATCAACCTGGACTATGCGAACTACACCTTCGCTCCGGCCTTCGTCCGCGGCAAGGTGTCGCTCCATGCCCGCGGTCTGACCATGGATCCCCAGGTGGTGCGCACCGTCTTCCGTCAAGACGGCACCGGCGAGATGTTCGACTCCGGCGACATGTCGTTCGGGCTCTCCTACGCCCGCTACTTCACCGACAAGTTCTCCGCCGGAGTCACCGTCTCCTGGGTGCACATGGGTCTCGCCGACCGCTCGGTGAACCAGGTGGTGGGGGATTTCGGTCTGCAGTACCGCATCGGGATCCGCGGCATGAAGCTGGGGATGATGGTGCAGAGCATCGGCTCCGAGGTGGACTTCGATAATCGCCCTTCGAAGCTCCCCACGGTCTTCAAGGTCGGTCTGTCGGTGGACGCTTACCGGGCGGGCCCGCACGCCATCATCGGCGTCGGCGAGTTCTCCCATCCGTCGGACAACCAGGAGCACGAGAACTTCGGCATCGAGTACTCGTACAACAAGTTCTTGTTCCTGCGCTCGGGCTACAACGTGAACTTCGACGCCGAGAGCTTTGCCGCCGGCGCCGGCATCGCGCTGCAGACCAGCCAGTCCACCAGCGTCGACGTCGACTACTCGTTCGTGGACATGGCGGCGCTGGGCAGTGTGCACCGCGTTTCCCTCGGGTTCCGTTACTGAGGCGCGCCGCGGCACGGACTCGTTTCGGGACCCGCCTGACCATCCGGGCGGGTCCTTTGTTTCCACCCTCGCCGGCCAGGCGCAGAGAGGGGCGGTGTATGCCACCGGAGCGGGCCCGTGCCGGTTTCCTCCTCGCCCTGGTGGCGGCAGCCGGAACGGTCGCGGTGCGCGCCTGGGTGGCGCCGGCGCCCGCCGCTGCAGCCGAGCCTGCGACCGCCGCGGACCCGACGACCCCGGCGCCGGAGGCGGTGCTGGCGTCGGCGCTGCACCCCGCCGTGGGTGGCGGCGATTTCGAGTTCTATGTCGATGCCGCTGCCATGGCGCCGGCCGACAACGGCTTGGTGCGGACCCGGCTGCTGCTGCAATTCCCCTTGCGCGAATTCCTGGAGCAGACCGGCGAGAACAGCGCCGAGCTCCACCTCCTGGCCCTGGCCTACGAAGCCGGCGGCGCTCTCGCGGCGCTGCAGTCGAAGTCGCCGGCTCCGGCCTCCGACCCGGAGGCGCCGCGCCAGGAAGCAGAGCGCTCCGACCGCGCCGTGCACGAGCTCCTCGAAGACTTCGGCGGCATCACCCCGCAGGCACGGGCCGAGGCGATCTCGCGGCTCGAGGCGCCGGCGCTGCAACAGCTGCGCGCTACGGACTACCAGCTGGCGGAGATCTACCTCGATCTCGCCCCGGGTGAGCACGTCCTCGAGGTGCAGGTGGAAAACCTCTCGCGGCTCAAGAAGGGTCTCCTGGACAAACTGCGGAAGCGGCATCTCACCGGCACCGCCCGCTTGCTCTTGCAGGTGCCGGATTTCGGCGCCCGTCCGGCGCTCTCGGATCCGGTCTTCCTGGCGGGACACGGGAAACTGCAGCACTACGCGGCGCGGGTCTACGGCTTGCTCAACGACTCGCTGCACGTGCGCAGCGTCTTGTGGACCGACGCTCCGGCCCGCATCGACATCGTGGCTCACGATCGCGACGGCGCCGTGCACTGGCGCGACTCGCTCCTGGTACAGCAAGCCGGCCGCCAGGAGCTCCACTTCGGTGCCAGCATCCAAACCTTGCCGGCCGGGCAATATGTCCTCACGCTCAGCGCCCAGACCGCCGCGGCGCAAGTGACGACGCGGCGCAGCTTCGATGTCGCCTGGTCCCTGTCGTCGTGGCGGAAGTCGCGCCGCGACCTCGAGTTCGAAGCCGAGACGATCCTCACCGAAGAGGAATTCCGGGCCTACGACAGCCTGCCGCTCGGGGAGAAGGAGCGCTACCTCGACGCCTTCTGGCAGCGTCACGATCCCACCCCCGACACCGCCTTGAACGAGCTGCAGGCGGAGTTCCAGCGCCGCGTCGCCTTCGCCGACGCGCAGTTCTCCGAGACTGTCCGCGGCGCCCGCACCCATCGCGGCAAGGTGTACATCCGCTTCGGCCCGCCCAACGAGGTGCAAGCCGAAGCGGTGCCCAGCCATCTCGCCGGCGAGGGCGCCGAGGACCTGGTGGCGAAGGTGGACGATCCCTACACCCCGGCGTCGGAGGAAGTGCTGGGGGTGCCGGCGCCGACCCAGTCCCGCGACTTCCGCAGCAGCGCCGAGCAGGCGCAGCTCAAGAGCGAAGCGCGCCGGGTCGTCGGTCCGGCGCGAGAGCTGATCAGCTACGAGCTCTGGGTCTACCTCGGACACGGACAGCCACTCATGCCGCGCGACGTCGTTGGCATCGACGCAGGCTTCCGTCTGCTCTTCATGGACACCCAGGGATTCGGCCAGTTCCTGCTGCGCAAATCCTCGGTGACCCTGGACATCCCGGGACTGCACTCCACCTACTAAAGGCCTGCTTCTGCACGCTAGAGGCTCGGCTGTGCACGAGGCGAGGGCGCCAGCGGCAACGTTTTCTGCCTTCGCCCGGCTCTCCTGGGGTGGTTGACAGCGCTGGGGGGAGCCGCTATATTTCCCGCGCTTCACCGCTAATTGCGATATCCCCAAGGGTTTATCGAGATCCGCGGGAATCCGGACGGAGTCGAGGACCGCCTCGCGAGCGGCGAAGAGGGAACACCGTGCAGCCGGAAAGGGGACGCCGCCGTGGCGCCGCGCGCCCGGAGTGCCAGCCGATCATGAAGAAGAATCGACCTCTCGTTCTGCTCAGTGTGCTCGCGTTCATTCTCGCCGCCGGCGTCCTGGCGGTCCGTCCCGTCCTGTCGCAACAGGACCGTCCCATGAGCGAGGAAACCGCGCTGCCCCAACCGGTGGATACCACCGCCAGCGCCGTGGTGCCTCCCACGACCCCGCCGGCGCCAGCGGTCGCCACGCCGCCGCCGGTGGAGCGCTCCGGCGTCTGGCTCGTCCTCGACTGGTTCAATCGCGGCGGCCTCTTCATGTGGCCCATCCT
>Ga0075428_100002016_pt1 | contig 21914 bp, 23 predicted proteins | sample RhiMetdeltSRZDD2_FD_75291 | JGI IMG/M metagenome (GOLD analysis project Ga0075428, IMG submission 75291) | Populus rhizosphere microbial communities from Tennessee, USA - Rhizosphere MetaG P. deltoides SRZDD2 | ecosystem: Host-associated > Plants > Roots > Rhizosphere > Soil | place: USA... | reverse complement strand
GGGGCTCTGACTTGCGGTTACCCGGGTATTCGGAGCTGACCCGATACGATTGCGGTGTGCTGACAGCCCATCTCGGAGGAATGCAGACTGTGCGTAGAGCCGTTCGCAATGTGCTTGTCGTGGCGGGCATTGCAGTGATCGCGACTGCGGGATCCGTCGCCACCGGTTCGGCCGCTGTCACCGCGCCGACCGACGTTGTGAACATTCAACCGGCGCAGGGCCAGAAGGTGGGTGTCGCGATGCCGGTGACCGTGACCTTCGCGCAGTCGATCAGCAACCGCGCCGCCGCCGAGCGCACCATCTCGTTCACCTCCTCCGCCATCCCTGCCGGTTCGTTTACTTGGCTCAATGACCGTGTCGTGCAATGGAATCCGACCGGATTCTGGCCCGCTCACTCGAACATCATCGTGACGGCGGGTGGCGCGAAAACGTCATTCGAGACGGGCGCCGCCACAGTGGGGGTGGCCGACATCGACGCGCATACCTTCACCGTCAGCATTGACGGTCAGGTGGTGCGCCAGATGCCCGCATCGATGGGTAAGTCCAGGTTCCCAACACCGGTTGGAACGTTCGCGGCGCTTGAGAAGCAGTCGGTCGTGGTGATGGATTCACGGACCATCGGCATTCCGCTGAGCGACCCGGAGGGCTACAAGCTCACCGTCAACGACGCCGTGCGCGTCACGTGGGGCGGCATCTATGTGCACTCCGCCCCGTGGTCGGTGGGCTCACAAGGTAATTCGAACGTCAGCCACGGTTGTATCAATCTGGGCCCCGACAACGCGGCCTGGTATTACGACACCGTGCACATCGGGGACCCGATCATCGTTCAGCAGTAGCGTGCAGGTTCTTCGCGGTCGGTGACGTTGCGACGGTGGCAGGATCGGGGTACGTGCCGAGCACCCGGTCGGCGGTACCCGAGCTGGTCACCGTGAACCAGTAGTGCTCGTTCTTGTAGTGGTGATTGCGGTGGTTGCGCCAGATAGCGCGATAGACACGGGTTTTGGGCTTGTAGTTGCTGTGGATGAGGTAGTGGGTCCACTCGTAACCCAGCCCCAGCGCTGACAGAAACACCAGGTAGGTAAGTCCCATCCCGAGCCGCGGAAATGCCAACAGCGCAACGGCAACAGCGAGCGGAAGCACCCAGAACGCGAGCGACTTCCACGGGATGAATATCAACCGAACGTTCCGTGGGTCCGTGTGGTGTGCCCGGTGTTCCCGGGCGAGCAATGGATCGATGGTGAGCTTACCGAGATGCTTTGGGCGCCAATGTAGAATGCACACGTGGATGATCCACTCGACTAGCGGGAACAACGCGATCATCACGATCGGCACGAGCGCATCAGTGATCTGCCAGTCGCCAACATTGAGGCGCGCGGTCAGCGCGACGACAAACGTCGCGCCAATCATCCAGGGGGACGGTTGTTTCCAGAATTCACGGCTTGCGTCGGCGAGCGTGAACCCCTTTCGGGTTGGGCGCTCGGTCACGGTGGTCATCGTTGTTCCTCCAAGGTGTCGATCGCGGTCAGCAGCCCGGTGGTCGCGGGCTCGAGCAGATCGTGCGCGGCTTTGCTCGCCCGCGTGGGATCACCGGTGATGATCGCGTCGGCGAGTTCGCGGTAGGCCGCAGGCCGGCCCACCTCGTCGGCCATCACAGTGGCCAGCGCGGCGAGTGCGGGCTCATAGGTGGCGCGAAGCGTGTTGTACATCAGCCGGAACGCGATCGAGTCGGCGCCATCGACGACGTGATCCCAGAACGTCAGCGCGAGGCGCTGCTGCTCCACCGGGTCGCCCTCGGCCGCCAGCTTCTGCAGCACGTCGTCGAACTGTGCGGAGAGTTCCGGGCGCCGGCGCCGGGCCGCTAGCTCGGCAACCTTGGGTCCGTTGTGCAGCCGGGTTTCGAGGATGCTGCGCACCACCGAGAGATCGAGCTCGCCATCGCGGATCAGTAACCGGGGCAGCAGGTCGAGTCCCGCATGCCGGTGGAAGTCGCGCACGGTAGTGGCGCCCCCCTGACGCACCTCCACCAGACCCGCGGCGGTGAGCCGCTTGAGCGCTTCGCGGACGGCCGGGCGGGAGACCCCGAGGACCTCGGCCAGGCGGCGCTCGCTGGGCAGGGCCTCACCGGGCTTCATGTCACCGCTGAGCACCTCGGCAACGATCTGCTCGAAGACGTCCTCGGGCACGGAGCGGCGATTCACCGGGTGCAAGGCCATGCAGCCAAGCCTGCCAGGCAATTGGCCAGAGGTCAAGTGGTCTGACCAGTTACTCCAACGCCGAGAGCTGCACCTTCATCGCCTCGGCGAGTGCGAGCATGCCCGACATCGGGCGCACCATCACCGTGAACTCGCTGATCGCGCCGTCCTGATCGAGCCGGATGAAGTCACATCCCTCGATGCGCTTATCGCCGACGCGCGCCTCGAACATGAGGGCGTGATCGCGGGCGTCGTCGGCGCCGATCTCGCGCACATAGTGGAAGTCTTCGAACACCGCCAGGACAGCCTGAAGTATCAGGCGCAGCGCCTCGCGACCGTGGTACGGCTTGAAGACGACTGGGCTCCGAAAGACCACGTCTTCCCGTAGCAGGGCGACGGCCGCCTCGAGATCACGTGCTTCAATCGCGCGACGGAATGGGTGCGCCACTCAGCAGTTTGCTTCGATCCGGAAGGTCGCGGTGACGTCCTTGCTCGGGTTATCGGTGAAGTTTCCGTCGGCGGAGCCGGTGATCGTGTACTTCCCGCCGACACCGGTCACCTCGGCCTTGCCGATGTCGCCCCAGGTGGTGCCGGAAAAGCCCGCGAAGTCACGGAAGTCGACCGATTTGACGGCCACCTTGTCCCCGGTGCCGAGCACGGCGGTGAAACCCTTGTCCTTGCCCGCGGTTTCGATGGTCCACGCCCACCCCGTTTGGGAGCACCTCACCGCGTGCGGATTGCCGGTGTCCTTGCCATCGATGGTCACCTTCGCGGTGGTGCCGCCGAGTGCTGCTGGCTGCCCACCGCAGCCGGCCAATCCCACAACGAGCACCGCAGCGGCCACCGCTATGTGTCGGGTCTGCATGTCGCCAGACTCTATTGATTTTTGGCCGCTCCCACGGGTGTTTTACCCGCGCAGTGCCGAAGCCGTCGCCTCGTCGGCGGGAAGGAACGCCTCGATGCTGAGCTCTGCGGCGGTGAGATCCAACGCGGTGCCAAACGTCGTGACGGTACTCAGGAACGTCAATAGCTTTCCGTCGGACGTGTACAGCTCGAGGGGAACCGCGACGCCGCCGAGATCGCGCGTCGGGTCCAAACCGCCCGGATACGACTCGATCTCGGCCAGCAGCGCCGACAGCTCGGCCGAGCCGCTCACGGCCGCCTCGCGCCGCAGCCGTTCGATCAGGTGATGACGCCACTGCCCGAGGTTGCGGATGCGCGGCGCCAACCCTTCGGGATGCACCGCGATGCGCAGCGCGTTCGGCCGCTCCAGAAGATGCGGTGCCACGCCGTCGAGCAGCACCGCGGCACCGGCGTTGGCATGCACGAGCTGCCAGCCGCGGTCGACCACCACGCACGGAAATGGGTTGTAGGCGTTGAGAACTCGCTCGACGCCTTCCCGCACGGCCGCCATGTCGGGATCGGCGAGTGAGCGCTCGCGGTAGACCGGCGCCAGCCCGGCTGCCATCAGCAGTTGGTTCTGTTCGCGCAGCGGCACGTCGAGCACGCCCGCGAGCCGCAACACCATCTCACGGCTGGGAGCCGACCGGCCGGTCTCGATGAAACTGACGTGGCGGGCCGACACGTCGGCCTCGATCGCGAGATCGAGTTGCGACAGCCGGCGGCGCTGCCGCCACTGACGCATCAGCGAGCCGAAGGGTGGGCTCTGGACTTGGGCGACGCTGGTCACGCGCCCAGTGTTGCGCACACCGGGGGACCGCAGCCACTACCTCTCAGGTAATTGCGCCGCTTACCTGGCCGCGGCACCGTGGAGACATGACCGAAGACGACAACGAGTGAGGATCGCAGCGAGGAACGAGCGAGGACCGGAGCGAGGTGGGGGCACCTCCCACCCGCAGGGTAGGGGGAGAGTCGAGGAATGAGGACCGAGCAGAACATCCCCCGGTGGCTGCGTTTCGTGCTGATCTCGGACCGCGCCGGGTCGGCCTGGTACATCGGCGCGGGCTTCTTCTTCGCGCCCGTGCTTGTTGTGGTGTCACCGTGGCCGACGCTGACCGCGGTGTGCTGGGCGATCATCGGCCTGGCCGGACTGTGGCTCGGGTTGCTCGGCATCGCGATGGCCACCGGCCTTGCGATGGTGCTGCGGACAGGCGACGAGATACCAGAGGACTACTGGCGCTCGATCATCGACTACCCGACGACTGCGCGACCGGCTGTTTCGACCGGCCGAGATAGTCGACCTGCCAGTGTTTAATGCCGTTCAGCCAGCCCGACCGTAGCCGCTCCGGCTGCGAAATCGGTGTGAGATTGGGCATCTCGTCGGCGATCGCGTTGAAGATCAGATCGATCGTCATCCGTGCCAGGTTCGCACCGACGCAATAGTGCGCGCCGGTGCCGCCAAAACCCACGTGCGGGTTTGGATCTCGCAGGATGTTGAACCTGAACGGATCGTCGAAAACGTCTTCATCGAAGTTCGCGGAGCGGTAAAACATCACCACCCGTTGACCCTTCTTGATCTTCACGCCTGACAACTCGGTGTCTTCGAGCGCGGTGCGCTGGAACGAGGTGACCGGGGTGGCCCAGCGGACGATCTCATCGGCGGCGGTGGCCGGCCGTTCCTTCTTGAACAGCTCCCACTGGTCCGGAAATTCGGTGAACGCCATCATGCCTTGAGTGATCGAGTTGCGCGTCGTCTCGTTGCCCGCGACGGCAAGCAGGATGACGAAGAAGCCGAACTCGTCGTCGGTGAGCTTGTGACCTTCGACGTCCGCCTGCACCAGCTTGGTCACGAGATCCTCGCCGGGGTTCTTGGCGCGTTCTGCAGCCATCTGCATCCCGTACATGATCAGCTCGATCGAGGCGGCCATCGGGTCATTGTTGGCGAATTCCGGGTCCTGGTCGCCGACCATCTGATTCGACCAGTCGAAAAGCTTCTTGCGCTCGTCCTGGGGGACACCCATCAATCCCGCGATCGCCTGCAGCGGAAGCTCGCAGGACACCTGTTCGACGAAGTCGCCCGAGCCCTCGGCGGTGGCCGCCTTGACGATGTTCTTTGCCCGCTCGTTGAGCTCGTCGCGCAGCCGCTCGATGGCGCGGGGAGTGAACGCCCGCGAGATGATCTTGCGCAGGTGGGTGTGGTGCGGGGCGTCCTGGTTGAGTAGAACGACCTTGCCCCTCTCGAGCGACTCGGGGTCGGCGCCCTCGCGGTAGCGCGGCAGCGCGGTCTTTGCATTGCTGGAGAAGATGTCGCTGCGCAGCGACACTTCTTTGACGTCTTTGTGCTTGGTCAGCACCCAAAAGCCGTCGTCGTCGAAACAGCCGACACCCTTCGGCTGTTCGTTCCACCAGATGGGCGCGACCTTGCGCATGTGCGCCAACTCCTCGATTGGCAGCCGTTCGGCGTAGATATCGGGATCCGTGAAATCGAACCCGGGTGGGAGGTCCGGCGACGGCATAGATGCGCTCCTCACATGACGTTGTCTAGTGCCCCCTTCGCATTGCTACACCACAGATGGGGGGTGGTGCGGCGGGTTACATCAAACTCCAAGTGAAACGTGTTCTTTAATGCCGAATTCTAATAACTGCTTCGCCACATCAACCACAGATGTAACAATTTTGCGGCCGAGGCTGAATCACCGAGTAGCACGGCTCACGGCAGGAAAGGGGAAGGGGGCATCGGTGAGGATCGATCGTGAGAGGACGGCGCTGACCGTGGTGTCGGGGGCGCTAGGCATCGTTGCGGCGTTGAGTTTCAGTGCGCCGCCGGCAGTGGCCGACCCCGCCCCTCCCGCGCCCGCACCTGAGCCGGCGCCCGCGCCCGCGCCTCCCAATCCGTTTCCGTGGCTTCCTTGGCTTGCCCCGGCGCCACCTGCTGAGCCCGCCGCAGCGCCGGCCGACCCCGCCATTCCGCCTCCCGCCCCTGCGCCGGGACCTGCGCCGGACGGAACTGTGCAGGCCGCCGCCGCTCCGGCAACGACGTCCGACGGCGTGCCGCACCTGTTGAGCCCCGAGAATCTGCCGCCGGGCACCACCGACACTCCTACTCCGCAGGGCAGCGGGTCGTACCTTCGCGACCTTTGGCATGCGTACCAAACCCAGGAAATCAGCGGGCGTGACGCCTTGCTCCTACTCAGCCAGCGACCGGCGAATTCGGCCCCGCCGCCGGGCATGCCCGCGAACCCGACACCGCCGCTGCCATCGGAGCCCGCGCCGCCGCTGCCACCGGAGCCCGCGCCGCCGGTGCTACCCGAGCCCGCGCCGACGCCCTAGTTCAGGCTGCTCCTGCAACCGACTGCCGCCACGCGCGTCCGATGGCGCGCATCATCAGCGGATACACCACAAGGTGACGGAATGGGGCGATCGCAGCTAGGTAGCCGACCCCCAGCACGCCGTTGGGCTTCACGAGCACGGCCATCTGACCGCGATAGCCGCCCGCTCCGTCTGGCACCCAGCCGATGTGCAGGATGCCGTGCACGGTCTGGTTCGCGATCTCCATCGCGAACTCGTCATCTGTGACGTACAGGGGCGTGAATAGATGCGTGTCGAAATCTGTTGGGGTTTCGGTCAAATCGGTCGGCAGCCGATCACGCAAGCTAGCTACCCGCGTGCCAAGACCGGAGTCCTGGCCGTCGAGACCGAACACGCGGCCCAGCGTCCACCGGATCGAGAACAGCGCCCGCACCACCGGCGATGTCTCAGCAGGATCGAACGTTGCCATCAACCGGACCAGTTGCGGGAAGCCGTCGGGGCCGCCGGGCGTCGGCAACGCCCAGACGTCGAGAACATGGAAGTCCTTGGCGATCTCGTGAATTCGCCACGGACGTGCGGCGTGCTCGGCAGTGTCAAGCAACGCAGAACCAAACATACAAAAGTGTATGCTTGGCGAAGAATCGGCGTCAAGCCCCATATCGAGAGGGAGACGTGATGGTCGCCCAGACCCGCACACCGCAGAGCACGTGGATCGAAGCCGGGCTGCAGGCGCTCGCCTCCGGCGGCCCCGACGCGGTGCGCGTGGACCTGCTCGCGAAGGCGCTCGGTGTCACCCGTGGTGGTTTCTATTGGCATTTCGGCAGCCGTGAGGCGTTTCTCGACGCGCTGCTGGACGCGTGGGAGCACAGAAGCACCGACGAGGTCCTCGAGCGCGTGGAAGGCCACGGCGGGGACGCGCGCGACAAGGTCCGCATGGCAGGCATGCTCACCTTCTCGAAGGAACTTCTTCCGATCGATCTGGCCGTGCGCGACTGGGCGCGGCGTGACCGGGCGGTTGCCAAGCGCCTACGACGCGTCGACAACCGCCGCATGGAGTACCTGCGCATCCTCATCGGCACCTTCGTCGACGATCCCGACGACGCGGAGGCACGCGGCATGCTCGCCTTCTCGCTGGCCATCGGAACCCACTTCATCGCCGCCGACCACGACGGGCGCAGCCGACGACAGGTATTGGAACGGGCCACACAGCGGCTTCTCACCTAGTTACGATCGGGCCATCGACGACCGAAAGGACCGACGATGCTCAAAGACGGTCGCGTCGCCACCCGGCTGCCCGCCCAGGATCTGCAGCGGGCACGGGCGTTCTACGCCGAGAAGCTAGGGCTTGAACCGAGCGAGGAGCGGCCCGGCGGCCTGCTCTACCAGTGTGCGAGCGGTGTATTCGCGTTGTTCAAATCCGCGGGCGAGTCGCCGGGGACGTTCACGCAAATGGGCTGGGACGTCGACGATCTGGCGGCCACGGTCGCCGAGTTGCGCAGGCGCGGAGTCGTTTTCGAGAAAGTCGACGTACCAGGCCTGAAGACCGTCGACGGTATCGCGGACGTGGCAGGCAACTATCCCAGCAAGGGCTCCGGCGAGAAGGCCGCGTGGTTTCGCGACAGCGAAGGCAACATGCTCGGCATCGGCCAACCGACTCCGTGAATCAGCTGGCCGCCGCCACCGGCACGGCCTCGATGCGGGCTGGCACGTGTTTGTGCCATGGTGTGCCTGCGTAGGCGTCGCGCCATTCGGTTGAGGTGAGCGAATTGGGCGCCACGCCAGGGACTGTCGCCCGGCCGTCGGGGCCGATGTAGTCGAGGCCGAACCCGTTCGGCAACGACGCATGCCCGGGCAGCATCGCCTCGCTGATCTCCACGCTCGCCTCGGCGCTGCCTGCTGCCGTGGTGATCCGCGCACGGCCGCCCTCGGTCAGTCCCAGCGCGTGCGCGTCCTCGATGCTGACCCGCAACGCCCCGTCGGCGTCGCGTTTGCGCCACGACGGGTCACGGAAGATGTCGTTGGCGGTGTAGGCGCGCCGTTCGCCGGCCGACAGCACGATGGGGAACTCGGGCGTGGTCAGCTCGGCCTGCGGATCGGACAGCCCGCGAATCTCTCCGAGCATCTCCGGCATATCCAGGGCGATCTTGTGGTCGGCGTGGGTGACCAGCTGCCAGTCGTCCTCGTACTCGTGGTCGGTGAATATCACGCCGGAGCGGCTCGCGAGAATCGTCTCGAACAGGGCGTTGCCGTCGGCGTGGCCCGCACGGCGCACGGCATCGGGATACGTCATAGCAGCCTTCTGCGCCAGACCCCACAGCGCCGCCGCACCCGCGAGCCCGTCGGGCAGTGTCGGGCCCAGCGTTTCGTACAACACGAACGGCAGCGCCTTGGTGAACACCGGATTTGTACCGACCCCGGTCAGAAAGGCTTGCGCATACGCTTCCAGTCCTTGCTCGGCGGCCTCACGCAGCGGCCGCAGCTCGGCGTCGTCGATCACGCCTAGCGCACGCATCAGCCGCGCCCAGATCTCGGGTTCGGGCAGCGTGCCCTCGAGCGGCTCGAGCAACGGATGCCGAAGATGAAATGTGTTGTGCGGGAACTCGAGATTGAAGAACGTCGCCTCGCACTTCTCGTACTGACTCGCCGCAGGCAACACATAGGTGGCCAGCCTGGCCGTCTCCGTCATCGCGACGTCGATGACGACCATCAGCTCGAGTGACTCGAACGCCGCCCGGCACGCCGCGGAATCGGCAAGGGAGTGGGCGGGATTGCTGCTTTCCACGATCATCGCGCGGAACCGATCGGGATGGTCGGTCAGGATCTCTTGAGGCACCGCATTGCTCGGTATCAGCCCGCCGACGATCGGCGCTCCGGACACCGGGGTCCGGCCGACCTCGCGTGTATGACGGAAGAGCGGCCCGAACGATGAATGCAGGTGTTGCCCACCGCGTTTGGCGAAGTTGCCGGTCAGGATCCACAGCAGCTTGTTCAGATAGGAGCACAAGGTGCTGTTGGGCGCCTGCTGGATGCCCAGGTCCTCGAATACCGCGACACTGTCGGCACCGGCGATGCGCCGTGCCGCGGTGCGGATCAGTTCTTCGTCGACGCCGCAGCGCAGTGCATATTCGCCGATGGGGACGTCCCGCAACGCGTCGCGCACCGGTTCGACACCGTTGACGTGTTCGGCGAGAAACGCTTCGTTGCACAGGTTTTCCTGCGCCAGCACGGCGGCGAGCGCCGCCAGGCACCACGCATCGGTTCCCGGCCGCACCCGAAGGTGGATGTCGGCCATCTTCGCGGTGTCGGTGATCACCGGGTCGATGACGATCATCGAGCGGCCGGGATCCTTGGCGATTTCGTTGAGGACGGTCCGGGCGCGCGGGAAGCTCTGCGACATCCACGGGTTCTTTCCGATGAACACCGACACCTCGGCATGCTCGAACTCGCCGCGCGTGTGCCCGCCGTAGAGGTGAGCGTCGACCCACGCTTCGCCAGTCTTCTCCTGTGCGAGCGCGTTCGACCGGTAGTGCGATCCCAGCACCTTGAGGAAAGCGCCGCTGTAGGCGCCACCGAGATGGTTGCCCTGCCCACCGCCGCCGTAGTAGAAGATCTTATCGCCGCCGTGGGTGTCGGCGATGCGCTTGAAGCCCGCGGCGATCTCGGAAATCGCTGTGTCCCAGTCGATTTCCTCGTAGCTGCCGTCGGGGCGTTTGCGCATGGGGGAGGTCAGCCGGTTGCCGTTGTTCTGGTAGTGGTCCAGCCGCAACGCCTTGTTGCAGGTGTAGCCCTGCGACGCGGGGTGGGATTTGTCGCCGCGGATCTTGGCGAGGTTACGGCCGTCGACTTGCACGACGATGCCGCAGTTGCATTCGCACAAGATGCACGCGGTCTGCTGCCAATCTTGCGGAGCCGCTCCGGCGGCGACATCCCTGCTAGTCATCGCGGGGGTTTCCTTTCCGACATCTCGGCCGCCACCATGTCGCGCAGCTGGCCGTGGACGAGGTCGAGCGGCTTGAGGTCGCGCGACGCGCGGGCGACGATGATCGCGCCCTCGATCGCGGTCGTAGACAGCATCGCGAGTTCGTCGGCACGGTCCGCGGATACGCCGTCCGCCACCAGCCGCTGCGCGATCAGGTCGGTCCAGCGGGTGAAGGCTGCCGCTGCGCGGTCGATCACCGGCGTCGCCTGGTCCTGCTTAGCGGGGTCGCCGGCCTCCACCGTCACCGCGACGACGGGACACCCGGCGCGGTAGTCGGAGCGAAGCAGCTGCTTGCGGTAATACGCGACAAGCCCCTCGAGAGCGTCGAGACCGCTGTCCGCCTTGGCGATCTTGGCCGCCACATACTCGCCGGAGTAATCGATTGCCTCACACAGCAATTGAGTGCGGCCACCAGGAAAGTAGTGGTAGGCCGAGCCGCGCGGGGCGCCGCTGTGTTCGAGCACGTCGGCGATCGCCGTCGGCTGCGCGCCGCGTTCCCTGATCAGAAGCGCGGCAGAGATTACCATCCGCTCGCGGGGGCTGGGCATGACCGTTGGATCCCTTCGTCCGACCCGGCTATGTATGTCACCTTACATAATCGCCGAAGGGCACACCAGCCCGGGCCCGAACGTTGTCCGGCTCAAGTCGGCGAAGCGGTCACCGCCCACAGCACAAGAAACGCCGACATGAACGTCAGACATATGAAGTGATCTCGGCAGATCGACCGCGCAAGGTGCGACAGTTCTGCCGGGCTCCCGGCACGGGCACCGAGCCGGACCGCGTTGGGCACGGTGCGGACGAACGCCAGCAGGATCGGCACGGCGGCGAGCACGGTAGAAGCGGTCAGCACCCAGGTCGCGTCGTCACCGAGGATCCATCGAAAACCCAACGAGCCCAACAGGGTTAGCATGACGAGCGCGATGAGGTAGCTCATCGGCCGTGACGTGGTCGTCGCGCGGTGGTAATAAGCCGAGATCGAGTCGAGCACCGATTCCGGCAACTCGTGCGCGCCGCGATGTCGAAGGACCTGAGCGTCGAAGATCAGGTCCATCCACAGCACGGCCATCAGAAAGCCGGCGCAGGCCGCCGCAATCAGGCGGTAGCCGCCTCGTTCAGCTCGTTGAGGGTGTTGGTCGCCTCGAGGTACTCCTGGACCCAGCGCTCGATCACCGCTGAGGACTTTTCCACCTTGGTGAACTGACCCACGACCTGTCCGATCGGATTGAACGCCACGTCGACGCTCTCGTTGGGGTATTTGTGCGTGGCGGCGACCGCCATGCCGGACACCATGTATTGCAGCGGCATGCCGAGCGGCTTCGGGTTGTCCGGGTTCTCCCAGGCTTCGGTCCAGTCGTTGCGCAGCATCCGCGCCGGCTTGCCGGTGAACGACCGGCTGCGCACGGTGTCGCGACTGGTGGCTTTGGCATACGCGGCGTGTTGGACCTCGGTGTGCTCGGACTCCTCGACCATCACCCACTGCGATCCGGTCCACGCGCCCTGCGCACCGAGGGCCAGCGCGGCGGCGATCTGCTGGCCGCTGCCGATTCCTCCGGCGGCCAGCACCGGGACGGGCGCGACCTCCTTGACGACCTGCGGCCACAACACGATCGAGCCGACCTCGCCGCAGTGTCCGCCTGCTTCGCCGCCCTGGGCGATGATGAGGTCGACGCCTGCGTCGGCATGCTTGCGCGCCTGCGACGGCGATCCGCACAGCGCGGCGACCTTGCGGCCCTCGTCGTGGATGTGCTTGATCATGTCGGCGGGCGGGGTGCCGAGCGCGTTCGCGATCAGCGTGCACTTCGGGTGTTTCAGCGCCACCTCGACCTGCGGCGTCGCGGTCGCTTCGGTCCAGCCAAGCAGCTGCAGCGCATCGTCGTCGCTGTGGTCCACCGGCACTCCGTGATCGGCAAGAATCTTCTTGGCGAAGTCGATGTGCTCCTGGGGGACAAGCGCGTTCAGCTGCTTCTTGAGCACCTCGGGCGTCAGGTCGGTGGCATCCATGCCCTCGTACTTGTTCGGGATGACGATGTCGACGCCGTAGGGATGGTCGCCGATGTTCTCGTCGATCCAGTTCAGTTCGATCTCGAGCTGCTCAGGGGTGAAGCCGACCGCGCCGAGGACTCCGAAGCCGCCCGCCTTGCTGACGGCGACGACGACGTCACGGCAGTGGGTGAACGCGAAGATCGGGAACTCGATGTTGAGCTCGTCGCAGATGGGGGTGTGCATGCCTGCTCCTCCGGTGGGGCGGTCGGCGAACTGAAACGTGTTCTAGTTTAGCTTAGGCGCCTCGCCGCCTCGCGGGAAGTACCTCGCGTGCTGCGGCTTCGAAGGTGTCCACATAGTCATCGTCCGGCCAGTCGAGCACGAAATCGCTAATCCCGATTGCACCGAAACTGTCGAACACGTCCTCGTATGTGTAGCGGCCGGCCCGGGGATCCCACTCGCCGAAGATTGTGTACGACCGCCGGATCGATGCGGGGTCGCGCCCGGCGGCGAGGGCAAGCTCGTCGAGCCTGCGGGATTGTTCTGCGGTGGCGGTGAGCACCTCGTCGGCGGCGGCGCCGGGACGTCCGTGGGTGTTCCACACGTCGGCGTGCTCGGCGGCGACACGGATCACGGTGGGGGGTTGACCGCCGACGATGATCGGCAGCCGGGGGGACTGCAGCGGTGTTGGTGCGGGTATCACGTCGTCCACCCACAGACGTTCACCGGCGTAGGAGAATGGCGCACCGCTGCCATGGAGGAGGCCGTCGACGATGGCGGCATAGTCCTTGAATCGGAGCGCGCGTTCCCTTGGGGGCCACGGCTGTTCGCCGACACTGAGATGGTCCCACGCGAAAATGCCTGCGCCGATACCGAGCTCAAACCGCCCGTTGGCCATGTGGTCGAGAGTGACGGCCTGCTTCGCCAGCAGCGCGGGCGGGCGCAGGATCTGGTTGGCGACCATAACGCCGAGTCTGACGCGTGAGGTGGTCACCGCCGCGGCGGCGAGCACCGCCCAGCTGTCGAACCACACCCCGCGCCGATTCCTCAGATTGCCGCTGTGGTCGGGAAGAAACACCTGATCGAACCCGAGGCTCTCCAGCCACGCGATCCGCTCGATCAGCACTCCGATCGGCTGATCCGGATAGAGCATGACACCGAACATTCTTCGTGCAACGGAGCCAGCTCGCCGGCTATGCCGGGCTGCAGCCCTATGTGGGCCTCGTGGAGTAGTACTCGCCGTTCGCGTAGTAGTCGCGGGAGCCGTTGCCCTCGTTGTCCTTGTAGTCACACGTCGAGAACCGCGTGCCACCTTTGACCACCGAGGTATAGGTCCCACCGGCCGACTTGCATTCGCTCTTGATGGTCGTCTCCGAGATCTTCTCCGCGTTGGCGATGGGTGCGGTCGCAGAGAGCAGCGCGCCGAATGCGATGGCAGCGGCGGCAGTGACTGCGCCAAGACGGGAAAGTTGCATGATGTCGTCTCCTAAGGTGCTGGCGACCCCCCGAAGGACCGCCTGGTGAAAGTCATTCTGGAAACAGCAGGCAGCGTGCGGGAATGGGGCGCGCACCGCGATTCGCCGTCGCAGGCTTAGGGATTTGCGCCGGTTCGCGGTACGGGGATTAGGGGCGCGACTCAGTCGTAGCCGACCAGCCTGCGCAACGTGAGACGCCTGCGGCCGCTGGACCCAGTCACCTGCAGCACCGGCCAGCCGTTTTCTGCGGCAATCGCGGCCAGCCTGGGTCGCGGGTTCACCGGGCGGGGCTGGCCGACGAGCTTCATCAGCGCCGCGTCCTCGTTACCATCGGCGTAGAAGTAACTACGTTGCAGATCAACGCCGTTGGCGTCGCAGAACTGTTGCACCGCGGCGGCTTTGCGCGTTCCCCAGATGACGGGCTTGGCGATCCGGCCGGTGAGCAGGCCGTGCTCGTCGAGTTCGAAATGGTTGCACAGCACGTGGTTGATCTCCAGAAAGCGGGCGACAGGTTCGGCGTGAATGGTCAGCGCCGACGAACTCAACACCACGGTGTGGCCCCGCTGCTGGTGCGCCCGCACCACCTCGTGCATGTACGGGAAGACGCGTGCGGAGACGCGCTCGACGAACAGCCGTTCTCCGACCACATCGAGTGCGGCGAGCGATTCCCCGCGCAGATAACCCGCGGCCCTCGTCAGCAGCCTCTCAAACTGCATCCGGCCGAATCGGTATCGCATCGACGCCTCGATGACGCCCAACACCTCACCGATGCGCGCTTGCCTGCGCCGGATGCGATCACTGGCGTGTGCCGTGGCGGTGAAGCCGTCTACCAGGGTGCCGTCGAGGTCGAAGAACGCGCCGACTCCAGGCCCCTCTGGGCCGGCACCGATCTCGGCGACCAGGTCCGGCGACGCGTGCGGGTCCATGTAGCCCGAGCTTAGCTAGCCGGCGTACACACCCCTACCCGTGACGAGCGGCATGTCCAGCGTGGTGCGGATGCCGGGCCGCGCCGCAACAACGTCGGGGATGGCGTTCACGATCCGTCCCGCCGCCGCGAGGATGGCCGCGTAGTTGTGATCGCCGTTGCGGCTTGTCGGGCAGACGTCCATGGTGTAGGACGGCTCGCCGGTGATCTCGACGCGGTACGACCCGCCGGGCTGAGCGGGCTGCGCCCAATCCGGTCGCAGATCGCCGCGCAGCCGGGTGACGTGCTCGACGACGATCACTGGTTTGCCGTTGACCATGCCCTCGATCTGGAAACGCACCGCGGCGACAGTGCCCTTCTTGATGGTGCCGACCGCGACCTCGAAGTCCTCCGGCGCAGGCTCCTGTTCGACGCAGTCCTTGATCTCGTCGACCTCGATCCCGAGACCCGCCGCCAGCTGCCGGATCGCGGTACCCCAGGCGATGCTGAGCACGCCCGGCTGATAAAGCATCGGGAGGTCGCCGATCTCGTTGCCGAAGCCCATCACGTCGAACATCACCGTCGCCCCGTCGTAGGTCGCGTAGTCGGCGATCTCCATGGTGCGCACCTGCTCGATGCGCTGGCATGTGCCGGCCAGCGCGAAAGGCAGCAGATCCGTCGCGAACCCCGGGTCGACTCCGGTCATGAAGACCGTCGAATTGCCTTCTCGCGCAGCGTCTTCGACGCGCTGGATGTACTTGTCGGGAATCACCTGCCACGGGTACTGCAACACACCCAGCCCGGACCCGACGACGTCGATACCCGCGGCGAGAATCTTGCGAACTTCGGTCATGGCGTCCGGCAGCCGGGTGTCGCCCATCGCGCAGTACACGATGCAGTCGGGTTTGACCGCGATGATCGCGTCGAGGTCGTCGGTCGCGGTGACTCCGGTCGTCACGCCAAGCCCGGCCAGCTCGCCCGCGTCCTTGCCCACCTTGGCGTCCGACGACACCCAGACGCCGGTCAGGTCGAAGCGCGCATCGTTGACCAGTTGCTTGAGCGCGAGGCTGCCGCAGTTGCCGGTGCCGATGAGCGCGACGCGGATCGCCATGATGTCTCCTAGAGAACTGGAACAGGTTCTACTTGTAGCACGTCGGCAAGGTAGCCTGACCCGTCATGGGACGCGTGGACGGAAAAGTTGCACTGATCAGTGGCGGCGCCAGGGGCATGGGCGCCGAGCATGCGCGGGCGCTGGTGGCCGAGGGCGCCAAGGTGGTGATCGGCGACATCCTCGATGACGAAGGCAAGGCGCTCGCGGACGAGATCGGTGAGGCCGCACGCTACGTCCACCTCGACGTCACCGAGGCCGACGAGTGGGACGCCGCCGTGGCCACCGCGGTTAACGAGTTCGGCAAGCTCAACGTCCTGGTCAACAACGCGGGCATCGTCGCGCTCGGCCAGATCGGCAAGTTCGACATGGCGAAGTGGCAGAAGGTCATCGACGTCAACCTGACCGGCACGTTCCTCGGCATGCAGGCGTCGGTCGAGGCGATGAAGGAAGCCGGCGGCGGTTCGATCATCAACGTCTCGTCTATCGAGGGACTGCGTGGCGCCGTCATGGTGCATCCCTATGTCGCATCGAAGTGGGCGGTGCGCGGCCTGACCAAATCGGCGGCGCTGGAACTCGGGTCGCATCAGATCCGGGTGAACTCCATCCATCCGGGCTTCATTCGTACCCCGATGACCAAGCACTTCCCCGACAACATGCTCACCATCCCGCTCGGTCGACCAGGGCAGTCCGATGAGGTCGCGACGTTCGTCGTCTTCCTCGCCAGCGACGAATCGCGGTATGCCACCGGCGCCGAGTTCGTCATGGACGGCGGCTTGGTCAACGACGTGCCGCACCGAATCTGACTCGCGCGTAACGCATCGGCGCGCATGCCGCCGGTGCGAGACTTCAGCCATGCACGAGGTCGACCAAACTACCGAACAGATGGTGCGCAGTGTGCTCGCGTACGCCGAGAACCGGCTGCGGATGAATCCTGTACCGCTCGACAAGGGCGTGCTGCCCGCCGATGAGCTTCACGACCGGCTCGACGGGGTGATCCGCGAGCAGCCGCGCCAGCCCGACGAGGTGCTCGGCGTCTACACCTCGGTGATCGCACCGAGCGTGATCTCCGCCGACAGCCCGCGGTTCCTCGGCTTCATTCCGGCCGCCCCGACCAAGGCCGCCCTGCTGTTCGACATGCTGGTGTCCTGCGCCTCAATACAGGGCATCTCGTGGCTGGAGGCGTCCGGCGCGATCGCGGCGGAGAACAGCGTGCTGCGGGTGATCGCCAATGAGGCGGGTCTCCCGACGACGTCAGGCGGCTGCTTCGTCTCGGGCGGTTCAGCGGGCAACTTGTCCGCGCTGGCTGTGGCTCGCGAGACGGCCAAGAAACGCGGCGCCACCGGCCGGCTGCGCGTCGTCGTCGGCTCGGACGCGCATTCGTCGATCGTCAACACGCTGCGGCTGCTCGAGATGGACGCACTGGTGGTCGATACACCTGACCATCGGCTCACCGCCGACACCGTTCGGGAGGCCGTGCCGCCCGATGCCGCCAACATCGCCGCGGTGGTCTGCACATCCGGCACGACGAACGCCGGCATCATCGACGACCTCGCCGGGGTCGGCGCGCTCGCCAAGGAACGCGGCTGGTGGTTCCACGTCGACGGCGCCTACGGCGGCTCGGGCATCTTCGCCCGCTCGCTGCGGCCGAAGTACAACGGCCTCGAACAAGCGGACTCGTTCATCCTCGACCCGCATAAGTGGTTGTTCACGCCGTTCGACTGCTGCGCATTGCTGTATCGCGACCCCGAGCTTGCGCGCGGCACCCATACCCAGGATGCGTCGTACCTCGACGTCATCCACACGTCCGATGGCGAGTGGAACCCGTCGGACTATGCCTATCACCTGACCCGGCGGGCCCGCGGATTGCCGTTGTGGTTCTCGATGGCGGTGTACGGGCTGGAGGCGTATCGCGGGGCCATTGAGGTCGCGGCGTCGCTCGCCGTGCAGACAGCCGAGCTGATCAAGTCGGCACCGCAGCTGGAGCTGATCCGCGAGCCGGACCTCGGCGTGGTGTTGTTCCGTCGGCTGGGCTGGAAGCCCGAGGACTACGACGCCTGGGCCCAGCGGCTACACGAGGACCAGGTCGCGTTCATCCCGCCGACGAAATGGGAGGGCGAAACAGTGGGCCGGTTCGCGTTCCTGCATCCTGACACCACACTGGAGCTGGTGCGGGAGGTGTTGGCGCGCACGGAGTGACCAGCGCGAATTCCGTTGCGCTGCTTGCCGGGCCCGGTCCTCACGCTGCAGGTAGGGTGTTCCGGTGGACGGGGTGCAGATGTCGGGTTACCGGCGTCGGCACATCGTGTTAAGAATCCTGCTGTCCGTGGCGCTGTTACTGCTCCTCTGCGCGGCTGACTTCCCGGACTTCGCCAAACCAGGGCCGTCGCCGGGGCAGATCGAGTTGGCGCAGGGCTGGAGCCTGGTTTCCGCCCGCAACGTGCCGGCAGACGGCGCCGTCCTCTCCAAGCCCGACTACCAGGCAGCCGGCTGGCATGCGATCCCGCGAATGCCCGCGACGGTCCTGCAGACCCTGCAAGAAGACGGCACCTACCCGGACCTCTACTACGGCACCAATCTGGGGGCCGTCCCGCAGGACCTTTACAAGCAGGACTGGTGGTACCGCACCACGTTCACCGCGCCGTCCGGCCACACGACGTACCTGTTGGAGTTTCCGGGCATCAACTATCGCGCCGAGATCTGGTTGAACGGCCACCTGATTGCGGGCAACACGCAGATCGTCGGCATGCACACCGCCCACGAACTGGATGTCTCGCGGTGGGTGAACCAGGGGGGGTCGAACGCGCTAGCGGTCAAGATCACCCCGGAGCGCGCGCTGCAGGATATCGACGGCGTCGAACTGGCGGACAACTGGTACGACTGGATCAACTGGAACTATCTCGGTTACCAGGGGCCAGGGAAGAACCCGGCGAACGGGAATTCCTTTGTGCCCGACCGCAATGCGGGAATCTGGAAGCCGGTCTATCTCAAAGTGTCCGGCGCTGTGGTGCTCGGCTCATCGACGGTCACCTCCGAACTTCCGCTGCCACGAACGAATTCGGCGAAGCTGACGATATACAGCAACCTGCGGAATACGTCCGCACAACAGCTGCGCGGCGTTCTGCGGGCGACGATCACCCGGCCGGGCAAGCCCGACGTCCAGATTGAGCAACCCGTCACACTCGCGGCAGGCGAGCAGCGTGAAATCAGCTTTACCCCCGACACGTTCGCGCAGTTGACCGTCCGCAACCCGGACCTGTGGTGGCCCTACACCCTCGGCCGGCCCGACCTCTACGACCTGCAGCTCGAATTCCGGCAGTACAACCGACCGATCGGCACCAGCCATCAGCGCTTCGGCATCAGATCCGTTCAGCAATTCCGCGACCAAGACGAGCAATTCCTCGAACTGGGCAAGGGCGGCAATTTCTATCTGAAGGTCAACGGCAAGGACTTCCTGGTGCGCGGCGCGGCGTATACGCCGGACCTGCTGTACGCGAACGATCCGAGCCGCGACGCCGCGATTCTGGGTTATGTTAAAGACTTGGGGCTCAACATGATTCGCCTCGAAGGCAAATTCCCCGGCGATCACATCGCCGAGATGGCCGACGAGATGGGCATTCCACTGATGTACGGCTGGATGTGCTGCAACCAGTGGGAGAAATGGAATCAGTGGGACGGCGAGGACAACCGCGTCGCACAAGACAGCCTGCGTTCGCAGATCGAGGGGCTTCGCAGCCACCCGTCGGTGTTCATCTGGGCGAACGGCAGCGACGGGAAACCCCCAGCCGAGGTGTTGGCCAAGTACCACGCCATCCTGTCGGATCTGCACTGGCCGAACGCGATCGTCGACACCGTCTCCTCGTTGGCGACCGACGCGGCGGGGGAGCGCGACTGGGACGGCATTCAGATGGCGGGCCCGTACAGCTGGCGACCGCCGAGCTACTGGTTCGCCGGGCGATACGCCGCCACCCGCGGGTCGACAGCCGAACAAGGCGACAACGAACAGATCCCGCCATTCGCGAGCCTGAAGAAGTTCATCCCGCCCGACAAGCTGTGGCCGATCAACGACGCATGGTTCTTCCACGCCGGCTCGAACTCGAAAAACGCTGCGCTGACCAGCATTCGGCGTGCGGTCGACCGTCGGTACGGGGTGTCCACCGGCGCGGAGGAGTTCGCGCGCAAGGCGCAGTTGGCGCATTACGAGTCGACCCGCGCCCAGTTCGAGGCGTTCGCAGCCGGCGGCTGGGACACGCACAAGATGACGATCTACTGGATGCTCAACAACCACTGGCCGTCGTTCTTCGGACACATCTTCGACTACTACCTGCGGCCCGGCGGTGCGTATTTCGGTGCGAAGAAGGGCCTGCGGCCGTTGTCGGTCGTCTTCGACTCGTACGCGACGGGAAACCATGACCAGGCCAACATCACCGTTGTCAACCAAACACCAAGAGAACAAACGGGTTTGACGGTTCGTGTCCGGGTGTACGACCTGCAGGGCCGAGTGCGTGACGATCGCAGCGCGGGCAACATCTACGTGACGCCAGGGGGAACGACACAGGCGTTGACGTTGCCGCGACTCGCCCGTGATTCGAGTGTCTTCTTCGTGCGCGCCCAACTTCTCGACTGGGCGGGAAAAGTAGTGTCCGAGAACGTCTATTGGCAGTCGCAGCGGCCCGACGACGTCGGTGATCCGCGCAACGATTCCGCGTTCGAACTCACGCAGACCAGTTGGGCCGACATGACCGGGCTCAACTACATGCCGCAGGTGCCGCTGGATGTGACCGCATCCAGAGCGGCCAACTCCGGTGACAATCGCGTGACCATCCGCTTGCGCAACTCGTCGTCGCGGGTCGCGTTCTTTGAACGCGCCGAACTCGTCTCCACGCCGGAGGACGACGAAATTCTGCCCGTCGAATACAGCGACAACTACGTGACGGTGTTCCCGGGCGAGACGGTCGAATTGCAGGGACAGCCCTGGACCGGTGCGACCGCCAACTGGGTGAGAGTGACGGGTTACAACACGCCGCCCGTCGTGGTGCCGGTCAGTCCACCGCCGCGAAGTTGACCGTCGCGGTCGCGCCGACCTCGTCGTCGTTGGCCCGGTAGATGTCCACTTGCACCACGACGGATCGCTTGCCGGTGCGCAAGATTCGCGCGACCGCCCGTGCCGGCCCGACCTTGATGGGTCGCAGGTACCGGATGAACAAGTCGGTGGTGGCGATGCGCATACCGAATGGGGTGCTGCGCGCGGCCAGTTGCCCGGCCGTCACGTCGGCCATGGTCGCGACGAGGCCGCCCTGAAGACCGCCTGCGGTATTGACCGTTCGTTCGTCGACGGGCATCTCCATGGTCACGGTGCCGTCGGCCGACGGAACCTCCTGCAGGCCCAGCTGATCGAACAGCTCGCGGAGGGACTTCGGCGCCGTCATGGAGAATGAGGTTACCGGGCTACCGTAGTGTCGTTGGACGTGAGCGCACGCGCCGGCATCGTTGTGACGGGCACCGAGGTGCTGACGGGACGGGTCCAGGACCGCAACGGCCCCTGGATCGCCGACCGGCTGCTGGAGCTGGGTGTCGAACTGGCCCACATCACTATCTGCGGCGACCGTCCCGACGATATCGAGGCGCAGCTGCGGTTCCTCGCCGATGAGGGCGTCGACATCATCGTCACCAGCGGCGGTCTCGGCCCGACGGCCGACGACATGACAGTGGCGACGGTGGCCAAATTCGCCGGCCTCGAACTGGTGCTGGATGCGGCCCTCGAGGACCGCATCACCGACATCCTGAAGCGATTGATGGCGCGCTTCGACAACGTCGACATCGACGCGGTCCGGGCCGCCAACCGCAAGCAGGCGATGGTTCCCGTCGGCGCCCATGCCATCAATCCGGTCGGCACGGCTCCGGGAGTCGTCGTGCCGGGCAAGCCGACGATCGTGGTGCTGCCCGGCCCGCCGCGCGAGCTGCAGCCGATGTGGCCGGTCGCCGTGGAAACCGAGGCGGTGCAGCGAGCGATCGCCGGGCGCACCACGTATCGCCAGGAGATGGTGCGGATGTTCGGGCTGCC
>Ga0075428_100002015_pt1 | contig 21915 bp, 17 predicted proteins | sample RhiMetdeltSRZDD2_FD_75291 | JGI IMG/M metagenome (GOLD analysis project Ga0075428, IMG submission 75291) | Populus rhizosphere microbial communities from Tennessee, USA - Rhizosphere MetaG P. deltoides SRZDD2 | ecosystem: Host-associated > Plants > Roots > Rhizosphere > Soil | place: USA... | reverse complement strand
TTAGTCCGAGTGGTGTTCGGAGCAGTTAGCGCAGCAGTTCCAGGTTGAAATTGAAACACCACGCGGCTGAAGCCGGTGGTGTCTAGAAGCGCGAGGCCGTGACGTAGGCTGAAATTGAAACACCACGCGGCTGAAGCCGGTGGTGTCTAGAAGCGCGAGGCCGTGACGTAGGCTGAAGTTGAAGCACCACGCGGCTGAAGCCGGTGGTGTCTAGAAGCGCGAGGCCGTGACGTACGTTGAAGTTGAAGCACCACTTGGCTGAAGCCGGTGGTGTCTAGAAGCGCGAGGCCGTGACGTAGGTTGAAGTTGAAGCACCACGCGGCTGAAGCCGGTGGTGTCTGGTGCGGGTCGCCGTGGTCGTAGGTTGAAGGTGAAGCTCCACGCGGCTGAAAGCCGGTGGTATCCAGTCAAGGGCGATGTTAGCCTGTGTTTTGTGAAAAAGGATGACCCGCCAGAAATTCTTTTGATCGACGGCCGCGAAGTTGCCGTTACTCATCCCAACAAGCCCTACTTCTCAAAGCAACTCAAGCTCTCCAAACTCGATATCGTTCGCTACTATCTGTCGGTCGCTCCCGGCGCCCTGGCCGGTATCCGGGATCGCCCGATTGTTCTAAAGCGTTTTGTACAGGGAGCTGAAGGCGAAGCCTTTTATCAGAAACGCGCGCCTGAACAACATCCCGACTGGTTGCGAACGGTCACGCTTTCATTCCCGTCGGGACGCAAAGCAGAGGAGGTAGTCGTCGATGATGCGGCCGGGCTCGCCTGGGTCGTGAACCTGGGCTGTATCGAGCTCCACCCCCATCCTGTTCGCTCCGCCGATTTAGATCACCCGGATGAGTTGCGGGTCGATCTTGATCCCGGTCCCGGCGTCGAGTGGGATGACGTACGCCGAGTTGCTCTTGAGGTGAAGGTGTTACTCGAGGACCTGGGTCTTCGTGGATGGCCCAAGACCAGCGGTTCACGTGGAATGCACGTCAATGTGCGGATACAACCGCGATGGTCATTCGTCGAGGTGCGACGTGCCGCGCTAGCCCTGTCACGCGCGGTCGAGCGACGCACGCCTGCGCTCGCAAGTTCGAAATGGTGGAAGGAGGAGCGTCACGGCGTGTTCCTCGACTACAACCAGAATGCCAAGGATCGAACCACCTGCTCCGCATATTCCGTCCGTCCCCTTCCCGATGCGCGCGTCTCCACGCCGCTGTACTGGCACGAAGTTCCCGATTGCGACCCGGCTGACTTCACGGTTTTAACCGTTCCCGCGCGCTTCGCGGAGCTTGGCGATCCTCACGCAAACATGGATAGCGAACCGGGGTCGCTCGAAAAACTGCTCGAGCTCGCCGACGAAGACGAGGCCGCGGGTCTTGGGGACGCACCCTGGCCGCCTCATTTCCGCAAGATGACCGGCGAAGGAACTCGCGTGGCGCCTTCTCGCGCCAAAGGTGCGACGAAAAAGGCCGCTGCGAAGAAACCGCGAATCAGGATGCCGCTTCTGGTTATCGCGAACTCACCCAAGAAAGAAGCGGCGCTGGCAGGTTTGGAAAGATGGAAGAAGAAACATCCCAGGGTGGCGAAGCTGCTTGCGATCGACGACGTGTTGATAGACTCGATGCGCGGCCGATCGTCCACATGGACCCGCATCCGGGTAAACCTGCGAAATGTGCCTGAAGCGTTGCGACCCGAGCAGGAGACTCCCGACCCTGATGACGATCCAACTCGCGAATGGCGAACCTGGATGGCTTCAAAAAGAAACAAGAGCAACTGAGATTGCGCTACCCGCCGCTACCGAAGATTTCTGCCAGCTCCTGGGGCGGAACAACTTCAAGCTGATCATAGGTGCAGTCGCCTGGTTTCTTGTCCGTTCGCCATCTTCGAAACTGGGCGATGTGACGGAAGCGGCTGCCCTGCATGTGATCGTAAGCGACTTCTACCACCAACTCCGGACGGAGTGGTTCCCAGGACAGATCCTTGCCCTGGCTCCAGCGGCTCTGACCTCCGGGCACCCGGTGTTCGCCGCCCTGCGTGGCCCAATGTTTCCACGGATGGGCGACAAGAGCATTCTCGCGATAAGGCTCGAGAAACTCTACAAGCTCCCGCCGCTTCTTTTCCGTGAAGCTTGCGCACACGCCGACATGCTGAAGCGCGCCCGAACCATCGAAGAGACCGAGCAAGAGTGAACCGACTGCCGTACCCTGACCGTTCTTGTGCCATCGAAATCCGGCAAGCACACAATCACAGTCGCGCTCGTGTTTGACCTTGAGCATCACGCGCTTGTTGGATTCGTAGGTCCCCGAAATCGGTTTGGCGATGACCCCGTCAAGACCCGCCCCCTCGAACCGGCTAAACCAATCCGACGCTATCGTTAGATCCCGGGTCGCGGGCGTCAAATGTAGTGGCGGCGCGACCGACGACAACAAGGACTCGAGTTTGAGCCGGCGCTCGCTGAACGGCAGGCCGCGTAAATCAAGATTCCCTTTCGCAAGTAGATCAAAGAACACGATCGATGCAGGAATCTGTTGTGACAGAAGCTTAATTCGCGATGCCGCAGGGTGTATGCGAAGTTGCAGCGCATCGAAATCCAGCGCGGACGCCCTGGCGATGACGATCTCACCGTCGAGCACACAGTGCTCCGGCAACTGGGATCGGATCGGCTCGAGTAGTTCGGGGAAGTATCGGTTTAACGGTTTTTCGTCTCGACTCTGGATCAGGACTTCGTCACCGTCTCGAAAAATAAGCGCACGGAACCCATCCCATTTCGGCTCGAAAATCCAGGTCTGCCCGGCTGGTAATTCGCCGACCCGCTTGGCGAGCATCGGCAAAATCGGCGGATTCACAGGAAGATTCATCGTGCTATCCTGGATTCTTAAACGCGTAATGCGAATTAGTCAATTAACGAACTCGCTTTCGAAACGTGTCAAAACTCCTGAATCTCCGGAATCTCTTTGTTAAGTTCAATCACACGGCTTATACTTTGTGCACTTCTAGATCCGGAGGCTGCCGCAAATGAAGGAGCCCGGTAAAATCTGCGATCCTCAAATTCTGGTCACTCTCGTCGTTGTCTGGACCCCGAGCAAAACAGTCCTTGCTCAAGAGCAGTTCAGCCTGGAGATGCAGTATGAACGAGCGGAATAAATCGCGAGATAACTTTCGTATTTTGATTCTTGTTGGATTCGTCCTGATGTCAGGACACCCACAAGCACTTCTTGGCCAGCAGCAGTCTTCTTACAAGCCGCCGGTTGATCCGGCTGCCGCACCGCCAAGGGTCAAGGCTATGGTTGAGGCGATTAACCAGCGGGCTCGCGAGTTAGGGCTCATTGCGGTCTCCGACGACCCAGCGACCGCTGAATTTGTTCGGAGAAGACTAAACGCACAGTTGACCGAAGACTTTGAAAAGCTCCACGTAATCAACGTGGAGAAAATCGCCACTCAATCGGCCGGGCCCTCGTTGGACTACAAGATTCTGGCCGATGCGACAGCCGATCTAAAGACTCGCGCCACGCGAATCAAGTACAATGTCACCGTTCTTCAAGTTGGCGGTAAGGGCGAGAAGATTCGCTATGATGAAAATCCTGACCAGCTTGCTTCGATGTTGCCCGAGCTGAGCGGCTTGATTAATAGCTTCCTGAGCAGCCCAGTCTTCCGTCTGAGCTCACCAAACGATGCTGAACTTCGAATTAAAGCCAGTCGCGATCTAGATGGGATCATCAAACTCAGCGAAACGATCAACAAGATAGCGCGACGATCCACCAGGACCGCAGAGTTAAGATAAGTCCGCTTTGCGTCTTAGCGGTCCTTGGCGTCTTTGCGCTGACTTCTCCCTTCCAATGCTTTTCAGCGCAAAGACGCCAGGGACCGCCAGGACGCAAAGAAACCAATTTAAACAAGAATCACCGCATCGTTCTCCTGGCAAAGTTTTTGTAAACGATGCCGCCTTTCATCACAAAAACGACCCGCCTCACCGCCGTGATGTCCCTCAACGGATCTCCATCGAGCGCAATGATGTCCGCTTCGAGGCCGGGCGCAATACGACCTATTTGATCGCCCATTCCCAGCGCATCCGCTCCCAACGAGTTGGCAGAGACCAACGCCGCTAGCGGGTCAACCCCGCAATCGCGCACTCGGTCAATGAATTCCTCGGCATTGCGCCCGTGCGCGCCGGCTACCGCATCGGTGCCGAAAACGATTCTTAATCCGCGAGTCTTAGCTGCGCGCTTCAAAAGCTCATGATTCATCGGCAGAATCTTCTCCATCGGCGCAAAACCGTCCAGCGTCGTAGGGAAAAAAGGAGTACCGACATACTTGTCCTTGTTCAACAGATAAGTCTTTAGCAGCAGTCCCGCCTGCGGATCAAAATAGGTCCCCTTTTCAGCCATCAATTTCAGATCGCCGTCCGTCGCGCCGAGACCGTGCTCGATCTGGGTGCATCCTGCGAGCGTCGCAGCCGGGACCGCGTCACGGTAGGCATGAACAAGCGTCCTCACACCCTGCTTGCTCGCTTCATCGCAGACTGCATTTAATTGCTCCCGTGAGAGAGTCATCACACCTTGAAGCATGCCGCCCGACGCATAGATTTTGATCAGATCAGCGCCTGCTGCCTTTTGCCGTCGAACGTATGCACGAAGTTCATCCGGGGTTCCAGTCTGTTCGCCTCGCCCGATGAGCGGTTCGATTCCGGTGAGAATGCGTGGGCCCGGCAATACTCCCTTTGCGATTGCATCGCGCAATGGTATAGCCGAACCCACGTTTTGCACCGTGGTGAATCCCGCCATCAGCGTCATCCAGGCATTGGATGCCGTTCGATATGCGGCCTCCGGCGTTCCGCCTTCTTCATTCAAGTTCTTGCCATCCGGACCAAAGCTCCAACTTATGTGTACGTGCGCATCAATCCAGCCTGGCAACACCGTCAACCCACGGAGGTCGTAATCCGCTGGGCTGGTCTTCGCGCGCCCTCCAGCGTAGACCGCGACGATCTTTGATCCTTCGATCACGATCCGTGCGTTGCGCAGGGCGCCACCCTTACCGTCCAGCAACTTGCTCGCGGCAATAACGATGCGTTTGGTTCTAGATGTAGATGGGTTTTGCGTCTGCGAAGAGCGAGGCGCGGCCAGTGCTCGCTGGCAAAGAATGGTGAAGACTATAAGAAGAATCTTCACTAGTCGCATTCTTTTTTAGCGTGGTTGACCCGACAGAGCCCGCTACTTGGGCGGCTGTGCGGTGAACGCGTTTGAGAAGCTATTCACCGCAATTATCGTGATGAGTTTTCTCGATGCGCGACGGGTGCACACTGATTACTCAATCTTTGCGGTCTTAGCGGTCCTTGGCGTCTTTGCGCTAAAAACCTGATTTGAAAGGATAGTCTCGCGCAAAGACGCCAAGGACCGCCAAGACGCAAAGATTAATTCGGGAAGACATAATCGATATATAGATCGCCCGCGGAAAAGTTCTCTGGCAGTTCAGCCAACTGTTGCTTAGCCTCGGGCGATGCCTTGACATCGAGGACGCTAATCCAGTCGCTGCGAACCAGTCTGTCGGTGGTCTTCTTTTCCATCTCATCCATCAACAAAATGCGAGGGACTTCGGTCTTCTTCAAGATGTTACCGTAAGGCCGCTTCTTCCCCGGATACGCGTCGGAGCTCTCGGTTGAGCACATCGATACGCAGTCTTTGTTCAAAGCCGCGACTGCGGGTATAGGGTTCGCATTAGTACTGCCGTGGTGGCCCACTTTGAAAAAGTCGATCGAGCCGAGAATGCTCTTGGCTGTCTCTTTGATGCCGGGATCTTTCCCGCTAACCTTTTTGCCGTAAAGCCAATACGACCAGTTGCCCCACTGCGCGTCGCCAACGAACAGCAGCTTCTTGCCCTGGCAAGTAAACAGTATTACCAGACTCTGGTTGTTGAGCGTCCCGTCAACCGCGTCAGCCATTGCCAGCAGCACGTCCGGTTGCGCTGACTGAAGCTTCTGTTCGAGACCCTTCGGGGTTGCGGGAAGATATCCTTTAAATGCTTCTGGTGGGTAATCGCCGGCGGTTGCCGGCCAATCCTTTTCGAACGGGAGAAGCGGATCGGATGACGGCAGATCGTCTTCGGCTGCGGCCGCCAAATACTGGGCAGCGGCATTGTCCGGACTTGCGAACTCGGTTCCCGAATCGAGCGGCGCGGGTGCGAGCAATTCAGCAGTAATCGCTCCCTCCAGTGCCGCAGGTAACTCCGGAGTATCGCCACCCTGGTAGTACTTAACCGGTGGTTTGTTCTTGAACTCCTTGGTCACGAGCCTGAGCGCCTTCTCATTGCTTCCTTCTTTATCTTTCGCACCGAGTTCAAACCCGAGCGCATTCGCAACTTTGGCGAGTGCTTGTTTTGCCCCTTCATCGGCCCGGGCGCCAAGTCTCAACTGTAGTTGACCGGCCAGCGATCTGATCTGACCCTTAAAATTCGCTGCTCCTTTGTGGTTCGGATCCAGTCTATTGGTAATCCAAACCATTCCGACTTGGAACTGGCAAAAGTCGTCAAAGTTCGAGGCGAAACCGGAAAGGTGGTCAGCGTGGTAATGAGTCACTATAACCAACGCTAGTTTGCGTTCGGTCACTTTGACGAGATCTTGAACACACGCTTTCATGCTTCCGATGTTTCCCGCGTGCACGCCGCAATCGATCAGAATGTGTTGAGGACCGGTCTTGGTTGGCACGGTCAGAAGAAAGAAATCGCCGAAACCGACTCGGTACATGCGCACCCGAAGATCGCCCTTTAGGTTCGCTCCGCCTTTCCGCGCCGGCTTTTTCGCCGCCTTGGTTGTGCGTTTGGGCCGCGCGGCTTTGGCGGCGGCTGACTTGCGACTCACCGCTGCGCCCGCGCGTTTAGATGACTTGGTGCCGCCGGTTTTCTTAGTGGCGGTTTTCTTTTTTGCGGTTTTCTTAGCCGATTTACTAGTTGCCATATGATAGCCCCTGATGGAGAAGCCCAAAGTTCACCTGGAAATGATTCGGATCTTCGGTATCGCCGTTGGCCAGTCCCAGCGCGAGGTTTTGTCGACGCTGGACCTCCCTTCGCCGGTTCGCCATTTCATCATCGGGTGTGCCGGGTCGACTCCCTTTTATTGGCTTTTTGATCGCGAAGCGCACGTGCGCCTTGCCACGCTTCCTGTCCTCGATTTCGGGTGAGGAGATGATCAATGTAACCCCGCCCCGAAAAGGAAAGGAGCCAGCTTGCGGCAAATTGGGATCGAACGGGATCTTCATCGTTTGAACCAATTCGACAATCATGTCGGTTCGGAGACTGCCGTCGGGCGCAATGCGAAACGTGGGATGGAAAGACGGAGCATACGGTTTGTGCTCCTCCGGCAAGTTCGGATCAGGGTCAAACCCAAGCCGCTCCGCATTAAGCTCCGCGTACTGCCGGAGCACGCGACCATTAATGTCTTTCTCCGCTTTCGTCAAACCATTTGCATCGCCGAATACAAGGCCGTCAACTGGAGGCAATGAGTCGTCCGGCGGGGATTTGCTCCACTTGGGAACACGCGGCCAGCAAAGCGAATCCTGCGAAAAGAAAGCCGCTCCCTCCGGGTAAATGCCTCGTACGCGGAACGCTTGCATCAACGCATCGCGGACTGCCGCGCCATCGTCGGCTTTTAGATCGAGATTCGCGGTTATCAGCGCCCGGAGGAAATCGCCGAATGTGATATCCACCGGTGGACAGTAGTCGAGTGCGCGAGCGCACAACTGAAAGAACTCAGCTGCCGTTGCGGAGGCCTGATCGGCCAGCATTCTGGCGAGCGGACCGGGAAGATCATCGGGTTGGCTGCTGCCGCCGCCGGCTCGATAGATGCGAAACAGATCCGACGTGCGTTTAATGTAGATTGAGAAATAGGCATCGAAGACCGCCGCCACCAGGATTGACCCACGGAAGTGGACGTCATTTACTCGCGTATTGATGTCATCCGTATTGGGTGGAATACCAAGCGCTGAACGGAGGCCGCGCTTCATACCCGACGCTTCACCAAACTGCTGGGCCAGCTCGATCAACGGATTTCGCTCGCTCAGCTGTGCAACGATGGATGCCTGTTGGCCGGATTCGCTGTCCTTGCTCTGATCGGATTCCCCGTCACGCTTGGCTTTTTGGGTTGAAGCTCCGGTTGGCGCCGCGTCCGGCTTTAGCTCGAATTGGTACAGCCGGCCGCCGGTTTTTAGAATCGTGTCAAGAAGCGCTTCCCTGTGCGAAAAATGACTGAACAGTGCGGCCAAATCGGCGAACCCTTCGTGAAAGGCGAGCACATCCGGGTTTGTCGGTTCCGTAAAGTAGGTCCGAATGCCGTCGATGATCGCGTGGGTTACTTCGTGGGCAATGATGTCGTGCGACAGGCAGGTGAATACCCGCTGACCAGGCAGGTTACGACCCTGATTTATTTTCTCGGCGGTGAAATAACCAAACAGAATGCCCTTCGCGCTCGGACTGTAAAAAGCATTTGCCTCGACCATTGCATGCGGAAACAGGTTGAGGGTCCAGATGTCATCTGTCTTGCGCCAGGTGCCTTTGTCATCGCTCGTTGATCCGGTTGTCTGATTTCCGGTACGCGGTCGATCCGCGCGCCGCCAGCGAATTCGCCGCCCCAGGGCCGCTTCAAACCTTTCAATCGTTTCGCTTGCTACGGCATAGACCATTTGCTGATGAAACCGCGGATCGGATTCAGAAGGATCGAGGCCGCCGCGGGCAAGAATGCGCGAGTCGTTGAGATCGACCGGCGGGTAATAGCGCTTGTGGGCGCCATCGTAATCGATTACAGCAATCTTGCGCCCTATCGGACCGGGCTTGAGGCCTTCTTCCCATTTGATCTTCACCGACATGACGTTTCCGATGTAATTGCCCGCGCTCGGGTCAAGCGCGTACACCTTCAACGAACGTACCAGAGGTTGCTCCAAATCCATCCAGGAACAACCGCTTTTCCAATAGGTCGTGTCCGGAGGCTTCTCTGCTGGTTTAACCTTGCGTGGTTTAGGAGATCTCTTAGCAGCCATTCATTCTCCATCCCCGCCGCTACGATCAAACTTCTGGATCTTGTCGTTCGGCAGGCGTTTTAGACATCTCGTGCAAACAATATCTTAAACAGCAGCTGGCTTGCCGCGTTAGTTCGCTGATCGATCACTAGTGTATGACAATAGAATCGATTTCATTTCAGGGCTGCCGCTTACAATTGAATGTGCTTAACGCGTACCCTGGACGGTGAGATATGCGGCCGTCCAGTTGATTCCCTGGACTACGGAGGCACTTCCTTCGCCGTCCATTCTCGCTTTGTGAACTCGGATCCGGGCGCCGACTGTGAGCCTTTTTACTCTTGAGCGGACGGAGTATAAGTTACGCATTTCAACGAAGTCAATCAGATTCACATTCCTGGCCGCTCGCGTTGACAAAACTCACCTCACTGCGCAACACTCGACCCGGTGCGAAATGGGGCGCCTCTTGTCCGCGGCAAGGGAGGTTACTCCTACCCATCCTGGTTCGCAGCGATAATCGCCGAACCTTCTTCCAGCCTGTATTCAGCGGACTTCAGGCACTGACTTTCGGAGGAAGGTTTCGATGACCAAAAAGAACACTCCAAAACCCGCATCCACCAAAAAACTCGATAACCTGAAAAAGGAAGCGAAGCGATGGCTCAAAGCCCTGCGCGCTAACGATGAAGCAGCCCGAGTCCGATTGAGTCGTGTCTACCCCGAAGCGCCTCAAGAACCGAAACTTCGTTACATCCAACACGCGCTCGCTCTTGAGCGCGGATTCACGGGTTGGAGCGCGCTCAAGAAACAACTCGAGGATCAATCAGCAGACAATCAACTAGAACGAGAACTGAGCGGCAACCAGCTTGACGATCTGGTCAACCAGTTTCTCGAGTACGCCTGCTCGGACCCGATTCTTTGCAACGGACCTGCCGCTCACGCGCGACGGGCCAGGGCCGCTCTGCGTATGCTCAAGCGTTATCCACAAATCGCTCGTCACGACATTCACACGGCTGTTGTGTGCGGCGACCTGGAAGAAGTCGAGCGCATCCTAAAGCAACGCCCCGAGGCGGCAACCGAGCCCGGCGGTCCGCAGCGAAGGCGACATCTACCCGCTCGTGAGAAGCTCTGGACGCCGCTCCTTCACCTTTGCTACGGCCGGCTTCAAATCCCGGCCGCCGCCGACAACGCCGCGGCTATTGCCCGCTCGTTGCTCGATGCCGGTGCGGATCCGAACGACTACTTTGAGGTCGGGTCACATCCGTGCCGCTACACTGCGCTCTGCGGAATCGCCGGTGAAGGCGAGGATGACGGCCCACCCCATCCTCAGAAGGAAGCAATCGCGCGGCTGTTGCTGGAGCGAGGCGCCGAGCCTTACGACATCCAGCTTTTCTACAACACTCATTTTCACGCAGACATCCTCTGGGTGATGGAGTTGATTCATGAGTTCTCAATAGAGTCCGGTCGTCAGGCCGACTGGGATGATCCCAACTGGTCGATGATTGATATGGGAGGTTATGACTTCGGCGCGCGTTACTTCCTTCTTAACGCTATCAGGCATAACAATCTAAAGTTAGCTGAATGGCTACTCGCGCACGGAGCGAATCCCAACGCCTCTCAAAAGCCGCAGTCAAAGTTCCCGAAACGCTCGTTATATCAAGAGGCAGTCGGTCTGGGGTTCACCGAGATGGCCGACTTGCTGGTCCGCTACGGCGCGACGCCGGTCCAGGTGGCGCTTAATGGAATTTCGGCATTCACAGCCGCGTGCTTCCGTCTGGATCGCGAGGAAGCGCTTGCGCACCTCGCCGCGCACCCGGATTATCTCCACTCTCACGTGCCAATCTTCGCTGCGGCGCGGCGAGATCGCGCGGATGTCGTCGAATTCTTGCTTGATCTCGGCGTGCCGATCGAGATCGAGGATGACACCAGGCAACGCCCTCTTCACGAGGCCGCGAGCCACGACTCGATTAATGTAGCGAAGCTATTGATCGAGCGCGGCGCGGATCTTGAAGCGGTGGAGACTAACTGGAACAATACCCCGCTTGATCATGCGCTGTACGGCAACCTGCACCGCATGATCAAGTTTCTCAGCGGATACACCAGGGATGTGTTTCGTCTGACCTGGATAGGAAACCTCGAACGGTTGCGCGAAGTCCTGGACGAAGAACCTGATCTCGCGAAGCTTGTCGACGAAAACAACACACCGCTGATGTGGATCCCCGACGACGAAGGTCGTGCAAGGCAGATTGTCGAGTTGTTGGTTGCTCACGGAGCCGACCCGACAATAAAAAACAAGGAAGGAATGACGGCAGCGGATCTAGCCGAGCGGCGTGCGATGTATGATGTCGCGGAACTACTTCGTTCGCTGGAAAGGAGATCACTATGAACACTGCGAAAATTCTCCGTCACTCGCCGTATTTTCCGGTCGCAAACGTAGAGCGAACTTTGGGTTTTTACCAGCAGGTGCTGGGATTTGATTGTGAGTATTCGGCCGGTGTCCCGTTGCAGTTCGCGATATGCAGTCGCGATGGCTTTGCGATAATGCTGCGTCGCGTATCGGAAGGCGGGGTCATCGTCCCGATCGAAAAACAGGGAGGGACGTGGGAGGCTTTTTTCTGGGTTAACGACGCCGAGGCTCTTCACGCTGAGCTCGAGTCGAAAGGCGCGGACATCGTCTATGGCCCCCTGATCCAGGATTCATATCAAATGAAAGAGTTCGCGATTCGAGATTGTGACGGGCATGTGCTCGGATTTGGAGAACCGCTGGGTGGCTAGGCTTCTGTCCGGCGCACCATTGGGTTCTGGTACTGCAATAAACGGCTGTGATATACGATGGCTTCAAATTATTGCTGGAGCTTGAGCTCTGACATCGGACTCTCAAAAACACACCAGCGAAAAGCCCCGAAGATACATCTGTCCGGGTTGTGCCGCGAATCTGCTCTTTGAGCCTCGAGACGGAGCTCTCACCTGCCCGTACTGCGGACGCAAAGAGGCGATTCCGGAAAGCGCCGAAGAGATTCAAGAACGATCATACGAACAGTATCTCCACCCCAGTGCCGACCAGCTGAAAGTGCTTGCCGAAACAGCACTGGAGGTTCAGTGCGCCAGCTGCGGCGCTCAGGTAACCTTCACTCCACCCGAAGTCGCCGGCGAGTGTTCCTTCTGCGGCGTCAAAATTGTCGCGCAACCCAAGTCCGCCGATCCGCTTGTCGCGCCCGAAAGCCTATTGCCTTTCGGTATCTCGTCGGCTCAATCGACCGACTCCGTAAAGAAATGGCTCGGGTCGCTTTGGTTTGCGCCCAATGCGCTCAAGAGGCTCGCGTATCACCAGTCGATCGACGGCGTGTATCTGCCCTTCTGGACCTATGACACGCACACGACCAGTCACTATACTGGCGAACGCGGTGAGTACTATTACGAAACGGAGACATACACCGAGACTGATGCGCAGGGCAACACAGTGACAAAGACTCGGCAGGTTCGGCGAACCCGCTGGTATCCGGCTTCGGGTACCGTGTCGCGATGGATGGATGACGTTCTAGTCCCGGGTACGAAATCGGTTTCTGTACCGCGGCTGCATTCGCTCGAACCCTGGGACCTCGACGCGCTCAAACCTTATGAGCCGGCGTTTCTCTCCGGCTTCAAGGCCCAGCGGTATCAAGTCGATCTGCCGGGAGGGTTCGAAGAAGCGAAGCGGCTCATTGCCCCGACAATTCAACAGGACGTCCGTGAAGACATCGGCGGAGACGAGCAACGCATCTCGGATATAGCCACCTCCTACTCGGGGATAACGTTCAAGCATATTCTCCTTCCGGTCTATATTGGCGCATATCGGTTCAATCAGAAGGTGTACCAGATTATGGTCAACGCTCGCACCGGTGAAGTACAGGGTGATCGTCCGTATAGTGTCTGGAAGATCTTCTTCTTCGTGTTGTTCCTGTTGGCAGTCGTTAGTCTGGTGATCGTTCTCTCGCGATGAGTGTGCGAGAGTGATAGGAGCGATGTAGATATGGTCACAAAACTTCGTAACCTTGTCGCAATTGGCTTCGCGCTGGCTTGCGCGGCATCTTCGCAACCGCGCTCATCGAGCTCGGCACAAACCGCGCAGCCGGCGCCGGCCCAGAGCGGCACGACAGGCGCCACTTTTGTGCGCGAAAACTACTCCAAATATGAGTACCGCATTCCCATGAGAGACGGTGTGAAACTGTTCACTTCGATCTATGTTCCCAAGGAGGTGATCACCGAAGGAAAGACCTATCCGATTCTGCTGCAACGCACTCCCTACAATGTCGGCCCGTACGGCGTCGACAAGTATCGGGCAACGCTCGGGCCATCCGAACACTTCGCGCGCGAGAGATTTATTTTTGCCTACCAGGATGTGCGTGGCCGGTTCATGAGCGAAGGCGATTTCACCATTATTCGTCCGCACAAACCGGTCAAGGGGCCAAAAGACACCGACGAAAGCACCGACTGTTATGACACCGTTGCCTGGCTGATAAAGAACATTCCGGGCAACACCGGCAAGGTAGGAATGTGGGGTGTGTCGCAGCCGGGCTTCTTCGCCGCCGCGGGTATGATCGATGCTCATCCGGCTCTGGTCGCGGTCTCACCCCAGGCTCCGGTGACTGACTATTACATGGGTGATGACTCTTACCATAACGGAGCGTTCATGCTCGCCCATCGCTTCCGCTTCTACCAGGGATTCAGGCAACGGGACGGGGAGCCGGCGCCGCCGCCAACTACCATTCCTTTCAACTACGGGACGCCGGACGGCTATGAGTTCTATCTCAATATGGGATCGCTCGCCGACGCCAATGCAAGGTACTTCAACAACCGGCAGATTTTTTGGTCGCAAAATATCGAGCATCCCACTTATGACGAGTTCTGGCAGGCTCGGTCGATCTGGAAACATCTGAAGGGGATCAAGCCGGCGGTGATGATCGTCGGCGGCTGGTACGATCAGGAGGACTCGCAGGGTCCGTTGCGAATGTTCGACTTCATGAAAAAGAACTCGCCGCCGCAGAACCTGATGTTGGTGATGGGGCCATGGAATCACGGAGGATTTGCGCGCGGAGACGGCGACAAGCTCGGCAACGTCAACTTCGGATTCAAGACCGGCGTCTACTATCGCGAGAAAATCGAGTTTCCGTTTTTTCTTTATCACCTCAAGGGCAAAGGTGACGGCAAGTTTCCGACCGCCTGGCTGTTCGAGACCGGAATGAATCAATGGAGGAAGTTCGATACCTGGCCGCCGCAACAAACGCCGTCTCGAACCATGTTTCTAGATACAAACGGCAAGCTTGCCTGGCAGGCTCCGGCGGTTCAGAATTTTGACGAGTATCTCTCCGATCCAAATAGACCTGTTCCCTATGTCAGCGCGGTATCGCTGGCGGTGCGAAACGATTACATGACCGAAGACCAGCGGTTTGCGGCGACGCGGCCGGATGTGTTGGTCTATCGCACCGAGCCGCTCGACCAGGATGTAACAGTCTTTGGCCCGGTAGCCATCGATCTGAAAGTTTCGACGACTGGCACAGACTCGGACTTTGATGTGAAGGTGATCGACGTTTATCCGGGCGACTATCCCGATTTCAACAATCCCTCGCCGCCGCCCGCGCCCGGCCCGCCGGCAGCGCCGGCTATTTCACAAATGGGCGGTTATCAGCAGTTAATACGCGGCGAACCGTTCAGAGGCAAATACCGAAAGAGCTTTGAGCGACCCGTCCCGTTCGAACCGGGCAAACCGGATCGCATCGCATTCGTCTTGCCGGATATCGCGCACACCTTCCGCGCCGGGCATCGGATCATGGTTCAGATCCAGAGTTCCTGGTTTCCGTTGACCGATCGCAATCCGCAGAAGTTCATGGACATCCCCAAGGCAAAGCCCTCGGACTTCGTAAAGACAACGCAACGGATTTTTGTAGGCGGCGCTGACGGCTCGAGGATTCAGTTTCTGGTGGCAGAGTAAGTTTCTGGTTTCCTGGTTTCTTGTTTCTGGTTTGCTTTGCGTTTTTGCGGTCGTTTGCGTCTTTGCGCTGTAATATTTTTTTCCCAAAGGAAGATACCCGATGACCCACTTTCTCGTCCTCGCAGTAGTTACTCTTCTCATCGCCGCGCAAACTCCGCGCCCCCAAGCCAAACAAACATTCAACGTGGTCGAAGCAACGATTCGCGAAATGCAGACCGCAATGAAGGAGGGGCGGACGACATCGCGAGAAATCGTTCAGCAATACCTCACGCGAATCGCCACCTATGAAGACAAGCTAAATGCGGTTATCGCGGTAAATCCTCGAGCGCTCGAAGAAGCCGACGCGCTGGATCGCGAGCGCGCTCAGGGGAGGGTTCGAGGACCGCTGCACGGGATTCCGATCGCGCTCAAGGACAATGTTCACACTACAAACATGCCCACCACCGGAGGAGCGCTGGCATTTGACGGACTTGTTCCTCCTTACGAAGCCACGCTCACCAAAAACCTCCGCGAGGCGGGCGCCATCATCATCGCCAAAACCAACATGACCGAACTAGCCAATTGGGTTGCGACTGGCATGCCCGCAAACTACAACGGGCTTGTGGGTCACGGCTTCAATCCCTATGACCCGCGTCGCGATCCTCGTGACGCCACGTTTGACGGCAGGCCGGCGCTATTCACTGGCGGGTCGAGCTCGGGAGTCGGCACTGCGGCGAATTTCTGGGCGGCCAATGTGGGCACCGAAACATCCGGCTCCATTCTGAGCCCGGCAAACCAGAACATGCTCGCGGCGATCAAGCCGACGCTCGGCCGCATCAGTCGCTACGGTGTTATTCCCATCACCGCGGACCAGGACACCGCCGGACCGATGGCCAAAACAATGGCGGACGCAGCGATTCTGTTTGGGGTTCTCGAGGGTGCGGCGCCAGACCCAAACGACTCGGCGACGTCAAAGTGTTCGCGGGTTCCGAACGGCGACTATACCCGATTTCTCAATCCCGCGGGACTGAAGGGCGCGCGTATCGGCATTCCGCGCGCTTTTTTTTACGAGCGGTTCACACCACCCGGCGAAAAGCAGCCGCGCGGCGGGCTCGACCCGGCGCAGACCAGGGTCATGGAGGAGGCCATTACAATCCTCAAGCAGCAAGGAGCGATCATCGTCGATCCGGTTGAGATTCCCAGCATCGTCTCCGCTGATCCCCAGGAGAACTTCCTGCTCTGGAACACGTGTGCGGGTTTAAACAATGCCAAGGGCCAGGACGCGGCCTGTTCGACTGTTTTCAAGTACGGAATGAAGCGCGATTTCAATAAGTGGCTGGCTTCGCTCGGTGCGGCGGCTCCGGTGAAGACTCTGACGGAATTACGACAGTGGAACATCGCGCATCAGAGAGCAGGCTCGATCAAGTATGGACAGGCGCTGCTGGACATCTCCGATGAAATGAACGTTGATACAGACGCCGCGCGATATCGTGCCGATCGCGAGAAGGATCTTAGGCTTTCGGCGGCCAACGGGATTGACGCAGCAATGAAGAAATACCAGCTCGATGCTTTGCTTTTTCCAGGTCCTGGCAGTGCGGCAATCGCGGCTAAGCCGGGCTATCCGACGGTGATCGTCCCGTTTGGCTTAGTGCCAAACGCGCCGCAGGCGCCGGCCCCGCCGTTCCCTGAAGGGTTCGCGGCAAAGCCAACGCCCTACGGAGTGGGCTTTACTGGGATGGCTTGCAGCGAGCCTCGTCTGATTGAGCTGGCGTACGCGTTCGAGCAGGCGACCAGGCGTCGAGTTCCACCATCGTCGGCTCCATAAGGTCAATCCCCACAACCGAGCGAGGATCAAGTGACTTCCTATTTTTATCGAAAGCTCATAGGTTGCTGCCTTCAATCCGCAGCTGCAGCAAACTACAGATTGCCCTCTAAGAAGACGTCTATGTAGAGCGATGATCCACTTTTGATGGATCCGTCCCTTGGCAGACACCTGTGTCCTGATTCACAGAGAGCCTAAAAAACGGCTCTCAATGTCTACTTTACAAAGCGAAGTCGATACGACTCAATCGCACAAGACTGATGGCATTCCTTTTGCTCCTTCTTTGCGCGAGGATTTCTGTGCACCGTAATCAGGCATGTCTGCGTAGCCGGAGTCCTCGGTCGACTTCACACCTACTACAGAACATAAGAGCGGAGAATCGGATAACGAAAAACAATGGAAATATCGTCAATGTTGAGCTCTCAGCAGCTTAGCTTTCTAATTATCCTCACAGTTGCGTGCGTGTTGTTGATTACTGAGCGTATCCGCAGCGATCTTGTCGCCGTTTTGATGGTCCTCGCGTTGGCGATTACCAGGGTATTGAGCCCGAAGGAAGCGTTGTCCGGATTCGGCAGCGAGCCGGCCATCGTCGTAGTGAGTATTTTCGTGATCAGCGCCGCTTTCCATGAAACCGGTCTTGCGGAAAGAATAGGGCAGAAGATCGGAAAGCTAGCCGGCACGGGTTACACCAGAATAGTCACAGTGCTGATGTCCTCGGTGGCACTCTTGTCAGCGTTCACGCACCACGTGACTACAACCGCGGTAATGCTGCCGGTCACCCTGAATCTTTCCCGCGAGCGCGACATTCCTGCCTCGAAGCTGCTGATCCCGCTTTCATTCTCGGCGTCACTGGGCACAGCCATCACGGTCATCGGCGCTCCAGCTTTTCTAGTGGCCAGCGACGTCCTTGAACGCGGCGGCCGCGCTCCACTTGGAATCTTCTCAATCGCTCCCATCGGTCTGATTATCTCCCTGGTGGGTATTCTGTTCATGGTCCTGGTGGGCCGCTTCATCCTGCCTTCGCATGCCGGTGTCGAGGACCTCAAGGACAGGTTTCGGCTGGAGCACTACTTTACCGAGCTCAAGATTCAGGCAAACTCGGGTTTTATCGGGAAAAGACTAGACGAAATCAAAGCCGAGGATCACTACCGGTTTACGGTCGTTGGATGGATACGCGACAAAGAGCGACTGTATGGCCCATTCAGTCGTCACAAGGTTCGACAGGATGATGTGTTGCTCATTCGGGCAACGCCCGAGGATATTGTTGCGTTTCGACAGGAGCGCGGCATCGAGTTACACCCGATTGATAAGTACGGGACCGAGAACGGCAGTTCCGAGGCTAACCTTGAGGACATCTCCGATCAACTGGTCCAGGTTGTGATTGGGCCGAACTCGGAAATGATCAGGCGGACGCTGGGAGAAATTGACTTCAGAAGGCGTTACGGCGCGCTGGTAATCGGACTTTGGCGCAGTAAGGGCCTCGTGCAACAGGAATTGGCAAAGGTCAAGCTCAAGGCGGGCGACGTGCTGTTGCTGCAAGGCGACGACAGCTCTATTTCCGCTATCGCCAACGAGCCGGCGTTTCTTATGATGGTGCCTTTTCATGGCGAATCGAAACCGAGGCGCAAAGCAACAATCACCGCCGTCATAATGTTGGCAACTATCGCGCTGGCCGCGTTCAATTTCCTTTCGCTCGACATAATCACTCTCTCGGGCGCGGCGTCGATGGTGCTGTTTGGTTGTATAGCATCTCGTCAAGCGTACCGGGCGATCGATGCGCGAATCTACGTGTTTATTGCCGGTGCAATTCCGCTTGGCGCGGCGATGCAGCAGAGCGGAACCGCTGCATTAATTGCTGGCGGGTTAGAAAAGCTGGTTGGTAACTGGCCTCCGATTCTGGTGCTACTGGCGATCTTCGCGATCGTCGGGGTTGTAACCCAGTTTATGTCTGACGCAGCAACGACGGCGTTGTTCGCACCCGTGGCCCTGGCTCTCGCGCAAGACCTGGGACGCGCGCCCGAGCCGTTTGTTGTCACAGTTGCGATGGCCGCCGTTACTTCTTTTCTAACGCCAATCGGCCATCACGGAAACCTGTTGGTCTACGGCCCCGGGCGTTATCAGTTCATGGATTTTGTAAAGGTCGGGACTCCGCTCACGGTGCTCGTCGCGCTCGTTGTAACATCCGTCGCATTGATGATATGGCCGGGATAGGGCGGAGTCTGACGCTAACCCCGGCTTATTACTATTCGCGACGCGGCTTGCTTGAGAGAGTTGACATGGTGTCGCTCTTGAGATGGTTGACCAGCCTGCCTGGTGAGAGTAAGCTGCCCGCGTTTTCTACTTTTCAAGGAGGGATTCAATGCAGACATTACGAAGAGAACCCAGTCGCTCGTCCGGCTTCACGCTGATCGAGCTGCTCGTCGTGATCGCCATCATCGCAATCCTGATCGGGCTGTTAGTACCGGCCGTTCAAAAAGTCCGCGAGGCGGCGGCTCGCGCCTCTCGGTTCCAGAACTTGAACGCGGTCGCGACTCGCGTACTCGAGACTACCCAGGTCGAATCACCTCTCCAAAATGCACTCGATCAGGCCTCGCGGCTTGTCGCCGCCGTGCAAGCTGGCCAGCTGCCGGATCCCGACGAGGTCGCACGGTTGGTGCAGAACCTGCAGATGGGACAGGCCGAGCTCCAGCAAGAGCTTTCAGACCTCCGGAATCCGGCTCAATACCACATTCCGGGCGAGCTGGAAGCGTACCTCGAGCTGAAGCACAGCCTCACCGAGACGCTCCCCAAGCTCAATCAGCTCGAGAGACACCTAATGCACGTTCTCCATATCATTCGGCGCTGACCGAGCCCGCCCAGTGGCAAGCAATGTCGGCGCAGAACGATACGATCAGCGGGCGCGCGCAATCAGGACCACATCATATGAAGACCACTGCGCGCGCTCCGCTGCATCGAGAGTTCGACGGCCTGGCGGGTACGCGCGCAGTCTACTTCGAGTATTTACCGACACACTTAAACGAAGCCTGGGCCTTATTCTTGGGAAGGTTCCGAACATTAACCCAATATTCTTCTCGCGCATCTGGGTCGATTTCCACCGTGGTCGAATAGAGAGCATCAGTACCATCCTTCTTGCAGCCGGAGATCCAGTATTCCTCGTGCGTCTCTGTATCCCAGCAGTTGCTTTTAAAGCCAGAGATCTTTCCGAACCGACGGCCATGGTAGTCAATCGATTTACCAGACTTGGAGAAGGTGACCCAGCCGATTCGTGCCGGGGTCCGACAATGCTGTCTCCCTTGAACTCAATGTACATCAGGCGGCGTTCCTTGGACATCGCTTCCTCTCCACTCGCTCGATCGCCGGCAGTCGAACGGCGTGTTCGGCGGCTTTGCCGATGTTCGTTGGTTCAAGACGTACCCATCGTCGTGTTTAGGTCGAAGTCTCCTGACCGACGACGAGTCAGAAGTTTGCGGATATCCGTGGGCAACGACGAAGCTACGTCATCACGAAACCTCCAAAGATGATTGCGCCCCATCTTCAGGACGATACTGGGAAGGACAACGGCGACGAAGGCAGCACTGTCCGTACGGGCGAGAGTGACGACACGACCGGCGGAGAACGGTATTGCCCCTGGCACGCAAACGTCATCGAGCTTTACAGGCGCCGCGACTGGGACACCGGGCAGACCTGCGCCGCCCATTCCCGCAGTGAACGTTGCCCGGTCCGATGCACAGCCCGCGTACCCATGAAGCGACACATCCACCGATAGAGTGAGGGCAACCGTCGGGGCCTTGGCCCAGTAGACCTTGTTCGTCGTCACGAGAAACATGATTCCGGTCGCGGTCGTTCGACAGCTCAGAGTCCCATGCCATCGTCGATCTTCGATCTCGACGAACGGCCCAACTCCGGTGCCTCGCTGCTTCTCCGACTGGTATGTCTTCCGCGTCTTCGTCGACCAGTCGCCTAGAATCTCGACTGGTTCTCTGGGAACCAGTCCGCTAAGGGACGAATCGAGCAGCCGAAAGAACGGATAGTCTAGGACCATTTGTAATAGGGTGCCTTCGCCTACGGTGTCCGCCGAACTATTAATAAGCAGCACGCGATCGAAGCCGCGCAAACAGAGCCCCGACCGCCCGATCAGCTAACCCCGGCTTATTACTATTCGCAGCGCGGCCTGCTTGAGAGACTGGCTAACCGCGGTGCTTTTGGCGATGTGTCTGATCTCCGGCTCGGGAAGAGTCGATAGCAGCTTTAGCGCAAGAGGCGTCGGCGTGCGCGGGTTGTTCACAATTGCCGAACGTATCTCCTGATTGGACGACCATTGCGTTGTCTTGGCAATCAGATCGGCGACCGCGGCGGAGATCGAAGTCATCCTGGCAATTCGCAAAACCTCTTCGGTCGTTATCCGAGGATTCTTGAGAAGGTAATAAAATAGCTGCGGATCGTTGTCTTGTATCAACGCGGCCCGCTCGCTCCGATCCGCTTTGGAAGCGAGAATCATCTTCTCAGGATAGGACATCGCTCGAATGCGATCCCACACGCTCGCAGATTTGCCGGGTGTGGTTTCGGGGCTCGCGGTAAGACTCGAGAGAATCTCCTGCGGGTTCGCCTCAATCGAGACCGCAAACCCGCCTTCGAAGATCCGCACCACTGTGGCGCTGGTCGCAAAAGAGCCGCGATCGATCAACCGCAACGTGAGCTGAATCGTCGATAGCTCCGAAGGTTTCTCGGTAGAGCTGAGAAACAAACCTCCGGCGCTGAGGTTTGTTTCGAACTCGCGTCGAAGCTCTTCATCACTTTCGAACTCCGCTATAAAACATTCCAGCGACTCGTTAGTTACTTTCACAACACAACCTCCGGGTTGCACAACCCTTACGCTATCCTCGATTGTGCTGGATAACCAGAGTTTTGATTGCTGGATCAACTTCGCGTCTTTGCGGTCCTCGGCGACTTTGCGCGAATCGACATTTGCGCTAACGTAACCGAAACGACATTTGCGCTAACATAACTTCGGAGGCTTAACGATGAATATTCGATTGAGACTCGTTTCGTTCTTCCTGATCGTCCTGGTTTTAGCCATCTTGACTCCAGCTCAGAACTCGTCGCCGAATCCGGCTCGCGACTGGTGGAAACACGTTGAGTACCTGGCGAGCGACGATCTCGCGGGGCGC